>Ga0065711_1029931_pt1 | contig 34289 bp, 32 predicted proteins | sample Hoacrofraction12_FD_59098 | JGI IMG/M metagenome (GOLD analysis project Ga0065711, IMG submission 59098) | Hoatzin crop microbial communities from Cojedes, Venezuela - Epithelial fraction 12 v2 (version 2) | ecosystem: Host-associated > Birds > Digestive system > Esophagus > Crop | place... | reverse complement strand
AGGGGGCCAAAACCCTCTGGGTTGACAGGGGATGGATGGAGAGGCCTTGGCCTGGCTGAAGACCTTGCTTTATGCGGCTGTGTTTTTGTACCACTGGGGTCATTTGAGCCCTTCCCCTGCCCCTTGCTAGGTCCCAGGGACATCCTGTACCTGCTGTTTGGTCTGACCAGGTCATTTCTCACCTCAGCACCAAGGATGCAAGGCAGAGCAACCTGGGGGGAGAGGGGATGGAACCATGCAGGGGATGGGGATGGGTCCCAGGGGCTCTGAACAGTCATGCTTGGTCTGAAGGGAGGCATGAGGTTTAGTTAATCCTGTGGTCCACCCCAGCCGAAGTGGCTCTACAGGTCTTTGCAATGCCCTTAGACCTCAGGTTGGCTCCATGCCCCTGCTTGGGGGTGGAAAGGCGAGGGAGAGCTGCAGCGAAGCAGTGGCTCAGCTCCCCAAAGGCAGCTACCATGGGGACATGCTGTGGCTTTGCTCTCCTCTGCCCTGCCCTGCTTTCACCTGTGCAGGCAGGCTCAGTGCCAAAGCTGCTCCTTGCTCTTATGCAGGGGATGGAGCCAAATCATTCCCATGCTGGGTTAAGTGCCTTGGAGGAGCGGCAGCCTCCCTCCCCATGCTGGGGACCTCAGACCATCTCCCATGCAGCTCCCAGGTCCCACCAAGTCCCTGATCCATCCCTGCTGCCCTATTTCATGTTGTCACCAAAAGTGGCTAAGCAGAAAGGTCCATGCAAGGTGAAAGGTTTTGTCCCAACAACCTCAGAACCACTTTCCCCAGCCTGTATGATGTCTGGGGATGCTCAGGCAGGGAGAGGATGCCAGAGGGTTTATGGGCCAAGTCTGCTCTCTGCATCACAGGGATTTTGTCACTGAAGCCCTGCAGGGTCTGGTATGAGTCCCTTCACACTTCTATGCCTCTGTTTTTCCACTATAAAGAACAGGCATAAGTATTTCCCTCCATGAAGAGGTTTAAGCATCTCTGAAATTGTAGTACTCTGATTTCCTCAGGATACACCACCAGAAGGGAATAGAATCTTTCTTTTTTTCTTTTAGAGAGAGGCATAGGCTAAAACCTCCAGGTTCTTTCTTTAAACGTTCAAGAAGTTCAATAGTTTGAAGCAAACTCCTCCCATTTCCCTCCTACTGAGATTTCCTACCTGCATGTCTACTGTGCAGCCAGAACCAGAAATAGCCCATTGACTCCAATAACGAATGGGGAGCAGCAACTGCATCCAGTATGACAGAGTGACCATGACAAGGACCATGCCCTGCTTATGGGGCAGGTTTCGGTCCCTGTACAAGCTCATCCATTATCAACAGTCCCAGAAACTGCCCTTTATCCAATATATGGGTAAGAAAAAGACCACCAGAATTACGCAATGGGAAAACTGGCAGCTCTTGGCTTTATGGTTGCTTTTGGAAGGGGCTGATGCCCTGCAAGGAGTAGACTTGCTCTGTGCCCACCGTTGAACAGTTTGATTTCTCTGTCCAGTGCTTTAACAGGAGCTAATAAAGAACTTCTGGCTACGGAAAAGGGATAATGCCCTAGAGAGCTTTTTTCATTGTACATACAGGTGATGTCACCACAAAGTGATGTGCTATAAGTTCATTTTGGATTTTTCTAAAATGGGGTTATTTTTGGTGGAAAAGAAGATGTAAATTGAAAAACCAAAGGAAGAAACCCAAACAGAAGCATCTGTGTTTGCATCACTGTTTTTTCCTTCTCCTCTCGATGGTCTACTCCGACTGACATGACTTTGCTTTCCATAGCTGGAGAGGTGTGTGTATTCTCAGCCTTGTTTGATTAAAATTACTTCGATTCTTCTCACAAGGACTTTTAGGGCACGTCTATCTTTTGGAAAAGACAACCCAAGCATGGGCTCTCCCCACTTTTCATGGCAGCATCCTTGCGCTGCAGTGGGCTCAACATCCCACTGGCCACAGAGGTACCTGGGGCAGCCAGTGGTTTTTTGTCTCCTCCTTACCCAAAGTCCACATTCCCATAGCATGGAGGTGGGATACAGGCTCTCCGTGAAGGTATCAACACTATCTCATCTAAGGGGGGGAGGAGCACTCTGTGTGAGTCTCCCACGCAAGTACCATCAGGGCTAGAGAAACTCCTCCAAGTTTTCCGTGATGCTCCCTCTCACCAGCTGAGCTAAGACAGAATAAAAATGTAATGTGCTTCGCAGCAGGAGGGAGGGCCAATTAAACCCGAATTTCATTTCATACATCAATGTTTATGAGTGAAATTCAGACACAAACATCTCTTTCTGGTCAAGCTCTTCCGCTGCAGAATTAATCTGCTCATCACACACAGCCTTGGAGAGCGCTGTAATTTGGTAAGCGCCATGCACATAAATAATAATTACAGGTTCCTGCTGATTACATGATTGTATTTAAAGTTATCGAGTACTTCCAAGATTAATGACCTGCCAATCCTGTGCATTTGATGAGGTTGTAGCCTCTTGAGATAATCCTGCATTAACCCTTGATGTTATCCTGGCACCTCTTGGGGCTGGGAGAGGCAATGTGGGACCCCAAGAATGGGACGTCGTGGAGCTACGGGGCATCCTGGGCTGGGAGCAAGGCAGACTCACAGGAACCTCTCTGGCATGTAGAGATGGAGTTTAATTTAGCTTCTTTATTTGATTAACACCTTAAACCCACCACAGAGGTTGCCTCCAGCCCTGGAGCTTCTCCCCAGCCTCAGCCCTACCACCTGAGGCTAAACTTTGGGGGTCCTGACTGCCCTGCACTACTTTCCCAGCACACTGAGAGCTGGCAAAGGAGAAAACCTGTTGTCCGGAGCCTGAACCAAGAGAGGGACAGGAAAGCTCGTGGTCCTGACACTCTGTGGAGGATCTGAGCTTTCACCCCACCTTCCAGCCAGGCTGACCTGGGCAAACAACCTCATTGCCAGAGCCAGGATCTCCCAGTTCCTGCTCCACTGCCATGGGCACAATGCACTGTCCATCAGTTGGAGGGTTTATAGCTTGTTTTTAAAGCCAAGCTGGGACTATCATTCCCCTTCCTCCATCCCAGCTCAGACACCACATTTCTGTCTTCTTGTCCACAGCTTTGGGTCATTCCTGGATGTTTAACCCTCTCTGTACCTTCCCAGGCTGGCAACGATAGAGGTGGGAGGGGAGAGGACATCTTGTAGAGGTTTATAGCCCAATGGGCTCATCTGTGACTTTCAGAGTTGTCTGCCCCAAGATGCCTCTCGCCTGTGATGTGTTGTCCTTCCAGTGCTGCCAAATCCTCAAATAAATATTTCATCTTTTAATTCCAGTGGCTTCTCGCTCGCTGCTCTCCCCCCAGCACAAGCGTCCTGCTGACATTTGTCACTGCAGTCACAGTTAAATGGTTTTCAAAAGCGAGCGTTTTTGTGACCAAAGTGCAGGATCCGGCACTTGGCCTCGTTGAAATTCATACAGTTGGCTTCGGCCCATCGATCCAGCCTGTCCAGATCCCTCTGCAGAGCCTTCCTACCTTCAAGCAGATCAGCATTCTCACAGAATCACAGAATGGTAGGAGTTGGAAGGGACCTCTGTGGATCACCCACTCCAACCCCCCTGCCAAAGCAGGGTCACCTAAAGCAGGCTGCACAGGACCTTGTCCAGGCAGGGTTTGAATATCCCCAGAGAAGGAGAATCCACAACCTCTCTGGGCAGCCTGTTCCAGTGCTCTTGCCCAGCTTTGTGTCCTCTGCAAATTTACTGAGGGTGCACTGGATCCCCTCATCCAGATCATTGATACAAACATTAAACAGAACTGGCCCCAATACCGAGCCCTGGGGAACGCCACTTACGACCATTGCCAAATGGATCAAACTCCATTCACCAGCACTCTTTGGGCCTGGCCATCCAGCCAGTTTTTCACCAAGTGAAGACAGTGCATCTGTCCAAGCCATGAGCAGCCAGTTTCTCCAGGAAAATGCTGTAGGAAACAGCATCAAACACTTTACTAAAATGTAGGTAGACAACATACACTGCCTTTCCCTCATCCAGTAAACAGGTCACCTTGTCACAGAAGGAGATCAGGTTAGTCAAGCAGGACCTGCCTTTCATAAACCCATGCTGACTGGGCCTGATCACCTGGTTGTCCTGTAAGTGTGGCGTGATGGCACACCCCACCACCTTCCATGCAGCATCAGGTGCTCACAGCACGATTGAGTCCACCTGGGTGCTTGACCTCACCTCATTATGAAAACTCTCATTAGCTGCTGTGTTTTGGTGGAACACCCTTCTCTTCTTGGCGCTAGACCTTACGCACAAAGCCACCCTGAGGATGGGCCAAACTCATATTTCAATTCAGATCAGCCTACAAATTCTTCGTACATCTCTTTTAACCCGTGGCAGAAAGGATTTTTGCTTAAATACTAAGTCCTGGTTGATTTTTATTAATCAACAGAAAGGTGTGTTTGCTGCCCCTAAAATCTCCCATCTGATGTGCAATTCCCATGCTTTTCTGTTTCTTTTTCTGAAAGGAGTACCCCAACATACTGTGTGATAGCAAGGAACAAAGCACAGCACAGTCTCCAGAGATCTTCTCATGTAAAAGCTGCATCTCAGGCATACTGCACCTAAATTGCTTGGAGAGATTTGAAGGCCCCAACACAACCTGAAGCATCACAAATCCCAGCCTGGCAAAACAAGACACAAGTCAAGCACCGCTGGAGAGGAGGGTGTGCAGAGCCAAAGCCATGGCAGTCGATGAAAATCTATGCAAAATGGGTAGCAATTAAATGAGAATTAACTGGGTTGCAAGAGGAGAAAATTGCTTCTTTCAAAACTTCTGGATTATAGAGCTGAAACAGCCCAGAGCTCCCATGGCTTATCGCTGGCATGAACAGATGAAGAGGCTGTTAATCAAGATTGTCAGAAGCTTCCCCAAAGCCAAACATCCTCACTGGAGCGAGGGCTCGGCAGCAACCTTTGCTCTGCCGCAGCTTCATCTTCTTAACTACTAACCACAGAAACACTGGCCAGAGAAAGCGGACATCTTGTTCGTTTATTCAGAAAAGGGCTGGGGATTTCATGCTGGTGGTCAGGAAGGTGACACCTCTGTTGGGGTGAAACGGAGATGGACCCTCTGGAGCCCATCCCCATCCCACACAACCCTTCTCCTTCCATGTCCCTGACGTCCCGAAAGGCCAACGGTGTTTTCCATCAGCAGCATGGTGCAGCAGGCGAACAGGATGTTTTGTCAGACCATCTTGCCAAAAGCCAAGCCTTGACAAGGGCTGGTAACCTGCCAAGATGAGCTGGGTGCCAGGCAATGGCTGGGGGTGGGTAGACCTGCGTTTTCTCCCCCTGTCCTCCCTCACCCCCTCGACACAGAAGCCAGGTGGACCATCATCTCTAACATCCATGCGGCCCCGGGCAATAAAAGGCTCTGGGAGGGAACCTGCACCCAGCCAAGGTCAGACCTGGTTCTCTGATCCCCTAAAATGATGGACCCCATCTCTCCCCGTCCTGCAGCTCTGGGAATGGGCTGGGACACCTCTCATCAGCTCCACTAAACAGCTCAGGGAGTTTGAAGCAAGGATAGAGGATGGAAAAAATCTTTGCTTTGCAGCTGAAGCAAGTGACGAGCACGTGTGGGTGCACAAGCAGGGATTCACAGAAAAACCAGCCCATCCTGTGCTTGGAGAGGTGACCACCAGCCGTCCCTTCTCACCATGCTCCGATAAACCCCAAAATAGCTGTTGTGTGGCTCTCACCAGCTGAGCTGCAGCTGCCTTCTGTGCCAATTACATACTTACGCTAAAGCCACAGCGCTAATTGCATTAATAGGAGACTAATCGCACACCTAACGGATGTAAACGGGAACTAATTACCCGACAGCGACACCGTGCTCCGCACAGAGCCATCCATCTCGGTGAAGCGCAGTTGTTCCAGGAGCATCCCGCCGGCAGCTCCGGGGCTCTCCAGGTGCATGAGCCGCAGCCCCGGGAGAGCGGTGGTGAAACACAGCATGGGTCTGGAGACACATCTGCTCCTAACCCCCAGCAGGAACAGCTCCCTCATGCCTCATCTGATTCCTCCTGGGGCAAATTAAGCCTGTTGCACTGGCTAGGAGATGGATTTGGCTGTTCCCACACTCCTGAGATCACCTATACGTTCCTGTAGGTGGACCGTGTATTCAGAGCACCCATGACGAGGGTGCTGCCAGTCAGTGTCCATGGGGGTCTTGCCCTTGCCCCAGGCCACCAGCACCCTAGGTATGACCAGGGGCAGTGGGTCCACTCTGGGGACACCCAGCATGCATGGCAAGAGGGTAGGAAATGGGTTATTCCTGGCTCTGGGGCTGCTTGGGTGTTGTGAGGACAGGTTTTGCACTGTGTTCCCATACCTGATGACGGGCCCCGTGCTCCCTGTGTTTCACAGTGACTCGCTAATACCCATCTCTGGGCCTCCTCCAGCTCCCCTGCCTCCAGCATATGAAAACTGAGCCAGAAATTTCACACACCCCCAACCATGGCTCCTTTTCCCTGGGAGATCGCAGCCCGGCGCTAAGCAGGCAGCAAGCAGTTCAGTCACGCAGGCTCCTGCCCCGCAGGCTCCATGCCCTTCTCCCTGTTGCTGGAGGGTAATTAGTGCCTCTTGGCTTGATGGTGTGATGAACTAGCAGCAATAGCAGCTCTCTGCAGTGGCACGGAACAGGAAGCAGAGGGGGAGCGGGAAGTGGCACCCAGTTTTGAAATCCAGCCTCAAGCGAAGGAGTCATTCTCTGGGAGTTTTGAATGAGTTTAAGTCCGTTTAGCCAGCGACAGCACTACGCTAAGGAAGGGCAGGACATTCAGGTCATGTTTGTCACTTTAGACACTGTTCTCAGCCCGCCAAAGGAGTGCCATCTTTCAAATACCTTTAAATCTGCTGCTGTGAAGATGTGCAGGAACCAAAGTGTTTGAGAAAGTAAAGCATGCTTGGTATGGAGGGAAAAACTGGATTTAGAGGTACCATTTTCAGATAACTGGAGAGCCTGTTTAGCAAGTGGGCTAAAATCCACTGGAGTGTTGGGCCAAGAGAAAGATGCATCGAGGAGGAGACTGAACAAGGCTCTTCCCAGGGCACGCAGTCTAGTTAAAAAGTTGGGATGTACCCTAGCAAACCACAAGCAGAAGGAGCATAACCCCCCCCACCATTACAAACAGGGAAGGTGGTTTCTCCATCAAACACATATTGTTCTTTGCAGCCTTCTGGCAGCCGAGGCTGAGTGAGCAGCTCTGCGCTGTGACCGGTGCCGCAGCAAGCAGAGCGTGCCGGTGCCGCTCGCCGCAAGCACTCCCGTGCTGCAAAGCAATTGCAGAGAAAACCCTGGCTGGGCTTTCACCGCGTTCGGAGAGAGCGGTTGCACGGCATGAGAGGAATCCTAATGGGATGGCAGGTGGCTGCGGCAGCGTTTGTCATCTCAGCAGTCCTTCCCAGGCAGCACAGGACTGCGCCATCACGGAAGGCATCCAGGGATTCAGGCAGCGCTCTCAGGCCGTGCACGGTGCAGAGTCAGCGCCTTTTTTTCCCCGCGATGCTCAGTGCATGAACAGTGTCGTGAGGCTGCACACTTGCACAAATCAAGAACATAGCTGGGACTTTGAAGAATGGTGGAAGCTCAAGTAAAGCATTTCTGGATTTTAGGTGAGTCTGACAAATTCCACCAGAAGCCCTACACACCCTGGTGTGCGCCAGCACTGTTCATAACACAAAATACTTCAGTCTGAATTCGTATTTCCAGCCTTGAACAGACATTTTCCAGCGGGTACAGACCTGGGCAGACCGGCTGCATGTTCCTTTTGGCGGAACATTATTTATTTTCCCACTCAGTTAAACCTTTGTGGCTACGCCGCACGGCCGACCTCTCTCAAAAGAAGGGGCTGCATTTCATTAGCCAGGGGAAAGCATGCAGTTTGCAAAGGAAAATCAATACCTGTCATCTGTATTTATGTATGAGCTTTTATTAACGTGGACTCTGGAGTTTGGCTGATGTTCTCTGTATCTGTCCCTAACATCCACTGCTCCGCGTGCTCTCCCCACTCCAGTCAATAGCCATTCCTGTTTCCAAAGAGATGCACTTTAAAAAGCATCCGCACCGCTTACTTTATCCAAGGAGTGGGATTTTTTTTCAGCAGTTCAATAATATTCATGTACAATATAAATGAATACAATATCCTTTGATGCCCTGGCCAGATTGATGGTGTTTCTCTTTTTTCTGCATCAACTCTTTCCTACAGCAAAGAGAAAAAATTAGTCAGGGCTCATCAAATGCTCTCAGTCAAAAATATTTTTTTTTCTTGGGAAGAATTTGGGGATTGATTACTGTTTTCTTCTTTAATAAAGTACCTATTTGTTTCTTGTTTTTCTTTCCCACTGGAAGATCAAAACTCCAAGCGTTATTTTATTGGCAAAGCTTTTAGCTTTCAGTTGCTGAAAACCTAAGATGTTTTGGCCTGGAACCAAAATCATGAAAGTCTTTCCAAGGAACACTTTAAAACCTCAAAACTCCTCTTAGTTTTGTAGGTTTTCAGTTAAGATTCATTTTTAACAAGTCCTGGAACAGATGTAGTCTGGGAGGGAGTTGTGCATTCATCACCTCTGTCTACAGATTACATCTTCCACTGCACTCATGGCTATGGCAGGATGAGAGCTGAGGATGCCCTGGCACATCCCTCCCCATCCCAGTCCCTCCTGCACAGTCACCTCTGGGTTAATTCAGAGCTCTGAGCTGGTTTCACCTTCCCTAAGCCCAAGCAGAGATCCCAAGGTGGGACACGTTGGCAAGGTGTCCATTTTGGGTAGCAGCAATGTGCTAGCAGAGGCAGCTTTCTAACTTGGCATCTCTCCACTGCAGCAGTGAAAAATAACCCAAAAAAAATGAAATGGGAAGAGAGAAATCCAGAAACTCAAGTGCCTTCTGCCTGTGGCTGAGCCGGACGTGCCTTTCCCTCATGGCTCCTGGGGATGCTTTGAAGTCTTGGACCCTCCCTGCCACATCTGGATCCTCTTTCTCTCTTTATTCACCTCATCCTCTGCCCAAGAGCGGATTTAACCCATGGAGTTGCTGGTTTTCCTTATTTAAGCACCCTCGTCCCTCCTCATCACTCCAGTCCTCCTCCTGCAAAAAGAAATCGATAGCTGGAAATCACATTTATGGCACCGTTGGCACTGGGCTTGGCATGCACAGCACAGCACGGAGCGATGGGCCTCGGCAGCACTGGGAAGCTTGATTGCCTTCAAATTGAAAACTAATCACTGAATATCAGTGTCTCGGTGCTGGAGAGGTTTTTTTCCTCATTTACTCAAAACCAACAAGCAGAGTCAAGGTGAGCTTCACTTGCACAGGTCCTTGACAAAACTGGAGTGCAAGGGGCTTCTTCTCATTGTGGGATTTCTCCAGCGAATATTGAATGCGGAAAAGACTGTGTGGGTGTGACCCAATTCTCTTTTTTTTCTGTTGAATTGCTTTCACCTCCCAATGCAATTCTTACAAAATTTGTTTTTTAATTCACCTGCAATACTCCCTTCTGCTCCTTTCACCTGAAGGGAAATTGCTGACAAAGCCTCATATCCACACAGGAGAAGCTCGGGGCAGACCCAAGGCACCCCATGGTCTTCTCTGGGGCATTTGCATGCCACAGGTCTGCACCTCTTGTTGCAAAGAGGGTTTCCTGAGCTGGTGGAGCAGCTCTGCAGCAGCTCCTGGTGTGCGGAGGGAAGGATCCCGCAGCTCCCAGCCAGCACTAGGTGTCATCTGAAGTCAAAGCTCCTGTTGAACCAGCAGCAGTCAGCACAACACATAGATGATTTGTACCGGCATGGGCAGCTGCTTGAAGATTCAGGACAGGAATAAGCAGAAGAAAGCATCTTCCTGGTGCAAGGTGCACAACCTGGTTGAAGTGCCCGTGCTGCCAGGCTCTCCTGACTGTGACAGCTCCAGGGAGATGGATACACAGGAAAACAACAGCACCGTGACACTTTTGTCCCCAGGACAGGGCCTCTGATGCCTGCTGGGACCCCCACGCCTGGGGACCGGCTGCCTCTGAGAGCCATGGAACTGGTGGCTGGCTCAAAATGAAAAACGAGAGGCCGGGCAGGCTGCTGACCCACAGCAGCTAAACACAAGCAGCTGGGCTCCAGCCAAAGGAGACAGAGAGCTGCTCACTTTTTAAAGCACTGAATAGATTGACACGTCTCAGTGAGTTCAGACAGCTCCTCTCTCCATGTTTTGGGGAGAGAAGAGCAGAAGTAAAGTGGACTCCTGGCCCTGGAGGCTTTCCCCGCACTATAATTTCATCATGCAGACAGGACAAGCATTAATCGGTTGGAGGTGAACACCCGGCATATTTATTGCTGCCTGAGCCAGATGTACTCTGCGCAGAGCATCTTTCCACCCAGCACAGTGCTGAGAAACGCCTGGCTGATTAAGAGAGTAAACAGTCGAGCGAGGAGAGAGAGGACTGGAGGTCTAAACTTAGAAGGGGCAGCAGCAAAGCCAAGAGGCTGTTACAGATGACAGGAGCTGCCCAGGAAAAGGAGCCGAAAAGGAGCTGAAAAGGAGACTTGTGGAGAGCTGGAGGTGGCATCGCATGGAAATTCCCCCTAGGATTGCAACCAGCCGTGATTTTATCCAGCTTCTGCTGCCTCCCTGGGTAACCCATTAACTGTGTGTGGAATAATCAGGTTTTCTAGTTTCATTAACATGCAAAGTCAATCTCCATGAACCCACTCCTGCTCTGCAGCAAGTTCCCGGGGGAGCCATTCTTGCACACCTGTGAAATTAAAGGCATCACATTAATTCAGCATCCCAAGTGCTGGAGGGGCATGCAGAAGCGTGCACCCATGGCCAGCCTCATGCAGTGTAAGAGCCTACACATCACACAGCAGCATCGGTTCAAGCAACTCAGTTTGCTCTTACCAATGGCCCTCCAAGGAGGATGTTTCTGAGGAAGACCAGCGTGGTCTCAAATGGCATAGGATGGGATGGGGAGCACAGCCACGTGGCACGGTTATCACCAACAAAGGTGTCAAGGTTATATCAGCGCATCTCCACACACAAGAAAAGCAGGGCTTTGGCAGGGGGGAGGTTCTTGGTACTTCCAGGCTGAAGCTGCCGCAACAAGTCTCCAAGCTGCGGGAAGAGCCCTGCAATGCTCTGTCCCGGCTCTGACCAGCCATGGGTGCTGCATCCAAACTTCTAAGTGTGAGCTTGCACCTCCCTGCCAAACCTGGGGGCTGCTGAACGCTGCTGTGTCAAACACGCGGGCACCTGCAGAGCCATCCTCATCCCCCCTGCATTCCCAGGATGCTGGGGATGCTCTGGGATGCAGGGCTGTGAGCAGGGAGAGGGAGAGACAAATTACCTGGTTGCTCTGTCAGTAAGGGATTCAGCAGGGGAATCCGTGACAGCTTTGCTGACAGCTGAAAAAAATTGCTACTGCAGTCAGTCGTCCTGTTGTTTGCACAGGGACAACACAGTGTTTATTGTCAGGCTGGTTTTTGTCAGCTTCTCCCTTTCCTTCGGGCAGAAGAATGCCAGCAATGCAAAGATGATGCAGCGTCTTTAACTGCAGGTTAATTATAACAAATCGCAGGCATCTTCAAATCAAACCATGCCATCGCTCGAAACCAAAACCTGTGAAAATTCATTTGGGAATTTATGTTACAGGGGTGGAGAATTTCTTGGCCTGCACAGAGACATGGGCGAGTGTGACAGAACATTAAAACACTTCTTAGACAGGTGATAAATAGGAGCTGGAGCAGAGCCAGACTCAGCACACGCAGCGTGATCCTAAGGATGTTTGACTGCTACCTTTAGCTTCCTCTAGTAATTACTGAATTTACTAACTTATGACCCCTGCTCATTTTCAATTCCCCATTCTCTGTTTCTCACAGATGAAGTTTATCTTTAGAACACCCTAACCCGGACTGTTTAGGCAGACGTTAACGCAGAAAGGAGAAGGAGCAGGAACACCAGGCATGGCATTGCGGCTGAAGGAATGCTCTTCCCAAGGCTGCTCCCCCTTTCCTCACTGGAATGCAAATGACTTAGACCCAAGCATGAACTTTTTTCTGACTTACACTGTTCCATGGGATTTTTTTGCTCTTTGGTTCTTTGATCATGGTTATAAACCCAGAAAAATCTTCACATGCTGCAGCCCCCAGAAATGTGTTGAGTGCAGTGCCTTTTTCAGCAGGTAATCAGCAGCAGTGGGTTGCAGAGACTTCATTTACCTTTACTCACCTCTCTGCTACCAGTGTGCTCCCCTGGACACGCTTTATGCATTAATTACAATAACCAGTCCTGCCTAATTTTGGCCCTATTATCTATTTTTCACTGGGGCTACAAAGCACCCATTAGCTGCTAACAAATTGGACAAAACTGGAATTGATTCCACAAGCGTAATCAGAGATATGAGAAACTCCCAAAGGTCTATCCAGGAATCCCACAGCAGTAAATATCCTGCAGTTCATAGTACGTGGTTACACATCCATGCTGATGATCTGGAAGACCTGGGATGCTTCTTAGGCTGAAGTGTCCAATACTGTCCCGCTTGAATCATCATTTTTTCCAGACTGGAGGGAGCTGCTGCATGAAGACGGTGCTCCTATCACGCTGCCAACTGGAGTCACTGCTTGCCTTTGCCCGTCCTTGGGACGGGTGTAACATCCGAAAAAAATTAATTTAAAATCCATGTGGAAGCTGTGATGTGAAGCAGACAGGGATCTCTTTGCCACCAGGACAGGGCTTGGGGTGTTGAATCCTTGTCCATCCCCTGGTCCATGGGATGAGGCATCGGAGCCCAGCACCTGAACGGATGTGGGCTGAGCCTGCAGGGCTGTTTTTAAACAGTTGCTCCAGAATATCTTCCTCTAGACGAGCTACATTGAAAGAGTCACACGTGCAGGTGTTTGACTCCAAACAGTTGCCTTGGCTTATTTGCCAATATTCTGGGAATTTCAGTGGGAAATGTTTTCAAAGCCGTGGGATTTGCCTCTGATAAAGGCTCCAGTTCGCGGTGCTCAGGTCCAAAGTCAACTGAATGTTTCTGAAAACCTCCTGCCTTTCCCTATTCAGTAAGAATTTGCTGTTTTCAGGTTGGATCACCTGCCAACCCTGGCAGTTACCTTCTTATCTGTCCTCCTGGGGCATTCCAGTCCCCTGTTTCTCTGCATGGGGAACAGCTGGTCCATCCTGCTTAAGGCTGAATTTGTGCACTTGACTCTCCTTTACCCAAAACAACACTAGCAGCGGCAAGCAGCATTGAAGTGAGAGCTGTCTTTGCTCGAAAGACTCTCAAAACTGCCAGCTGGGTCTAAAAACCAGAGTCAGCCCTGGTTGTGCTCAGCCAGCCGCTGCTCCCTTTCTGTGCTGGCTGCCTCCCTGCGATTGCAGCCAGAGGGAATTTGCTGCAGGTCTGAATTAAGTATTTTGTTAACACAGCTAATCTTGGCTAAATCCCTGCCTAGCCCAGCTCCTACTGACTTTGTTGTCCTACAGGTTAGTTGACAGGAGCCCGTCGCTGTCTACTTTAGCAAATAGATCCTGCTCAGCTACAAGGGAAGTTGCAGAGAGCAGCCAGGAGGGACCAGAGTTTGGCTCATTGCCTCTGATGGAAAACCAGAGTTTTCTCAAATAGAAACACTGGTGCCCCCGGGGCCAAAGCCAAGGCTTGCACAGAGGTGAAGCCCAGCCCTCTCTAATAATCGTTATCTCATAGTTCGTGCAGTCTGTCAATGCTGGGGACGTCAGGAAGGTAGTTGGTATCCCCAAGAGCTTGTGACAAGAAGATCCAGCTGCATCTGCAGGAGCATAAGGGGACCAGATAACCACACGGAAAGGAAATTCAGAAAGTTTTTACACAGAGAAACCACTTCGGTCTCACAAACTCCCTGAGCCACAAACAGCTGGAGACTCGGAACACCTCTTTGTGTGTTTGTCCTGCTCTTTCCCTAGCACTTACTTTTGGCCTCTGTCCATGTGCTATGCTGTAAGAAGCACCTCTACAGCAACACATGTTACACTGGGCAGGAGCATGATTGCGACGTGGGGAGCTGAGCTCGGAGCTCAGCCATCCGCTCAATCCCAGGGCCAAGCCTGAGCTGCCCATGCCTCTGCGGGGGCTGCCGTAGCCTGGGTTTGCTGGAGGAAATCCAGGCAGGAGCATCTCTGATGGCAGTGTGGCGACTCACAGATGACAGCAGCATCCCCCTCCCGGTGTTAATAGGCCTTCAGGTATCAGGGTAATAACTCAGACAGACAGGATCAATCTTTCTTCTCTGTCTGGAACTGGTGAGGAGCAGGAGCAGAAAGATCCTCAGCCTGCATTTGACATCAATCAAACATGCACGGAAATAGTTCAGTGGTGGAAACAAAGCAGCGGGGAGAAGGAGAGCAGGGAGGTGCTCTTGAATCACAAGCCAGGCACGAGAGGGGGTGGTCGGCTGTATGGGTGAAAGCAGCAGCCTGAAACCCAGTCCCCACTCAGCCCTTGAGCCGTGCATGGGGCTGGGCTATTGGAGACCCCCAGAGTCCATGCATCCTGCCAGCATTGCTCTGCCAGCCTAAACCGGAGTGCTGCCCAAGCAGGGTGAGATGTCTGGAGGTAGACACCGTGTTAATGGGCAGTAATGAGCACCTCGTCCCGACTGCCTAATGGGTTGTGCCTGAGCTAAGGGGGAACCTCTCATCGGACACCACAAGGGAGTGAGCAGACGCTGCGGAGGAAGTGAGCAAATGCACCTGATTTAATCCTCAAACTCTCTGAGCAGGCTCCGAACAAGGAGAGCTTGGCAGCACCATCCTCATCCTTAAGCTCTGCAGGGCCACTCTGCAGGAGTGACTTCAGGAGCGTGACATCAGGAACCAAGGCAGAAAAACAGCAGGTTACCCAAAACAGCCCACCCCGGACAAGCCTCCCTCCAGCCCCTCCCGCTCTGGCCCTATCAGTCTCCAGCCATGCATAACCTCCATGCTCTCCCTGGTTTCTCTCACATTAGTTTCACGCCATAGCTTCTCCCTCCGGCTCTGCCAGTGCTTTGCACGTGGGCTGCAGCATTGCTGCATGTCCATGTGCTTTCTGCCTGCTCCCATGTGCAGCTGTAGAGGAACTGCAGGACTGGGAGCTGGTGGAGAAGTCTTCACAAGAGCATGGACGAGTGACAACTCCCTAATAAACCGAGTGAGTTAACAGGGATTTGAAATAAGAACTTCTGTTGATGGGAAGCAATTCTGGGTCCCTCCATCAGGCTGGTCCCCAGCAAAAGTGACACCCACAATCCTGAACAGACTCTGTCCCAGTCCATCTGCAGTCCTGCTGCTGGGACTCTGCTCAGAATGAACACTTTTCTTCTGAAGTAGCTAGAGAAAATGCTGCAAAAGTTCACCAAAATCTGGCAGCTGCAAAATCTTCAATCTCCATCTAAGTCATTTAGAAGTAAACACCCTCCTGTGGATGCAGAGCTGCTTACAACAGATGGATGATGGGGATTGGGCTCTTTATGGCATAAGGCTGTGTTTTATTTACCTATCTTGGCAATAAAGTCTGGAGGTTGTTCAGCAGCAACAGTTCAGCAGTAGTTTCTCGTTAAAACTGTCGCACTCACCTTTAATTATTTTTTTTGGTGTACTTTCCTCCCCGCACTTCTGTAAAGCCACCAGATTGAATGCAATAAATCAGTGTTCCCCAACTGATGTCAATGGTCAAGGCTGAGTTACATCAGCTACGGATCTGTCCTGCCCCATGCCTTTGGCTTCTTGGTACAAGAAAACTGACGGAAGCAGTTATCGAATGAGGGCAAAATTTGTTGTGAAACTTGAGGATTTTTGTGATGCACATCAAGAACAACCTCTCTAACTTCCTCAGTGCAAGGACACTGCCAAGGTCACCAAATCAAACCCACCTCAGGGACCTCTCCTTTACGTTTGGTTGCAGAGGGCTCTACAACCACATGCAGCAAGGGAGCACACGTCTAACAGGAACATTTCAGTTCATCACTCTCCATTAAGAAAACTCACACACACAGAGGGCTGAAGTACCTCTTCAGTAAAAAGTCCACTGATGCAATCAAGTCCTCCTAAGTAATGTTCTGGTCATAAACCTTCATTTAGATTTCACTGCTCCCGCGCTACCAGACAAGAGTTAGGATGAGTGGCCAAACACCCACCAGCCTCCGTTTGCAGCTTGATGCTCTCAAGCCTCCGAAGCTAAAGCACAGCACCTGCAAACCAGAGAGTGTTCGAAATGTTGCAGCAAAAAGAAGTTTGACACGACCCTGTACACCCATGGAGAGGGGTAAAGGGAGAGAGAGATGGAGAATAGCCCTCAGCCACCAGCTCCACTCACCGAGGAGGGATCAGGAACACAAAAACCACCACGGCTGGGGAATCGCCACATAAGTGTAGGCACAAGGAGTGATGACTCCTGTTTGATGATGGTTTATAGGCTCTCTGTGTCCTCCAGTCCTCCATTTCTCTCCTTCAGTGTTTATGTAATGTGGGGTGGGTTTAGTGTTCAGTGGGTATATTGTTCTCTCACTGATGGCTTGTTAAACAATTTCCAGCTGCTGTGGAGCAGGTCTGAGCGTACAGCGCCTGACACAGGGGCACATCCTTGTACCCACAGACAGTTCCTGATGGCCATCACCCTGCGCTGTGCAAGGCTAAGTGCTGCAGTGGCTCTTTGCATACTGCCCACGAGCTTATTTAAAAGGGGACTGAGCTCAACAAACTCATTTTGCGCAGGTTGGAAGGCATTTACAGGTGGCAATAACCCCAGACGGGGTTGAACCTGGACTCCCACCCCATTCCTCATGCCACAGCTTGGACTTGAGAACAGAAATTGCCACTGATAAGAGACCCAAAGATCCCATGTCCCCATTTGAGGTGGCTCAGAGGCTTGCAATGAGCAGATGCCGCTCCCAGCCATCCATCCTTGTAACTCCCCATGCCCTCATCTTTTACCCTCTTTCAAACTAGATTTCAAGGCAGACTCTGCTCTTGTTGTAATGTTACAGAACTGGTGTTCTCGTGGACTCAGTGCTTTATGCAACAGCAGACTGTGAATGCACATCTCTCCTCCTCGCCACCACTAATATCACCCAGGATGTAGTCAGGTTTTCAAAAGTACAAGCAGGTTGCCTGAGGATAGCCTTTCCCTATCTTCCGAACTGAAGATGATTCAATTACTTACAGGAAGAGGTTACAAAATTCTACTGAAAATGCCTTAAGATTAGGTGAGGCTTTCTTCAATAATAGGGCTTTCTTTCTCTGTCTCTATTGATTCTGCAGTAAAAAAATAAACACAAAGTTTAGAAAAAGTTTGCAGCTGTTTTTTTCTCAAGCTTCTGAAAACTTCAGCTCCAGGGAGGCAAGATACGTGAGCCACAGCTTGAAAAGCAAACAGGGCTGATAGGTCTGAGTATGAGTCTGGCAAAGCTGCATAACGATGCCCCACCATCCCACATGGCGACTCTTTGCCCTTCCAGTGGCTGCTCAACCACGACCTCCCAGCGACATGGAAGGAATTACACTGCCCTGACCACCCTTGGCAAGCAACAACTGCTTTGGAGGGCTAAACCAGGGCAGTGACTGGGACCAGCCCTGCAGGAGGGAGTGATGTTGCTCTGTAGCTCATCTTCCCACCAACAACAGGCATGAAAAGGAGGTTTTCGAGGTTCGTGTTTTTTTCTGTGCTGACTCTGGATATCAAAGACTAGCTGGTTATCGACTAGGGGCCCAGCAGAGAACCCAGGAGTCCTGCTGCTCCACCACCAGTGACTGCAGCTTGTGATTTTCCATGCAAACTTTCAGATGAAGGTTATTTAAACTTCTTTTTTAGCAAACAAATCCTCCAAGGGAGAGGACTTTTTTTCTGCCACTGTTCTCCAGGAGGAAAATATCCCCAGGGGAGTTTGCCTCCCCACCCCACTGGAAGCTGGATCAGCTGCCAGCTTTGCCATCCTCTGGGCGTCTACAAGCTAAAAATACCCCGTGTACAACCAACCTGCCACCCATCAGCCCCCGGCAATGGGACTGACAGGTGCTCACGAGCTGCAGCAATTTAAATGAGAGCTCCACAAACAAAAATGAGTGAGATTTCAGATGTCTCTCCATGCTGCACTGTGAAACTCCCCCACGGTGGGCCAGGAAGGGCTTTCAAAGCACCTGGGAAGTTAATGCCAAGCCAACAAATGTCACAAAATGGGGTGTGCTGGTAGATAGCTGGTGGTCTTCTCCAGTGCAGGACTCAGATTTATTTTTGCTGCTTGACCCTGAGGGCTGGCTCTGCTCTGTGCACAGGAGCCCACAGATGATCATGGTGAGCACACCTTTTTGTGTATAACACTCCTTGTAGCAAAACAAGGATGATTCATGGAGATACCATGTCCCTGATCTTCAAAGTCATCAGCACCGAAAGCAATTGCAGTGTCCCCACATGCCAAGGATCCCTTTACAACAGGTCCATAGCACTTCTGTGCTCCTCTGACCTATTTCAGGTGGCTATTGGTGTGGAGGTAAAATCTCAGCAGAATGAGACTTCTCCATTAACTGGATTTGTTCTGGTAGCAGAGGGGTTTGGGGACACCAGGTTGTCTGCAGCTGCCAGCATGGGTCAGATGAATCCCCTCCTACCCAGAGTACTGGCACTCACCCACTGGGATTTTTCCTTTTCAGAGGGAAAAATAGGAGTCTTTTCAATCCATGCTGCTAGACAGAGAAGCTGACTTCAGCAGCCGGCAAAACCAGTACTGCTCATTGCGTAATGACGGCCTGGCACCAGCTGCCATGTCACTCCCGCTATCACCCACTTAAAACAGTAACAACTACTGACAAAAGAGACGATCACAGTACACTAAATACTGTATTTTGCCTGGCTTTGACTTTATTAGCAGACAATTGTCTTACAAACTGCCCAGTATATCTGCAAACCCTAAAAGGTCCATCTGCCCCAACTCTTGCCAGCTCTGCCTAGGTTGATGCACCTCCCAGACCCCAGGGAAGAAGCAGCTGAGGAAGACCATCAAACCAGAACTGTGCAATAAGCTACGGATGAGATCCAGTACGTCATGAATCTGTTGTCACGCAATCATCCCTTAGACAGCTCATCAGGTACAGGAGAGCAATGGGTCTGTAAGTATTGTGGTGAGTAGAATTGCTTTGGTTCCAGGCATTGTCATTTAGACAATTTAGTTGTCACAGAAGATAAAGAGGTGACTTGCATACAGCGGATGAGCATCTTCAAAGGCAAAAATACTGGATTCTGAAAAGCTTTTTTATCCAATAGAGAAAAGGCACAGCAAGATGTCAAATGGCTGGAAGGTAGGCAGACCATCAGCGCAGTGACTCATAAAGAGACCTGCTGCCCTCCAGAGAGCCCCAGGAGCTTGGCCCTGATGCCCTCCAAGAACTCTCTGACTGGAATGGTGCTGGATTCATTCCTTTTTGCTGTCATCAGACGGAAGCCAGCAGCAGTCCTGGCAGTGATGGTTTCATGCACTACACCATGGGCTTCTATCAGGGGACAAGCTGACATTCGCTGTTCTCTGTTCATCACAAAGTCAATTAACAGAACTGATGCTCCCTTATAAGATGTAACACCTAGGATTACCTCTGTGGGCTCAGCAGTCTCAGAGTTTGTCATCTGAAAACTCTTGCCAAAAATTGTAAGATATCCTCTGCCAGAGAGAAGTTGCTGCACACTTTACAACAGAAGCAACATGCCTGGCATCTGCTGTGACCTTCCCTGTCCCAAACATCACAGTGGAGAATGAAACAAAAGCCCCAAGGTCCAGACTACTGCTGTCACCTGGATGTCCAGTTCTCAGGCCTTCCCTTGAGATGGACATCGTAGTCACTGAGATGATACGGAGAGGCTGGAAAGCAAATCACTCTGGAATGGGTATCTTGGCTTGTTTTTCTTCTCTGCTTTGCTTCGACTCACTGAACAATCCCATACGGCTTTTCTGAACAGCAGCGTTACTCACCTTGCACTTTATGCTTTCCTGGGGATCAGTAATAAACATCCCTGCAGCTGATAATGAAACAGCAAGGAAAATTAGCAGCACTTCTACCATGAGCTGAGAGGTAGTAAATCCCCAAAAAAGGTCATGGAGTTCACATAGGGTTCAGACACCTGCTGGGACCGATCCCCACATCCCTGTTCTTCATTTTTACCTCTACCAGTGGCTATTTCTCTTCCTGTGATGCTAAAGGACGTACCCCTTCTAACACCAGAGTTGCCGTGAAATCCTTCTCAAGTGCCCAGCAGCAGCCATTTGTGTCCCCAGCCCTCCCTGGCAGGATGGACATGATTCATTTCAGACCAGTGGCTCTGCAGGAAATCTATTATTTCCTGTTCTTCCAGTGAGTGATGTCTCTCCCTCTAAATTGAAGCTTTTCGCAGCAGCGGATGGCTCCTCCATGTATTTCTCACCTCAAGGAGACACTTGGCAAATTTAAAACCTTCTGAGTATTTGGCTTTAGCTGCTTTGAGATGAAAAGCTAGATTTCTGGTTCAAAAGATGTTTTGGCACTAATGGCTACTGATGGTAAAATAAAATAAATATTTAGATGCAAATGGTCCAAGGCAAAATGAGACATCATGAATCACTGACCTGTTTGGCCTGATTTGATTTTCTTTTTTATTTCCTTCCCAGTTTGAGAAAAGTTCTGCCTTCTCATCCTGATTTGGAGCATTAACACACTTTGAAGATCCAAACTGGCTGACTCTGTTCCGTCCAGCTTCGGAATTAGCCCATTTCCGTAATGGGCCATGGTTTCTACTATGGTCATGGTGTCTCACTCAATGGTTACGCAGAGGAGGAATAAGTGCTAGGTGATTTAACTCCTCCACCCCACAGGGAAATGAACAGACACCAGCAGCACTGCTGCAGGACTATGAAACTTTTAGTCTCAGTTGCTGACACAGTGGAGGGAGCTTAAAGCTTAAAACTGAGAGCAGGGAAAATCTCTAGGAGGGAGCCACAGCAAGCTGCAGTGAGGCAGATCCAGCTGGCTTTGTGATGACTCAGCTTCAGGGAGATAATTGCCATCTCCAGATATCGAGGGATGTTGGTGCCAAGGAAGGAAAGGAAATATTTATGCTAGAAGAGAGTTCAAAGGCAGCATGGCCGAGCTGCTTGTGTGAAAACAGAGGTGGGACAATCCAGGCTGAGAGGTGAGGAAAAGTATTAGCCTGTGAAATTAGTCTCCCAAATGTGGAAGAGGCAGCATCTCCATCATCTGGGATGCTCAAAATTACACCGAACAAGATCTGAGTGAGTTCCCTTCAGGGAGCAATCACACACCAGCTGAGACGGATCTCTCCTGCCTCCCCACCTCTGCATTTCGCTACTTTTTCTCATATAACTGCAGGTGTCAGTAAGGAAATTATTAGATCCATTTCCCCAGCTGTCCCGTGATGCCTCCCCTCAATCAGAGCTACAAGTTCGTACACCCTGCTGTCAATGGGCCATGAGATGGCCCTGCCAGACAGGTGGGATTTGTTTCCCCAGGGCTGTTTGACCTCTACAAGAAGGGAAATTGGATGCACAGCCTCTGTATGCCTCGCCAGGCTCGCAGCACGACGGCTGCCCCACGTCATGTCCCTGGGGTACAGTTATCACAACACTGCCAGTGACTGCAACCAGGTCCTACACCAATGGTTTGAGGACAAGTGAAGCAGCTTGGCACCCCCCTTGTCCTGGCACCACCAGCCTCTGCACCCTCCTATCAGGGGAATGGACAAAAAAAGAGCAGGAAATGAAAGGGAGAGCGCCAGAGGTTCCTAGAGGAGCTTGGCAAGATGCCTGTCAGCAGCCAGAACATAAATCCAAAGGCTTTCCCTGAATTAAATCATCTGTCCTGGGGCGTGCAGCATGAAGGCTGGCAAAGGTTGGGCACTGCCAGATGTGAAAAATCTTTGTAGAGGAAAAGCCTCACCATTCAGAGAGAGGGAAAGAGCCTCAGCTCTTGAATGATGTGTCTGCAGTGAGCAGCAAAGGAGAAGGTGCCCTTTGCTTTCACTGCCAGCTTTCCTCCAGAAAAAGCAACAGAAGGAAGAAAACTTCACTGCAACACTGTCGAGATGGACACAGGTCAGACTGCTCTTAGATCTACCCAGCAGCTCCCTCCTGTGAAAAGCAGAGTCTGTTCCCCATCCACGTGCTATAAAAGCCTGCTGCCACTTTGGTGTGACTCTTGCCCACCTCTAACTGCCTGTCCCTGGGCTGCACCATGTTCTCTGCACCTTCCAGGTGCTCTCCTGCAGCTGGGACAGCTGCATCACCTCCCTGCTATAGCTGGACCCAGTGTTTTGGGTGCTGCCTGGTGGGTGGTAACATGGGAGGACCCTTGACACTTTCTGTTGAGAACTGATCGCATCAATCCCACAGTCACCTGTGCCCATCTGGTCTCCTGGGGCTGGTGCCTTCTGCTCTCCGTGCATCCTAGGGATTGCTGCACAGTGTACTGGCATCAAGGCCAGTATTTGGTACATGAGTTTGGCAGAAAATAGGATCCTCATCCCCATATTACAGAGGAAGGAACTGAGATGCAAGAGAAGTGACTAGACTGGACTCATCCAAATCATTTCCAGTGGAGCAGAGATGCAAAACCACGCTTTCCAGCTCTGAGCAAATAACCCAGGTAACAGATCCAACATCCCACCCTGTTTGCCAACCACTATAATTTGTTTGCTCTCGCTTTCAGACAGAGGCAAAATTACCCCTAATTACAATTCAAATTGGAGGAACTATGGCTTCTTGAGCCATTAGCAAGGAGAAAATCAGCTGGAATTGAAAAGGTGCTATCAGCTATGTCCAGGGATTCAGATGAATTTTCTCCCCATGTTCCAGAATATTTTGACATCAGAGTGAGACCAAATGAGGAGAAATTTTCATCCCAGAAGAGCAATTGTTTGCTTTAAAAAGGTATAAAGCTGCTGGAAAAGAGACTTAAATTTGAAGTGACCATTTAGCCATAACTGCAACTTTGCCAGCAATTTGCAATATGTGGAATGACTCAGAAATATAAAACCAAGGGGAAAATGTCTTCCTTTGTTCAAGGAGAAAAAGAGATGTATCCTTCTTTAACACAGAACTGAAAGCTCTGCAATATTATGTTGAATTCAGAGCAAAAACTGCAGAGAATGTACTCCTGAGTACCTGGTCCTGATCCTATCACTGTCTCCATCTAACTGTTAACACTTGGTTCTGTTATCCACAACAGAGGGGTGTAAAATGTGGTGTGTAAATCTGTTAAGAGCCAGATAAATCAACTCTGAAAATCACCTGCACACAGTTATTTTCCTGCATCAAGTGATCGTTCAAGCCGCCACTTTTCAAGTTGGGCAGAAAACATTGGGTCTCACGGCCAGGGGCATGTGTTTGGCCTGTGGGTTCCTCTGCAAGGAGGGCAGATGCCTCGAGTCTAAATGGGGAATATGGCCCCTACAAGTCCAAAAATGCATCTGCCAGATGCTCTGTGGTTTGAGGCTTCTCTCTTGGTCCACAAGCCCAACATGCCAATCCCCATGGCCATGGGCCAAAATTTAAACAGAACCTTGTAGTCATGCAAGCAGCAGGTAAGAGGTTTCCTCTCCAATGCTCCTCTAAAGTCTGTAACCCACTTACGTTGTCAAAGACTCATCATAGCAACAAGCAATGGGGATCTCATTAAGTGCCACGTATGAGCACTGGAGATAATGCTCTTCTGTCTCTGCAAGAGCCTCTTCTGGCAGATGACACGAGCCTGAAATCTGATTTCACCAAACTTAAGACGCCTCAATGAGAAAGCTCCACTCCTTCATACTTGGCAGAGTCATCTACAGTCATCGTAAAAATAAGTCAGTGAGGATTTAGAAGATTTTCTGTGAATAGCTGGGAACAGCTTTAACTCTGCCCTGGGATACCCCAGGTACCACCAGACCAGGACCAGATGCTGCAGCTCTCCCCTTTCCCCCCAGCACCACCTAAAAATCATAACTCCCCTCCCAGCCAGAGCCTGGGAAGGGCCTGGCTCACGTGGCCCTGCTTGGCCAGCTCTCTCATGAAGATGAATGATCCTATTTGATGTGATGACACAAGCCAGCAGCTGGGGCCGTCTCTCAGCCACTTTAAGGGCAAAGCAAAGCATTGGGTCTGACATGGAGAGTCAGGCATTGCCTGCATCTGCAGGTGAGCAGGGAGACAGATTGCCTGATAATTAGCCCTGGGGTGCTAATGACACTTGGAGCATTTACAAGCATCCCCCTGCCCAGTGCTCTGCATTGAACAGGGAAGCCACAGCATGCACAGGGCAGCAGACCTTGACATGCCGGAGGTGAAGGCTCAGCAGGACCAGCTGTGCTGGTTTGCAGCGGCAGGACTGTGAGCAGGATTTAGGCACAGGGGATGGCTTTAGGTCTTCCAATACAAGTGCAAAGTACTGCTGCGCTTTTGATTTGTACTTGGCTGCCTGTCTCTGCAAGCATGTAGAAAACCTGCTTCCCCCCTGAACCAGTGAGACCAGCTGTGGCCTTTGGAGGATACCCAGGGAAGGCATGGGGTTCTCCATCCCTGCGATCCACAGGCACGACACCAGAGCAGAGCCAGGCAAAGCTCAGACCTGAAAAGTCAGGAAGAATCTGTCCAAAGAGTAACCAACATGCAACATTTCTACCGTTCCTGGGAAATGAAATCCCCACGCAGAGAATTTTCTTTTTATTTGGTCAAAACCTTCCACTCTGATTATAATCAAAGCATCACATTCTGCCTCGCCTTCTCCCTGGTGGTGATGGGGTCACTTGGGATATCTCAGCAGGAAATTTCTAAAGGAAATGTCTTTCAAAACAAGCCTTTGTGGTAAGAACATATCCGTCTTATCAAAACGCTTTGTTCCCTGTTTTATTATTAAACAAAATCTGCCCAGATGTGCGCTGTGAATCCGTACCAGGGAGCATCACATCACCCAGCTGTGCATGTGGCTCACACCAGCCCTGCAAGGCCAGGAGAGCAATTCAGGCATTTGCTACCCTCTGCTGTCCTCCTCCTGCTATTTCACCTCCCTCTAGCAGAGGCCACTGCTTATTTTCCTCTCTCCCGTACGTCCCTGTGTCACCTGCCACAGAGGCCATCATCATCCTTCACATCAGAACACCCTGAGCCTTTCCAGGTGCCTTTGGGCTGAGCCTGCTGACCCCTCAACAATCTGCTCCCCCAAACCGCTCAGACCCAGGTCCCAAATATCATCATCTCCATACGCAGAGTAGCTGCACTTCTCTCCATTCCCCAGCCTGCTTTTTCACACTGTCCTTTCTGATTCCCAGGCGGTCCCCCTGCCCCTAACCCTACCCTTATGCCACTCCTCCCTCTGCGTTGCTCACAGACATGAAACAGCTCACGGAGAGCCAGACTCTGACCTACCGAGTACTGAAAGTCCTTCTGCAGGTCTCAGAGAGTAACCTGGCACCACCAGGGTTAATTCGGAGGTGGTATCAGTGCAGGTCTTGCTTTTATTAACAACCCTTGACCCTTCACAGAGGAAAACAAGCCAAGAGATAAATGGCAGCCATGCTGCTTTGGTGCCCGCGTTGAATATTTATCACCACCAAATTTATTTATCACAGGAAGAGAGATCAGGGCATAATTCATTCCTAACGAGCCATGTTCAACTGCCTCCTGATAGGATCTGAAGTGTGGAATCCCTTACTCTGAAATCGGTTGTTCACCCCAGCTGCCGAGCTGTGCCAGGCCGTTCTCCCCCGGGAAGCCACTGCCCATCCCAAGGGCTGGATTTTTCACAGGGAGGTAAATGTGACCCTGCACTGCTAACGCAGCTTGTGGATTGCTTGCGACAACCAGCATCACTGTCTTTAGCAGAGAGCACTCCCAGAGCAGAATATAATCACCAAATCATCAGTCCAAGTCTGAAACCAAGAGACCTAGCAGCTGCGGTGATATTTCTAGCCAGTGCTCCTTGGAACCAGTCTAGGTGTTGCTCTGGGGCAGTGGGAGTCCAAAGGATCTCTAGGAGGGATCACAATCCCAGGAGATCCAGCTCCGACTTCCATGGGCCCTCAAGAGCTACAGAAAGGGGCACGTTCCCGTTGCGCTACACAGCATAGAGGGATCAGGACTTTGTGTCTAGGAGCCAGGCGCTGTCATAAAGCCCTTGCTGTAGCCCTGCAGCAGTTCCCTGGGTGCCCTTGGGGAATCCCCAAGGGACCTGGGCACCTCATTCAGTGCTGAAGCTGGTGACTGTTTTGGAGAACAATCTCCACCTGAGGTTAAACTTGGGCACCTCCGTCTCCTTGTGAATCTGGACTTAGATGTACCCCAGCCTTAGTCAGATTTAACTTAATTTCTGGCAATCCAGGTCTCCCCAGCCAAACAAAGCCAATTTTAGGAGACCAATGTGGGGACACAAAGACTGCGAGATCCTGTCAGACGTGCCAGCAGGGGACAGGGAGGGACAGCAGGAACAGTGCCAGAGGCAGCAAGGGGGTCTGTGTACAGCACAATAGGATGCTCCTCCATCCCTGGGCACTGCTGCAGTTCATGAAAGCCAAGGGAAAAGGAAACCTCCTTGATGCAAAATGCCCACAAATCCCAGATCTCTCCCTTCCAGCCACAGAGGAATGCAGCAACTACTAAGATGCTTCTAATTCTTATTTATAAATGGAGTTTGCATGTGAGTGCAACTCGCATCACTGTCTTGGAGGGAGGGAAGAAGGTTAATTCCTAGTCAGAACAATACAGGGAATGATCCTCCTGTGTGCTTACTGAAGCAGTGGTTGTGCTCTCTGCAAGATAAACAAGTGAATAACAAATGCTATAAGATGATAAAAAAGTGAATCTGTATTCTTGGCATTTTACTGCGGATGACCCAAGTTCAGCTTCATACAGGAGCCTGAATTTTGCATTTCAAGCAGGGATCCAAGCTCTTTGCTGTGTAAGAAGGATATCCCTTCTCCCGAGGCCGCAGCACATGTTCAGTGACTGCTAAACAAATTGTCTGAGAACTCATAAACTAATCCCTTACTGACCTGATGAGTTAAAATGAATGCAAAAATGGGAAATTTCAGAAAGTCACACCTGCCTCAAATCATATATATTTTTAGCCTGGTTGTCTCAGGAAATGAGATCCATGGAGTCATTCAGAGTCTGGCCTGGCTGGCTGCCCGCTTTGTAATAACTTTTGAACACAAGTTTCACTCAAAGTTGACAGAGCAGAGAGCTCAGAGATACTACCAAGCTGCTACACGTTTAGTAAGAAGAGGTGATCAATGAGAAAAGCCATCCCTGTGCCATGACTCAGCCTGCACCAGGCAGGAGGGAACGCACAGCCCCGTACCGTAAATCAAAGGGAAGCCTTCCTTCATTCTGCTGCTCGCACAAGTCTGTGTTTTTACCCCAAGCAATTTCACACCAGACTTGGTTTATTTCTGTTAAAACTGTCAGAAAAACTTGAGAGCTGAGGTGCAGGGTTTTTGTTGTTTGGGTTTTTTTTTTCTTTTTAAAGAAACACTAAGGATTCATTCATCCCATTATTCAGCAGGGTGAAGCTTTCTCCATAGGCACAGCCTGAAAACAAACAGCCTCCGGAGACACTTGCTCAGCCCTGCCCTTTCCTTCGGCCCTCGCCAAGACAGAGGGGTGAGGCTACCCTCGCTGGATCTGGCCCCTACTCCCTCCCAGCCAAGGGGCAGGGAAGTGTAAGGTTTTTCACTGATTTTCTCATGATTTCATCATTCTGGAGGACAAGGAGGGAGGGCTGCCTTTGCTTGTCATGATTTTCACCAACAGTAATTGCTGGTGCTTTCTACTGTCTCCAAGTTGTTGCATGCTCTGTATTTCTGTTGTATCTTAAATGAAGCAGTGGGTGTTTTCTGACTTCTCTTGGTTTTTTTTTTTAACTTGTGCTGTTTTCTCATGTACACATTCTTTTCACAAGCGAGTAAGATGATTTGAACATATTTACCCTAAAAGCACTTCTCCCTCCCCCTACGCCTGGCCTCCAGAATCCCTGGTACAAGTGAGAAGGAGTTTTTAGCCTTACTCTTTCAAAGCTTCTGGCTGTCCATATTTTAACTGCCCACTTTTAGCTCTCAATGGACAATCATAGGAACCTAAATCTCATTTCCAGGACAAACAGGAACATTAAAAAAACACACCCTTTTTAAGAGATACTGATCTGAACCAAGAGCTTGCCTGAAGTGTCCCAGGCTTGAATCCAAACTTGCTGCTGCAAGCTGTGGGCTGACCTCTTGCTTAGGACGCACCCAAGCCAGCAGAAGGACTCGAAAGAAAGTACCCCCTGGTACATGGCCACATCTTGCCCTCCTTTGCCCAGCGACTTCTGTCATTTCTCCCTCTGAGACTTTTGATGCGTGTAATTTCCCCTCAAAACCACCATTTCCTTCAATATGTTCATATTTTTTCAGATATCCTCTACAGCCAGTTCCAGGTACCCTCCATAGCTGGAGACCCTGGAGTCTTGATCTAGAGTTATGGGGCATACTCACCCTCACTCCAGGCTTTCTAGGTTTTCCCTACTTCTTGGTCTGCTAGGATTTCCACTAAAAAAGCTTTGCATAGCACTCCCGTTGTCCACCTCCTCCTCCTTCCCTCTGATCATCTCTCCTACCGTGTCTCTTCTACTAGGATGTCCCCAGTTATATTTCCTCTAGTGCATTCTGCCCAGATGGTCCCCAGCAGAAGGGCCATGTTTCCCACAAAGCCCAGACCTGGTGAGTGTGACCAAGGCGGACAGGAGACATGATGCTGCCCACCCTGTGAGTCATCACTAAGGTGACACAGACAATCAGCAGATTCTTCATTGCCATGGTAACAAGGTGTTCCGCACAGCACAGAGGGGCAAAATGCTTTGTGCTCCACGCGTCTGGCCAGACCCTGGGGAACCCAGGGTGTTTTGGACTGTGGGGATCCTGACTTTGGTGCTTTGTAGCTGCTTAGGTAAAAGACCAGTGTGGAGATCAACGTACTCTGTTCTGACTCCTTGGAGGGCCAACAGGAGCATTGGAGAGGAGACCAGAGTGAGGGGAGTACCCTCCAAACTCAGCCTGGGCACTGTCCCTCTGCTTCCCTTCTAGGACAGCCAACGTTACTGCCTTGGGACCTGCCATCCAACTCCAGCTGGGAGCATGAAGGTGGTGAGATCTGCGAAGCTGTTCCTGCTGGAACTTCCTGACCCACTCTTCTTTCCTGGGTGAAGTAGTTGTCCCCATCCAGGCTTTGTCCAGGTGTTGGTGAGAGGACCCTCTCCTTGTTGCCCACTTTGCCAAGGGCCTGGGCAGAAGATGTGGCTTCCCAGTCACAGCCAACGTGAGCAGAGATGGCCCAGTCAGACTCTACGGTCTCCACCAGCTCTGCTCACCACAGCCTCACTTCTTGCCACTTCTTCCTACAGCTCCTAGCATTTTCTCTCATTTGATTACATAAACAACCTCAGATGTCCCTGTAGGATGGTCTCCCATGGGACTGGGTCCATGCACATGCCACACAGGTTCCCAGCCTGCTCCAGTGGTGTCCCAACCCTCCCCTCTCCTCGGCCCCAGGCCTGTTTTTCACAATGCCCTGAAATTCCTGAAATATGTCCCCAGCTTTTGTCTCTCTTTCTCTGGCGTAGGCCTCGTCTTCATCCACATGGAGAGCAGCCTGTATTCACTGCCCTGCAGCCCTATTGTGATGGAGGTGGCCGATCCCACCTACAGCTGGGTGCGCGACACGGCAGGTAAGGTCCCTGGTCCTCTCAGCTGCATGGTCAGAAGCAAGCAGCTGCGATGGGCTCTGCTACCATGAGGCAAGAGAGGGTTAGGAGGGGAAACAGCCACCCAAGGAAAGAGCAGGTCTGTAGAGCAGATGAGGGGCATGTGAAGACTGGGATCTCATGAGATTGCCTGTGTTAGGGGGTGCTGAACTGCAAAAAGGACTTGAGGTTATGGGGTAATAGTTGCTCCTTTTTCTGTCCTAATAAGGTCTGAGAGGTTGCGTTAAGAAAGTTTTCAGGCATTCAGATGGTTCTTTTGCAGATAGCAACATTTCTGGCAGAGGGGAGGGCAGTGAATTTCTGAATTTTCTTCTTCCCTCTTCCTCAATAACTTACCAGAGAAGGAAGGGGAAGAGCAGCTTTTGGAGTCCTTGTAGTGGTTTAAGGAGACCAGGGGCAGTCCAGGAAAGCATGACACAGCCACCCAGGAACTGGGCCAGCTCAGCACAGGACAGCCAGCTCCTGCTGATCACCATCAAATCCTCTGTCTCCTGCAGTAGACCACAAGTTGCTCTCGGTCTCCAAAGAAGGACATCTCCTCTTCCAACACTTCCAAGCAGGTGACAGTGGGAAGTACTCCTGCACCATCTCCTACATGAAGCACGAGGTCTCTGTGTCCCAAACATTTCACTACAGCGTGTTTGGTGAGTCCAGTGCCATGCTAACAAGCAGGGGGGCCAACCCAACAAAGGCAGGAAGGGTGGAGAGGCCATGGGGTGAGAGGAAGGGTGGGACCATACTCAGCTCTCTGGATGAGGGAGCTCTCTCTTGGCGAGCGGGAAGAACCAGGCACCTTTCAGGGTTTTCTCCCATAGGTTACCATGTGCTCGGGGGCCTGGACACTGTGCTGCTCTTCCACAGCAAGGTCTGTGAGGATGAGTGGACCAAAAGGTTCCTGTGGGGTCTACAGAAGAAGCTAAGGCAGCTGGAGATCAAGCAGCACTGCAAATTCCAGCTCACAGCCACCTCCTGCTTCCCCTCACTCAGTGACCCTCCGGATGAGTTCATCGTCCAAGTACAGCTAGAAGGTAAAGCTCCAGGCAGAAGAGCCACAACAGAGTCCCCAGAGGACAACGGAGGCAGTGGGTTGGAGTGAGAGGAGCTCAGGCATCTCAGTTTGTGCTTGCACAGGGAAGAAGGAGGCAGCACAAAGCTGAAGGGGTGTACTGAAATCAGGGGCTTTTGGGAGACAGTGGTGTCTAATGGCTAGATTTGTTCAGGGCTTTGCCCATCTCCTGCTGGAGCTGGGACTGCCTGAGCTGCAAAGGTGATTCTCCATACTTTAGTGTCGCTCTTTGGGCCTCACTGGGACAAACGCTGCAGTTCCCAGGGCATGAAGACTGTCATAGGCTGCTACCGCAAAACTGTCCGGCGCAACCTCGGTCAGGTAAGTCCTGGGGCCAGCGTACCAGCAAAGGAGTGAGCATGGCACAGGGTGGGTGTGGAACAGGGACACTCTCTCCAGGCCCAGATATCTTCGGCAGTGCTGGAATGAAGAGGAGCACCCCTGATGGTTTGCTTAGTTTCCCTGGGGCCCAGCTAGAGCTCCCACTCAGGCTGGGGTGCAGTACCTGTCCCCCTCAGCTCAAACCCCCGTACTATGGCACTGGGAGGACATTTTCTGTGCCACAAGGTCTCAGCTGCCCTCTTGGACCCCAACATTGCCCTACTGAGCTCTGCCTGCTCTTGCCTCCCCAGGTCCAGCTTGCCCTCACCAGGTTCTTCAAGGAGCACAAGTCCTTCCATGTCACTGGGGCTGATATCCCCAGCATCAACTTCACCAACGAGTTTGTCGGCTTCTTGAAGACCAAGCAGTGCAGTGGGGGCTATGGGCAGACCAAGCAGCTGCCAAGATGTCTCGACTGTTGCAGTGAGCCAAGAGTCCACAGCCCTTTGGTCCCCTCTCCTCTTTTGCCCTGCTTATCTCTTCCCCTCCCCATGCACAACTCCATGTTTCTGTGTCCCTGTTGCTCTCCCCATGCACACCCAGCCCAGGGTATGTAGTGGACAGGGGAATTCTGAGCCCTTAAGCATCAGGGTTCAGTTTCCTTGACTCTTTCTTGAATACAACTTTATCAAGTAGCCAGTGCCATTGCTCAGAAAGGCCTTTCTCTATGTCCTTTCCTCAGTTGTATGCCCACCAGGGACGTTCAGCCCTCCCAAGAGCAGCCAGTGCTCCCCATGCCCTGTTGGGACCTACAGCCTGACCTACGGGGCAGCATTTTGCACTCCCTGCAAGGACGGCATGATCACCAGAGTGCCAGGCGCCAGCTCCATGATGGACTGTGTCAAGAAGGAAAGGACCAAGCAGGGTACACAGATCATCTGCTACTGAAGCAGGGCAGGGAGGGGTCTGGGGGACTCTGAACTGAGGGCAGGCACTACAGTGGGACCCCTGAGCAGCTGCCCCAAATACATTGGCCATGGAAACTTCTACAGCCCTTGAGGGTTCTTTTGGAGATAGGTCTCTTGTTTCTTCCATCACCATATCAGAAAAGACATGGGGTCCCTCACTGCTACCCATAGCAGGCCAATACTGAGCAATCCAATTTCTTGCTCACCTTGGTGTCCTCAACTTGCCTTGAGCTCTGACAGCCTCACTGCTAGGAAGGATGTAGGTCACAACATCTCTGCCTGACTCTGGGGGCTAAGGAGTATTAGCATCAGGGTTATCTCCAGGGCCTTTTGAAGTGGGACTTCCCACTTTGAGTCACTCCAACCTATTTCTTTCTCCTCAGTTGTCTCCATTGTGCACAGGATCCCGCTCCTGCTTCTTATCATCTTGGCAGCATTACTAGCCCTCAACGCTCTCTTCTTCATGTAAGTCTGAGCTCCCTCTCCCGGCGTGGGATATTTTGGGGACAGTTTATTGGTGTTGAGACCTCTAGCTCTACATTCCTCAGGAGATGAGGGAAAACCTGAGCCCATCACTGTGACACCAGCAGGAGATGGCATGCCAGAATAAGGGTGCAGGACACCAACAGCTGGGATAATCCTTGGCAATAGCTTACACCAGTATATAGAGAGTGTTTGGGTATGGCCCTGGAGGATTCTGGCCCTGAGGGCTGGTGCTGGGTGGCTGTAGGGCTCTGGTGCTGGTTTCTGGCACTAAGTTCCTGTTTTTCACTATGGGCTTCTGTCTCTCTGTAGCAGCGCTTGTTGCTGGTTCTATCGAGAGTACCAGGTGTCATCTCCAAGGGCTTCCAAGATGACAGGAAGCTCCATGAGGATGGCGAAAGAGGCCAGTTTCATCAGCGTCCCCAGACAGGGCCCCAGGGCTGGCCCTGATACTGGACTTGCCAGTTACACCAGTCATCTGGACACCAGCTCATCTCAGGGGAGTGATGAACACACACATGGAGCACTGTTCCCTGCCATGACCTTGAACTTTGCTACTGTGACTGATGAGAGAACTCCTGTGCTGCCTCCAAAGGACAGACAGGACATGTTTTGAGATTCCCTCCATGTGCACAACAACATTGAGGGACAGCAACGCTCCAGCCACCACTCTCCATTTTGTTTTTGTCCCCAACCACCCCACACTGGCTGAAATATCCAGCAATGGAGAAGAGGGATACCCTGCTCCTCTCTGAACTTGTCTCCCCAGATAGCTCTGACTACATCCATTCCTTTTGCGAATAAAGATTGGCTTCTATTCGCGTATCTCTGCAGCACTGCATGCTCCAGACGCAGCGGGCTTGGGGGTTACAAGGAGGGGACCTATCATATAGGTTGGATGAAGTGTTTGCCTTTAGTCGTGGAAGGCATTGCTCCCAGTCAGTCTTGCACTAAGGCATGACCCAGTTTCATTCCTATACCACTTTTTTATACACCCCTGATAAAGCAGGTCCTGGGAAGATCTGAGGCCAGAGCATTCCCTGGGCTCAAGGTTATACAGGATGCAGCAGGAGACAGCTTAGTCTCAAATCTCTTCATTTGCAGAGCCAGGTCTTGCCATGTGAGGGACACGGGCCTTGGGGAAGGATTCCCACCTTCGTGGCCTCAAAGAACAGATCAGCATCTGCAGCTGAAGCTTTCCTGAGCCCAGCGGCTGCCGGAGAGCCCAGGAGAGGGCAGCAATGCAGTGCGGGAGGCACCGCGCCAGCCCGGAGCAGCCGGGGCAGCGAGCGGGGGACTCCTGGGAGGAACAGGCTCTGGATCCAAAACGCAAGGGAGAAAAGAGGCTGGCTCTGCTTCTTGGAGTAGAAGCAGCATATTCAGAGCAGGGGTATTGGTCCAGCTCCAGGTCTTGTGTTCAGTATGGTAGCTGAAGGGGCACTAAGCTGTCCCAAGAAACTTAGCAAAAAGTGTGGGCTGCCAACCATTCGCGGAGGCTCAGTGAAGGAAGAAATGGTGTGATTCACCCATTACCTGCAGACCAGTCAGCCCAACAACGGCCAGTTCCTGGGCAGGAAGGCCAGAAATTGCCCTGGAGATGAGAGGAGGGAGAAGAGCAAAGTGGAGAAGACAGAGCAGAGGACAAATGTATGTGATGTCAGGAGGGGGGGGGGGGGG
>Ga0065711_1029935_pt1 | contig 34292 bp, 35 predicted proteins | sample Hoacrofraction12_FD_59098 | JGI IMG/M metagenome (GOLD analysis project Ga0065711, IMG submission 59098) | Hoatzin crop microbial communities from Cojedes, Venezuela - Epithelial fraction 12 v2 (version 2) | ecosystem: Host-associated > Birds > Digestive system > Esophagus > Crop | place... | reverse complement strand
ACACACTTCCCCCCCCCCCACTGTCTGCAAAGGCTCGCTGACAAAGTTTGCAAAGAGACAGGGAGCAGGGGGTTGTTGGGTGGAGAAGGCTGTCTCCTCCTCCCTCCCACAGCTGCAGGCAATATGCATATATGTCTTTGTATCTATATCTGTATTTGCACATGCATGCATGTGTGGCCGTACATGCATATACCTATGGCTGTATCTATAGATATATATGCATACACACACAAAGACACACACATATATACGTACATATACATCTATCCCCTCCTCTTGCAAGGTCTGAATAGAAGCAGACCAGTCAAACCCAGCTGCGTGCAGCAAGCCCTGGACCTATTCAGCATCCTGATCCTAAGCGAGAGGACGCACATACACACACAGACACTGAAAGGGAGACCTGTCCCCAACCCTCTCTCCCTCCCATCACCCCATGTGGGCATGATCTCCCCCCCCAACCCGGCCACCTCCCCATCTCCCTTGCACTCACCCCTTGCCTTCATCCTCAGATCCGAGACATCCACCCCCCCAGGGAATGCATGCAAGGGCTGGAGGAGAAAGGCAATCCATCCATCCTGCCCTTCTCCCCACCTCGGTCCTCCCCCTCCAGTCCCAGCCGCTGCTTGAGAGGCGACAGGGACGACAACAGGGAGCCGAGGACACACGAGGCAGCTGCACAAGGGCTGCACACAGAACTGTGTCACACACACACACACACGCACACACATACCTGCTTCTGGAGGGGCGATCGCTCCCAGCTTCCATACGGGGCATGGCAGAGACGAAGTGGAGGCACAAAAGACCCCTGTCCTCAAGCAAGTTGCAGCCCTGCGGATGGGAGGAGGGGGGGGGGTGTATGCCCCCACCTTGTGTCACCCCTCGGAGCTGTGCTGTCGCCTGCCCCACAGCTGTCTCATTCCCGGCTGCACCTAGGCAGCACTCCCAGCCACGCACACACGCGAGCACGACAGGCGGGGACGGAGCAGCAGTCCAGGGAGGGCACGCACAGCCGGAGGATTTGCTGCCTTCGCCGCATCCGCATCACTGGGTGAAGAAGGCAGAAAGGGCTGTATTGGCATTTAAAACGCGAGTGAATAATTCACCACAGGCTCGGGGACCAGAGCCGGCACTGCTTCTCCCAGCCGGGAAGGCTGTGACAGGCGAAGGTCCCTCTCCCATGGAGCCAGCTCCCAGCTCTCCTCGCCTGCACAGCCACCGCTCCGGTGCAGGCAGAAAGGGGTGGGCCTCCACCGGAGACATGAGCACGAATGCAACAGCTGCTGGGGAACTGCACACCTCCGAAAACACACATGCACACGAGCAACAGCTGCTGGGGAGCTACACACACACATGCACACACAATTTCCTTACAACAGCTGCCAAAGAGCTCAACACAACATGCAACAGCTTCCCAGGAACACACACAAGCACCAACTGCTGGGGAATATCACACGCACACACACAGAGGCTATAGCTTCTCAGACTCAAGTCACCCACATGAAAATAAAACAGCTTCTAGGAACGACACACGTACAAGCTACAGCTCCTGAGGAGCTACAGACACACATGTATGCATGCAACACCTGCTGATACAGGTATCTGCAGCAGCCATGGGAAACTACACCTTGAGACATGCCCCTGTGGTATTTGCTAAGAAAATTGGCACATAAAAATGCAACAGGAGGTGGGGGGAACCTTTCACCCACACACAAACACACACATGTGACTGTCTTTCACACACCTCCTCAAATCACCACACACAGAAGTGCAACGGCTGCTCAGGGATCACCTGTGACCACATACCCTCATGGACATGCAACAGCTTCCTGGAAGACCTTCCACCTCCCTACGCCCAAACCCACACATGCCACCACTGATGGAGATCTTGCCTACAGGCAGAAACGAACATCCATGTGCACCAGGTGCTGGGGACCCAGCCACGGCACAGCCTCCAAATATCGCGCAAAGGCAACACCTTCTAGGAAACCACCTTACCAAGCACAGGGTGACTCTTTGGAAACCACTCCCCAGCCCCTTCACAGAAAGCATGAACATACATGACAGCTAGACATAGATAATCCCTGTACGGACACACAGACACACAGACCACGACTGAAGGGACGCGATGCATCCCTCGCACTCACCGCAGCTGTGGAGGGACTGCCTGTCTCGCTCGGACACACGCAGACATGCAACAGCTGCAAAGAAACTTGGGAACATAGGACATTGGATGGGAGCTGGCTTCCTGGGATGTGCAATCCAGTCTCCTGCTATTCCAGGCAACCACATCATCTAATCTTGCTCAGCAATGTCTCAAGGTCCATCCTAGCGCTGTGAGACGGTTTGCTCCCTGCTCAGAGGCTGTTCTGGCCCCTGGCTGCTCTGATGTTAGAAACTTGCCCCAACACCTACATTTACTCATGACCAATTCACACCTACACGTGCCTGTCGACTGTGTCCCTCACAGGGGCACGCACAGAGGTTGCAAGAACAAATGGAAATGCTCTGAAACCTCCACGTGCAGCTGAGCAACCACCGCCTGCACCCCCGCCTCACACAAACGTACACACACGCAACAGCTGGGTGAAGACGTTCCCCTCGGCGTAAGTATCAACATGCTTGCAACAGCTTCTAGGAAAACAGACGCCCAACCCTGCCACCCACAGCACACACGTGCGCACAGGTACAGACATACAAGCGCATGTAACCTCTGATGGGAAATTAATGACTTTCTTCATGCAGTCCAAGAACTGCAGAGAAATTACTCGGCCACACGCACCCCACTGCAAGCTGCACTATTATTAAATGCATTGAATTGTGACATCCAGTTGCGGCTAAAGAAGCCCACCTGTGGGCCACCTCCTCATCCTGCTAGTTATTGTAGAAGGACAGAACAAAGTAATTACCCCATCTCTCTCACACCTGCAGATCTATAGGGGGGTAGTGATCTCCTTTGACCCCCCTGCATATTTTTCTCTCTGTTGGGAGAGAAATAACCTCACCCAAATCCAAACCCAGCAAGTATGGGTTTGCCTCTAGCCTTCTCAGGTGCGTGCAACTGCCTCGGGGGCAGGACACCAAACTCACAAACACCATACACGGGGGGCAAATAATCAGTAGCCCTACAGGAGTGAGTTGCCTCCCTCAAAACACAAGCAACAAGTGCAAAGGACCCACCTACAAAACTAGCCCCAGGCATCACACACACCACTTAGATGGCACGAAGAAACAAGTGGGTCCACCACGTACAAACACATGAGGTCATCAGCCCTGTTGAAAATGACACATAGTAACCTTGTTGCATCCTCCTTTACTCCAAATCTGCAAACCCAAGCAGGAAAAACACATGCAGATACACACACATACAGACACACACACACACACTCCTCAGAGAGACAAGAGGTGAGCAGCTCTGAGGATGCTCCTGGATGTTCCTTGGACCATCTGTAGATGTCTGTTCCAAGTGGATTAAATGTCAAAGCTACTCAGTCCACCTGGGATGAGAGGAGAAGAAAGCTTGTCTTGGCAGCCAGAGACTCTAGTTTCCTTGCCTTTATCATTTTGGGGGGTTCTGACCACGGGGTTTTTCCTCCAAGCTCTTTAGAAGCTAAAAGCTAAAGGAACAGAGACTTGCTTCCATCTTTATTTATCTCCTCCAAGGACAGATACTACCTAACCTTGGAGGGTGTTGAAGTAGGAGAAAAGGCTTCGAACTCCAAATTAATGCAGAATTTGCTCCTGCTTGAGTTCCTCCAGGGTCATCTTGCAGTCTGTTAGGGATGAGTCTCCCCGAGGCTCTCCTGCTGGCACAGATCCGTTCTGGACTCAGAAGTGATGGGGCAGGATCCTTATGCTGCCAGGGCCCGTGGGGGGTCAAATGGTACTTGCTCATACTCCCACTGATCCAGGATCCATCAGAAGAGAACTGCCACAAAAGACAAGTAGAAGCAAGCACCACATCCCCAGCAGTGTGGGACATTTGGGTCCTTGATCTGATTCGAAGCCAGGCCCCCAATGTTTATTCATCCCACTGCAGGTGATCATCTAGAGGGTACAGAAGCTCATCCCCATGTTTATTTTGCAGAGGATATGACCTTGTCAAAAGCCCTGGAAAGACTCTGTTGTTTGTTACTTCACAAGTTAAAAAAAAACAAACAAAAAAAACCCACACACTTCACCAAGAAAAAAACTCCTAAGGACGTCATAGATACTCTAAGTCAGCTGCAGAGGTGCCTCATTCTCTACGTCCAGGACTACAGAAGAAAAACCATCTTATTCTTTTGTGCCGATGCCTCTGAGACCACCACTCTCCACCCAGGCCTGACCCCTCTGCCTCCTTAACAGGGATAGAAACAGCCCTGAGAGCTGTCTTGGTTTACACCTTTCTGCTCAGCTGCTGCTCTGCTGGGCTGCTACATCCTCTGAGACTGGAGATGCTGTTGGGGTGAACAAGGGAGCTGACCTTATTAGAGCAATCCCCTAGCGTTATTCCAGCGTATGCCAGGGAGCTGTTAAGTCTCAGAATAGCCCAGAATCTGGGAGTCATAAAGGTGATGATAAAGCTGATTTTTAACCCTCTGCGCACAAGCTGGGGAATACTGGAGGTAATGCTCAGCGTGGACGGTACCTTTAGGGAGCAGGGGCTGTGAGCGGAGAGCCCTTCCCCCCTCTCCCCCATCTCCTGGCCCTTGTGCCATTCGCCCGTGTGAGGAGGGAAGAGTCAGGCAGGGAAGGCAGCCACGCAGTCTGCCTGCGCTGCCTTCGGTGCGTGCCGCCAGGGAAGGGAGTCTCGCTGGGAGCGTTTCCAGCTCGCAGAGCCAGCAGATCAGCCCTTCTGCCTCTTCCCATGCCTGTCTGCCCGTCTTCCCCAGGGGTACAACCAGGTCCCACGGCTGGGGAAAACGGGCCCCGGGAGAAGGCTGGGCTCTGCCCTCACTGCAGTCAGAATCTCTCCGCTGATCTATACTGCGGTGAGCAGTGACAGATTGATTTTACAGCTCTGCTTGGAGCCGGCCGCTGGCCCTGGGCTGTGGATGAATCAGCTTTCTCTGGGCCTTGGCTTTTATTTCATTATTTTCCTGCAACTTCCCTCGCAGGCAGCTAAAGAGAGAGCGAGAGGGAGAAAGACAAAGTTGGCAGATTTCCTTCCTTGCTCGCGTGCTCCCAGCCTCCTAGCTTGGCTTTAGGACTGTGGGAGAAGGGAGGGAAGGGATTGTTTTCCTGGACTGACAGCTGTCAGGAATAAAAACATGAGGCTCCTTCTACATGGCGAGCTTCCCATTGCAATGGCTGTGGGAGATGGCAAGTACTGCGTAAGAGCTACGTAGCATGAACGGTTCCTGCACCGTTATGCCAATACCTCATTCTTTGTTGAATGGAGAGGGGCCCGTTTTTCATTACAAAGGGCAGCATGTTTGGAAATAACATCCCGTGAGCGCATTGGACATTAACCTGCTTACAGCCTCCAGGATGGAAGCGCTTCCAGATTCTCCTCTAATAGCTGTGGACCTAGAGGAGGAGGCAAGGGCTGTACACTGCTGTCTCCATCAGGCTGAGAGGTTTCTGACCATGGCACAGCTAGGAGGTTCTCCTGCAATAAGGTAGCACCTCCAGTCATGGAATCAACCTTCTTCCCTCTCCAGGCTGTGGATATCGTAGACATCGTCCAGGGGGAGCCAGGCTGAGTCCTAACTCTGTGGGTTATTGTGCCACCAAGAAGAGTGACAGTGAACTCAACCAAGGAGGGAGCAGTAAAATTCAAGGGCAGAAAGGCATTGGGTTTTCCAGCCCTGGTCTGGAACCACAGTGGGACACCTCAAGCACTCAAAGGCCCCATTAGTAGCAGGCAGTTTGGAGTAACTGGTGTCCTGAGGAAGAGCAGAGAAGAGAAGGACCAACCTAAAGTGCAACAGACATGTTCCTCTCCATACTCCCAACACCTTGGGAGTGAACAGGAGCAAATCTTTGCTCTATCAGACTCACTGCTGAAAACTGCCTTTGTCAGAGCTGAAGATCTATTCAGGGGGTCACTCACCTGTGCTGGCACCTGCCATGCAAGAGAAGGAATAGCCAAGGGAACCCACTGCCAGTTTGGTCTGCTCCAGCCTTCTTCCCACATGCTCACCTCCCAAGAGGCGTTTCACATCACCACAGGGGGTACATTCATTGCAATGGGTTCAGGATACCTTGGAGCTTTTTCCTGCCTTGTCACAGAGCTCTCCAACAGTATAGACTGCCTGGGGAAGAAGGGTTCCTCAGAGAAGAAATGATGGATTTACTGAAGATGGACAGCTAGGACATTATGTCAGTGGGTCCCCCAGGCTCACACGTATCCTTTCTCTCTCTACCTGCCCTTGAGCGAGGATCAGAGAGTGGCCTGGAAGACAGCCAGAATGGCTCAAACCATCAGAAGGTGAGGGCCTTTTGATCTGTAAAGATCAAGGGGTGGGAGGGGAAAAGGAGGGAAGGGAAGGAAGATGGGAAAAGCAGGAGAGAGGTATCCCAGAGGTATGTCCCAGCAAGAGGGAGAGAGGTAGCAAAGTCCATCTCATCCACTTTGTGTAATCTTTTAATCTCTTGGTTTTTAATCTTTCACATCAGGAATGAGAGACATCATTAAGAGCAGAAGAAATCCCAGCTGTAAGGAAGATGGGGATGATGAAGGAGACAAGAAGTCTCTTATTTCTAGGTCTTCTACCTTGTTCCCCTTCTCTAAGTTTCTCTTGCCTGCCCACCCCCCTTCCTTTTTACTCTCTGCTTACGAAAAATAATATAGGTAGTGACCTGACAGACACAGAAACACACTGGGGGGCTCGGCACCTCAAGAAAGGTCAGTACCATGGCCTCTGTGCGATGCAGGCCGAGCCCTCCCATGGTGACAGTCTACAGTGGCACAGAGGCACAAGGCTCGGTGGCCCAAGTCATCTTGAAAGGCTATTTTGGAGACAGAGACAAACAGCAAACATTACCAACAAGGTGTCTTCTTATCAGAGACAGAGTGACCTGAAGAAGCCAGCCCAGCCCTTACCGAGAGAGGCGAGACAAGTTTTGGGAGGGCAAGGGAGGACCTGGTGGCATCTGACTGCCTTGTCCCACAGCCTCAGGCTGGGTGCTCCATGTCACAGCTTCCCCCATCTGTCCAATCCTGTGGATAATAATCCTCACCTGGGAGCGTGATTGTGAGAGGTTAATGAATTAACATTTGTAAAAGCTTTAGATAAAGGGCTAGGGATTATTACTGTTGTTATGCATGGAAACAGCTCCTAATGAGCATTTCCCACCTCCTCCCTCCTTCGAGCCTGGGGGATCATCTGACACAGATCCTGCACAGGAACTCCCCCAGAGATGGAATTACAGGGAGAGTAGTGGAGAGGGCTGCAGGCTGTCAGAGACACTAATCAGGGGAAGATAAATCAGGGGCACTCCATCAACCAGCAACCCACACCAGGCTGTGGGGCTGAGAGCTTCTCCACTCACTCTCTAACCAATAGTGACACGTCCATCCCACTCCCATCAAAGTTCAGCAGAAAATGGGCCACTGATTTCTGCCCCTGGCAAGCCAACTCCTTCTCTTGACCTTTCAAGGCTGTCGACTGACCTGAGATAGTTGCACAAGATACTTCTGCTTTAAGGAGAGCTTAATTCCAAAAGGAAACTTCTGTGCTGCTGGCTTAGGGCAAGATTCAGAAACAACCCACACAAACACTCCCTTCACAGGCACAGGGAGAGGCTAGCTGGGATCAGATTTTGGTGTCTTAAATCTTGTGCAAAGTGTTTTCTAGGCTGGGGCTGGGAACTGATTCAAAGCAGGTGTCTGAACATTATACATCTCTCCCTTACACATAAGTATAACCTCGAGAGAGAGAAGCCCTCCCTAACTTGCCTACTATAAATACACCAAACCACTTAAAATGGCTACATTAAAAGAGATCTGGTAATTTGATAGTGGTCTCCCCTTAATTAGATTAGTCTCTTCTTGAACTCAAGGGCTACAAGCAGCTGATCCTCTTTCTTTTTCAGTATTATCCTGTCAGCTGCCATGCTGACGTGACCATCAAGCCTCAGTCCCTGCTTGGTCCTCAAGAGATGATGACAGGGAAACTCTGGGGGACCAAAAGGCCTTGTCGGGCAGTGACCTAGCAGTGCATTTAAATACGTGCCCCTAACCCTGTACTGAAAAGCCCACTTGATGGAGCAGGGGCAAAGTGTTCCCTCAGTCAGGGAGAAGGTTTGGCCTGAAACTGGGGTCCAGGCGATACTGCTGGAACGAGTTTCTGCTGAGACAACAGCTCTTACCCAAGCAGTGCAGGTCAAGCAGGTCAAGCAATGCTCTTCCTGGCTTTCCTTGCCATGCTCACATGCCTTTTGCCTTCACTTTCCAAAACCTGTTTATCTATGACAAATAAAAGTGTGAACTGCCGTACAGCAAGGAGTATGAAGGTCATAAGCAGACGGAGACTGACCAATTTTGGCAAAGGTGACTGGCTGAGGACACTTACAGAACCACACCTGAATGCACATTTCCATGATATCCCATACTAAAGAAGAGGGAACGGGTGGGTTAAGAGCAAATCATGTGGTCACTGATGACTGGAGAAAAAATCATGGTTCTCACCCAAGGTCTGGGCAGTTGGATCACCAACCCTGGCATGGGCCACATCTGTGCCACACAGCGCAGATCTCCAGATCCCAGAGCAACGTAGCTGCCGCCATACAGTGCCCTGCCTGGGCTGCTTAGCACTGCTGAAAAGAATCAGTGCTGTGCACAGTTTGGTGACAAAGTTTTTCAATCATATCTGGGGTAAAACTGAGCCTCTCTACACTGCAATGTGTGGGAATTTGTACTTGAGCTGGGCAAATAGCAAACAGCATGGTTAGTCTCCCCTGCAATGAGAGACAAGAGGACAGCACTGCCTTGGACTTCTCAAGGGACTAAAGCAGATGTTAACAAACCATACACATAGCCAGAAGCTTTTTTAAAATATCTTGTTTTCCCGATTTCTTACCTGGGGGAAAATAAGTGACCTGTTTGTAGGTTACTGGGGCTAGCTGGCAGAGTCTCTAGCCTGAACATCACTGATAACAAGCCAGAAAATCACTCGGAAGGGAGAGATGAAGTTGTTCTCATCTTGGGGCAGCAGACAGACTTCGTCAACTCTTGAGGGCCAAGAACACCACAAGTGCTGGTCTCCCTGGAGTTTCATCCAGTTCTCACTCCATGCCAGGCTAAATGTGCCACTGCTCTTAAGTAGCTGGATTGGACTGACACTTTCCTATCCAAGTTCTTCAATTATTGCTCAGTGGACTTTATTCTGTCCATAGCAGGGCTGTATTCTGCACAAGTTGCCCCTTCCACAAAACACCCCCAGAATTAGAGAATCAAAATTCCCAGACCTTTTGCTCTCTATCAACAATGGAGGAAGTTGGCTTTAATGACAGACAATTTGCTATTCAATACGTTATTAATTATTTTTAAAATCTATGTCAGGTTGTTTTGTTGTGGGGTTTTTTTTAAATCCACTCTCTTTGTTATTTATTCATTTTGATTTTTTATTTTACCTCGTTAATGTAGTGGTGATTTAGATGCAGTTTCCTCTCTCTGCTGCACTTAATGAGTCGTCAGCTTTATTCACTCTCACCCGCGTCCTCATGGGAGCATGCTTTGATTTTCTAGTGGGTGCATGAAAACACAGATTAAAGCAATTAGACAGAAATAATCTTAGGGAAAGGGGAGAGAGATCCAGAGCGCCTAATTATACCATTTTAATCAAGACACAATTATGCAGAGACTTTTATAGATTATAAATTAACCAAACTCCAAAGGCAGAAAAAAATATCATTTTAAATATGGTTCATTATGCTTGTTGTTTCTGCCTTGTGATCTTTCCCAAACTGGACTTCAGGGTTTATCTTGAAAAAGTTCTGGACAGGGCTTTGCAAAAATGGAGGAGAAATAGGCTCAGGAGACCTTGCCTGCTAGGACCATGCTCTGGAAATGGCCTCTGGGAGAAGACAGGGAACCACAGCCACATTTCTCACGCACTGATCTCACCAGTCTTTTCCCAATGAACCGAGTAATTGCACCTGCTGGGAGGCCAGGCTTGACTGAAGACCTCCTGCTGCCTGCATGGGTCAGGGAAGCAAAAACCCAGTTCAGAGGTTCGGGTTTTGCTTTGCCCTGACAGGCTATCCCTAGCTTCCAGCGAAGGACTCTGGGTACTGTAGTCTGAGAAGCAATTTCCCAAGCTACAAACATTCCAATTAGAAACACAGTGAGTGGGCAAACAAAACACATCAGGCTGGATGTGTTTTCTTCTGAACCCTGGAGGAACTTAAGCCAGCTGCTCCAGATTTATAGCTGCTCCAGATTTATTGCAGCAAAACTGCAAGGCGCTCAGGCTCTCAGAGCACGTAGGAAGGTGCTCTGCTCCTGCTGTCTCTGCAGAGGAGCCAGGGAGACACCCGTTCCCCAAGAGCTCCAGGGAATCCCAGTTTCCCGTGTAGCTGTCGTACTACTTTACGATGGGGAAGGTGTCCAGAGCTCATGCAGAAACAGGCAGGCCAGTTCAGGCACCTCTGATTTTGTGGCTGCAGCCCTGTGATGTCTGCGAGGCATCGCGCTGCTCCCTTTTTCTGTGAGCGAAGCACTAGGGATCCCTCCGGCACCAGCGTGTGGCACTCCTTGGGCAGTTCATACAGAGCTTCCAGGTGTTAGGGCGACAGTAGAGTGCTTGCTGCAGCAATCCTCAGCTTCCTGCGAGGTTTGCCAGCAAGTCATCTGAAAGGTTTTGCTGCACTGTGGGCTCTGCAAAACTATTCTCCAGAAGTCTGCTGCCAGGCACTTCTTGCAAGGAAGCCTCAATCCATCAGGGCTTCACCAGGCCCGTCTCCATTGCCATGGCCACCACATGCCACGAGCAGCAGTGCTGAAATGGCTGCTATGCTCTCTGTTAAGGGCAATCTGCTCATCTGCCAAGGGACCAGCCTCGACCAGCTTCCACCTGAGAGTCAGTCCCGGTGACACTCATGCAGGCTGTCTGCACGGTGGGGCTGGCTGGGATATGCCCAGAGCTGGTCTATGCGAGTGACAAGGACACCACAAGGATAGGCAGCTGGGGAAGGAGGGACCGTGTCAACATTAGGCACTGGGGACTGACAAGCGCGCAGCTATTGAGCCTAAGGCTGAGCAGTCCTTCCAAGGAGCAAAAAGTCCCTTCCCTCCGCTGCCCTGCGCCGGAGCCGTGCTGCACCCATCGTCTCAGAGGGGAAAACCCAGCGCTTCATCCACCATCCCTGTCTGAGCGGTGGCACTGCTGTGAGCTGATGGAGGCAGGCAGGGGTAGCAGGGACATTCCGGGGACATCACTGCCTTGCAGCCTCCTGACCCGTTCACTCCGTCCCCTTCCCACAGAGAAGAAAGCAGAGCTGCGGGCTGCTGCCCTTGATCCCTGTTGCCTCCTACGCCTGGGATAAAGCCGAGCAGGGCTGTAGAGCTTTGGGGGTGGCCCCGTCCCCGGTCCGAGGGCTCGGTCCAGTGGGTGAGCGGTGGTATCGGAGTGCCCTCTGCTGGCCCCATTTCTGGACTATTTGGACTGTCCAAGCCTTGCACACCCCCTGTACCCCTGGAAAGTTGGGTCTCGGCTTGCCCCCGCCAGGCCCCGACACCCCCACCATGGTGGGCACTGCTCCAGCAACAACACGAGCCAGCCCGCAAGCAGCATGGAGTCCTGTCGGTGCTGGGTCACAGCCCCAGAGGACCAAGCGTGATGGGGAAGCCGAGACAGAAATGACTGCAAATCAGCTTTTGGCTTTGCATATGCAGGTGGTTGGGTGGGTGTGAGGTGCAGGCATCCCTCTAGCGCTTACCGAGTGTTGCTGTGGAGATGTGGTGGGGACTCCCAGGGGCTTTTTTGGATATGTTTGCAATTCCATGGGAGGAAAAGTCCATCTCCTGCTCCTTTGCTCCAAGAGGCAAGAAAATCAGAGGTGCAGTGAAAGGTGCTGAGGAGGAGCAGAGTCTCTCCCTTGAGGCTTGGTGCCATTCAGATGGCTGACCCTGTGATGGGAGAGGGTGGTCTGGCCACTATGAAAGAGTGGCACTTAGGGACATGGTTTAGTGGTGGACTTGGCAGTGTTAGGTTAATGGTTGGGCTTGATGATCTTAAAGGTCCTTTCCAACCTAAATGATTCTCCGAGTCTATGATTCCACTGAGCTAGGGCAAAACATCCTGGCCATTCACCTGTTCTGGGTGACCAGGACACCTGGATTTGGACCTGATGGTGGATTCCCAGTGTGAGGGTCTGAAGTCCCTGTGGATCTGTGCTGATTTGCATCAGCAGAAAACCTGACACACTATCTCTGGGCTCCAGAACTACAGAGGTGACTTCTTGCTATCAGCAGAGGAGAGGAGAAAGCAAGATTACAATCTGAGGAGTTCAGGTCCCTCTGGAGCTGGTCACTTTGTGCTTTGGTACCTAAATCATTCAAGCAGGGATAACACTGACCTGACAGATAAGATGTGAGCTAATTAGCAGTGCTCTCATCGGGCTCCTTCCAAGCTCAAGTGCTGCAGAAATGCTGAGTACCAGGTCTGGTTAGTGTTCAGGGCAATTTTTAATTTGAAAGAGGTAATGGAAACTCTATTATCCAGGGAGAGGTCTTGGCTTTGAGATTAGGGTGCTGTGTTGAGGTATTTGAGGGGCTATAAGGGAGAGATGTTAGTATCAGGGGGGCTGATGGAGCAGAGAGGAGTCCCAGATGAGTTTTGGAGCCAGCAGCTTCCTCCCACATGTCATGGGCAGGAAGCTGAGCCCTGCGAACACTTCCATCAGGAACTGCCTTTTGTAAATGTTATAAAACAGTGACAGAAAAAACAAACAAACAAACAAAAAACCCCAAAAAAATCCCACATATGTAGGGAAAGGAGTTTGTTTTCAAAGAAGCAACCAAAGGTGTCCTGCAGCCTCAGCAAGTGGAACAGCGTGATGTCCTGCACTGGAAGAGGACATTGAAATTGCTTTGACTTGCAGTCCATCCAAAGACTTCAGCATGGGAATAACATATAGTGTCGCCACCCTCACTGGGACTGCTTGTGGTCTTGAATCTCTACCAGGGAGGGAGCTATGCATGGATATCATTCTTCCCAGGCCTTGGTTAGAGTAACATAAAAAGTAAACTGAGAGCGTCCAAGATGGAGCAAAAATTTTACTTTCCCTTCCCTCAGTTTTTCATAAACACTGCTGAAACCACTGCCCTGTGTCCCCCTCTGACAGTCATCTAAATGTCAAGTCACAGACAACGTGGAGCCAGCCTCTGCTCCTATTAACCCAAAGTGCTGGAAGAATCGCAGGCCAGAAAAACTTGTCTGGTAAAAATGTAAATGTCACTTTACAGAAGACAACTCCAGCTTGACAGAAAATCCATTGCCTCTTCCAAACAGCTTGTGAGCTCTTCTGGATGCCATGCTGTGGCTTGTTGGGCAAACAAGGTGGAACACAGTTGCTGTTTTTCCAGACCCACCTACTCAATCCCCAACAGCCACAGTCCGTTTACCTGTGGATGGGCCTGTCACTGCCTCAAGAGTTCCTGTTTTAGAAAGCACCAAAAAAAGTGAAAGGTGGCCAAGACCTCCTTCCTTTCTCTTCACTACTCAAATCCAGATGCCTAAGGTGTTGGCATGGATCCCCTTCTCCATGGTCTCCTGGCTAAATGCCAACCAAAGTGACATCAGGCTGGGAGTTCCCTGGGCTCCTGTAAATGAAAATTTTTTTCTGCAGCTGAAATTGAGATCCCATTATTGCAAACTGGATCACTTCCAAGTAGCAGCAAAGCCCACAGACTGTTTGCTTGCCCATTAGGTACCAGCTCCTATAAAATAAGTCAATGCACATCACTAGTGTTTCGCAGCGCTGTTGGAGAACTGCTTCAGAGACATCTCAGGGTTTGCAAAGCTCTCAGGGAGAAACCAGGAATGTTTCCTGTGCCACCCAGGCTGGGCTCTGAGGAGAAGAGCAGAGCAATGGAAATCCACATAGGACATCTGGAACGAGCCCGGACCACAAATCTCTGCAAGCTTCTTCTTTTCCTCCAGGTCTCTACAGCCTTCTGCCCCACTCCTAGGCTGGCTGTTCTATGTGGGCACAGACCATGAGGGAAACAAAGATCAGAGTTCTTCTGAGATATGGAAAATGGTTTTTATCAGAGCCCTACCCAATCTACCCATCCATCTGCCAGTGACTCCAACTCTCTCCCAGACTGCCTGTAGCTTTAATTCTTTCTCTGTGATTGGTTTCTGCCTCCCCCACCCTGGAAGTTCATCCTCAGATCAGCTGGAAGGCAAGGGACAGTGTGTGAAACAGTGAAGTCCCCTGCAGAGGATGCCAAGCTCATTCAGCTGTAGTAGAGTCTCAAAAAAAAGGCGCCTAGTAGGTGTTTTGCACCTGATCTCAACATGCAGAACTCCAGGGCAGAGAGGGCTCTCTGACAAACTCACAGCACCGTGGAAATGACCACAGAGAAACAACCAGGAGAAGGAGTGAAAAAAACATATACAGAAAGGAAAGCAGTAAAAGAAACACATTTGAGGGCAGTGTAGACACAAAGTGTAATGTGGAGATGCAGAGCAGCAGAAAGAGAGCAGATGAAATGATATTCACAGAGAGCTGGCTATAGGGAAAGAAAAGGGGAGGGAAACATGTAGAGGCAAGGGCACAGATGCAAGGGAAGAGAACACAGGGCAGGGAAGAGAAGGGGGAAGTCAGACAGGGAGAAAGGGAGGGATCTGGAGGGATTGCCTGATGTCAAATCTGATAGAAAAGAGGATTTATCTGCAAAAAATAACCCAGATCTAAGCCACAGCTTCAGAGCAGCTGCATACAGAGCCACAGCACTCTGTATTTGTTCTTAAGCAAGAGCAAAAGAGGGCTGGTGCAGCTTGCAAGCCAAAGCGGGGCTGTGCCATACCAGGAAGCTGCTCGCCAGCCTGGACCAAGACGAAAGGAAGGAAAAGGGAGGAAACACAAGGCAAGGGAGAGGAAGGCAAGACGAAGCAAGGGAGGGGAAGGCTAAGGAAGGCGAGGGAAGCCAGCGGAAGGCAGGGGAAGGCAAAGAAAGGCAGGGGAAGGCAAAGAAAGGCAGGGCAGGGCCAGGCAAGGCAGGTCCCGTCCCTGTCCAGGGTGCTGACCCGAGCCCGCCGCCTCCCGGCCCCGCAGCCCCTCTCCTCCTCCCGCCGCTTCCCGACACAGGCGTAGGGGCCATTCCCGGGCCTTAAACATTTACAAAAGCAGTGTGCTTCCTGGAGAGAGCCGAGCAAGGGGAAAAGAAACACACAGCCAACTAGATGGGAGAGATATTTTTCCCCTTCCTTTCTCCTGACAGTAATTTCAGCAGCGGGGCTGGACACCCTGCGGGCAGGACTGGATGACTTGTGGTGAAGTGTGTGCCCATGGCTGGGGAGCTGAACGAACGTCAGGCGTCTCTAGAGCTGCATTTCTGACCTGTCTGGCGAGGTCATTGTAAGGGTCAGCCATCATTTTAGCCTCCCTGAAGGACAGACTTCACTCCTCCTCGGGCTAGGCTCTCAGTACTCCTAGGCTGTGTTGCCTTGCATGTGTCCGGGTGATCTCTGTCCTCACTGCTGCTGGATCCCAGGCTCTCGGCATCCACACTGGAAAAGCAGAGACTGAGATGGGAGGATGGACTCAGCTGTCCCACCTGCACCTGATCTGTCCAGATTGTATGACCAGGAATTGGCAGCCACACAAGTGCTGTGTGTGTTGGGCCGCATTCACCACCAGGCAGCTTTTGGAGTGGACATTTCTCTCCATAGCCTTGAGGCTTACAAAAGGCTTAGTCTGAAAGGTGGTCTTAAAACAATGGTCCACCCACAGCGTGGACAGGTGCTCTGTCTCCACAGCAGCTCAAGCCCCTACTGTGGACTGCCAGGTCATTTTGCAAGATGAAAGGTCTGGAAGGGAGCTGGCCTCCTCTGTCCTCAGCTCTAGTATGTGTCTCTGCCTCTTTCCAAACATGTCCTGGCCTCACCAGGCCATTTTTGTTCCAGAGTTGCAAATTAAGTGCCCGGCAGAGGAGAAAGCAGTGCCCGAGAGCCTGACAGAGTTGTTCCATGGGCAGCTACAATTCAGTGTCAGGACAGATTTGCAGAACAAAGCTTCCCATCAAAGATCAACCTGGTACCAGTGCTTTGTTACCAGCACCCTGGTTTTCCAATCTCATGCCAATAGTCTGGACCAGAGCAATGTGTTTTAAGAGTCGGTTGTAGAAACCTCTGACAGAAGGGGTGTAAAGTGGCTGGCCCTGCTCCAGGACTAGATAACCTCCCTATAGCTCAATAACCCCACGTCCTTAACTCTTTGTGATTCTAATATGTGACCAAGTCAGAATGCAAACTCTGCAGTCACACAGACCCTTGTGTTAACAAACTAATAACACAAACATTTCTTTCCAACACTGAAATCTTACTCACACTTAACATGTAGCAGGAACCCTGAGTGATTCCCGCCACGACCATGTGTCAAACACAACTTCATAATCACCATTCTCCAGGTCACCATGAAAGGCAAAATGCCCTTCAGGGATGCAGATGTGGGGCATTAGCTGGGTCCCAACTCTCCTGTCAAGAGAGCAAATCAACTGAGCCTACATTTCATGGGGATGTGCTGCCTGCCAGCCATCTTTGGGGATGGCTGAAGCAAGGAAAATACACCAGGAAGAGACAGAACAGAACAGCACAGTCCCAGGCCAGTCAAGATGAACTACCTGCCTCGTAGCGTCTCCCCCAGTTCCGTTCTCCTTGGTTGTGCTGTGCCCAGCAGCTGGCTGGCTGAGTAGTTGTCCCTGTCCTGTGGGCCAGTGTCATGTGTCTAAGTTGGAACATTATTCTCCAATTCCAGAAAATTAGATTAAGGGTCAGAGAATACCGACTGTTATTTACCTTTGATTAAAACCAGCCCTCCTCCCTCTCAGACTGGAGAGGCCGATGTTGCTGTTATTTACTCTGCTGCCAAACCTGGAGTTCAATCCCTGCCCTGCGGCACTCAATAAGAGCCAACGCGGAGCAGGAGGTGTACAGCAGGCAAGCAGGCAGGGCTGTGTGGGTGGAAGGGGAGTGATTATCCAGGCCACTAAGTCCATTTTGGTTTTTTTGCAGTCAGGCTCTGGGCTCAGCAAGGACAGGGGTGCTGGAAGAGCCTGTCCCTGTGGCTCACAGCTCTGACACAGATCCAGCCAGGGTGAACCCAAGCAAGCCCTGTTCGCCCCTATGCCTGTCTCTGATCCTCTACCATCACCACACCCCCCACTTTCACACAGCTCCCCCTTTTCTTTACCTCCTTCTCTACCTCTTCCCCCTCATCCTTCACCTTCACACTCCTCTCCCCTCCAATGACCTTCCTGCCTTCCATTTCTGCCTTCTCCTCTCTTCAGCTCCCCCTCCTTCCCACCATCTCCCCCCACCTCTGTTTCTCATTCCCCTCATTCTCCTCCTTCCCTCTCCCCCCACCCTCTAAGCCGCTATTCCAGGACAATAGAGCAGATGGCAGGCTGTTTGTTTTATATGTCCCTTTGGAAAATCAGCTCAGCTGTTGATTCTGCGACTTTTGCTAAAAACAGACACCATCAAACACTAGCTGAATGCTGGGGGAAAGGGAGGGGGGAATGGACTCTACCAGCTGCACCAAGACTTTGTCTGTCTGCACCCCTCACCACCCCTTTGGGAAACAGACCTGTCCAAGAGCCTGGAGAGGAGCATTCTGCCTTGCAGACCAGAAGAAGCACCATCACAACTGGAGGGAGATTGGTCAGCTTTGCAGTCAGCCTCACTCCAGCCAGAGCTGATGGTAATGTGAGGAAGGTGGGGTAGTGAGGAAGGGGCAGAGTCCTTTCAGCACATCCATCCTGCTCACTGCTCCAGTCTGCTGCTTCTCTGAGTGTTCATGAAGGCCAAGTTACGTGCGGTCTCCCCACTCCGAAGACACACAGCACAGACTAGAGGTTAATGCTCTTTCCAAGCCCCACATCTCCTCCTATGCTACTGGGGTAACCATGAGTGAGAAGCCACAGGCTAGTGTTGAGCATGTGAGTAGGGGAAGACAGGCCTTGCAGTTTTTTTCCAGCTTTCCCCTCTTTGTGTTGAATCCCTAGGCCCCACAGTACCATTCCTCAGACCAGCATTCATCAGTTGCCAACACAGCCATGAAGAGGATGTAGATTTTGTTCTGGTTCTTTCTCTTATCCAAACCACTTCCTTCATCCCTCTCCTCTCCCTTCCCATGTGCTGTCCTTCACATCTGTTGCTTCGTGGTATTTCTGGGTGGAGAGGGATCTTTGCTCCTGAACCCTTCCCTTCATTGTCCCAACGACTATCTTGTTCCCTCTCCTTAGATGTGACAATAATGTCTCATTGATCCTGTAAGCCTTCCCCTCCTTCCCCACACTGTCTCTGCTTGTAAGTTCTTCAAGGTAGGCACCATTTTTCTCTCTGTCTAGCACCAAGCACAAGGCGGCCTTGGCTTACAACTGGGGCTGCTGGATTCTCTGCCGGTGCAAATGCTGGATATTTCACGGCATACCCTCTACCTGATACACCGTGGCCAAAGGCACCAGCTGCAGGTTCTCTCTGTGCCCCACTTTTAGGGGTGGGATGGGGAAAGCAGAGGTTCAGAATAGCAGCATCTCTCCCCATCCAATTGCCCTGTTTAGTTGTACTTATGTTGCTAAATCAACACTGCCATCTCCTCAAGCAGCGGCAGAAGGGTCAGGGCCAGCAAATCCACATACAAAGCACACAGTTTAATTTGTTCTCAAAGTTACTATGAATCAGATGCAGCTCCCAGCAAAACCAAGGGAGGCTTGACTGAGGCACAATCAGATGTAACATCTGAAGAGGCTCTTTAGCCTTGCAAAATCCTGGAAGGCAATTTAAACATGAGAGATAGGCAAGGAGCCCATTCTCAGGGTCTGTAATTAATCACATACAGGTCAAACAGGGAGAGAGATGAGTTCCCAGCTTTCTTGGAGTCCAAGCTGGATGAAACAGGGAGCGACAAAAATCTCAGGTTGTCAAGGAACAGCCTTAAAGAGGCGATGCCAGCTGAGCAACAACAGCTCAGACCTGCACTCCTTTAACCTCCCAGGTAATTGGGCAGAAAGTCTAGAGGAAAAATTCCTGCATCAGCTGGTGAGAGCAGTCACAGTTATTTGCACATTTGTGATGCTGCTCTTCTTCCTGGCCTTGCTTATGTCTATGGTAACACATCCTCCTCAGTGGAGCCATAAGCCGAGCAATACTTGGGACAGAAGAAAGTCCCAGTTAGTATGAGATCCCATCTCTGACACTAGCTGCTAGCAGGTGCCTCAAGGAAGAACACATGGATGTTCCATGCCTCTCTATGCCCATGCAGTTCCCAAATGGAGCAGTCACTCACCCTCCTTCACCTTCGCAGCCACCCCAGAAGTGTGCTCAAGTGTGTAGAGCCACGGTGGCCTATGGTGCAAAAGGGCAAGCCAGCTGTTTTGTAGGGATTTTCAGGGATTGAAGTCAAAAGAAATTAAATAAACGAATGAAAATAGCTGCTGATCCTACCCCTGGACTGTCTGAAAAGCCTGCAATTGTAAACAAGGGCAGAGGAAGCCTTGAAATTAAGAGGCAAAATCTGCTGTAAGGAATTGAGTATAACTGTCAGATGAAAACATATCAACTTCTCTGGAGTGTTCTTAAAAAAAAAAAAAAGACAAGGAAAAGAAGTGGTTTGGGGCCAACCAACCTGATCTTGCCTCTTCCAAGGCAAAGTCTGACTCATAGGCTGGCACCCTCTCTGGCACTGGTGGGCTACAATCACAAAAACATCCAGAGCTGCGGGTCCAGGCAACATCCCCTTTCCGCTATCGCTGCGCAGCTCCCGAACAGCACGTTCAATGCACAGCTGAAATTCCCATGCTCTCCTCCAAGGTCCCGCTTGGTGGTTTCCTTCCTTCCAATCTCCTTTCTTTCTGTTCCTATTTCTCACCTCTTAGCTTCTGTCTAATAACCTGCTTGTCTTTAGAAGGCTCTATCTTTAGCAAGAGGCCTGGGGAGAGAGCTGAAGGCTGCGATCTGGGTACCAGTTGGGGAAATCCCATAGTGGCTTAGAAATCTGTTTTTCTCCAGCAGCAGAGTTATTAAGAGGAGTTGGCACGAGGGACAGAAGCATTGTCTAGCGTTGTTATTCTTCTCTCTCCCCTTCAAGCCTTTAGCAACAACTGCAGTTTCCCACCTATTTCAACTAACTTCTCTTTTCCCCCTAAAGAAAGGAGAGTCATTAGCATTTTTTTTGCACTGTCAAATAGGGGTTTCCTTACAAAAATTCTTCACAGCTAAAGGGAAAGTGAAGAAAGGATATTGTTAACATGAAAGCCTCACTTAATACTTTACATTTCAAATACTGTAACTGCTTTTTTTTCCCTCCTTTTTCTGAATCTTAAGTAATCTAAGCTTAAACGTCATTAACTGTGTTGGTTGCTATGGTGTTGGGCAAACGGAGGTCTCTGTACTTGAAACCTTGAACTACACTTGATGTTGTACAGCAGCAGGGTCATGCCAATGCCTTTGACTTTGACCCCATTTTTCCCAGTAAAATATAAAGACCACATCTCCATCCCTTTTCGTTCTTGGGAGAGACTTTTTTTCCTGCAATGAGAAAAGGGAGCATGAGATAGAGAAAGGGAGAGAGAGATATAAAAAAAGAAACAGAGAAAGAAAAAAAATAAATAGACCCAGCGGAACCTTTCCAAAAACTTTAACTGTTACATCAGAAAGTCATGAAGGAGAATAAAAAAACAGTCTCCTGAAAAATTTCACGTGAGATTGTTTCTCATCTTCCCAAGCAGCTAAACATTTTAATAAACTAGGAAAAAGAGACTGTAAAACCACAAAATCTGACAGCAAGCCCCAGAGGCAGGAACCATTCCTGAAACTAATTTTAACTCAGGTTTTAACATTGATCAGATTTCATGTGGTGAATGTCCCCGTAAGCTGTCTCTCTGTTCTTAGAGAAAACCTGGTTTCTTTTGTCGACTCTGAGAAGCTATTCTCTTTCCAGCACATTGTCGTCACAGGCATAACAGGACTTCTCTGTCACTCGTTTCTCTACAGCCCAAGAGATGCCCTGCCCCAGACATCTTCTCATCTGTTCTCAGTTTCCTTATGAGACAAGACATTTTCCACAGAAGTGGCACTTGACTCCAGCAACGACGCCCAGTCTCAAACCAGTCCCCATGCAGCCACTCAAGAACTCAACCCATTTAACATCTGATCTTCAGCCATGCAACAGGCATGAGGCCAATTCAGACCAGCTGAGGCCAGGCTCCGAAGCAGGTTTCCAGTTTCTCTGCTTTGCTTTTCCCCAGGGAAGTGAAGCTGCTGTATCAGTTTCTTCTCCTTCTCCGGGCACATGAATCACATTTTTCTTTGACTGTCACTAGGACATCTACAGATAAGACTGGCTTTTTAACTCAAAGTCTCGATTAACAACAGCTGACAGTTTAGGGAAAAAAAGAAGATATCCAGGTAGTGTAGATTTCTCTTAAAGACTCTCTTATCACAGAAGCATTTTTCATATTCTGGTTGAGTTCAAACCAAACCACTTGCCCTGTGGGGCAGGACTTCTTTATGATGCACCTGCCTTCCAACAGTTGGGTGTCTCTGTTCTGAGCAGCGTGGTTCCTAGGTTCCCGTAGCTGCGTGAGCCAAGTGCTTTGCACGACTCAAGGAATGGTCACTGGCACCAGCTAGCCCCTGTCCCTGCTCAGGATGGATTTCCAGTTCAAAGGTCTGTTTTGCAAGAGAAGAAAGCACAGCTCTCTGCTGCTTCACAAGCTAAATTCTGGTAAGAATGACCAGGCTGGAAAACACCTCTACAGGCTCCTGCTTTCTGCTTCTCCAGAAATTGAAGTGCTTGTTCATTTCTAGATCCCCCTTTGCAGAGGTGGAAGGTCTATTGCCAGTGCCTTTCCTTTAAACCTCGTGTGTGCTGTGTAGGAGATGCTGGTGCTTGGAGGGGTGGGAGGAGGTTGACAGGGTGGCCAGTTTTCAAACCGGTGGAGGCACAGTGATAGTCGCCTTTGGCTCTTCCAGCCCACCAGCAACAGGCTGAGTCACATCAGCAGCATCAAAGCTGAGCAGCTCTTCAGAGAAAGGGCATTTGTCCTTTCATCTGGAGATTACAGGAATCTTTCACAGATCCCAAGAGTGTGTTTTGAAACGCTTTATAAAGAGAAAATACTTGTTTGTGGCATCACCTGCTATTTGAAACAGCCTCTTTGCCTTCCAGATTTCCCTACAACACTCTCTCCCAGCCATTTTACCGCATGTGTAAGGAAAAAACGGTGCCAAAATTCATTCCTTAGCAAGCAGAACTGCCCAGCTTTCACGCCAGGCTTTATTGAGAAAAGGGCTCTCCACAAACATGCCAGAGAGCTTGTAACCTATTTGGGCCTGCTCCTTCCCCCTGTTGCGCTCAGCAGGGACAGCAGGAAGGCAGAAAGCTGCTCTTAGCATCTGGAGAAAGAAATGCAGAGATAAAAAGCTCTTTGCCTTGCTCTTTCCATCCCTTCATGACTTAATTTTTTTGGTGAGGGCACAGAGAAGATTATAAAGCTGTAACCTCTAATCCGCTCCTGAGTGCTCCTTCTCCATCTCTTCCTTTCTCCTCTCTTTCAGCCAGTTCTAATCCTTTATGTCTCCTCTCTCACAGGTAGGAGTTGGAGTCTAATCTCTGATGACAGGTTGGTAATTAGAGCAAGAGATTATCCCGACCCCGTATCAAGAAGGTAAAAAGAGAGGAATAACGCAGGGCCATACAAGATCCAGCCTTCAGTGTTCAGTGCAGGAACCATCCTCATCTCAGCCTGTCTCCTCCTGGCTCCCTGACCCCACACCCTCTCCTTTGTCCCAGCAGAGGGGGGAATTCCTGATTTTTTGTGCTTCCTGACAAGTAAGGACTACACTTTTCCAGCACTCATTCAGCACAGAAATGGTCACATTTTCCATTTCTATAGACCTTGACTAAGCAGAGACTCAGCCAAGGGTCTGTGGCTGGGAAGAGTGGGTGGTGGGGAAAGCACAGGCAGATATGGAGGAAGAGGGCCTGCTCAGAGAGGCTGGAGCCACGACATGCTAGCAGCTATCCTCAGTTGGGCACCGGTTACTCATACCCAGGGCCTTTCTAGTCCAGCAAGACAAATCCACAGCAAGGAGCAGCAGCAGGTGCCCATTTCTACCCAGATGCCTAGCAGTCACCACCCAGTCCTTGATCTGCTCAGGAAGGCATGCTGCTCCTATCCCTTGCACGTATCCCAGAACAGATGGGAAGCCCAACCACGTGTCCAGCACACGTCATTCATCTTTGGGATAGATCTTGTCTCTTGTCACGTGCCACCGGTATTCAGAAAAGACCAAAAATGCCATCACACAGCCCCAAGATCACCATAGAAAAGAGGAAACTGGGAGCACCGAGCTTCTTCAGTGTGCCATCCCCTACGTGCACGAGGTGAAGGGATGTCACCAGGACCCACTGTAGCTGAGGCTCAGGCATCACCAGCCAACAGCCTGCTGGCACCAGGAGGTGTCGGGATAGAGATGGCAATGTAGTGATCGAAACCTGCTGGGGAGAGAGTGAAGGAAGGTCAGGTGACAATTTTTACTGGAGAATGGAAGACCTCTCCCTCATGTCCCATCCCACATCAGGCCCCCACCCTGCATTACAATGCTCCAGGACCGGTTGTTCACCTCAGGATGTCTTTTCTCAGCAAAACTAAGCAGCCAAGCTTCCCTCCAACACCTCAACCCAGTTCCAGCCCGTGTAGACCAACTCCATGGCTCACCCTGATCACAGGGAGGGAGATGGGCACTGCACCAGTCCCCGTTACATGGTTCTGTCGATGCTCTTTTCATCGCCTAGCTGCTTCCCACCCCTGCTACCTCCAGCCAGGAGCTTCCTACCCATGCTCTGCAAATAACAACTTTAGGTTTGTTCACTCGAAGCAGAGAAGGTAAATCAAAGAGCGCTTTTGTTTGCAGTCAGCCTGAAGTGAACCTTTTTCTTTTTTCCCTTCAGTTCTCTCAGCAAAACAAAAAATGAAAAAGCAAGCAGAATTTCCTTTCCGGAGTTTAAAAGAACATTTCTGTTCCTGTCCCAGAGGTAAAAGGTAGCTTGTTCAGTCTCAAAATGTGAAATAAGCGGCAATACTTCTGGCTCAGGAATTGTCCAAATAAAATGTTTTGATACTCCTTTTCTTCCCACTCATCCAAAAAGGTTTGCAAAGTTTAGAAGCGTTCACAAACAGCTTAATGCTGGTGTGCCCCTTCTCCCAATAAAACATGTCCCTCACTCTCAACCTCCTGCACTCCATTTGCCTGCCTCCCCTTCCCAGCCTGTTGTCTGAGGGCTCACACCGCAGCACCACCCAGAGCACTCCTGCCCCATACCTTGAGGGATCCTCTTGGGGTGAGAAGGGGCCGCTGAGTTCAATAACATTGAGCTTGTTCTCAAAGACACCATAGCTGAGGGTGACCTGGAAAGAGGGGTGGTGAGAAAGGAGCAGGGAGGATGAGGTGAGTTCAGGAGCAAGGCATTTGCTTTGGGCTACAGAAGCTCCCATTCTGGTTCCTTCTTTGCTGGCTTGGCCTCTGCCTTCCACGTCTCTCCCGCCTTCCTTCCCATGATGGTCCACCGTGCTAGTTCTTTACCTCTCCAGCCCCCTACACCCCTTGTTACCTCCCCACCCAAGACAGACCTGGTGCCATGTCAAAGCCCCTTCCCCAATCAATCATCATTTCTGCTTGTCCTTGTGCCACACTCCCCCAGGGATGCCCTCAATCCTCCCATCGCTCCCCACTGCTGACCCCAGGGGCACTGTGACAGGCATCTGTGCTGCAAGCAACATCTGCTTCTCATTTCAAAGAAGCACTTGTCAGGAAAGCCTCTCCAAAAGAGCAGACGATTGATTCAATCCACGTCAGTGCCACCAATGGAGCAATGTGCCTGTAAGCTCCCCTCCACTTCTCCTTCCTCACACACCTCCCTCTTGCTCCATTTCCCCTCCTCACCTGCTGCATGAGCCGAGAGGGGGGGATGAGCTGCAAGTTCTCCAGGTGAGAGTGGAAGAGCGCGTTGGGCAGCAGCTGTCCGCCAACTTTGCACTCGACGATGTATCCCACGGTGCAGTCGTCCGGCAGGCGGATGAGCTCTGAAGTGCTCAGAAAGTTCCTGCCACTGGAAGAGAGAAGGGCTGCGTGGGTTAGGAAGAGGGCAGTGGGGAGATACAGGCATCCACCTGGGTGGGAGATCAACAAAGGACTTCACTGAAAACCAGAGTAAATCTTGGCAAGAAATCCCCGAGTTCCACCTGCAAAGATTTGGGAATGTGTTTGCTCTTTGACTGCTGCCAGCCGTGCTGTCCCACCAGTTATTGGGTGCTGTCCCTGATACATATCCAGCTCCTTAGTGAGCTGATGCAGAGAGCTGCCAGACTTTGCCAAGTTGCTTTTCCACCTGCACTGAGACCCTGAGGGATCAGACAAGCTGGCACAGGAGAAACAGTGGGACCACATGGCCAGGACCAGGAGAAAGAAGAAATGGGACAGTCTTGCACAGTTTGCATAAGCCATCCATGGCTCCACTGTAATGTAACACCACATGCTTGGCCATCCTTTGGTGACAGGCTACACCCAATTTTAAGGCTTCTATAGCTGGAAGCAGCCACACAGCATGAAGCACTGTCTCCTATAACACCCCTCAGCTAGTTCAAATTTGTTTTGAGCTTTTTAACACAGAGGTGGCAAACTTTATGCCAGGTTAGGCATTATCTGTCCATGCCACTTTCATTTTACCCTAGATCACAGATCATCCTGCTGTCTGGGCCTACCATAAAATACATATCATGGGCTTCAGCTAAACCAGCCACTTGGTCCGGATCAGGCCTGTCTTTCTGGGTATGCACAGATCTGGTGAAGCCTGGGACAGCCACTGCCTATCAGTGTATGTGCATATAGCCTCTGATAGAACCTAGGGCATCATGGAAAACCTCATTTTGTTGTAGGCTGGGCTAACACAAGACCCCGGGACCTACCTATGGTGATCTCCATGCACCAAGCTGAGGAAATGGCAGTGGCAACTGTAAGAAGCTGAAGAGTGTTTGGGGTTGAGGAATGGGAAACGAGCTCAGAAGAGAAGTACAGGAGGTTGGAAAGAGACAGATTAGGGGGAGAGGAGATAGGCAGACAGAGAAAGCACTTACGAAAAGAATCAGAGGAAGCTGAAAGGGATGGGAAGGAGTGTGGGGAAATGACCAAGAGCTGAAAGGAGCTGGGGAGAGTGGAGTATGTCATGCTATGATCATGTTTGCTGACATGGCTACTCTTGCCTCTTTTTAATCAGGTGGCAGACCCACCCACTACACCCTTCCTCCAGTCCCACGCGCTTGCAGATGTGCAGCATGTGGCACTCTGCACCCTTGCAAGCATCCTTGCAACCATCACATACACAAATCCAGACCTGACACTGCCAGAAATTAATGGGTGGCCACGTTCCTCACCCCCAAAAGGCTCCCACACCCACCAGCTGCACAGCTCACCTGGCCCATGGCACCATCTTGCTTGCCAGCGTGCGGCTGATGCAGAACCCAGCTCCTCCCGTGGCAAACCAGAAGCGCACAGATTTCTGGACAGAAACAGTAGAGAGAATCAATGGCAGAGGCTCAGACAATACCATACTCCCTGAGATGCGAATTCTGGAAACCCAGCTTTGATGCCAGGATAAATACAGCCCTATTGTCACCCCAGACCCCTGACAGCTGCCCAGAAGCAGGACTTGTCAGCAGTGCAGCATGGATTTTGACCTCCTCATATCTGGAGAGGCCAAGTTCCTGCTGTCAGCAGCAGGTGGGCTGCCCAAGGCAGGATTATCTCCTGGCAGACAGGCACCCAAAGGCGAGGCAGCTACGTAGGACTCTTCCACTGGGTAGATCAGATTGAGTCTACACCTACATCCATGTTCAGACAAGACTGCTGAGTCTTCAGCTGTTGCCTGTTGCTCGTGGGACCTGCCTCTCCTCGGGTTACACCTACGACCAAAGAGCCAGAGCACTAAAAACAACACATTAGCCCCTGCACCACCACCACGGGCTGTACCGTTTGGTTGTTTGGCAGCGTTTCGGAGGCCCGGATGGGTCGGTTCAGGCTGGGTTTCCCCAGGTAAACATCCCATGTTGCAGAGTAAGAGGACAAGAGCTTCAGGAGAGCCCGAGGGTTCAGGTAGTTGTCGTCATCCAAATGGCAAAACCAGCTGTGGGGAGACAGGAATGAAGACACAAGAGGTTTGTGGCAGGGAGAGTGCCTCTCACTCTCAGGAGCTCCCCCGTGGCAGCCCTGCCTCACCTCCGGCCGCTGGCCAGGAAGGCGTCGAACTCGGCAGCCATCTTGCAGGAGAGGGCCGGGTGGCTGTGCTCGGCAGAGCAGTTGGTGAAGACTGCGTGGTCACCTGCCAGGAGAGATAAAGCTGTGCCACAGGGGCGGCCCACTTCACACGGTCACGGGGAGGACCTCTGGGCAGGGGGTAAGCAGTTTGCTCACAGCCAGCCTCCTCATGGCCCCCAAAACAGGCGTCGGAGCCCAGGGTGACATGGGCTCCATCCTTCCTCTTAACAGGAGATAAAACCTGCAGAAAGCCAAGCATCCTGGCCAAGACTAGGCCACCTGCCAACCACACTTCCACCTTGCCCACTGCCAGCTGGGATGCAGGGGCTGAAAGTGTCTCTCTTGGGCTGCCTGTGCCATGCAGCTTCCTCCCATGGATGCTTTAAGGCAGACAGGCTGCCCAGGGAGGTTGTGGAGTCTCCTTCTCTGGAGATATTCAAGACCCACCTGGACAAGGTCCTCTGCAGCCTGCTCTAGGTGACCCTGCTTTGGCAGGAGGGTTGGACTAGATGACCCACAGAGGTCCCTTCCAATCCCTAACATTCTGTGATTCTGTGAAGCCAACTGAAACAAATCGTCACCTGAGGGCTTCATGGGTGCCAGATCCCCTCCCAAGGCCATGACAGTTCAGAGGCTGAAGGCAGGGAGGGGAAGGTGGTGTTATAGGACAGGTCATTACCCATTCTCCTTTTCAGGGCATCGTCTTCTTCATCGGTGAACACGTAGGTCTGGGGAAGTGAGGAATGGAGGTTATTCTCAGGGCTGGAGCTGGCCCTGCTCCTGTCCACCCACCCCTTCCTCCCCGCAGCCTGACTCGCTCGCTGTGGTCATCCCGCTCCATCCCCTGCAGCCGTGCCCCGCTGCCAGACACCCGATGATCAGAGGGACACCACGCTCCCCCTTCGCACCATTGTCAGCACTCGTCTGGCTTCATTTCTCCGCCCCGCCGCCTTAGGAATGGGGGAGAAGGGGACCCGCGACACCAAGCGAGGGGGTGAGGGAGCCCTGGCTGAGGTGTCGGCGGCAGAAAAGCGAAAGCACCGTGGTTAAATGATGCTCAGGTTAAAAGAACATCTGTTCGTGTGTTGTGTGCTCAGCCTCCCGCTGCTTCCCGCCCCCTCCTCCTCTTCCTCCACCCCAGGCCTCTCTAATCCCCCTCGCCGCCATTATGTGGCACATCTCCCCCTCTTCAGGGCCAGGCGGGGATCAGGGCTGGCGGAGAAAAGCTTTCCTCAGGCAGAAAATGAGCTTTCACAAAATCAAAAAGGAGTCACGAGCCGTAAACAGTCTCTCCACCAGCTGCCCACAGGCTGGTTAAATGCAGCACCTGGGCAGGGACAAAGGGGACAAGGCAGGCAGACAACAGCTCCAGGAGCCGTCACTGCTCCCAAAGGCTTTGACGAGGAGTCTCTACATCTCCTACCCAGCATTCAGGCTGGGAGACGTGCCTCCCTCAGGAGGAGGTGGCAAGAGAAATGCTCTGCACACGAAAGCAAGGCAATGAAGGACCCTCAGAGACCACCCGGCTCGAGCAGAGCCAGCGGGATGGTTTCATGATCCCAAATGTACGTGCTACAGCGACTTGGCGAATTACCCTCCCACAGCTGAGCTGCCGCAACGCGCCGCGCGCTCATTCCTACCCCACCCCACTGGTGAAGGATCTTGGTAAAAAACACTTTCAAGGTGACCATGGGACAAGAAGCAATTAGCTAACTCTCAGGTACAGGAGTCACTCTGGGTCAGGGGACCGTTACCACAACCGTCAGGCAAGGCAGGGACTGTCAGTGGCACGGGATTTCCCTTGCTAGCATGTCAGAGCCAGAAATTTCCACTATGATAAACATTTCATCTTAAGAAAAAAGTTCTGAAACCGTCGAAACTTTCTGACATTTTCAAAAAAACAGAACTGTTGCTGGAAATGACTTGTTTATGGATATAAAATCAGTGAATAAACATTGTATCTGACTGACTTAAAACGTGAATCTGTATCTTTACAGAGATTTTCTACTTGCGAAAATATTCCGAGGCTCCCACTTTCCTCTTGATGCAACACGGGAAACGCTTTTTCACAGACACCTGACATCTTTCTGTGTGAACCCAGAGATGGGGGAGCATCGTCACCACGGGAAGCACCAGGCTCTCCAAAAGAACTGGAAAAAGGGGCTGTGGGTGTGGAGGCTAGGCAAACCTCATTTCTCCGGCTCTCCCAAACTCTGATCTCCGTGGTACACCTGGCTGCAGTAGTCCAGAGTGCTGGTGTGTGTGCCCTGGCCCTGTCCTGAAGGAGATCACAACAGCACATGCAGCTGCCTGCATCCTCATCTCTCCATCCCTCATGCCTCTGAGAGCGGGAAAATCTGGAACAGCAGCTGCTGCTGGAATCTGAACGACTGCTGCCGTGTGTCCCTCAGGAAAGCCACACATGGTGGCTGGGATGCGAGAGAGCAGGAGGGCCCCAGATAAAAACCTGCCTGGAAAGAATTGGTCCATTACACAGGTCTTTCTCAAGAAGACACCAGCTGCTGTTGTCCATATTAATGGAGCCTAGAAGACATTCAGGTGTCTCTGGCCACACCAGACCTACTGTCCCCACTGAGGATGTGCAAGCAGAGGAATACTCAGTGTCATTTGTGTCCCTTCAGGCAAGTTGGGTGGGCAGAAGCAGCTTCCCCAGCCTATCCCCCCTCCTGTTCTCCACCAGACCATCTATGGGGCCATGCAGGATCTCCTGTCATGGTGCCTCAATGCTCACGGGCTGCCCACTCCAGCAGGCAGCCTGTAGGCTCAGGGAGCAGCTGTTCAGTCATAGCTTCCCGCTTACCTCCTGCACCATGTCACCCCCAGCATGGTTCCTCCTGCCAGGGGTGTGAGGAAATCATCCCAGCTCCCATCCGCACTGAGAGCAGCCCAGGGTGGCTGTCACTGCTGCTGCAGGGCAGCTGATCTGAGCTTGAGGAGGGATGCAGCACAGAAGGCATCCCTCCATTCTAGGCTTTTTGTCGTTCTCCATAAACATAAGTGCCCATGAGATGGACAAACACTAGGCGTTGAGGCCCCCTCACCCCAAACTGGAAAAGTAGCCTAGCAAGGAAAAAATAAGAAAAGGGAATAAAGATGTGGAACCTGACAAGCCATGACCACATTCATATCCCAGTTTCCCAGGGTATCCCTCCAAAATTGATTATGGGTTATTGATGCGGCTGGGCAGGAAGCTGCTCCCCTGCCCGGAGAAGAGAGTCAAAACCTATGATGTGTTCACAACACTGAAAAATGTGAAAGCCAGTTCAGGATGGGTCATTTAAAGATTTCATTTCAATCAGTTGGATCTTTGGGTTTCTGAAAGGAGAGGAGGTGTTTGAATTAGTTTACGGTACCGAACAAAATTTCAAGCCAGAAACCTAGACTTATCTCCACCAGAACTACTGGGACCAAAAATGTCAGGCACTCCAAGATGCTGTCCAGACTAAACAGTCATCAAAATGCACACTTCTATTTAGATTAAGCTTTTTTCTGAGGCAAAGGTCACTGAAATGACTTCCACATCAAGCTCCAGTGGAAAGTTTGTCATGGATCAGTTCTCCAGAGGCAGAGCATGGTCCAAATTCCAGTGAAAATCACCCACCCCACACTTCCCTGTCTTCCACCAGCTGCATATCTCCACTTCTCTTTAAACAGTGCAGTTTCAGGGAAAATCTGTCTCTCTTATTGTCTACCCTGACAGAGTCCAACACAGAGGACTTTTACTTTGGCTCCTGTACAGTCTCTCCTAGCCAGAAAAACCCCAGCTGTTCCTGCCTCCTGTTACAGTCACCTAAGCCTGGCCTCTGAGGTCTGGGTTGCTTCCTCCGGGAGGACACCACGCAGATAATCAGCTCCAAAACCAGGCTTGGCATCAACAGCACAGCCAGTTGCTAAAATTTCCCCACCATCCCTCTGCAGAGAAGGACCCACTGAATCGGTCTGCAGCCATGAGCAAGGGCAAGTGAGACGGCAAGGCGGTGGGCCAGCCCTAGGAGGCGGCACTCCTCAGGGCTTCTGAGACCTGGACCTCTCCGGGACTGGCTCTGAAAGTCTGTGCCTCTCCATAAAGACTCAATAATAGGAGGTCTGGTGCCCTATCCATGGCCCCACAACAATTAAATGTCCATGTCCTTTGCAAATTGAGAGCGCTCTGGTTTTTTGCTAAGCAAGGTTTCTATGTTATCAATTTTTCAAAGCCAACCCTCTCCTCTACCTCCAAACAACCCCTCCAGCAGCAGTACACATGGGAAAAAAAAAAAAGGTTTTTGACATTCATGTATTTCTCTTCACCTCCCTTCCCACCCCCACTCCCCTGCCCTCAAGGCCATTTAGTAAAAAAAGCAGAAGAAAAACATGGAAAATTGAGGAGGGGGGAGGAAAACACTGAGCTTGCAATAAAAATGGATAACAATGAAAAAACACTGTTTAAAATTGACTGACGCTCCTGTTCTACCCATCCTTCCTATTCTCCAGCTCAGTCTGTGAAGCTTTCCTAGAGGCTGGCAGCAGCAGCACGGAAAATTCAACACCTCTTCCCAGGTTTGGACATCGTTTTTGTCTGCCAAAAAGAGAGGGTCAGATGAGCCTAGGGAGCTAGTATCTAATTCCTGTCATCAGCGGAACGTCCAGGCAGCTGTCTGTCAAATGCACGAGGAGGGAAAGGCGAGCTGCTCCTTCCAAACCCACTCCCAAAGCCCCAGCCACAGTATCTTCACGCCAGTGCAGCCACGCCGTTGGGTTTTGTTTCTCCAGAGATCTGCTGGGCTGAGGTCGGGCGGAGAGGAGAAGTGCACCGGGAGGAGGAGGAAGCAGGGCATCTCAGACGCTGAGAGGGACGCGTAGACAGGAGAGGAAGCGTGCTCGAAATAGGACATGGCTTCCTGTGACGACCGCAGCGGACCAGACAGTTGCAGCACCATGAAGTGGAAAACCACCCTTACCCAGAAAACCCTGCATAGCTTCAAGCGCTCTCCTACCCAATACCTCCGCCCCCATCCCCCTTCCTCACTGAGGCCTGACTTTGTCTTCTAGGCACTTGTCACATACAGGCAGAGGCAAAATAAAACCACCTTTGGGTGCAGCCACAGGATTTCTTCTCTCTTGAGAAGCAGCTCTGCAAGGGAGGGAGAGAAGTACGTGGGCTCTCAGGAGTACTTCTGCACACCAGTAAGCACCACCAATGTGGTGCCCCACTTCAGTTCCTCTAACAGGAAGGAAACTCTCCAAACTCTGCTTTAGCAACGGGTGAAAACATCAGACCCTCCGTTAAAAAAAATATTTAAAAAATCAAATATGCACCCACATCTCTTTAAGGCGGTGCGTGTGAGCGCCTCTGCCCAAGAAAGCAAGGCATGATGTGCCAGGAACAGGGCAGGAAACACCCCTCCTGCTCTCCAGGAGGTCCTCCAGGTCCTCCTGCCTCGCTCTCCTGCCCGCCGCACCACACCGTCCCAGGGTGAAGGGTGCCCAGGCGCAATGCGGGCATCCTGATGGAGGGCCATGGGCAGCCACTCAGCTCAAAACCTAGCAAGCTCATGGCTCTAGCAGGCAGAAAACCACCATTTCACACAGACCCAGGACGGTCTGTGCTCTCAGTCTGGTGTGGCCCAGGCCGTCCGAGGCCCCTGGTGTTACTGGATAAAGAAAAGGAAATTAAATCCCCTCCAAATCAAGCTGAAAGATTCAGGTTTAGGTTAGAGGCAGGTGATGCTTGCTAAGAGCCCTCATCCTCCCAGCCTTCATGGGAAGAGCCCATGCAAGCTCTTCATCCTCTCTGCCAGCCTTTCCCAGGAACCAGCTACCAGAGAAACATTTTGCTGGGCAGCATCCCCCCTTTCAATGCCAACAGAAGTGAGAATTGGGGAAAATGAGGCAAAGTGCTGGGTGGGACTGCAGTGCCCAGCCTCCCCTTCCTTCGGCCTTTATCCCTCCCCACCAACACTCCGTTCCTGCTCCGTCACCAAACAGCCCCTCTCTAGTCCATATCCACACGCTCACCTGCTCTCTGGCCCGGGATATCCACGTGTCCAGGAGCAGCTCCATCCTGCTCTGATGAAATCTTTTGGTCGTCTTCACGGCTATGAAAATGTCCCCAAGCACCAGGCTTCCCTCAGCCCTGTATCCCTCTGGAGGGTGGGCTCGCAGGTCCTTCTGCTCCCCGCCATCACCTCCCTCTTGGGTCGCTTTGCTGCGTCGCTCCGGCTTCTCCGACATCCCCTTGCTGAGCCCCGGGTACTGAGCTGTTTCCCGAGCCCCACGGTGCCGCATGGAGAGGAGAGCCACACTGACAAGGAAGACCGCGGCTCCAGAGAGACCGTGGATGAGCCGACGGCCCATGGCTCCCAACTGCAGCCAGTATCCTGCCGAACGAGGACAACTTCTGCCCGCACCTCCACGTGAAGCTGTCCGCTCTTCTCGAAGCCTCTGGAGGGGCAGGACCAACAGAGAGCGAGGTCTGAACAGGATGTGGCCAAGGACCAGGGTGGGTGAAGAGCAGCAAGCCAAAGAGGCGGCGGCCCCGGAGGACACCGGTGAGGCGGGGGTAATTGTCACAGAGTAAGAGGGATCGATGCCACCCAGCGAGGCGGGGACGAGCGACGGGAGAACACTCCGAGGCGACGGGGCAGGCGGCGAGCATCCCCGCTCCCGGCGGAGAGGCCGAGGGTCCCGGGCTGCGGGGCGGAGGGGGCGGCGGAGGAGACGGGGTGGGGAGCCCGGACCGAGGGCTCCAGCTCCCCAGCAGACCCCGGCCCGCTCAGCCCGGCCGGGGGCGGAGGGAAGGGGCCGCCCCGCCACCTGCTC
>Ga0065711_1029934_pt1 | contig 34292 bp, 29 predicted proteins | sample Hoacrofraction12_FD_59098 | JGI IMG/M metagenome (GOLD analysis project Ga0065711, IMG submission 59098) | Hoatzin crop microbial communities from Cojedes, Venezuela - Epithelial fraction 12 v2 (version 2) | ecosystem: Host-associated > Birds > Digestive system > Esophagus > Crop | place... | reverse complement strand
GCTGCAATCAGGTCTCCCCACAGCCTTCTCTTCTCCAGGCTGAACAAGCCCAACTCTCTCAGCCTGTCCTCACAGGAGAGGTGCTCCAGCCCTCGGATCATTTTTGTAGCCCTCCTGGATGTGTTGGGCAGCTTCAGACTCTGTATATATGTTGAATTATTTGTGAGGCACCTTACACATCCCTACTGAGTACCTTTTAGAGAGTGTACTTATAAATATATTAACTCCTTACAGCTCTGAGATGTCTGACACTGGATCCTTCCTCTTTGCCATGCTGTTTAGGATTCAGTAAGCCAGGACAAAACTTTATTTCCCTAACAAATAATTTTATATGATCTAAGGTAACCTAGGTCTTAAATTTGCCTGTCACAAGAAGAAAACTCAGAATTATGTCATCCTACTGTCCATAGTGTGCAATTTATCTGAAAAATTGATCTACTTTTGTCTTAGCCTACTGCTTGCAAACATGCATTTGGAACTGGTTTCCTATGGGAAATGGCTTAATGAGTTTGTTAGGTGCTTTGGAGGAGCAGTTTCCTCTGCTATGCCAGCTCACTCCTGTCTAAATCTTTTCCTGTGACAGACAGATTTTTATTAAGCCATAAGGCACTTCTAAGCTCTGTGATGAATATTAGTGTTCATGCAGGAGAGGCATACAGCTGGGTGAGATGGAGTCTATGTAAGAGGCAGAGTCAGGCCCAGAAGAGTATTTAGGACTAAATGAAGGTTAAAAAGGGCCTGTACAGGAGGAAGGGTATCTCAGACTAAAGCTGTTCCTGTGGATAGACAATACAGCCTTATAATGAACCAGAAAGTGGTCAGGAGGTGCAGAAGCACTAGCAAATGGTGGAGACTCTGCGGGTGCACATCAGAGCAGCTCTACTGATGTTATTAGTGGTGCTGTTAAAATTCAGACAGGTTTCAAGCTGACCTAGGGTCTTCAATCACTTACTTGAAAAGTAATCGAGAACACATCAAAATGTTTCCAAGCACTTTCCCTGGGCTGGCTAGGAAGCAAATAGCCTGTGCCTGAGCAATCAGCTGGTCCAAGTGGAGCGTTTGGGGTAAGCCCACAGTGTGGATGAATGCGGTTCCTGCCTTAGCACAGAGCTCGTTATTGCTGCATGTAGGAATGATTTTTCTCGTCTGTTCTCTGCGTCTGAGGCATCTCTGGCAGTAGTGATGGCAGGGTGGTAAGATGCGCCTCTGTTCTGAACTGCAGGTCATTGCTCTGAGTTGCCTTGTCTTTGGCAACTGCTGGATTTTGATCTGTTGACCATTCTCCTTCCACCCTAGAGGGATTTGTTCTCCCTGCTGCAGAAGGTCACCAAGTCAGTTTTTACTCTGGAGAGAATTGTATCTTTTTTTTTTTAACTGGTGCTGAACTGAAGGATCAGGATTTTGTGATGGGAACTTGTTTAGAAAAACTAATTTACACCCTTTTTTTTCCTTTGTCTTCACCTGGCTGTTGCAGGATCATCTTGGTGGGGTCTGCGGTGTTGTGCAAGAGTGAAGTATTTCACATTAAAGGGCATCTGTGTCAGTGGGAAAGGCTGAGGTGGCCTTTATCAGAGTATTCTGACCTGTCCTGAAAATGCAGCTCCCAGTTCCTTCAGGCCAAGACGAAAGCACCGTTCTCCAAATGACAGGGTAAAGCTGGCGCTTTCCCATATCAGTGGTGAAGCTGAGCATGAAGACAAATGTCAGTGTTATCTCCCCAGTAAACTGGGGTAGCAGCTGGTGGCCAACTATGGTCAACCATCACTGCATGCCAAAGACAACATTACCCAGCAATGAGAAAAGGCATTTTTTTGTGCTGAAGGATGAGGAGGAACATTCAAGGCAACACTCACTGCACAGGGGTGCAGCCAGAACTAAAAACCCTGACAGTCTCTGATGATCTCCTCCAGCCTTCTCAGTGTTCTGCATCCTTTGCACAGCTGTGGGAGGATTTAGTGGCAGAAGGTCTGAAGGGATAATCAGGGCTCAGCTGTTTTCACTATGACCATCCCCTGTGAGATGATATGGGTGTGTTTGGGGCTTTGGGCGGCAGCTTCCTTCTCGCTCACAGAGCATTGTGCACCTTGTTCTGGCTTCTGGGCTTACTCCACTGTGCTACCACAGTGAGGGAGGGAAGGAAGGACTTCCCTGTAATTGGTGCTGATATGAGGAAGGTATTTTCCCTGCCAGGTCCTCTTGGGCGACCTCTTGCCATGCAGTCATTGGGTTCAGCCAGGGATGTCTCTCTTAGTTATGCTTTTCTGTAATGAGGCCTGGCTGTTGCCCCTCACCATCTGTGGTACACAGAAATTTGCTCTCTGGAGAAGATGAGGCATAGCTGAAGCCTCTGGGCATGACATTTGGCTGAAATGCAATAATCTATCTAGTGCAAAGCTGAACTACATGGACAATATTGGCTGGATGGCCGCACTCAAAGAGTTGGATGAGGTTTTGAGCAACCTAGTCCAGTGGAAGGTGTTCCTGCCTGTGGCAGGGGGGTTGGAACAAGATGATCTGTAAGGTCCCTTCCAATCCAAACCATTCTATGATTCTCTAAGACTCATTCATTTTCCGTGGCCTTAAAGCATGTGATGGTCTGAAGGAAGGTAGAGGAGAGCAGGAGCTAAACCTGGGATCTGACCAGGAATTTAACCGTATCACAGCTGCTGACTTTTCCTACCAGGCAACATATCCCATACCCTTTCTGTATGAGTAAAACAAAGGCAGAACATGCAGGATCTTGCAGGAGGAAGAGTTCAAATATCCAGGTGTTCACTCAAGGGTACAGACAGACCGGCTGTGTGGATCCCCTTTGTCTCACTAAGTCACCATGGAATCCCAAGAACAGGTCTTGCCCAGTGATGGACACTGTTCAGCTTAGGGCACGTGCAAATCTCTAGTGCTAGAGGACTTGGGGTAAGCAGACCAAGCTCTCTGAGGAAGTGAGTACTGCAGGTGCTTTGGGAAATGCAATTAAATACCACTGGGTCTGTGACTTTGGGTATTTGGCCCCTTGACGACCTGCCACTGTATTATGGAAAAATATGTGTCTTTCTCAGGCCTAAACTGCTCCCTTCCTACTGCCTGGAGAAACAGATTTTTGGCAGTGTCTCCAACCGTGCCCAAGCCCTCTGTCTCTCTCCCTGCTCTCCAAGTCCTTGCGTCTCATCTTTCTCATCAGAAGCTTGCTGTCTGCAGGCAGAGAAAGGCGAACAGGAGTTTGGAAGGAGGGTTTATTTTTTCCCTATAGACCTAGTACTTCACCCTGTGCTGTCAGACATCTTCAGACTAGACAGCCTGGCCTTTTTCTAACCTCTTGGGAGGCACTGGGCCTGCTCACCTCTCGGCTTTTCGCAGAAAACATCTGCAGAAATCTATCTTTCTTGGGATTTGCATGCAAGCTGGAACAAGCACCCTATGGTTCAGGGAAGAGGGACAGGGCCCTTTGTGGAGAAAATATCTCTGTTCAGCCATGCAAACTAGCCCCAAGGAGCGTCATACCTTTGCAGGAATGCAAGAGAAAGGCTCTGTCTTGCAAGCTAGTGCAGAGCCAGGAAGGAGCTCGGCACTGACTGTATGTTGTGAGTGTACCGAAACTCAATGAGAGTTTGTAAGTAAGTGGGAAAGGGTTTGATTTAATCAACTTGCCAAGGAAGTTGATTCTGCCCACCTGCATTCTCACAGGCACATTGGCAAACACCAAGACTCATATGCCCAAGCAGTTTCAACGAGATCACCTGTGTGCAGCATGGTTGCACAAAGGGTGCCAGCCACTGTCCTTACAGTGCCTCCCTGGATGCTCTTCATTGGCCAGGAAAAGGGTTTTTTGGACAGTAGTTTTGACCCAGGAGTGAACATTTATTGCGACATGATCTTTCGCTTTAGAATTTCTCTTGCTTCACAATCTGTAAGTCTTAAGCAAGATTGCTTCCTGTTGCGTGTTGGCAACAGAATGCTGCAGGATGTCTCTCCCACGTTACCAAGGATGGTGTCATTTGGAAGAAATTATTTAATCTGAAGAGCAGGGTCTCGGTTTCTAGGTTCACGTGTGAGTCCGCAGCACTATGTCAGGAGGGTCCCTGACCGTAGCACCCGGCTATGGGTTTGTCGTATGACTGAGTTCTATGAGATGCCTTTGGTTCTCTGCAGCTTTAGTTAGGAACTTTGACAAAGGCTTTTGAAAGACTGAGTAAATTGCATCCTTCACAACCGGTTTGCTGACACACTTAAAGCAGGCAGAGGAGCACAATTTTCCTTTGAAGGGGACATGCTGGGTTCTCTGTCTTACATGCCATAACCAGTAATGAAAGTCGAGCACGTTCCCTGCACAGCTGCAGACTTGTTTAACCCTTCTTGGTACACTGCCTGCTGTGAGATGCATGAGGGAAGACACCAGATTGCTGATAACCTGAGCAATTCTGCAAGCGAAACAGGCAAATAGGCAGTGAACAGACCTAAACCAAAAAAAGTCTGATTCCAAACAAGGAGGAAGAATGGATTTTGAGGAGTGAGTAGGTCTACCAATAATGTTTGTTTTCTTAGAGATCACATTTACAGTTTGCCTTCCTAGAGTTTTAAAAACAGTTACCTGAGAAAATTGGTAATTAAAAGGTAGATAGCTTGAGAAACTAACTCTAAACATCTGTTAAATATTGTTTGTAGCTAAAGCTTGGATAGTTAAGTATAGCTGTATTTACTTGCTAACAGAAATGTCTTTGCTTCTTTTTCTTAATTCAGCTGGTTTAATTAAAGTCAAATATATTCATTCATCACACAGGTGGCTGACGCTGGGCTTCCTGAACATCATGTCCTGACTGTAACATGTGCTTTGCTAGTACCATCAGTAAAATTTCACTGTTCCCCTTGTTTGGATCTTACCGCATAAGAGAGAGGGCAAGAGTAATGAAATTTAACTTCAAGAATATCATCCTCATTCATAGAGGAAATGCCCTTGCTCACTCCCCTCCATGGGGTTTGGCTAAAGAGGTCCCCTTCCAACTTTACGTCCTTCAGGATCATCCCCAGTCTGTCCTCCCTCTGTGGCAATGGAATAACTTGACTTCTGCTAGAGTCTGAGCTCCCCAAATGACACCTTTTGCAGAACTCCCTGTGCAAAGTCCCCTGCATCAGAAGCAAGTCCTGTCTTAGAGGGCCTCACCTGTTTTTGTTGGCACCTAGTTATGTGCCAAGCTTAAAGTAATCTTTAGGTTTTTCTTAGGGGTTTGATTATACAGTTTAGGTACTTGATTAGATTTGTGCTGTATAGTTAATAGTGAGTATGCATACAAATAAGCATGTATTTCACCTGTGACTTAAAGACGGGGAAAGACCGCCTCTTATCATGACAACAATCTTATATAAAGGCGAAAGTCTGAGAACATCACTCTCTTTTCCTCTGTCCCACTGACTATAGATAGTCCCTTCCTAGTCACTGAAGTAGATTTTCTCTCTTATTGTTTATTATGATTAGCTAAATAGGCCATGTACAGATACCTTTGTGAAGTCTCCTGTCTGTTCCCTGAAGCATGTGAATCAGTGTGCAGGCACAGTGTGAGACATATGCTACCCTCCACTGAAATGGCAAATGCCTGGCCAGAGAAAACAGACCCACAGACGAATGCATTCAGGCTTCCCAAATCTTGACTTTGCACCCCAGAACACAGCTGGGTGACACACATCTCACCAACCTGACTGTCTCTGGGGCCTCCTAGGAAGCAAGGCTACAGGGAATTCTTATCAAGCCCTTCTCCTTCCAGGACAAGCAATCACAAACCACAAGAAGAGGCAGTGATCCCAGAGCTGCAGACAATGTGGATCTCGGAATGGGAAAAGCCAGTCTCAAGCCAAGAGGTTCATCCCACAGGTGAGCAGTTACCTGAGATGGTAAGTGAAGGGAGGGGGATGGAAGGCACTGGAGGTAGCATGAAGGTGGCAGAATAGAAGACTGGTTTCAGGAAAGACTGGACACCACTTAGAGCATACAATGAAATAAATCTTGAGTTACAGGCTGCAGTAATGGACCACCCATATCAAAGGGCAATAATCAGTGGGTACAATCAGAAGGAAGTATGACTGACTTCAAGTAACAGACTAAGTATCCCAGGGCCAAGCAGCAGACTGATATAGATCAATATCTTCATATGCTTTCTGCACGATAACTCAAACGCACACTTGCCAAATCTGTAGGCAACTAAATATGAGGAAGTAGCTGGCACGTGAATGGCAGAGCTTCAGTCCAGAGGGACCTCGACACAGGCCTGGGCCAACAGGAACCTCACAGAGTTCGGCAGCGAGGAAGGCCAAGCTGGGCACCCAGGGCAGGATAACCCTGGGCATCGGTGCAGGCTGGGAGGAAATCGATCAGCCCTGCTGAGAAGGACCAGGAGGAGGACAAATTGAACATGAGTCAACAGTGCACTCTCATGGCAAATAACGGAAAACACAAACTGGGCTACATTAGGACTGCGACCAGAAGGGAGGAGTTATCCTGTCCCTCTACTCAGTGCTTCTGGTTTTGCATCTTGAATACTCCATTCCCCAAGCCCCCTCCTTCCACCTAGATCAAGAAGGATAGGAAAAAGAAAGAACAGAGGACATGTGGCAGAGAGTGACTGAGATGTCAGGGGTCTCAGACATCTGTCCTGAGGACAGGTAGAAGGTGCTGTTTTGTGTTGTAAGACAAAAAGGATGCTGAGGGGATGGTCATCACCGCCCACAAATACTGAAAGGGCAGTTACAACGAGAATGAAGCAAAACATTTCTCAGTGACACCAAACAATAAAACAAGGGCCACAGAGACAACAAAGCTTCAGGTAGGATATTAGGACAAAATGTCAACACAGCATTAGCTCTTGCTCAGTCAGGTGCCACAGTGACCTCTAAGACATTCCCCAAAACATCTGCTTTTCCCCAGACCCACACTGCCCCATGCAGAATGGACATTCCCAGTCTATGATCTTGCATATGGTGCTCTCATCTGCACAGCAAATATGTATTAGGATCATTTTTCTTCAATATTTTTTTGTGTGGAATTCTACTTATCGAAACTTTTCACCAAGCGCATTTCAGACATGTACCCGAGACATGTTTATACAGGAAAGGAAATGAAAAATGAAGCAGCATATTAAAATTGGTCTGGGAAAAATCAGTGCTGTGTAAATTGGATAGTCAATGTCACAGTATGGGATACTACCTACTTTGTGAACAACTGACAGAATAATTTTTGATAAAAATATTCACACAAAGTAAAAAAAGATCACTAAGGGTGGAAGGGAGGTGCAAAATGCAGTAGAAATGGAAGAAAATAGATCAACTAGTAGCTGAAAAATGAGTATCAGCAAAATACAAAACTTAAGAGAAGCAGAAATTTTGACTCATTCAGATTAGACAATATTTTACTTGTTCTTAAAGACATTACACGGAATTAACGCAAACTGAGAGATAAATGTATGCAAATTCATGTAAATTTATATGAAAATCTGCACATACCATCAGTCTTTTGGCAAGTTACCCAATGTCTCTGTGCCTTAGCGACTGTATATGACTAAGTAGGAGGTTAAAAGTGAGTGAAAATATAAATGTTGCAGTACGTTACACTGAGAATGTACAGCCCTGGGACAGGAGCTGGTAGACGGCATTCACAGCGAAAAGGCTGGGGCTATATTTGTGCTGCCCTTTTCGCACTCAGAAATTAACAGCATATCCTCTCTTTGTCTTCTGACAGCATGGGAAAGCCAGGGCAGGGGAACAAGTCAGGGGACTAATACGTACAGTTGAATTTGCTGGTCATTACAACTCCTTCTTCCTCCAATAATTCTACCACTGTGTGAACAGAAATGTTCTATATTTTGGCTTCTCCAAGACCCGTTCAGAAGTGTCCAGGTTTGTACCCTCACATGCATGTTTCTCCTGTATTTTAGACTCTCTGTATTTAAGGATTCAGCTCTTGTGCTTGTCAATATCATGCCTTACACCCACACAAAGAAATACTAGTAGTTCTTTATTCTTTGCTTTTCTTTCCAGATAACTTAGTTTTAAATATTGCCTCAGAATGAAACATTTATGAATGCTCATCGCTATGGGCTTCATCCTTATCTCCTGAGACCGGTGGTCCTTGCGTGTAACATCCAAACAATAGCACTGAATTCTCTCCCGTTCTTCTAACGGAGCATAGCAATTTATTGTGAGGTTTGGGGGTTTTTGTAGGGTTGTTTTCCTTCTCTCTGATTTGTTGAGACAGCTTTGTATGAATTGTTCTGGGAGACCGAAGTATTAAAATGTGTAAAACTACTCGTCTAAGACACCAATAACTCCACCAGGACACATCTGCTTGGAAAGTGTATGTTGGTACCAACACCCAGCTTTGAAGACTGAGCAACCATCTGAACATCTTCCTGATTCCTGTCGCCATCCTAGCCACAACTCTTGTGATGCTCACCTGTAGATTTTTGTCTGTTAGGATTGGAGAACGGACTGGAAGTAGCACAGGGCAGAAACTAGCAGTTGTAGTTGCCTATAAAATAGTAAGCACATTTTTAAGGGCTATTTTTTATGAAATAGATTGGCATACATTTAAAAGCTCCACAGACAGAGGAATAATGTGCATCTGTTTTCATGTGTACAATCAAGTGTTGAAAGGCTTTGTCCAGAGAGGTTGTGCAGTCTCTGTCCTTGGAGTTTTTTGAGACCTGACTGGAAAAAGCCCTGAGAAGCCCCGTCTGACCTCATACCTGACCCTGCTTTGAGCAGGAGGTTGGAGCAGAGACCTCCTGAGGTCCTTTCCAACCCAAATTGTCCTATGAATTTGTGAACTGGAATATTTCCACATGCAAACTGTACTTTCAGCATATGACAATGTCTGCTTTGAAGATGTATTTCCTAAGTCTCAAAGCTTTAGCACAATACCATTCCTCTGCCATAAGCTCCTGTACAATCATTTTCAAATATCCCAAAGGATCCAAAAATCCAAGTCACCCCAAAATCTTAGTAGGACTAGGACAATGAATGATAAAAGCTCAGGTTCTGCAGAGGCTTTGTGCTTCGATGGGCACGCGTATGCATATGTCTGCACTGGGTAACACCAGCATGAACTACAGACTTTTTTCACTGGACACATGATGCTTCTCACCAGCTCACATAGGCAAGAATGTGAAGAGAAGTTGTCAGTCAGGTTCTCCTGATGGCACACGCATGGCTTGGACCAAATGATTTTTTAAATCTGCCCCATCTTTGGAAATGCATGTGAGTGTCCAAATCAAGAAATCAAGAACCACAAGCCTTGCTGCTCTTGCCCTGGCCCTGAGTATCTACATATGCCCTACATGTGCCTAGAAGGCACGTAGTGGAAGTGGAGTCCAGATCCAGCTCCACTGCACACATATGATCCAGGAAAAGCTATTTTTAGATGATAGAAGGTTCCGAATGTATCAGCTATTTTCAAATTAATTTTAAATGGTGCTATTCTTTCACCTCACCTTCCCCTGTATTGGTTTTGTTCAGAACTGCATAGCTTTCATAGAGACCCTTTGTTTGACATTTTTCCTCTGGCAGCTTCTGGGATGTTATTCACGTTTTTCCCCTCCCCCTCTTCCCCCCCCCCCTTAATCTGAGGGAACTCAGCTCACCTTCTGAGTTTATTCTCTGCTCCTTTCAATTTGTAACCTGCTGACTGAATATCTCTCTGATCTGAGATACAGATCGCAGTTCACTGTGTTGATCCTGCCACGAGAGTCAATCCACAGTCTGGAAATGACATATGACACACTGGAGCAGGTTGTGCAGAGAAGTTGTGGATGCTCAAACCCTGGAATCACAGAATCACAGAAAGTTCAGGGTTGGAAGGGACCTCTGTGGGTCATCTAGTCCAACCCCCCTGCTGAAGCAGGGTCACCTAGAGTAGGAAGTGTTCAAGGTCAGGTTGGATGGGGCTTTGAGCAACCTGATCTAGTGACAGATGTCCCTGTCCGCAGCAGGTTGGTTGGACTAAATGATCTTTAAAGGTCTCTCCCAGCTCAAGTCATTCTATGATTCAACAATCTCAGATCTGACCTTGTAATAAGTCTGAGTTCTAAGCTCTGTACAGAGTTGTCAGAAAACCTGTGGAGACCTGTCCACCACTGCTGAAGAAGTGCTAAAGGCATTTTGCAGTACACATCGAGTCCATGACTGGGCTCCTATTTCCTCTTTACCCAGTTTGCTTGGGGATAAGCATTTTTATCATATGCAAATAATAAACAAGTTCGTGTGGTCAGTTCCTAGGTAACACACTTTTCCTGTTAGACAGCTGAGGCACAAGAAATTTGTAGGAGTCTCACTCAGGCTAAACCTAACAGTCCATAGGCTGTTTCCACAGGTTTGGATGTGGTATCAACACCATGACTCTTGTAGAGGGGAGACAGCTCTGCTAAAGTAGTGGGGGCAAGGACAGTCCAGGTCAGTGGAACCTTATGGCAGGCTGCAGAGGAGCACAGCACTGCGACCTTAGAAATCTATTTTTTTAAATGTCTTACGCTTCCACCCACCCAATGTAAAACCTCTGCCACAAGCTGTGTTAGGTATTAGAGAAATATTCTTGCGTTACCCAAAGAAGAAAATGTTCTTTGGCCTCAACACGCAACATGTAGAACAATTTAACCTAGGTCTTACAACAGCATATCAGAGACTGGCTACCTCTTCTCCTGAGGCATGGTCATCATTTCCCTGTATTTTCTTCTCCCAAGTAGGTATCTGCAGACAGACCGTAGGGTCAGAAAGGGAACTCGTGAACTTGAAGTGAATGGGGCGGTGAAGACCAAAAAAATAAAGAGTGCTGATAGACTGCCTTTTACGGTGTGTCTGCTCTTGCAGAAAGTGCCACTGTGTCCCCTGGTCAACAGAGTCTGCAGCGTCTGCCTTCCCCCAAGGCAGAAGTGGCTGCTCAGGATGGGACAAAGATCTGTCTCCTGTGCCTTCGGGGTGGCATGAACAACGGAGCAGAAACATTCACCCAGCCAAAGCCCACAGCTACAGCCAGACTGCTGTCCTGGGCTTATGTCAGAGCTGCCTGAGATTCTGGTGTGAGGCAGGAGTTCCACAACGGCAGCACGAGGTTATCATGCAAAATGCATCTTGTGAAGCCGGTTGGTACCGGAAGAGGAGCACAGATAGGAAGGGACCTCTGTGGTGGTGAACCTAGTCCATAGGCATACTGCTAACAGGTCTAGCCCCACTGACAGGAATGGCAGCTTTTCACTACTTAAACTCTAAAGGAACGTCAAGCTTTCCTTTACTGACAACCTTCTCATCTCCAGCCTTCCTAAGTTCATGGCTTGTTTCCTTCCCATATGCCATGGGCAGAGCAAATGCCTAGTGGCAAGGGAAATGATAAACAAAAAGGAAAGGACCATACTTGCCATAAATCAGGATAATTTCATTAATAGAGAAGGTTACTCTGAAGACTAGGGGCTAGCTCAAATGTAGCAAAGACTGGGTCATAAGTGGCAGTAATTCGTCCCCCCAAGTTTCTGTGGGAGCTGTGGGAGATATCTCAGGGTCTCAGCCATGCTGCTTCACCATCCTGGAGTGAAGCTGCTGCACAGAGACTTTTGCCACTTTTAAGAAGTGCATGTGTCATCTGCATCATGCATGGCAGGAACTTCTGAGCACATAGCCTGCTCATGCCCTGCACCCATCCCATGGAAACAGGGAGGAGGAAAACTTTCTGCACTGGTGAAAAACAGTCCTGCTGAACTGTATCCAACCCGCAGTGGAAGCAGGGTGCCCTCCTCTCTTCTGTGCCTCAGTTTCACCAGTGTTCAGTGGGCTGGATGTGAAGCGATGGTGCCCACTCTCTTCCCCAGCTGAGAGCCAGGAAATGCCACTGTTCACAGTATTTCAGTAGCACATTCAGGCTATCACATGGGCAAGCTAATCAGATTTTAAGTCATAGCCCTAAAACCCAAGGCAATGGGAAACAGTAGTCATATTTTTCAGCAATTAATCTTCCTTAAGAAGACTTCAAAAGAGCTGTGTTGATACAGGACCAGAAGACAAGAAGGCTTTGGGTGTTTCCAAGACCTTACAGGCAAAGGCCATAAGTAACCTGGTGTGACCTCAGAGCTCACCCTGGATTTAGCAGTAGATTAGACTAAATCACTTCCTAAGGTCCCTTCCAGCTTGAAGGACACCATGATCTTCTCTTTGCATGCAAATAACAGGGAAAACCCAATCACAACTCAGAAGAGGCACAGTGTCTCCACCATGCTTTTACAGGACCTAGGTATGTTTCTCCCACCTGTTGAAGCAAAAGGAATTTTCTTCTCTGGATTCTGCAAGACTGTTCCTTTAATAGTTCCACATCTGCAGCATTTGTCCAGGGCTGCAGTTTTAAAAGATGCAGTGTTGCGAGAGCTCAGCACAAGGGGGAGGTCTTGCTTTACCTTCCACTCCTCCTGAGGTGCTCAGCAGGCAGCTCAGTGGTGCTGGGCTCTCCTAGAGTGGGTTTGTGAGTTGAAGCCCCTTGCAGAAAGGTTGACAAGCAATGAGCTGCTGCAAGGGAGGGGACAGGGACTGGGGTCAGCGAAGAGTGGGGGAGGCAGGGAGAGGAACGAGAGGATACCTACCCTTTCCAGTGGCAGGAGCCACTAGACTGGCTGAATTACAGCTACAGCCTCTTCTGTCTCTGCTCCCTTGCCTAACTGCTGGGATCTGGGACTGTCCTAATTTCAGAAACTGCTGGTGGACTGTCACAGCGCAGCTGCTCTTATGGTCTGATCTGGCACTGGGGCCACCTTGGCTGAAGGCACTGTCACTCCTCTGCCCCTGGGCAGCCTGCTCCTCTTTCCAGTCCAAGGTGGGCTGCCCTACACTAGCCCTGCACATTCGCTATGGACCTTATTTGTTCTCAGCCATGAAGATTAAAATGCAGATGCCTTTTCTGAGACCAGGGAAATTGAGCAAGGCTGGCAGGTTGTGTCTCAGAGTAGCCAGAATCTAACTCCTATGACAAAAACGTGCTGTGGTGGTACTGAGGGAACTAACATACAAGGTGAGATCCAGAGCAAATCCCCTGGGCACAAGGTTATGCCTCTGTGCACACTCAAAGACCAAGGTACTCCTGGCAACCCTACTTTTAGATCTTCCAGTCTCAAATAAACTGTCGTGTCTGAAGGTGCTCCCACACTTCTCTGGAGAAGTAAAGGGGGTCCTCAATCCAATGAGAGGAGCACTGCATGCTGGAGGGTGATAATAATGTCAGTGAACCCTTCTAATTGCTAGTAGCTGCTCCAAACATTGTCATTCCCAGCATCTTCAGGACAAACCAGCTGATTCTGACTTGTCCAGAACAGAGCCCTTCTCCCACAGGGTGACTTCTGGATGCCTTTACCTTTACCAACAATAGCATTATGTGGTCACCTTTGAGTCAGCTCAGCCTCCTGTGCCCATGCGAGTGCCAGGATACCTGCACCAGGTCTCCAAGGACCTCGTCTGGGACAGCTTCTGACACAGTGAACTCAGATTTTGGATGCCATAGCTCCCATCTCCAGGTCTGCCCATCTCAGAGACTGTCTCCTGCCTCTTTGCCGTGCCTACTAAACCAGGCTCCCTCGTGTTGCTGTCTGTGCTGGAAATCCTACATGTTCACTGCAGAGAGAGAGCGCTTTTTCAGCATTTATTGACTGCACTTGCCGAAGCCAAGCATTCAATGTTCAGACTTTTGCAGGCCAGTCTAATCTTAAAATGGAGAAATGCATGAGAGTTGCATGAATCCCAACCTCAGTGGTGCTCAATAGCGGGCAGTATGAGAGGCTGGAAAGTGAAAGGTGAAAAATGGATTTGACAGTTCGAGACATTGCTGCTGCTGTCCTCAGGGGTACTTGCCACCAGTCCTGGTAGGCAGTGGGGCATGCAGAACCACAGACCTCTCTTCTTTGTCTTCTTGGAACCAGCTGAGCCAGATTTTTGAGACCATGCCATTAAGCACTACGAGCAGTCATAAGGTATCACTCAGACATCTGCTATAAATGTCTACCTTAAAACATGGACATGGTGCCCTGGGCTCCCCTAGGTTTGCTCACTTGATCTCTGCTGACTGCTAAAGGAGCTTTGGGTGATGTGGAAACAACTGAGTGTAGACGCCTGCAAGAAACTACATGGAGACACCCCTGTTGACCTCATTCTTCTCTGCCATCACTGTCACCTGGTCTATTGGGAAAGTAAAGGAAAGAGGTTCCCACTGGAGTATTGGCTCCTGTAGAAGCAGAAGTGACCACAGTCAAGACCACAGTCACATGGAGATGGTTCAGAGCAGTGCTTTTCAGGGCTATCTCATCTCAGGTGTGATGTCAGCCCTGCTTTTCCTAGAGGTCTGCTGGAGGCTGGGAAAAGAAGAAGGTAGATTTAACATCAGAACACAGGGGATAAAGACAGGTTAGTCCTCTTCGATTCACATAATCATGATTCACTGTCTTTCTGCCCAGTGCAGCTCACTAAGCACCTGACACCACAAACCTGCTCCAACTCTGGGCTCATTCTCAGTCCTCACCCTGCTCTTTTTCCCCTTCAAGGTGTCCCTGCTCTCATGTTCACCCACCATCAGACCTAGCTTTGTCCACCAATCATTCCCTACCCCTGCCTCCTCTGAAGTCCTGCTGCCCCCACAGTGTCCATACCCTGATGCTCAAGTCATGCCCTTTGCTGTGACTCCACTTGCTGTCTGCCACAATGATAGTCTGCTGGCACCCAGTGACATGTGAAGACCAGCCTTGTTCTCTGTTTACCTCCAGAAATGTAGAGGTTTTGATCTCCAGGCTAAACTGGCACTTCACTGTTACAGACCTCCACGCTGGCTGCTGGTCTCTGCAGTGAGTTAGGGGAGCACAGTGAAAGGCTTCTCACCAGCTCCCCAGTGATGGCTTTGTACCGCTCTGTCCCACAGTGATGTCTGGGACATGTCCCTGTGCACATTTACGAGCAGTGACAACATCCTTCTGTCCTGGCTGGTGATGCTTCAGGGCAAGGCTGGGCTGGCACAGGCACACGGCGTGTGAAGAGTTAATAAAAACTGCTGGATGAAAATCATTACATTGTCACTGAAAAGCCCTGCTGTTAGCCACAGGGAAGGACCTGGTCTGCAGCTCCCTTATGATAAAATGAAGGGTAATTTCATCCAGTCACCTGCTGCTGACCTATTTAAAGTACCCGGAGGCAGGGCAGAGCAGGTCGCTGCTGCTTCAGCCCGCAGCAGCCAGGGTCAGGCTGCAGGTGAGGCATCCCGGTGCCACCTCTTCGGGGAACGGGGTGCCCACACCTCCTCCGCAGCCTGATCTGTGCGAGCAGGCAAGCTGGTGCTGTTGGCAGCATGGCTCTGCCCCTGCGCCTGCTCAGGCTCTGTGCGGGGGGTGTGCTGCATGGCAGGGGCTGGGGGGCCTGGGGAGTGACAGGGCTGCACGAGTCCGGCCACCACCAGCTGTACCCAGGCTCGGGGTGGTCGATGCGCGGCACAGAGAGCCCAGCCGGTGCACCCAGGCTTTGGGGAGCCCTGTGGATCCTTGCTCAGCACCCGCCCAAATCCCCCCATGCTCCTCTGGGCTGGGGAAGAGGAAGCTTCCCTGCACGAGCTGCCACCGGATCTGCAGCTTTTCAAGCTGTCCTTTTAAGACTTTAATAAATTCTTCCTACTTGCAGCGACTTGGTTTGCACAACCATGGAAATATTCTGTGGTGGTTAGCTTCATGCTGGTATCTAATCGCCTTGAAAGTCAGTCTTGGAGGCATTCAGACACCAGCTCCAGAATCCTGGATATCGCTCTGTTGAGAAGGGGTGCGCAGCAGCTGTGAAACCCCTCCCTGGGGTCACGCTGGTACCTAGCAGGAATTGCCTGGCTGGGTAAGGTGGCTCTTCGGGGAGACAGAGCTCAACCCTTCTGTCCACTCTACAGAGCATATACAATGATAATAAAAAGTTATTATGACTCTGATACTATTCAGTGTTTCGCAGCTCTTGGAATCCCATGATGACTGTGGCAGAAATGCTGCTTTTGTTAAAAAATTTGGGAGGATTTTGCAGCCCCGTTGGCACAGAAAAAAGGCAGACGATGCAATTTTGAGAGTTCCAAAAGCCAGCTGCTGAGAGAAACACTTTTAGAAACTTCATATTTCTAAACCAGTTATTGTCCTCCAAGCTGCATCTTTCTTAGGACATGCAGTGCCATCGGTCTTGGTGAGTGCAGGTGGCCACAGGGCTCAAGCACTGTTGCTGTGCACCCTGTCCTGTCTGCCAGGCTGGTGCACCCCGGGACAAGTGTTGCACAAAGCTGCTCCCCCAGCCAGCTGCTCCCCCATCCCCACACGCACCCAGTCCTGTACAGGGATTCACAGACACAGAAACCCTCACGTGTTCCCCCCCGTGCCAGGCCCAGCCCACAGGATGGCGGTGCCTTCACTGGGTGGATTTGTGCTTGGGGAAAGGTATGACCCCGGGGTGTCATGATTTTGCTGGTGATAGAGAAGGTTGTTGAAGAGTGCTTGCTGGATACTGCATCCAGCCACTGTCTTCTCTGCTGGTTGCTATCAGCCCTCTCCAGGGTTGCTGCTCATCCACACATCCCTTCAATTCAGGCTGACAACACTCTTGCACTCTGTAGCCTCTCTAAACCCTTTCTTTCCACCCAAGCAAACCGATATTCCAATTTTACCAGCCCTCACCATAGCTCCAAACTATTCTGATTTCTCTCCCCATGGGTGACAGGGTGGGGGAAGGTGGCACATGGGAGGCATGAAGGAGAGTAACGGGGTGGTCCTGGACATGTGCAGGCTGAGGCTACTACCTGTCATAGGGACATCTGGGACCACCGATAGTTTTAACTCATTCTGTCTGGAGACAGTCAGGGTATTCATCTTGTCATGATCAGTCTTATCATGTCCAAGGAAGCTAAAAAGACCTGCTGGCGATATCAGGGGTGACAGAGCTGCTGCATGGGTAGAAATCAAAGGGGAAGGGAATTTATCTGTGAGAGCCAGTGGCATGGAGAGCATGGGGACAGGGTTTAGCAGAGTTTCACCAGGGTTACCTGCAGTAGGGGAGGACAGTCTATGTGTCTGTCTTGTGGAGAGAGAAGTTGTCAGCTTGGACTTACTAGGGACAGAAAAACAGTTTGAGTGCCTGATGAGGCCAGAGCCCCTCAGGATCCCTCAAAGCATCTCAGTCACTGTCATGCATGCTGCCTGTCCATCACTGCCTGACTGCATGAGGATGGTGCTAAAGAGCTGTACATGATCTTTCCAGCTTTTTCTGTCCTTGCCTTGAATGTGCCCTTCTGTCACTGAAGGCTAACTTCATACTGGGCTGTATTAAAACAAGCATAGCTGGCAAGTCAAAGGAAGTAATTGTTCCCATTTACTCAACACTCATGAGGGCACATGTGGAGTACCATGTCCACTTTTGGGACACCTTGGTGTGGGAGAGATGTTGATGAACCATAATGGGTCCAGAGGAGGGTCACTGAGATGGTTGGAGCTGGAGCACAGAACATGTGATGGTAGCTAAGAGCTGGGTCTGGTCTGACAGAAGGAGAGGAGGCTGAAGGGGATCTAACAGCATCTTCCACTGCCTGAGGTGGCTGGAGAAAGGACAGATCCAGGCTCAGGTGCACAGAGAAAGCACAGCGGCAATGGGCACGTGTTGCTGTACTATGGGACATACAGGAAAATTTCTGCAACTTGAAAGTGGACAAGCACTGGAATAGCGTCCCAAAAGTCTCTGCTGGAAATCAGGTGAAATGAGACCTACTCTTGAAATCAGGTTTCCTGTTGTTTCCTGTAAGGAAGATTAGCACCTTGCAATTTTCAAATTGCCTATAGGATTTCCTTATCTTCACTTGACTCCATGAAAGAATAAAGCCGTATTTCAAAATGTTAAAATTTGCACTGCCAGACCAGGCTGTGTCTTTTTAACATACTTGTGATCGTGTGTATTTTTCTGCCTTACCTGCAAAGGGAAATCTTCATTTCTAAGGGACTTTGCTAGAGGCAAGAGGTGGATTACTAGAGCTGTGTCCTTCATTTAGGAATAATAGCCATTAAACTCCTTGTTGCTATGGGGCTACAATTTCCAGAGGCAATACCCATTATCAGAGAACTGGCTGCTGGCAAGCAGTTAATGAGAGAGCTTTGAAACGGCTCAGTAAAAATCCAGCTTCCCTGCAGACTTCTGAGACGTGTGTGAAAGAGGAAAGGGAGCCAAAGCGGGATCCAGCTGAGATCTGCACAGACGTGGGGTGATGGTGGCTTCATGATTGCTCCACGGACTGAGAGAAGCCCCTTTCAGATCCAGCACAGGAGGGTTTTTGCAGAGCTTTAGGGGCTCTGCCTGTGGCAGGTCAGGGCTCTCTGCCCTGAGTCCAGACCCCTTCCCTATGGCCCGAACCAGCACCAGCATGCTGCTGAGTCAAGAAAATGCAAAGGTGTGTTTAGGCCATGAGAGAGCACACAAGGGAGCTGGGGCACAGGGTGTGAAGGACAGTTCTTACATTACAGAGTCATTCTTCTACTCGGTCTGGGTTTTGGTCTCTTCACTGTGTCTTCCCAGCAGCAGAGAGGAGCTGGGAGAGCAGCAAACGCAGCTGGATGCAGCTGCTGCCTGGGTGGAGGAGCTGCACATCCACACACCAACCCAGTAGCACAAAAGCATCTCCCCAGACTGCAGAAGTCAATCGAGGGAAATGCCGTGGTCCTCCTGTTCCTCTCCACTGAACTAAATCTGCAGCAGATACAGCAAAGATCCCTGCACAGAGGCATGTGATCAGGCCTGATCCTCAGGGACAAGCAGCTTCTCTGAGACCCAAGGCAGCTGGATGAGATAAGGCAACCATCATGCTTCTAGTTGTACTGGTTTATTCCTTTCTGTTTGTTTGTGTTGTGAGAGCACTGACAGGAACTCACATTCATCCTTCTCTTTCGAGATGAGAAAGTCTTCGTCTTGCTGTGTGACTGAGGAAAAACAGAGGCAGCCTGAGAATCAGGGCTCTGCGGCTCCCTGGCAGAGCCTGGCGTGATGCCCGTGCTGTGACAGGCACTGCCACCATGACTGACTGCCACCCACACGAGGTCCTGTTCACAGCGCAAACACACGGTGCATCGCGGATCCCGTGCTCGCAGGGGTCCTTCTGGCTGCGTGAAATCCTCCCTGAAGCAGACATGCTGAAGATCCCTGCTTGGGATGCTAAACTTTTTCATACACCTGGAACTGCAGAGTCTAAATGCAGTGTCTAAACGCTCAGTGTCACTTTAGACAGAGAGGACAACGGGATGTGCCACGTTGCCATAGTTATGCTCCAGAAAGCGGAGGGAATTGCCCAGCATTAAAAAAACAATTTCAGCATCAGCAGCTCTAAAACTTAAAATAAACGGCCAGGTTAACAGTTTCTGGCTTTTCGTTTGTTTTCTAGAATCAGCCTTTAGCGTGGCATTTTCATATTGTCACCAAAAAGGGTTAGAAATACAGGTTGTCACTGAAATGGTGGATACTAATCACATGACTCCAGGACCTGCAGACTGAGGTAACTGTCAAAAATCCCATAATGCATAGTAGGAATTCTGTAGTTTTTCAGTGGCAGAAATACTGAACTGCCTCATGTGTGTTAATGACCTGCAGATGTTCACTAAGGTTGTGGCATCGAGGACATGCATGTTTCCTGTCCGTGCGCAGTTCCAGGAGCAGCATATTTTTGCATCAACATGTTGGCAAGTTAAGGAAGAAAAAAACACTTTTTCTGTAAATGTTTTAATAAATCAAGTGTATTGAAATGAGTTCACTCTTGTCAGGGAGCGAGAGGGCTGTCTGCGTCCCGAGGGACGGGCAGCCAGGAGCCAAGGGCAATAACACAGCCAGTGGGAAGGGACCTCGCCAGCCAGGACCCAGCCCCACACTACCCAAGCGAGGTGAGCAGAGCAGCACAAGACATGGTGGCCAGGTTCAGTCAAGAGTCTCCATCATCAGGGGAGCTAGTGTTGATGAGGCAGGTCTGATGTCAGTCAACATCAGGGTCAGGCATAGGAATGGCCACAGCTGCCCTGGGGACCAGCAGTCTTAAAATATTTCTCAGGTAAGGACTAAAGTTGCAGGTCTTGAGCTTAAATGCAGCCCTTTGGGCCAACAGGCAGGGCATGGAGGCACCCCACCTCAACCAGGTGAGGCTGGTCCTGGCCGTTAATGCTCTCAGGGCCCTGACAAATCCTCATGGAACATAACGTAGTATATCCTGTACTGCAGTATGGAGCAGCATTTCCATTTCTATAGACTTTTGTTTGATTTTATCACAAACCTGTTGATAAACAGTTTTTCAGCAAATCCCCAAATCCTGGGGTAGTGGGATCGTGACATGTTAAACAAAAGTGCAAAAACAGTGTGCCTCTGTACTACTTATTTTGGAGAAACCTTTGATAACATGTCCCAGCTGCCTGCAATATTGAATATTCCTTCTGAGGCTTCCGACTGTTGCTTTCTGAATTCCTGAGTTGGACAATGCCAGCAAATAGCAATGCTGGCTGTCCCCTCATCGCCACCCGAGTGCGCACGGTCGCTAGCACGCCTGGATACGGGAATGTGCAGCCGGAGCCCATTTGGCGCTCCGCTCGGTCTTTTGACTTTCAAAGCTCACTTCAGCCATACAAAGCGATGACGAAAATGAACCAGCTGGTAACGGGACACAAAGGCTGTCAATGGCGCCCAGCACGACACAAAGGACACCCAGAGGGACAACAGAGTCCCTGGCTGAGCTCCGCAATGTGGGGCTGTGGAAGGGGGAAAATCCCCCTTCCCCTCCATGCTGGTTCAAAGGCTGGCATGGAGAGGAGGGCAATTAGAGCTGCCAATCGCTCTTCCTGCTGCAGCGTCCCCTTTGTCACTGCGAAGAGACTGACAGCCAAATAACGAGGTGACAGCGCGGCTGAGCCCACATCCCTGAAACACGCTCACTGCTCTCCCCAGCAGTCAGAAAGTGCCTGGACCATTCATCCGAGAGCCTGCCTCTGTTAATTTTCTAATTCCTTCTTTCTTTTTAAGCTGTTCACACATCAGGACCCAATGCATCCACTCAGGCTGTTTCATTTGAGATTGTGCAAGTACTTGGGGTGAAATTTCACCCCGACAGCATCTGTTGGTTTTGAATCATCAGATGTATAGAGCAGGAAAAAAGGCATTTCCACAGTGGGATAGGGTCTGCGTGAGCCTGCTTCTGTGTGCATTTCACTGCCACACTTCACAGAGCCGTGATTACTCACCACTTAGTCACTGGGCCTGTTTACTTTGTAGATAAAGGAGTAGCTCAGGGCTGTTTTTTCTCCCAGTCTAGGAGCCAGCACACCTCTGAGCACAAAAATTCACATCAGTTCTTTTGCTAGCTAGCAAAACCAGACCTTGACAGTTCTCTGTATAGGGATCTGCTCTGAACCGGTGGCCTGGGCAGCAGCTGGCACGCTCCGGAAGATCTCTGGGTAAATCTTTTTTTCCTGCCTGTGGCAGGAAAATCACATGAATACCCTTCAAGGCAGAGATCTTGCAGGATAGTACTGGGAAAGTCATAAGACAGAGCTTTTCCTTATGCACATGTGGTGTGTTAGCCTTGGCTAACAGCAAGAGTCCCACCCAGCTGCACACTCATTCTCCTCCCTCAGCAGGAAAGGGGGAGAAAATAGGAAAAAAACAGGAGCGGGAAAGCTCATGGGCTGAGACAAAGACAGGGAAGTCACCAATAACTGTTGCAGGCAAAACAGATGCGATTTGGGGAAAAGTAACTTCATTTATTGCCAATTAAAATATAAACTAATCACAAATTTGGGTAGTGGAAAACAAAAGACAGACATTAACCCAACCCCTTTTCCTGGCCCCTTTTCCCAGACTCAGTTTCACCCCTTCAATCCAGACTCCCCTACCCACCTCCCTGCCCAGAAGTGATGCTGGGGGTGTTGGAGGCAGGGAGTCAAGGTCAGTACAAAGCGGTTTCTCTCTGCTGCTCCTTCCCTGTGCTCCAGCATGGGATCCCCACAGGCTGCAGTCCTGCAGGAAAATCTCCTCCAGCGTGGGTCCTTCATGGGCTGCATTTTCTTCAGGAATATCCATTTGCCCGCAGGCTGCTGTGTGAACATCTGCTCTGGCACGGTCCCTTCCACAGGCTGCAGGGTATGTCTGGTCTGGTATGAGTCCTGCATGGGCTGCAGAGGATATCTACACCACCACGGAGCACCTCCTCCTCCTCCTCCGACCTTGCTCTTCCTCTGTTGTTTCTCACTTTGTTTTTTCCTGCTCCTGCTCCCTCCATCTGATGTTTTCTGCCATTTATTAAATATGTTTTCACAGAGGCGTCACCAGCTTCGCTTTCACCTTCAAAGGCTTTGACCTTCGGTGGGTCTGATACAAGGCTGACTGGAACCAGCACAAGGCAGCCCCTGACTTCTCCCCAGAGGCCACGTCTGCAACCCCCCGCTACCAAATCCGCTCTGCATATAGCCCACCTAGTATAACAAGCTGTATCCCACAGATGCAGCTAGGGAAATGGGGATGAGAGAGGAACTCCAGAAAGAGGAGAAGACTGAGATTCTGTCAGAATGAAATGCGTGGGGTGCCCAGCAGGATGCTGCAGGGGGGAGGGGTTGTGACGGGAGGGTGATATCTCACGCTGCTGATTTCCAGTGTCTCTGCATTAGCCCCGTTAGTGCCAGTGACAAAGATGTTTTCTGGGAAGGGCTGGCCAGCTAATTTAGCCGTAGAGAGCCTGCCGGCCTTCTGGCTCGCTGCTCCAGGAACAGCCTGCCCCATGCAAAGTGCCCGTGATTGCAGCAGTGCGTGGCTGGCTCCAAACAGAGAGGGATGCAGCCAGGCTGTCTGTCGGGTGGTCCGGGACATGCACAGGTCTTTGCGTCCATCTGCAGCTGTGAGGGTAAACAAGGCTAAAAAGCCCCTGGAGAGCTGTCTGGTTTGGTCCTTCCCTGTCCCTGCTGGGCTCCTGGGCGCTGTTTCACAGATTGACCTTCACAGCCTGGGGCTGTGCTGCTTTGCTGTAACTGGTGTTGTGAAACACGGGTTTTGTGTTCAGTCGCTTCTGTGCAGTATGTTTTCGATCGGTCAGCAGGGAGGACAACTGCTCTTTACCTTCCCGGTGGCTCTCCAGGTCAGAGAGACGCTCAGGAGGGAGAGGCTGTGCTGGAAACCCAATCAGGACAGAGCAGGCACGAGCTCTTCTTACCTCTTCTGCCGCGTTTTGAGGTTTCTTGAAGATGGGACCCATCTCTGAGCCAGTGAAAGGCCATTCAGTTGCAAGGAGGGGCTGAAAAACATGAAAGCGAAACTTATGAAACACTGCTGAGCCAAGGAAGACTGAGACTCCATCGTGGCTGTGGGTACACAGGTCCTTTTTTGGGGAAAAGCACAGAGCTAATTGCTCTTGGAGAGAAGGCAAAGAAATGGGGATATTGAGTGAATTGCTGCAAAATACACTGAGTTGGAGACTTGAAAAACTCAAATTTTTTTTAATGAACTCATAAAAACAGAGTGAAAATGGAGAAGGAATGGGATGACAATGTGTAATATGGAAAGAGGGTGAGCGACCTACATGTGTGCTTCTCTTTGGCTTTGAGTGAAGATCACTGCACAGACTGTGAAGGAAAGTCTGGGGAGGATGGTAGCAGAGACAGAATAGAACAGGAGTTCGCAGAAATGAGGATCAGCAAAACTGTGAGCATCTAGATCTACTGTAATTAGTAAGGAGGTCTTCTGCACCCCTGTTCACCAAAATTTGGGCACAACTCTGGGGCACAGGCATAGGGCTGCATAGGCTCCACTTGCATATTTTGAGCACTGCCAGAGCCTGGGCTGCTACTGGAAATACTGAAGTGAAGAGGTGGTATTGAAGAGAATAGCACTACCTGTGTGCATCTGAGGAAGGCAATAGGATGGTAGGGCCCCTGAGGTGCATAATCTCCCTAGATTTTATGCATAACAGGGGGCATGACCATGTTCTCCTCTTTGAAGATATTTTGTAATGTACTTTACATGGTAATGGCAGTTCGTTATTAACATTTCCAGCTCACGGTGTGTTAAGGATACCCTCCTCCCCAGCTCCCCATTTTCCACTCTTCTGTATTATCTGAGCCATAACATCACCAGCAATACTCCCTTTTGACTGCAGCCTGGACAGATGCTGCAGTGCTTGGGGAGGGGTGAGGCATGGCCGATTAATCTGTGCTCAGAGAGGCTGACTGCTGGGATTAGTGCTTCAGATGCTCTTAACATCTGCAGCTCCAGGACAGCCCCAAATTCATCAGCACTGGAAGCCGGAGGGTAGCAGCAAGGCTGGTAAGAGCACTTATGGGGGGGTTTGCCTATTGAATTGCCACTGCCAGGTAGCAAGACAAGATGAAAATCTTATGGGAGAGGTGGCAGCTGTGCCGTTGTCTTGGCACTTCCAAATCTGTCATAGTTTCTTGGCCGTGTCTGTGATTCCCAAGACTAAGGAGGGTGGTGTTGGCTGTGCAGAGAGAGCAAGGCCAAGGAGAGGGCTGGAAAGACCCTGCAGAGCAGGCACAATGGAAATGTGTCAGCCCTGAAAGGCTCAAGGCTCCAGTTCCTTGTGCTGGGGAGGTGGAATGAGGATAGCCATGGGCCCTGGCAAGTCCCAGAGTGCTGCCAAACCAGAGGTAGGGAGAGGGAATGTGTTACTGGGGTTTTATGTGGTTGCTGTGGTTTATCTCCCTGTCCAAAACCAGTCCCTTCCCACTGGTCTGCTGACCTGAGCTGGCCTTTGCTACTCTGGGCTTCACTCCTTGCTCTGACTCCATTTTTTTCCTGCACTAACTTTTTATTTCTCTTTATCACAGGGTTTTATGAGCCTTTCGTTTGTGGAGACAGGCAGCACAGGGAATGAGAAGAGACTTCTGAGCAGCCATGGATGGGTTACAGCTGCGGGTAAGGCTCACCTTGTGCAAATCACAAACTTCCACCATCTTTCAGAGCCCCCAGCAGCTAAGGGGAAAGAAAATACCAGCTCCATCTATGTCTAGTGAGCCTGTTAGCTGGGAGTGACTCCCTTGCCTATCACCGCAGGGGACTCCAGGAGGCTGTTCGGGATTAAGTCCAGAGAGTGCCTGAGCTCCCAGCTTAAGCTCCCCCACCTCCCCTTCCTGCGAACACCCCAGCCTGCCCCCTCCCAAGCCCGCCGAGGGACGGTGGCTGGAGGCACTCAGGGACTGTCCATCTCATGAGTTAATTGCCTCCTGTTCAGATGTCAGGAGGAGATGAAGCAGCTATAAATAGATTGCAAAGCCCTCATGGTTGCAGCTGTGATCACACACATGGCAGAGAAGCATTAGGAAGAATTAACATTCAATCTCTCAGGCACTTTCCTGAGAGCAAATGCCATTCTGTCCCTGTCTCTTAATCTCCTCACCCAGGGGAGGTCAGCAGCAGTTTCTGAAGGGTCTGAATGGGTCAAATGGACAGGAGAACCCAGAGCAGGACTGTTGGGCAGCCAAGAATGGCCTCTTCAGGTGGAGCGACCGAGCAGCACCTGCCCGTGATGACCAGCTGCATTTAGGAGCATGGCAAGGTGCTCTGCTCCCCCCTCGCTGGGGCTGGGGTCAGACAGTGTGGTTTTGTTATAGTACTCACGTGCTGAGATGACTGACAACAGCCTCTGGGACCGGGACGGCTCCTGGTGATGGTACGTGCAGGGGACTGGGGCTCGTTCGGGCTGTTCCTAGCTGGGGTTGAGACGTGTCTCTGATGGAGCGGCTTGCAGGGTCTGTGGTGGTCTGTCTATGTCAGCACGGTGGGGCAGGACGCTGCACATGGGTGATGTATGTGAAATCCCCATTTCTTCCCTTCCCCCCCCCTCCAAGTTTTCAAAGCTCATGGGGGAAAATTGTAGCATGCGGATAACCTACACATGGGAAGCTGTGTGCACTTGTTCCTGCATGTGTTTGCATTTATTTGCATGCGTCTGAGTTCTTGGTAGCCTCCCTTCCCCTACCTTGCTGTCTTTATGCTGTTAGCAGTGATGGTCACTGAGCAGTGTACATGAGATGGAGGAACCAGCTGAAAGGGAGGTAAGACCAGACGGGTCCTGGAGTGGGAAGTGTGAGGAGTCTGTCTGTAGGTATCTATCATCTGTTTGCCTGACAGGCTTCCAGGTACGGGGAGAGTTGTATTTTTCCTGAAAGGTGGGTTAGAGGATAGACCATCTCCTCAGGGTGATGAATATTCCTCACACTTTTGCATATTTGATACCCTGTCAACACGAGAGAGATCCACGTCTCTAGTTTCATAGCATTGCCATGATTTCATTGCATTGCCACTAGACTAAGGGTCAGAGTACGAAAGAGACATTCAGGGCACTCATCATCCACCAGAGGCAAAGGGGAGCCTGGACTAAAGGCTGAGAGTTCAGTGTTGGTATCTTTGGATCCTTGGTTAGTGGTCTAGGGAGTCTGGAGATCATGAGATGAGGCACATATCAGAAAAACCTTTTCCTTTCACCCCACTCTTAGGGACTCAGGAATCAGTTTCTCAGTGAAGCAAGGAAAGAGGCAGAAAAATGGTCAGAGAAACTGCAGGTCAGTGGAGGAGTCACCTTAATATGACAGGACTAAACCCAAGAAAGTCATCCCATGACTACTCCAGGGCAGAGAGGGTCCTGTCACACTCCTTGCTGCAGGAAAACAGCATCTCATTGCATCTCTAGGAAACATCCTTCAGCATAAACTGAAGCCTGCCAGCATGAGGGTGATTAAAGAGACCTCAGTACAGAGGCTACTGCTTGTGTGGATGTGATCTGCCTACTAAGGCACTGTATGCGACTTTGTATGTCTAAACTGAGCTGGTTTTGGTGTCAAAATGGCATTCCCCTGTTTAGGAACACATGGCACTCAGCTGGAATATGGACTGCATCTGTGCTCTGGGAGGCTCAGGTCTGTGTGGATCTGCAGGCACCTGTACGGTCTTAAGCCAACCTTGAAGTCTTAGTTATGTTATGGAAGAAATCAAAGTAAGCTACACCTGCAGAAATTTATGTGGAAATGCCTGAACTGGATAAAGAGCTTCAGAAATAATTGTGATGTATTTCTGTTATTGTATAGAAAATGGAATTGCAACCTAGAGTTTCAGCAGGGGCTAGATTCCCCAGCTGGGTCCCTACAGAGCCAGAACCTTGTGCAAGTCCGGAATTCGCTCTGCAGATTCCCTTGTTGTGAGTGACAAGGCCCAGCTGACTTGCAGAAGCTTTTGCATGAACTATCCTGTATCTCAAAAAAGAAGAAAGTGCCACGTGGAAATCTAAAAGGAGTATTTTAGTCTATCCTACAAGTGAGTCCAGACAACCTGAAACAGCTTTGGAATATGGACCATATTGGATGCAAATGATACACCATATGTTTTAGAACATTAGTTGCCAAACTTTCAAAAGCACCCTATTGACCTCCTACAGTTGGTGAAAGAGCACAGCTCGTGCTTAGGCACTTAATCATTTGTCATCCATTCCTTGTTTTTCTCTAACATTTATATGGTGGTATCACCAGCCTGGATGGTCTCCAGTGTTGTGAGAGCTGCACAAACTCAAAATATTAGCCAGTTTTCCAAAACACGGCATCTGTAAATGCCAAGCTTACAGATGGTACATGATATAATGGGAATTACAGGCACAAGATAAAAGGGTGAGGGCAGTATATGGTGAAAAATTCCATCTTTCATCTATATAAGCTGGATCTGCTCAGATGATCTGGCCGGTGGATGCTGTGAACAGATGCTGGACTCTGGGAAATAGGAGATGGAGAGCTATCAAGGAAGAAGTCATGATGGTTGAGAAGGGAGGAAATGAGTGCTGTAACAGTGAATTCTGCCAGCCTGGGCTGATGAGATTCACCTGCAGGGAGGGGAAAAGGCAAGAGGAGTGTGTGCTGTTCTTTTACAAGCACCAAGGCCATTAAGGTAAGGAGAGCAACATCTTGCAAACCTCTCTGAAAGGCAAGAAGTCATCTCTGGTTCCAGTTACTTCGATGTGGTCTGGTATTCCACAATACTACTGGAATTAGTCCGGCCTTATTCTCTGATGTAGTGTGCCTTTTTCAGCTAATTGGTATACGTGACAGGTAGTTTTTTTCTCTCTAAGATCGTATCTTTTCTGCTTACAGCAGCCATCCGGCAGCCGGAGCCTCCTCAAGCTCACTGTTATGGAGGTGAAGTGGATTCACATGTTGTTTATCTTCTTCTTCCTGTTGTCTGTTGCAATGACGGGCTGTTTTCTGTGGCAGTACAGCCTCCCCAAGGTGGAGCCCCGTGAGTAGTCATCTTTAAGCTTGGCCATGGTTTGGCACAGAAATTTATGAGACCAATAAACGCCTTTCTCCCCATGTGGACTTTTGTCCCCAAAGAGCATTTCCCCAAACAGCACACAAATTCACCTCCTCCTAGCTGGTGCAAGGACACAGAGGAGATGAACATTGGGTTGATGGAGTACCATGTAACTCTGCTGGTATCCAGAGAAGTGCCAGTACTTCTGGCTTCAACCTAGATTAATTGATATATCAAGGAGACATTTTATTTTACATTCTCTATCTTTCTTCTTTAGCATCTTGTTGTAAAAGTCACTTCAGCTTAGAATGGGTTTTGTTTTACAGCTTAACATGTGTTTCAGCTTATGGGTTTGTTTCCTTTGTTTTTCCCCTAGTCTTAGATCTTTGAACTGGCTCAAGCCCCCAGTTCACACTAGAACTCCCTTACGCTGATTATGGAAAACTCAACAGATAGACCAGCCACTGTATGCGCAAGGATGAAATATATGCAGTGTAACTGGATCAGAGTTTTAAGTAGCCCAAAGGGTGCATAAAATCCACAGTGAAAGTGCCAGAAGTACTTCATAGACCAATGTCTGAAAAGATTTCAGACTTTACATTTTTATCACAGAGTATCAGAGGCTGCCTGTAGGCTCTTGTGTATCCACTCCCATTCATCTCAAAGTTTTCGTAGTGCCATTTCACTTCTCATCTGCATTTCTAATGTTTCGTGCTCGGTTGGTAAGCAAAAAGATAAATAAGCATTTTGTTTACAGCTTACAGAGCAGAGGAGTTGTGTTTATGAACACCTTGGGATCAACTGGGAAAACAGTGCCTCCAAGTAAGAGAGTTCCAATCTCTTACTGAGTTTAAAGATCTTCACTTGCCACAAAAATTTATTATATGTCTCTGGCATATGCAGGATGCAGCTAATTCACAAGACATGTGAAAGGCTGTTATAGTGTCAGATGCATGGGACAACCCTGTCCTCCTGAACCCAGACACAGACTTTCCCCTAGACATGGGCAGGGCACTTTCATGGGGTCTAAACCCACTGTCAGGTACCCTACAGAATCTTCTGTAGTCCCGTTTCCTTACTATTCCAGGTTGCAGAGGCAGTTGAAGCCTACTGCAGCTCCTGTTCATTCGTGTACTGTACCTTGTTGGAATAAGCAATAACAGAGCACAGTGCCCTCTTAAAGTGCTGTTTTATGTGAGATGATAGAAACAATTCAAGAATGTCTCTTTGCCTATGCCAAAGTGTCCTCCAGCTTTGGACAACAGAAGCAAAAAAGCTCGTGCTGACTCCTGGATGAGGTTAAAGCTTGTTAGTGTCTAGTCAAGTCACGTGTGCTATCTTTGAAATGTTTTCCAGGCCCATCTGTGATGGAAGTGAGATCAGAAGCTGTGCAGATGTGCCCTCGCTATCCTGAACCAGTACCTCTGGACCACCCAATCCCTGTTCTGAAGGACGCGTTGGAGAAGGTCTGTGAGGAGAAGGGAACAGAGGGAGACAGAACTCATGACTGCTTTTCTGGAGGTGCAAAGAGAAGAATATGTATTTTGCCCCTGAGCATCTCTGGGGAAGGAGGTGGGGAATCGAGGAGGTGGAGAACATGTGAATCTCGAAAGCAGTATATAAAACTCCTTCAATGAACTTACAAAACAGGTCAATAAGCAGTTGTTTTATCCTAACGGTAAGCTATGATGAAGAAACATTATTACTTGTCCATCAGAAGGTCTGGTGAACATACATCATCACAAAATGACGGCTCTTGGCACCTCGTCTACTTTTATGTCCTGGAAAGCAGGTGACTCATGTAGCTAGTTCCTATTCATCAGTGACTGCCATTTCATTAATTTATTCTTTTGCTGGCTTTCCCCATGCCACCATTTAAAAATTAAAAAGCGACTTGTAGGTAACTGCAAGAAAGGGAATGGAGGGGAAGGGGAAAAGGGAAGGGGATCTGCATCTGAATGAAAGAGACCTGGTTTTCCTCAGTATGATATACTGTCTCTGAAATTTTAGCACTATCTGAAATTCTGGTAAGGTCTATTCGCAACGAGGAAGTACTGCAGTAGTGCCTTGACTGTATGGGCCAGAAGGACAGTCATGCTCTGGCAGGACACTCCTGATTTTGTAGATCCCTATCATATAAAATAGCCTCTCATTTGTCTCTTTCTGGTGAGTAGCTTAATTAGTCATAATAGAAGCTGTCCCACAGCTCTGATCGTTCTTTTTACAATTCTTTGAATCTTTTCCAGTTCTAGCCTACTGTTGTGGACATGCAGGAAATCAGTACAGTATTCAAGGTGCAAGTGAATCAGGGATTTATACAGTGATAAAATGGTGTTTTCTGTTTCATTTTATGTTGCTTCTCTAATAATTCCTCATATTTGATATATCTTTTTTCTGCCACAGGGCACTGAGCAAATGTTTACACAGGAGCCTCCATCATAGCCCCAAGGTCTTGTTCCTGAGAGCTAATGACCAGCTCACTGCCCATCTGTGTGCAGGTGTTGTGAAGTTAGGCTTGATTTCCTGCATGCACAACGCTTTATCTGCACTGAATTTCAATTGCTATCACTTCACATTCACTTTTATGAAGTTTCTGCTGCTGTCTCTGGGGTTACTGTAGAGATTTATTTTATTATTCAATTAGGATTAGTCAAGGAGGTGGGGTGGTGCATAACATTGAGTGTCCATCAGAGAGTCATCTAACCTCCCTGCTTTGTGCTCCTCAGACGTGAAGTATCCAAGCACTTCTCTGATGTAGGCTGGTAAAACTATTCCTATTTTGCAGATGGAATAAGGCACAGAGAACCTGAACACTAGATGCGTAGGAAGACATAGGTATTTGAGGGGGACTGAGGCACCAGAACCTCAGAAGTATATCTTCATGTGCCCTTAGGTTCTGCCTAAGTCTGTGGACACTTGAACCCACGCTAAAGATCTTGCCCTACCTGAGACAAACTACCATCCTGTGCCAGGCCAGGGACCCTGGAACTGGGATTCTGTACAGTGCCAGATGTGATTATACTGCATACAGGGGAGGACTTTTTCCTAGCCCACAGAAGTTCAAAACAGGAGAGTGGCATTTGCTCATGCATGAGGCTTAAGGAAACATTTGTCTTCTGAGGGTAAATACTTTTGTTTATCAGAAAAGCCTACATTTTCCTCAGAAGAGTCTTGCTGGTGGCCAAATCCAAGTGTTGAGTATTCGATGACACTCAAGTCAAGAAGACCATTACGTATTTCTATCAACTTTCTGCAGGTCCAGGCAGGTCTACATGCCAGACTTTCTCTGAGAGAAGTCTAAGGAGGACCATGCTTGCTGACATGAGACCAGTCTGTTCTCTGGAGGTGCTGGTGTGCCCAGCTATACTAGATGAGCTACTGGCAGATGGGGAGGAGAGAGCAAAGAACCACTACAGAAGGACTTGGCACAAGTTGGATGTTCCCACTGCTGGCTGTTGGTGTGCCTCATCAGTCCATTCGGTAAAAAGGTCCGGAGGACATGATTTGGCTTGGCCTTTCCTGTCTCAAGTACTGGGCTTGGAAGGCCATTTCTTATGTCTTAACCTCTCTGCACAGAAGATAACCTATGCATGATGATGACATAGCTTCGAAAAAGTCATAGAAGAGCAAGACCAATGCATTCTGCTTGCAGGAGATGGGTGGAGCACAGCTGGCTGATAAGGTCTACACAGTCCTGGCACAACAGGGAGCAAAGAGCAGTCACAGCCCTCTAACTGCTCAGTGCATTTTCTCAGATGGCAGTTTAAACAGGAGTCCAAACTCTAGCATGTTTCATGACATGAAAAGTGTCGTGGAATATTTGAAAAGTCTGGATCTTTTTCTCATGCATCTTTGAACCTAAAATACTAGTGCAAAGGACAGAAGTGCACAGTACAATTTAAAAAGGGAGAAATTGCAATTATTAGGTTTTAATGTTTGGTTTTAATCATATAAACATCATAGGTATTAAAAGGATGAGCACCACATCTTCTACACGGTGGACTTGTAGATTGAAACAAAGGTACTGGATAACCCAGCATAAGCAATTCTGAGGAACGAGTACAGTTAAAATATTTTCTTATGCCAAAACACATTTGAAAAAATCACTTTCAAGTGCTTGGAAGTAAGGAGGGCTGATGTCCTGGGTCTTCTACCACCTGTTACAGACTAGATGCATTATAAGACTCTTCATTTAGATATTCATTATTTCCCATCATTCTCCAGGTAGATATGATGCTGCGCCAAAAGATTCATAGCTCTGGTCTCCCTGCCATATCTGCCATTGTTATCTACAACGACACTGTACTCTGGACAGGCAACTTCGGGAAGAAGAATGGTTCAGACCCCTCCTCAGTGGTGCCCAATGAGTACACTATTTACAGGTGAGACAGATGTATCGCGGGCATGAGAGCTAGAAAAAGAGCAGATACACATATAGAGATCTGATACCTGTCAATAGAGCCACCGTCACAAACTGCATCTTCTACTGGTTCAGATCCGTTGCAGAAACCTCTTCTGAGTTACACTGAAACTCTGTGAGACAGTGCTTCAGCTAGTCCCTAAATCAGCATATGCTTGTGGCTTATTGAGTTGTTTACTCTGGATTTATTTTTTTTTATTTTTAATTTGATCTGACAATATTTTAAGCTGGAACAGCAGTGATCATTCTGAAGGACCTCTGAAAACATGTTACTCCTTACATTGGAATGTCTCCATGCTTTGAGGAGGCCTAGAGCACAAATCTGAAGACTGAGAGCTAGCACAGGTTTTGTGAACAGCAGGAAGACAGTGCCATAGGATTTAAAAAAAAAAAAAAAGTTCTGTCTATCAAAAAATGGGAAGAATATCTACTGAACACATAAAGTAGAGCTGTATGCATATTCATTCTCTCAGTGAAGTCAAAGTCATATTAGCCATTATTTTTTACATGAAGATAGAATCAAGTCTCAGTGTGTCAAGAATCAGTATTAGTGTGTGTTAAAAACAAAAACAAATACAAGGGAAGTGTTTACTTCCTTTAAGGATCTATTTTCTGTGATTTATAACTGTGCTATATATGAAACATACAGGCTGCACTCGGACTATCAAATGTTGTCCTCAGAACAAACAGTTTTGGGAAGTTTGTGCAGCTGTGAATAGCCGTTTTTTCCCAATCTGTAGCATGGTAAAATCCCTTTGTAGATGACCTCATGCTATTTCTTTTAGAATTGTAGAATGGTTTGGGTTGAAAGGGACTTTAAAGGTCGTCTAGTTCCAACCATTCTGCCATTGGCAGGGAGAGGAGAACACGTCCCTGGGTGGGCTCGAACCACCAACCTTTTGGTTAACAGCCAAATGCGCTGACCAGTTGCGCCACAGAGACTGTTCTTAAGAATTTAGTGCCAGTCAGTGTCATTTATGGTCAGAACTACAACAGTATCTGATCATCTTTGAACGTCTGACTTTCATTCTTGGCTAATTAAAACATTCCTGGAAAATGCTTTCGCTCTAGGCAATCTTGCACCGGTCCAAGAATTTCACCTCTAGCAGCACAATACGAATGTCCCTGGCTGTCCCTCTTAAGCATGGCCCCGTTTCCGAAAAGCAACTGAATAGAACTGGAATCCTATTCCAGAAGAGCTTTTGTCAATTTGACTATGTTCTGAAGCCATCCAAATATCAACTCTGAATATGAAATGTAAAACTTTATGGCATTTTAACATTAAAATTCCAGTAAGCTTCTTCCAACTTGTTATGGTATTTACTAAACAATAATTTACAAAATATGTCATCTTATGAATGCTAAGTGAACAGAAGAAGTTCTGTAGCCCACGGCACTATTGGGTCGATACTACTCAAGGTGATTTCACAGTCCAGAAAGGCCAGAGTGTCCTGGGTTTGGCCAGGACAGGGTTAATTTTCACTGGAATCCAGGAAGGGGCACAGCCGGGGGGTGGGGGCTGACCCCACCTGGCCAAACAGAGCCCGGTATTCCATAC
>Ga0065711_1029933_pt1 | contig 34292 bp, 14 predicted proteins | sample Hoacrofraction12_FD_59098 | JGI IMG/M metagenome (GOLD analysis project Ga0065711, IMG submission 59098) | Hoatzin crop microbial communities from Cojedes, Venezuela - Epithelial fraction 12 v2 (version 2) | ecosystem: Host-associated > Birds > Digestive system > Esophagus > Crop | place... | reverse complement strand
ATCATCCTTGTAGCCCTCCGCTGGACTCTCTCCAGTAGCTCTTCATCTTTCTTGAACTGGGGAGCCCAGAACTGGACAGAGTACTCCAGATGAGGCCTCACTAGGGCAGAGTAGAGGGGAAGGAGATCCTCCCTCGACCTGCTGGCCACAGTCCTCCTAATGCACCCCAGGATGCCATTGGCCTTCTTGGCAACCAGGGCACACTGCTGACTCATGGTCAGCTTGTCGTCCACGAGGACACCCAGGTCCCTCTCCACAGAGCTGCTTTCGAGCATGTCCACCCCAAGCCTGTACTGATGCATGGGGTTGTTCCTCCCCAGGTGCAGGACGCTGCATTTGCCCTTGTTGAACCTCATTAAGTTCCTCTCTGCCCAACTTTCCATTTAACAATCTACCAGAATTTCATACAAGTTTATTTTACTTTATGTGGTCTACTTCTTGCCAATTAAAAATGCAACTCTTGATGGCCATGATAAACTTTTCTTTAACAAGACTAAGAAATCTCTCTTAAGTTAGAAAAATAAGCATCTCCAGAGTCTTACTGAAGTAAGTGCTTAACACAGAGAGGATGAATCACTGCTTGGTTGTGAGTGTTTTCCTCTGTTGATGAGGGAGGGAGCTTAGATCAATTGAACAGGTTTAGGCTTCATAGACATTTCATACTAGTTGAGATGAATGCTATTCTAGATGTTCCCATCAAACAAAGATACAATTTCAGGTTTGACTTTTCTGGGTGGAATGTTACTGTAATCCTTCACATAAGAATGTCTGAGATGGAGGGCTGAAAGACCACACCAGAGCTGACATTGACAGTGTAAACACAAAGAAAAAATAAACACAAAGCAAAATTATTATTTTTTAATGTGCAGAACCAGGATTTTCTCATATCAAGAAAATAATATGAAAGTGTATGGTGTGAAACAAAGAAGAAAAAGCACAGGCAGACATTCTAAATTTATGCATTTCCTCTCCATTTTGCCTTGATTCATCTTATGTATGAGGCTTCTGTGAGTTGAAGGAGACATCGGAAAAAGACAGACAAAAAAATACAATCACTTTGAACAAAATATGAGATAATCCTGAAGACAAAAATATAGTGCCAGAGAGACATGAAGCTTGTGGCTTCAAGTTTGGGGCAGGAAAAATTAGAAATCGCTAAAAATATCCTGGGATTCTGGGATCACATCTTAAGAACATGGCTATTTTTTTTTTTATCATTCATAGGTCAAGCACTCAGAGTTCAGCCCAGTATGCTTGCTATTGATTTGAGAAAAATCTGGCCAATTAGCCAGAATCTTTGTGGAAGCATATTTTAATACATTTTCAATATTAGCATCCATGCCCCCAGGCAGAAAGGCATATATGAGAACCACCAGAGGAAAGGGAAAATCAAGGTCAGCATTTATAACTTCTGTAATGAATTCTGGACCTTGCACCCAGATATTTTTACTAAGGGGTAATCATTAATTATGGGAGTTAAAGCTTGACTGTAACTTCTGCCCGTCAAAAAGGCTTTTTGTAACTTGATTTATCTTTAGGCAGTAGAGAGACTGTTACATAACAGCAGACTAAGAAGTCAAAATAAAGTTTTCCACAAACCAATTTTCCTATAGTCCAGAAATCTGATAGCTTTGATTCCAATCATCAGTCTATAACTCCCCTTTTACACTGGTATAATTTATAGGCATTGGAGCAGTTATATGAATACATGACTTTTTGACAAAACTGTATGAATGATCTGTGGCATTTCCTTTTTACTGAGGGGAAAAAAAAACAACAAACAAACATTTTAGTTGTGTGCTTACTGAGAGAGCACCAGAAGAACGTAAAAATTGAGAAGATTTTCCGACCAAGAGAAAACATTATTCCAGGATTTGAGGCAGAACATTCAGAATGATCCAGAATTTGCCTTTGACAAAGTAATTAAATCTGGCAAGCAAGGGAATTTGCTTCTTCCACTCCGATGTTTATAGGGGCAGATAGTAGTTCTGCAGTTTGGATGTGAAAGAGGGTATAAAACAAGACAGAAAAAAAACCTGGGAGAGAAAGTTGTATACTGTTCAAATTCAGAATAGAAAAAAAAACAGTACAAGGCATTGTTCATGCTGTAGCATAAAATGCAAGATAAAATGATGCCCAGAAGCCCTGCTGCACAACAGTTTAGCTACCACAGTACTTGCTAAAACAGTCACAATATTTTGAAATGCAGAACTAGGCTTTGGTCCTTGGGCACTGGCATAAATAATTTTTCATGTCTTTGCATATAGCAGGTCAATATTTGCTGAATAAGAAACATCTCCGTAGCTAAGAGTGGCTTAACCAAGAAAGAAAACCCTCCAAGGGTTGCTTGTTTGTTTTCAGATGCAATTATATGATTTGCAGATTGGGTACAAACCTGGGAAAGATTTGTTTGATATTGATGCACTTTCTGGAGCTGCTGACAAATACAAAGCGAGACAAAAATGATGGTTTGCATGTGTGGTGGGGAAGAGATCACATTTGCTCTCAGTGTTTTCACTGGATGCTGGTAGGGCAAGAGGTCTCCTGGGGCACGGTTCAGCTGTTCGGTCAAAGGCTGAGAGAGTTCCCAGCAAGACACAGAGCAATTGCATAGCCAAGTGCCAGGCAAGATGGAAAGGAGAAATCTCAAGGGGTCCATATGGAAGTGTACTGATTTTTCTGAACTACCAGTTTCTCCAAAGGAAATGAGTTATCTCTTCATTAAATCCTTTATTTTTCATCTATTTAACCCTGATATTTTCTGTTTAAGGAGTTAGTTATTCTAGACAGAGTTTTGAAAAATCTCTACATTTATTAATTCAAAAGTCTTGGAAGGCACGTTTAGGGTGTATTCCCTTAGGCAAAGTGATGCAGGCATCTCTGTCTGCACAGAGTCCCATCACAGCATGCCAATCAGTTTACCTGCCTTTCCAATAATGAAGGGATAGGACATTGTGATTGCCCAAACTGCTGTTGAGAAGAAGACACAGCAAAAAATTACAGAGTGTATTTGGACAGTGTGCTTATAGCCTTTAGTCTCTCCTTGAGGGACAGCTACCAAGCCTAGCTGGGATTTTGCTTAAACACACCTGTGTGGTGTTTTCAAAAGTATAACAAAGAGATGTTTAATGAACTCATACCAGGATTATTTGGAGGTAGGAAAAAAGATGGTGAAGCTGGCATACTCGGGTCTCAACTACATTGGGATACTGAGAAATCCTCACAAAACCTAATCCTACTATAAAATCAGTGGTGAGTTCGTGCACAAGACTGGATCAGCTGGAATCAAAGAAAGTGTTTGTTCAAGACTTTTATATAATTTGCCTGATTTTTATTAGCTAGGTAGTACTCAACAGTTTAGTGTTGCTATTATACATATTTTCATAAGCTAAGCCTTTGGTTTTGATGTTTGATAACAAACTGCATGCATGACTTTAAGCTGCTCATAGTAACACTGGATGTGAAATATGTATTGCAAGTCCCAACTATGCAAGTGATTCAAGAGACTCGCGGAAAACAATAATGTAGCCCCTGCCACTGCATCAGCTTGTGGCCCAGTCTTGCAACGTTCCCTCTTCTCTTTTCTGTCAAAAATTGGTAATAAGACTTGTTAGCAACACTGTTACCTAATAGGAGGTCCAATGAGGATTTCAAGATATATAAAGAAAACTAAAGAATCTTCTAATTTATTGCTTGGAGCTGAAACAGTTTCCTAAAAGAAGACACTGTATGTACTTATGTGATGGGAAAGAATGGCACAGCCCTCTGTGATAACTAAAGCAAAAGTCTTTTTTTCCCCACAGAGAGAAGCTGAAAAAAGGGCAACATCTTTCTGTACAATAATAGCAGAAGAACAAAGAGAGCCCTGAGTTGTTTGTTTTGCTTAGCAGGGTTGAAGCCAGCAGCCGGTCCAGCAGCTGGAAACAGCTGAGCCTTAGGGAATGCCATCGCCAGAGTTGGTGGTCCAGCTACTCCCGGCCAGCTGATGTGCTGACCACCTTGGAAAACCTCGCTGCACCACAGGACAGCACAGGCACTTAAGAAGTATTCCCAGTTATTGTACTTGAGAAATTATCAGTAGGTACCCAATTTTAAATCCTGTAGATTGCTCATTGTGTTTAGTTCTGCCAAGCTGGGAAAATGTGATAAAGGAAATAGCGTATTTGAGAAGTTCTGGCTTGACTTCTTCAGCACTGAGGTCAGGAACAGCATGGAATAAATGTCCCTAGATTTTTAAGAACATCTTAAAGATATTCTTATATTTTTATATCAGATATATCTTACATCTTTCATATGACCTCTCTAAATAACACTGTGGAAATGTAGACACCATCCAGAGCTGATAATGTGAATTCCTTGTGAGCGCACTGAAACCTAACTTGTGTCAGCACAGATGCAGTTTTGAGATAATTAGCCAGGATGTGATAGTCTGCAAACTGAATAGAGCTGGGACAAGCATTTGAGCTCTGGCCTCCAGTTATCTATTTCGCTTAACAGTCTTGGCGAGGTGAACAGGTCAGAGACTGTTGTCATTAGTCAACATGGACAAGGCTTCTCTGTACAGGGATGTACAAGGTGTGCCAGGATGCTCAACCTTAGGCTGGCCACCTTCCCTGGTGAGGTTATCTACCTTGTGCCTACTATCCCTACGACTGCGCAGCCATGAGGTCACTGCTAAAAAGCTGATATACCATTTGGAAAATATCTGTAGCTCTCCAAAAGGAGGTTGATGCTGGCTGTTGCCTGATTCCAAGACTTCCCACCCAGGATCTTCCTTCTTCTCACAGATCCCTAGCAACTAATGCATTTAGACTCTGTGGTCTTTTATCCACACATATTGACCCCATAAATCTCAGTGTCTCATCACATTTGTTCTATCTTATTTGTTACTCTAATGAGTCAATGATGACCACTCTTAGATTGCATATATTAACTGCCAGATAAGACATTTAAGCAATTTTCTTAATGAGTTTCTTGCTTTGAGGTCAGGGTCATAATGGATTGGAAGTGCAAGCTTTGCCAAAACATACTTTAAGTCTACATTATTACACAATAGTGATAAAGCATTCATGAAATGATTTTAAATGATGATGATCATCATCTACATTGTTCAACACATTTATTAGAATTACTGTTAAACCATTAACTAGCTGCAGCTCTTGGGCAGAAAGATAAAGACTCATTTAAACATTAAAATATTGGAATGAGGGCATAATGACCGAGGAGGAAGCCAAATCCTATACCTGCTCAAACCATGGTGATGAGAAATATCTGAACGTGCAGGGTTATTCAGACATTGAATAGGTGATTATTTTTCAGCTGTGCTTTCGTTTATTGCGTATCAATGAGGATGCTTAATATTGATCTTTATTCACTAAGTTAAGGGGCAATCATCTAGAAAGAGTCATTTTTTTCCTTGATTTGTTTACCAAATTTTAAGTAATTAGAATCTAATGTAGGGTTATCTGTTTCCTCCAATTTCCTGCTGCTCAGTACCATCTACTAGGTAGCTGAAGATGTAATTATTACTAGAGAGTGCTTGAATGACTTCTGGTAATTGGAATTTCAGTAAACCTTGCCAGGTCATCTAGCAATATTAGGGAGACATCTGAGTCATCGCTCCCTTGACAAACAGCTGACTTTTTTCAGAGGACAAAGTCACTAGATGAGTTTACATGTTTTTTCATGCAGTGGTAAGGATATCTTTTTTGAAATGCTTCAGGTGCTTACTATTTCATGCTGCTGTGACTGTTAATACATTCAGCTGACACATAAACCCTGTGGGAGGCTTGAAAATATTTGGTTATTTCTACCTTACCTATCTTTTCTAGAGTCTATGCAAAAGCAGGTTACAGCCTAAAAGAAGCCTTTATGCAAACACAGTTATCAAGACAAATAACTCTTTTTTTCAACTTTGCTATTAAAACAAGCACAACTCCATGCTTATGTGGCCTAAGAGATCTGCGCTTGAGGCATTATGTTGTTCCCTGTTAGCATGGCCATTCTATGGCCTGGTCTCAGTTCTGTTACGCTCTTAGATAGCTTATGTCTTGCCATGGGTGGTGGTAGCTCAGGCCCTTCAGCCACTCTTCCACTTGACTGTTTGGCAAGGTACCCAGGCCCATGGGGAAACTAGTGTGGCAATGTTTTCCACTTGTTCCTACAGAGAATCTATCTGTATTGAGCGTATGTCTACACATGAAAATAGAGCTGCAATGGTGGCAAGAACAAGGTGGATTTAGCCTTTACAGCATGGAGATGGTGTGGCTTTAGCGTAACACAGCCTTTGGGGACCATGCATACACTTTTCTATGCCCAGTCTGTCTTTAGAACCATGCTGCAGTTTTCTTGTACTGGGTTCATTATCTCATCCTCCAAAATTAAAACTAGCAACATTATTTTAACTTGGTTTAAATGCCATAGTCTCATCTTCATTTTGTGGCAGATGAAAGAGGAAAGAAAATGTTGTTGAGCTGTCCATTTATGGCTAAAGTTCATTCAAAGAACTATTTCCAGTAATTCTGATTCCCTTTTAGCTTTATTAAAGTGTGATGACAATTAAAAAACAAAAGATATTTGAAAATGGAAAGCTTTCAACATTTAGCTTAATCTCCACTTTGTGCTGCTATGGTCTGAGAGTACATTTGTGTACTTTTTGTTTCCAATCTCTTAGACCAATATTCCTGTGGATGGAAGCTAAGAGAACTCACACTAGTAAAGGTTTCAGCAATACAGAAGCCACACAAATCCATAAGAAATCTGAAATTTAATGTATTATCCTTTTTCTGATCATATTGTTTGTACGCTGTGTTCTTCAGTGTGTCCTGTATATGCAGTGTGTTGAAATATAACAAAGTTAATAATTAGTAAGTGTTGACACAAATATATGGCACTTTTCTATACCATAGAAACAAGCTATATATGTATAGGATATTTGTAACAAACAGAGTAGGAATGGATAATTTCATTTTTAATGTTCCCTGCCAATGAAAGCATCATGCTAAACTTCCTGTGATCTGAGAGTGACTACAGAGGGTGTAGCTGCTTATTTTTACAATTAAGCCAATTATGTTTAAAGGTAATTGACTAATTGCACCTAAAATCTGTTTTAATGTTATTCCATGACTTATTACAACTGGTTAGGATAATGAGAGTCTCTTGGTCAGCGTAACTTGTATGTCTATTACAGCTTACAAACAAAATCACTTCTCCTTTGGAAGCAGTTTTTTCTTATTTGTGTTGCACAGTTGCTGAGTGATTGCTTATGGCTGCATTTGGCAGCATGAGGGAGAAGATCTTCAATCTGATCTCTTTATGAAGAGATATGCCTTCCTCTCTGGTCACTGGTTTGCTCTCCTAGGACAGCTGGAACAGTGAGCTTGGGAAGTATGGGACTGACAGTAGAAGGCAAACTATAATAAATACAGTTTAGAGTGAAAAGGGAGGGGTTTGTTTGATTTTTGTTCAGAAAATTACCCTACATGCTTCAGCACTTGCCTGAAGTGTCTGGCCTGTACTGGTTGTAGCTAAGTGAACAGTAAGGCAGCGCCCGGTTCCCTGATCCTAAACGTCTACATTTGCCTCAATAGAAATTGCAGCATCCTAGGGCTGCTCTGAATTAACAACTAACCTGGCTCTGGTCCCATAGAAACCATGTGGGTGGACCTAAAGCACAGTGGCTCTTGGCTGGCAGGAGCTTGTGAGGGAAAATGCATGGGAGAGAGCTGTGTAAGTGGACAGTGACCTCCTGGGGTTTGGGGCATCCCTAACAGGGCATTTCTGGTTGATCAGGGCTGCACGGATACTATGGTGGTATGTAAGGAACACTAATGTTAGGGTACTTGCTTGATATAAAAATCTGACTACTCTGTGTTGTGGTCTTCCTGATTTTTAGTCATCTAGTCATGTAATTTCTCTTTTAGATGTTGCAGGTGAGCTGTGTCCCAGCATTATTTGGCTATTTTTTTGTGGGGAGGATGGGCATAGGGATTTTTATTCTTCATTGCATACATTCTTATTTTGAAGAACAATGGCAGCAGTGAGACCTGGCTGAGATACAAATATGCTGTGGAGGAAAAACCTCATTTATGGTGGAAATCAATAATTGTTATTTTGAAGCCTTTGAGCTGTTTTAAACTAAGGTGTTGGATGAAGAAAGCAATTTAGGAGGCATTTTCAAAATAAGTTTAGCATTATATATAAATGAAATAAAAATCTACTGCAGCGGTGTCAGTAGCAGTTTAGAAAACAAGACATGCACCTTTAAGGAAAAAAATCTCTGCGCTTTAGGTATGCATCGTGGAAACGTAGTTGAGCTGTTCTGAAAACGATGTGGTCCTTTTTGTAGGTAGTTTTCATCGATTGGTTTTACTATGTTTGTAATGTCTACTTCTCTGATACCTGTGAGTAACAATTATGGCACTTCAGGAAGCTGAATGGTAATCTCAGTATCTAAGTTTGCGATTAATTATGTGTGGTAATGTTTGAAGGTTTCATGATATTGAGGTCAGAAAAATAAGAATGATGCTAAACTTTTCTGACAAGAAATCAGTTGTATTTTATGTGACTAGAAGCAGCTGTCCCCTGGCCCCCTCTTCCCAGCTTCCAACGAACATGAGCTTTCTGAGGGTACAGCAGCTTACCCAAGGTATCTTCACTGTCTTTTCCCACTTCTATAGTTTTCCCTCAAATAATTACATGAGACAAGTTCAGTGTCCCTTGTTTAAAGATGTATAGTGAGATACAATTGCTTTCCATCCCCCAGAAACCCTGCTTTAGGATGGCTACTGGCAGAACCTTCCCACGTGTTATAGTTAGATACAGTAGACATGTTGTGAGAAGGCAGCTGCTCCTGATGCATTGGGCATGTAACTGATCGATGCTCAAAAAATGCCCCAGAGGCTTTCAGGGTGGTTGAGGACATCCGCCTTTGTGCCGTGCTCTTTGTGACCCACCTAACAAAGCAACACAAGGGCAGTCACAGGGTGACTTACATGGGAACTAAAAACTGTCTGCTTAGGCCCGCCAACTTGCCCATCCTAGTTAAAAAGACTTTCAGGAAAGGCAGATTGTGCTCTTGTTCTCCACAAGCATTTAAGTCATTATGTCCCTGGATTAAGTCTTCAACCAGCTGATTAAAGCCAGATGCTGCAAATCAGTGAAAATTTAAGCATTGGGCCCCAGTAAGTATGATGAGATATTATCACAAGGAAAAATACTGCTTGTTGTTTCCAGAGCCATTTTTCAAGCCACATCCTTTCATTAAGGCATTGAAGTCCAAAAAATTAATACTGAGTTGTTATCAAGGTTTAGCCCTTAAATTTCCTACCACTTGTAACATGCTCAGCTGGAAATCAACTAGGCTCCTGGAACGCACTGTGTAGGAGGTGGAACTCCCCATTCATTCCAAAGCCTACATTATCAAAAATCAAATCCAGAGGAAAAAGTAAAGAGAACACCTGCCTCTCTGAGCCAGGACATTACTCCTGCTGCATGACCTTTGTCAGCGTGAACTTTCATTGGACTTCGAGGCACAGTTAAACAGGACAAAGCGATGAATATTTGGGCAGGCAAAGAACGCGCATGTCTTCTGCTGCTGGAATTTATGTCTGTAATATAAAATGTTTTGATCACATCCTGCTACTTTGTGACTTACTTACTTGAGAGAACTGAGTGTGGTTCAGTATTTAATAACAGTACTGCTTAAATTAAATTATGAATGTTCGTGGTTCCTTTGCACCTGGATCAGCTCCTCAGTCCAGTTCACCCCATAATTGCAAGAATGTTCATGCAGGCATCACACAGAGATGGAAAAGAGGTCAGAGAAGCAGAGGGGAGGTGCACTAATGAAAACCTGTACTGCTACCAGGGAGCTGTTTGAGAATTTGGTTTTGGGATTTTGACAAGAGGCACTTCTTATCTGTGCTTGCATTTCATTTTCCAGTGCTCACAGACAGAAATATAGAATATAACTATACTCTATACAGGAATCTAACATGACAGGTTAGGTGGCAGAATCACTTAGTTTCCAAAGTAACATTTGTAGCTCAGATTGTCTGAATTAAAACAGAAGATTAAGGCAAAATTAATTCAAATGCCTAGCCATATCTCCAGATATCTGATACATGTCACTGCATTGCTTTTCTCATAGCAGCAAAATGTTAATTCTCATTATCTTTCTCATCACTATGAGTAGTCTCCTCATTGCTGGTTTTCAGCTGACTATATTTAAATTAGATCCTGGTATATTGAAGTTATGTTGTGAGGGCGAATACCTGCTGTTGAATCAGTGGTAGAGTTGCAACAACAGACAAGATTTCTAGTCTTTAAACCTTCTTTATGTCAGAAACAGAAGTAGTACAGTGCAAGCAAAGATGAGAATGAGAACAATTTTACTTGTGAACCTGCAGGTGAATTCTGCCAAACTTGAGAGTGAGAGCATGGCCCTGTGGCCATGGATGATGAATAACTGTGCCTGTCAGGGATGCAAGGAGGGGCTGCACAGCAAAAGCTGTCTGTGACACCCTTAAAAACTACAGTATTTGACTGTATAGCTATACATTGTCCTACATATGCAAAGACATTGTGTGAACATGTGATGTAGGATCCCAGAAGGATTGGCAAACTTCAGAGACCTGGGTTAGAGCCACTTCAATCTACTGCTGGTGTTTTAATCCAAATTAAACAAGAGGAAGATGAAAACATGGAGCAAGAGCATTAGTAACATTTTGTAAAAATACTTCATGAATATCTCATAAAATGCTTCATATTATAATTGCCCTTTCTGGAACTTTTTATCTCAAGAAAACTATCTGAATTGGCTGATAACTTCTTTGTGAGTAATAAAACAAGAATCCTTAATGTCTTTATCAGGCACCTGCAAAAATGGCTTTCCATCATCTGCATCAGTCATGATGGAAAAACTGTATCAGCTAAATATTCGTCTTCTCAGACACACGCACAATGAAGAACTGAGATCTTTAACTTCTCTTTTTGTTAGATGATGTGCCTACATAGTACGGTGCCTTCAAATTCAGAAGCCAAGCTGTTTCAGTACACTGCAGTAGATGTACTAATTAACAGCCACCACCCAGTTGATCAAGCACAGTTTTTTCAGACTAGATAGCAAGCAAAGTACAATTTAGGTTGCTTCTGTTCTGCATCCTGGCTCAGGCACAGTCCCTCCCTTCCCAGAACTGCTTTGTGGGTACACGCAGGGCACATGAGCATAAACACTCAAGAGTACATTGCATCCCAAAGAGACAGGAACCTAAATCTTCAAAGTTATCACTTCTGCAGCACTAAATTTAAGATGTTCAATTAGCCTTCCTAGAAGAGAAATGTGATGCATTATGTGATTGTCCTGTGAAATATAAATAGGGATCTTTTATGTATATTATGTATATATGTAATATATATATTCTGACCTTTCCAACATATGTTAGCAAAGTGAAAGTGCTCTTGTGAGCACTCATTAGGTGTAGGGTAAATATGTGGAATTTGAGGAAAACAATAAGCTGCAGCCTATAAATCTGCTCTTTTGCTTCCTCCATCCTGCAAATTTTAAGTGAATAATTGGCAAGCTTTCAGAAAGTGCTGACAGCTATTGAAGGGAAAGATCTTTCTGGATGTGGCATGATGAATTGCACAAAAGCATATGACAGCACGAGAGGATGCTTCATTTCAGTGTGAGCGGAAAGGTTCTGGGACTAAAAAGTCAGATTCTTGCTTGCTGCATGTCAGGCAAAGTCCAACATCTTTAGCACAGCTATAGTAATTAATGCCAGCCTCTTATCAGAAACTAATGTTAATCTTCTTATTTGACAAATAAAACCCACAAAATATTAAAAATGAAACACAAAACACCTATGCACACACCTCAGATTCTACCACAGGTCTAAGGTCATAGGATCATAGAATCATAGATTGGAAAAGACCTCTAAGATCATTGAGTCCAACCATTCAACTCACACCACCATTCCCACTAAACCATATCCTGAAGTGCCACATCTACACATTTTTTTAAACACCTCCAGGGATGGGCACTCAACCGCCTCCCTGAGCAGCCTATTCCAATGTCTGACCACTCATCCAGTAAAGAAATCTTTCCTAATATCCAATCTAAACCTTACCTGAAGCAACTTGAGGCCATTGCCTCTCATCCTATTGCTGGCTACCTGGGAGAACAGACCAACACCTGCCTCACTACAACCTCCTTTCAGGTAGTTGTAGAGAGCAATAAGGTCCCCCCTCAGCCTCCTCTTCTCCAGACTAAATAGCCCCTGTTCCTTCAGTCACTCCTCATAAGACTTCTTCTATAGACCCCTCATCAGCCTCGCTGCCCTGCTATGGACATGCTCCGGCAACTCAATGTCTTTCTTGTAATGAGGGCCCCAAAAAGGAATGCAGTGTTGAAGGTGTGGCCTCACCAGTGCTGAGTACAGGGGCACGATCACCTCCCTATTGCTGCTGGCCACACTATTCCTGATACAAGCCAGGATGCCATTGGCCTGCTTGGCCACCTGGGCACACTGCTGGCTCATGTTCAGCCAGCTGTCGACCAACACCCCAAGGTCCTTTTCTGCTGGGCAGCTTTCCAGCCACTCCTCCCCAAGCCTGTAACTTTGCATGGGGTTTTTGTGACCCAACTGCAGGACCTGGCATTTGGCCTTGTTAAACCTCATACAGTTGGCCTCAGCCCATTGATCCAGCCTGTCCAGATCCCTCTGAAGAGCCTTCCTACCCTCAAGCGGACTGACACTCCCACCCACCATGGTGTCATCTGCAAACTTACTGAGGGAACACCCAATCCTCTCATCCAGATAATTGATAAAGATGTTAAACAAGACCGGACCCAAAACTGAGCCCTGGGGAACACGACTTGTGACTGGTCACTAGCTGGATTTAACTCCATACACCATCACTCTCTGCGCTCGGCCATTCAACCAGTTCTTTATTCAGCAAAGAGTACTCCCATCCAAAGCATGGGCAGTCAGTTTCTCCAGGAGGATGCTGTGGGGTACAGTGTCAAAGGCCTTATGAAAGTCCACGTAGATGACATCCACAGCCTTACCTTCATCCAGTAGGCAGGTCACCTGGTCATAGAAGGAGATCAGGTTGGTCAAGCAGGACCTGCTCTTCACGAACCCATGCTGGCTGGGCCTGATCCCCTGGTTGTCTTTCACACACCCGCTGAGCGCACTCAGGATGAATCGCTCCATAATCTTGCCCGGCACCGAGGTCAGGTTGACAGGCCTGTAGTTCCCAGGATTCTCGTTCTGGTCCAGGTGGCATAGCAGGTCATTAACTGCTTCCTCCTGGATTATGGGAGTTTCATTCCGCACTCCTTGCCTATCTTCCAACACTGGGGGCTGAATACCCTGGGAATAACCACTCTGACTATTAAAGACTGAGGCAAAGCAGGCATTGAGTACCTCAGCCTTTTCCTCATCCTTGTTGACAATATTCCCCCTCGTATCCAATAAGGGATGGAGATTCTCCTTGGCCCTCTTTTTGTTGTTGAAGTATTTGTAAAAACATTTTTGGTTGCCCCTTACAACAGTGGCCAGCCTGAGTTCTAGCTGGGCTTTTGCCTTTCTAATTTCCACTCTGCACAAAGTAACGAGACCCCTATACTTCTCTTGAGTCGCCTGCCCTGTCTTCCATAGGTGGTAGACCCTCCTCTTTTTCCTGAGTCCCAGCAAGTGCTCTCTGTTCAGCCAGGCCGGTGGTCTTCTCTGCTGGTTTGTCTTGCAGCAGATGGGGACAGCCTGCTCCTGTGCCTTCAAGACTTCATTTTGGTTACGTTTCTCAATGGCCTACCAGTCACTTTTTGTGTTTAATAACTGCACAGTTCCGACTCGGACCAGTTTTCACTATCTGACAGAATGCTAGCACTCTTTTCCACAATAGTTTTGTCTTTCATAGGACTGAAGAAACCACTGGCAGAGATGTGGATTTGTTACCTTCAGCGCAACTAATTAACTTTTTCTAACTCAGGCAAAACCACTTTGTTTTAGACACATGACATTGACATTTTGCCAGTCCAAACTCCATATTAGGGCCTTTAAATCCCTGGATAACCCAGGCAGATGTAACACAAGGGCATTAATTGAGATGAAGTTTTGTCTGTCCATCTTACTTAGTTTAAAATCAGCCTAATGCTAGGAGCCAAAACATTATTTCCAGAAAGCTGAATACATGCCAAAAGGTTGAGGTTCTTTGCCCAGAAACAAGCTTTATTTAGCATAAGAATCTCCACTTGTGCACTGAAAATGAGATTTGCACCTAGCACAATAAGTGATTCTTACTGTTATGAACAAGTTGTCTCCCGGGAGAGCTCAGAGGAAGAAGGAGCCCTGGAGAACCTCCACAAGTTCAATCAGATATAGGCCTTGGGTCTCACTCTTATTAACAAGAAACTTTGCTGTTTTGCCTGGTGAGTAAAGTCAAACCACATTCAGATCTGAAAAAAATGCCCTTAGCTTGTTGGCTGTACTCCCAGGTATAGCATACTAATCAAAATTTGCCTTTCATGAAAAATAATGGATATTATGAATTTTAACTGTTAGTGGATTCGCTCCTTTTGGTGGTGGCCTTATTCTGGCAAACTTGTCAAGTTTAATAACAGTTTAAATGTTTAAGTGAAAATTCTACTTGAAGTTGCTCAAAGTTTGTCTCTAAAAAATCTGTAGCCTTGGAGAATTAATACCTCATCAACTATCCAAAGGAAAAAAAAAAGTAAGTCAACCAGATAGAGAAGAATTGGAGTTTATGTACTGCTATTCTACTTTAAGGCGCAAGTGAAAATGGGTTTTACCTTGAACAGCTTTCCTTCCAGCTTAAGCAATGTACGAATCTTGTAGTGTGGAATGAGAAAAAGTAAGTTTCCCTTAAACAATACAGCTATGACTTGACCAAATCCAGAGTGACACAGAATAAAATCGTTAACATTACAAACAGAGTAGAAAGATCACATCTCGAAAATATTGTTTTTCAGTCCATTAGTTCTATTTAGTAGGAAAGAAGGGACAGCTGAGGTAGCAATGTTTTTTTTTTCTTTACCCACAATCTCCCTAAGAGTGCAGCTATTAATATTCAGTATTAATATTCTTTAATTTTCTTCTGCTTTTATTTTTTTGGTTGATAATACATACACGTATTAGTTTCATTATGCCAGAAGACTGTGCTCATGTGTAAGCTTACAAAATGATGTATACTGAAAAAGGAAGAGCAGTTTGAATGTTTGTGTCAAGAGACTTTATGTACAGGATGTGAATATTTTTTTTATAAATTACAGAAAAAGAAACAAAAGCTGGGAATATGAAGTTGTTTGGAGCACAGGTAAACATGCAAGCGGCAATATGGAGCATTTTCCTCCCTCATCTGCTTCAAAAATCCAGGAATCCTGAGATTTTTCCTTTGCAGCCTCTCCTCTCTTGGACATTAAGATAACTCCAGCCACCGTCCTAGCATTGTCCATAAACTATGCACATACAGCAGTCACAAAATTCAGGACTAGACTTTCAAAATAAAGACAGTGTCTTTGCACCAGCAAGTCATAGTGGATGAAGCCAAATTAGTGTACCTCTTTTTTCTGTAGGCTTCTGAAAGTGATGTATGTCTCATTCAAAACATTTGAATTTGAGCTCCTTGTTATTTGTTTTGGTTCGTTTTGTTTTGTTTGGTTTGGTTCTCTTGAGAGGTCCAAATGTTCTTTTCCTTGAGATAAGACATGACCTTGTCATCTACATGATCTAGTCAGGAGACTCAGCTCTGTGTATTTTGTGGCTTCTTTCAAGTTTCAGGCTATTATTCATAATATGGTCTTTGGGGTACGAGTCCTTCAATACTTCCTCTTCGTGACTCTGCAATGGGTAAAGAGAATTGTCCATCATGGCCAAGTAGTTGGAGAAGGCTTCAAGACATGTTATGACCTATTCAGTGTATGATATGGTTACTACACAGAGCTTCTTTATGCTGAAGGTCTGTGCTGTAATGCATCAGGTTCAGTGGTTGTAGGTCTGCTAAGCTGGAGTAGTCTGTGGATTGTCTTGATATAAAGATGGAATCTGCCTGTCAGGCAGTCCAGTGAATCTAGAACTTTGTCACTAAATTGTAGGATAGGTGATGTGTGTGCTGTTTCCCACTACTTTTTTTCTCTGAAGTCAAGCAATCTCCAGTGAAGGCCTGTGTTCTTCTACACAGCCTTGCTTGTCATCATCTCACAACTTCATAGAGCTACTAATCATGGGCAAACTAAAGGTACTGCAAACATCAAGAAGTGTAAAATGCTAAGGATGTGTGTGTAAAGTGTATTACCTATGTTCAGGAACAGTGCTGAAAGTATTTCTAAAAACCTCAATACCGTCATCAAGCAGACATAAAGGTCATGTTGCTCTAAAACTGTGCAGTCAGGTAGTAAATAGGGGTGACTTTGAAGCACCAGCATAGCTAGTGGTGCTGTAGACTTTAAATGAGAAAGCTTGCATGAATGGCCACCCGGAAACTCATTACAAGACACTAGACTGTACTATTTGAGACCAAAACTTACTTCTGTCTTAGAACATGTTCAGGAAGAAACTTAACTCTTCAGATCCTGGTCTCAGAAATCGCATGCCTCTTCCCCCAGCACCGTTAACCATGGGTTAAATACCCACAGACTGCTGCTATTTCATTATTAGACATTGCAATCGGGTAATAAATGCACTCAGCCTGCCCTCAAAAGGTAATGGACCTCAGTTCTGCATATAAGTGATCACAGCCCTCGTCTTAAACCCCACTCAAGCTTTGATTGTACATTAGACAACCAGTACAATTCAAATTCAGCATAAGGCATTTAAACTTCTTGACTAAAGAACGTCAACAACCTTGCTTACCAGCCATATAGCATGACAAATATTTGTGTGCCTGTGTGCACATGTGCATATGTGTGTTCTTCCAGCAGACTGTGGATCATTCAGTAACTACAGAAGGTTAGGTATAATTAGTAGCATATAAAAATGCAGTATTTAGAAAAATGATTGAAAAATCCCCTCAGATACTGTCTGAAATTATGTAGTTTGTGTGAATTTGCATGATGATTGAACGCTATGGAAAATGTAGTGAAGGCTGTGTAAGAATATACATTCTAGGTATAAAGATATTTCTAGACAGAGAATACTTATACAATTATCTTTGTCAGTGTATATGTGTACACATAGCAATACATGTGTGTGTAAAATAGAGCTCTTTTTCTTACTATTTTTTTATTATGAGCTAGCTGATATGAACTAGAGTTGTACATAGGTCCCAAATCAGGTAAGCCCTTGGCTTTGCACAGTAGAACAAAATTCCTGTAAGCTCCTGTAGGGATGATCTCAGACAGATTCATGAGACTATTGTCCCAGATTCTTCTATGATTCTCTGAGAGTGAAAATCTTTTTGTTTGTTTTCATGTGATTTTGGTTCCTGAGAATAACGTCTATCCATATTCACGCAAATCTCCAAAGGCAATATCAGCATGTCTGTAAGATTAAACAAAAAATGTCAACTAACAGTTGTTCGTGTATGAACTCATTAATACAGGAATAGTCAATAGCCAGCTATACACAGTTATAAATGTTAGTGCTCCACACTTGCAGCATTCAGACGCGTAATGGTGGAGCTTGCAAACATCAAGTTTTTTCATGCTCCACAAAATTAGAATTATACTGTGTCTGTTGCCAAGAATATTGAACAGGCAATTCCAGTGTTGTTGTGAGAGGCTGCCATTGATTTGTCAAGTCACTATTTGTGCTTGATGGTTAAAATATGAGCAGACATTTCTAGATACTTTTCCTTGAAAATACTTATCAGATTAAAACTGTTCCTTGGAGAGGTACCTTGCAGCCCTCCTGTAATTAGGAAGTATACTAAACTACATTAATAGGGATTAAGCTTTTAAAATTACTAGGTCCAGAAATTTTGAGGCTAGACATTCTAATATTATTGAGAATAATAAGATTTTTTTTTTTAAGTAGTGGAAATGCCAGAAGATTGGAACAATGCTTTTCTGCCATCGGGCAACAGGATGATTCTGTAGGCCAGTTAAATTAAATTTGTCATAAACAATATAAAAGACAAAGGTTGCAGGGGATTCATCTAATAAAGAATTATAGGTGAGGAATGTAATTAATGCTAATTAACATTAATGTTTTGGACAAAGAAACCAAATTCTCTAAAGAGACAAGGAATCATGTTAATAAAGGTAATTATGTAGATAAAATATGCTGAAGACTTTATAAAAGACAAGGCAATACCACAACTAAAAATTCTGCACATTTAATGAAGAGACAGCTAAGTTAGAGACCTTAGAAAGTTGTCATTAAAAACCAGTAATTAAACTGGAATATTTCAAATAGAATTTTCCAGAGATCAGATGTCTATGCAAGGAAACAGTTTTGTCATACTTTAGGAAAAAATGTAACTCTAAAAATAGTTTAAATTTTGCTTTAGAAACTCTGAATTAGAAAATGCTGTTACCTTCAAGAGGATAAAATAACCTCTTCAGTCTCGTGTAACTGCAGATCTCAGGTAAGCTAAACTTGGTCCAAGAAAATTCAAACCGAAAACAAGATGTACACTTTTAAGAGAGCAGGTGAACAGTCATTAGAGCAACCAGTGAAAAAAAGTGGAATTTTTTGAACAAAAATAACTTGTACTTTACATAAATCTGCAAGTTACTGGACTCAGTATGGAAGTGTGTTAAATACTAACCACCTGAGATTTACAGAAAACCAGGCTAATGGCTGTAACGGTCGTTTTGGCTTGAAAATCCATAACTCTAGTCATCTACTTTCTATCTGTATCCAGAGCTAGCCTTTTTTTTTTTTTTTAAGTTGTTTATATTATTTTATTTTACATCTTTTTTTCCTCAATCTGGAAGTTAAAATCTTGGAGGACTTCTTTTTATGCATTTGCAAAATCAGGAAAGCGTAGACATATAATTTTGCAGACTCTAGGTCACACATTGCAGAAAAAAAGACAATATAATAGCATAAGTTTCACTCCATGGCAAAACAAAACTGAAATATTTACAATGTATTCTAACCTCCGTTCAAATTTGCTGTTGATTACACTTCATATAATTTGTGAATATCTCTGTTTCCAGAAAATTTCAAAAGCTGTAATAACAAGAAGGGAAAAAATATCACACTAATTGAAACAGCTGCTTTCTAGTTCTAGAAAAAGGAAACATGAATAAAGCTACTCCAAAGCATATTTTACTCTTAGATCCTCTGGTCTTTCATGCATACTCCCCTATGATAATGAACACCTACTCTACTTTTGCTGCTCATAGAAATTGTGAGGAAGTGTCAAGAAAATTGAGAAATGTGGAAAAACTGGTGCATCCCTATCTGACTTTTCTTGTATCGAGCTTCATTGTGACAGTTTTTGTCTGTAATAGTATTTATGTTGGTATGGAGCAATCCAGGATCAAAGTCCCTGAAAGAGCTTATGCATATAACTATTGCAAAATCATGACAATCCTTTGTAAAAATATTTCCTCAAAGCTTGTCAAGAAAAGAAACATGTATATATTAGAACTTCTTCCAACACTCTTTCTCTTACTTCCATCTTGTTATTACCATTATTAACACACAAATTATACAACAGTAGTAGAATTTATGTCCTCTATTAAGAGAAGTATTTATATGCACATATTCAATATATTTCTATTCAGTATTGTTTGCTGAATGTTTAAGTTAGTTAGGAAATATTACAACATTAAAGTTGACAGTGATGAGATGAATAACATATAGACAGGTCTGAAAAACATGTCATCAGGAAATATTGCTTTCAATCCCACATCATGAAGCATGCTAGACTCCTTTAATGCACACCTAACAAAGATGGTGCTAGGGTCAATAATGGTCTTTCTGCAGTTCCCTGAAGCCATCACACAAGAAGCAGAAACTTAGTAGTTAGTTATAGTGCCATTTTTGCAATAACCACTGGAATGGGAATCTCCTTTCTTTACCTAGGAGTTGAAGAACAAACTGTTCACTGAAAGATCAACATTATTTATTTTTCAAAAGAATGAAATATCAATAGCCTATTCTCATTTGTCCAAGGCTTAGATACCTAGGCAAGGGTATATATTTGGGTAACAAGGGGTTTTTTTTATTTTAGGAATTTTTGTTTCCATTGTTATTGTATTCATGTCTCTCATTTACTACAGGTGTTTATTGTTGTTCTTTAAATATAGATACTAGTAACAGGAAATAGAAAATATTCACACTAGGTTTGCGTTGGAGTGGAATTCATTTCTTGTTCTCTGCATGTGGTGTTTGCAAACTAGATTGGGACTGAAGGGCTCTGAAACATTAACTTTTCAGCTGGCTGGGCACAGAAAGCTGAAAAATTAACAATTTATTTGAGTTGCAACCCACTTAGATCTCTGTGAGCCACAGACACAAAATGTCTGGTTTATGGTCACCCCTCTCAAGAAGCATGTTTTAACTGGCCTGGCACAGGTTAGTAGAAAGTAGTGAACAACCTAGAAAACAGATGACCTTTGCTTTGTCAACTTTCATACAGTAAGGTTGATCCCTGTCTTTCTAGTGCCTACACCTCTTACCCTGAAATTTTGTGGGTTTAGCCATTAAAAATATGTATGCCTAGGGAAAAGGAAAGCATTCTAGCCTGAGCTGCAGTCTCCCACTGCTGACTCAGGAGCCCCTGGACTGCCTCTCTTCTGCCTACTCACCAGCTGTATTTTACGGGCTATCATGTCTCAGAAGGAGACAGAGCACTCATGGAAAAATCAAAGTAGACAGAGCAGAATATTATGTCCAGCAGCAAGTGCAGGACTAATTTTGATCAGACCTCAGCATTCAACTAAGATGAACAAAACGTGTATTAATCACTTCTGTGTAAAGCCTTTCTTATCTGTGCTTCTCTAGATAGAAGTGCAGATGTTTTACTGTCTAAAATATACTTTCTGTTCTTGGTAATCTGTGATGGATTGCAATGTCCTTTTCTCTAGACATACACTGATGAACAGTGAATAATGTTCTTTCTTTCTAAAAGAGGTCTTAAAAAAATACTTCTGAAACTATCAGTATATTAGTTGCCATTTGAGCTTGAAGCATCTAATAAATAAATTTCTAGGTATTTTCTCCCAAGGACTCATGCTACATATTCTGTAAAGGGTGCAAGGTTGTAATTAGTTATCATACGGGAAACGTAGGACTGAAGTCCTCAAGGTGACTGAAGTTTAGGAAAAAAGCAACAATGATGTTTCAGAAACTAATAAAAATTAAGACAATGTGAAGGAATGTTATTAAAATTAAATTTGTTATAAATATCTGGTGAAATCTAAATTAATTTAGATTTTTTGCGGTCAGCCTAGGAATTGGAATGGGAAAGAGAAATGCTACTTACAACTGCTTAGGAACGGTGAAAATTTCCTGCATAACATAATGTAAAACAATACAAAACTGGTCAGAGACTATGAGCTAGTAACCCCGTTTTTAATTAAGTTTCCAATTTATGTACTCATCATAATAAACATAAATAAAAAAGTTTTTCACCTCCTTCACCATTAGTGCTCCACCGCTATGCTCATCACACAAGAGGTTTTGACACATGCACTGTTACTCCAAGCATTTTTACAGGCAACAGACTACTGCTGCAACTTAAAGTAAGACTTCGAAAATAACACCTCCTTTTTATTTTCTTCATCACTTCACCCTTTGGATATTTTCTTAGCTCAAGGCCCAGAAAAGTTAGGCACTTTAGAAAGGAGCTATTGAGCAAGAAAGGACCCCGTGCTGACAAACAAGAAACTTGGAGGAGAGGGTATTTTTTGAAATCCCGTGTCACAGCGGAGATGGGATGCTTGATCCAGAATTATTGGGAGATGCCTCTATCTGTTTGGGCCTCCCAATGTACAGCTGTGTGCTAAAGCTGTAGCTTGAACCATTCTTTTGAAAAATAGAGCAAATATACTTTCTTTCAAAAATCTGACCAAGGAGGCTGCCTGCCTTTCAACATTACAACCAAATGGACAGAGGAATTACCTGGAGAGTAAAAAATCTATGTCAGCCATAAGGAGGTTAAACTCACAGCTCTGACCAGATGGAGGAGTGCCTTATAACTAAGTGACTGGTTGCTGTAGGCAGGACAATTATCCTCTTAAAATTGTGCTAATCTGAAAGAAATGATAATTCATAATTCACAGGAACAGAGAGAGGGAAAGCAAAAGAAACCATGCTATCTTTGCAGCCTGATGGTTAGTGTACTCAGCTGGAAGACACATGTTGAGTTTCTACGGATATTAAAATATATAGCAGAAAGGTCATAAACATATTAAAAAAAAATCATTTCAAATGTAGCAGTTTTATTTTTAGAATGGTAAAAATTCTATGTGTCATTTTTGCTCTTAAAACTATGCATTTCAGGGAGGGGAGGGGTTGTGTTACATTGTCAATCAGAAAGAAAATAATTTGATATAATAGTTGAGGTGATACTATGAAAACGCAAAGAAACAGCCTAGACAGTTACAAGGTTCAGACCTTACTTTTTCACTACTTCAGGGCAAGAATCAGTGTCAGCTGAACCTATTATTTATGTATCAGCTATCAGTAGAGATTATATCAAGTATCTGGAGAAAGGAAGCTATAAAACTTATCAGCTTGATCAAAAGTCACTACTTGTACATCTGGTGGTTTTAGTAGATTACATTTTCTGTGCATCAGACAAATCATGCAAAATCCACTTTGCATTGGTTTACAGCAGTAAGCTGCTGAGCAGTCGTGTTTTTGTGCTACAGGTAGGTGTGATTCAACAGCAGGAAGAAAACTGAAAGTGAAAACATGGTGGCATAGGGGAAAGATACCTGCTACTTCTGAAATCTAAACCTTACCAGTGTTTTATTTTTGGCACATATCTTTGGAGCCGGGTAAGCTGGCTTGTGGTCGAAGACTGTGAGCTTGGGTGGTTATTTTTGTTGTATCTCGTAGAAGAGCCAAAGCCCCAGTTCTAACTCTACTGATGTTCATGTCATGACTTGTCTGGTGCAGAAGGTGCAAGACTTGATCACAAAAGCAGAGAAGTGATGAGTATCTTCGACTGGCATTGAGATTTAATTGCTGGAAAAACTTAAAACACAGCTCAGAGAACCTTAATTTTCAAAGGGTGCATAGTGTGGGCTTCAGAATAGCAGTTCTCCATGTTTCATGTATCACGTATTAGTGGCATGCATTTTCTTCCCATTAAAAGTCATAATCCTAAAGGCTAGTTATTTTTGCATCTAGCCTGTCGTCATCCTGAAAGATGTACTCCTCTAGAGGTAGGAGACTTTCTTCTGTAAACATGTAGCACCAGCCACTGTTCTTATGGGAGGATAAGAATATTTGTTAGTAAAACTCATTGCAGGATTTTGAAAGTATAAATATATGGTTACATGTCCAGTGCTTCAGTTGGTTAAAACAGTTATAGTCTCCTTTTCAACTGAACTATTCCCTCTGTTCTCCATAACTGATTGCTATTGTTTTCTTGCCAATGCATCAAGACGGACAAGATGCAATAAACATGTAAGAAAATATGATGTAGCTATATGTCTGGACTCAATTGGTCACTGTTTGGGTCTATTTATATTTTTAATTGGGTGCATGACTTTGTTAGGTAAGGATACCCCTCATCCTTGTTATTATTTAATTTAGCCTTAAGCATTTTTTCTGAAAGAAAAACAATTTACAAATGGATTTCAGAGGACTCATGGGATTTGCATTTAAAAAAAGAAAGGCTTTTTTCTCTTGCTAACAAGCATGACTAGACATTGTAGAATGAGATTAATTAGCATGTGTCCTCAAATTACCTGATAATGCTTAGAAGAAACAAATCTAATTTATTTTTAAAACTGTAAAACCCCAAACTTAATAAATACGACACCCCACCCCACCCCTCAAACTACATTTTAAAAAGCTACAAATCACGTTTTAAAAAACTACTCCTTTACATTTAATACTGATAATTCATCAGATATATATTAAGACATAACTTTGCTACCATTTAAAATTAAATTTGTTTTAAGTGCTTATTTCTAATACGAGTAGAAATAGATTACATATTGAAATTAAGAGACAGATAAATACTTACAAATGTATTCACAAGATTCAGCTATGTAGTAATGCTAGTATTCTCCCATTAACTTGCTAGTATCCTTGCTCTGATCATACACATATTTTTCTTCAATGTTACACAGAATGGAAAAAATACATATCCTTTCAACATTGCAAAACAAAAGCGGAAAATAGTATGAGAATGATGCTTTCTGTATCTTAACACAAACTCTTTTCTGTTTTCTTAGAAATTAGTCTTTTTCATAGTTTCTTGTACAGGTCGGTTTTCAAGAGGATATTTTTGAAAGGTTAGTAATTAATAATCAGTAAAGAATGTCTAACTTTGTCCTTTGCTGACATTCGCTTCATCTTCATAGCTTTCAAAGGTTGCATTTCTCCATCCATCCATGCTGTATACATACCATTAGTTTCCTGTAACCCATGTTTAACATCTTGAGGCCACTTTTCCATAGATTGTACACTATATTGTGAAACTTACGCTGAGTGGATGCTCTGACTTTCACTTGAATATCTACACTTTTAGTTTTTGATACCCTTTTAGTATTTGGTACCATATCAGGGGGACGGCTCACAGAGTTTAAAACATTAAAAACTGCTCTTTAAGTCTGGATCAGTAACTTTATGGGAAAGAAATTGCTCTTCCATTTCAATCAACTTCCAATACAAGAGGTGTTCCTAAGAATTTTGTTCAAATAATTAGTGACAGCTCTGACAGGAAGACTCCCAGCTATCGTCTACATTGTAGGAACAATAGAAAGACATTTCTATACTCTCACTTTTGTTGTATTGTTCTTCTGTCACATAGATCTATTAAATCTATTTTGTTTGTAGCTGATATCTCAACAGAAAAGAGGAAAAAGAAAAAGCTTGCATAACTTGAAGTTTCTAAGAGACACAGAAAAGGAGGGTGAAATAAAACTACAGTGTCAGTGTTCCAATGATTACAACTCACATTCAGAACACGTGAGGTAAAATCAAATCTCAGTATTTCAAAGAAACAAGGAGTAAGGTCATATGTTTAATGAGTGACGTAATTGGAAATACTGCGGGTGGTAAGAGACACCAGGGGAACTATTAAACACTAAGGTGATGCAGTCATGAAATGGGTTAATATGATTCTGTAACATTTTAGAAAAGATGCTCTGCTTTCTGAATGCAGGAAAAAAAAGCCTGAGAAGGCATGTAACTATAAATACATCAGCACTGTTATTACTGGGAGGATAAAGAGCAATTAAAGTTAAAAGGCAATACTGACACAGTTAGAATTGGTTATAAGCTTGAGCTGAAAATATCTAGTCTAAGAATTAGAACACGTTATCTAACCATCAGTGAAGTAGAACCACTTTTTAGTGTAAGCACTGGAAACTCAAGTCCTAGCTTGTATGTTCCTGGGATTATACATTACAAATACTTACCATGAAAGAGGATTTACCTTGGTGATGTAAGGAGGATGGTTGGCATCATCAAGTCTTACTTCCAAGAGAAATAATGCAGATACTTGCTGTCAGCAGGTAAGAAGTACAGAACTCCAGACGGGCAAATTCTCTCTTCTGTTTTATTCTATTCTTTTCCAGCTAAATTCTGGAAAATGGTAAATCCATGCCATTGTTATTACTTTTTGAGTTAAATTCTTAAATTTTAAGTCCTCTGGAATCCTGTAATCCTTTCTGAGTGCTAGGATGTCATCTCCAGTGTCTTTTCTGTCATGAGTCAACAATGTGCCCTTCTGGTGACAGAGGCTATCCACATATGGGGCTGCATTTACAAAAATGACGTCATCAGGTAAGGTGCAAGGAGATGTAGGGGGGAGCTGGAGTGGGAACCTCATTGCAGCCTTCCCTGACCTGGTGGGAAATTATAGAGAAGGTAGAGGCAGACTCTTCTCAGAGGCACAGAGCAAAAGGGCAAGCAGCAGGCAGAGGTCACAAGCTGCAGCAAAGAGAACTCCGCTGCAAGAGAGGAAAGACTTTCACAGTGGGTTTGGTTCAGCACTGCAGCAGGTTTCCCAGGGAGATTCTGGAATCTCCATCCTTTGAGATTTTCAGAACTGAACAGGGCCATGAGCAACCTTCTCTAATTTTGGAATTATCTCCACTTTGAGTAGGAGTTAAAGGTTCCTCTCCGACTACATTTTTCTCATTCTCACTAAGAATTGATCCCAACTTAATTTCTACTATGATTTTTGCAAGCACAGGTGTGCAATATTTTTCAGATGCCTGACTTAAAACACATAAATGTATTTCCAGATACACTTTTAAAATGCCATTTTTGCAAAGCTTACCTTCCGCGCATTAGGTCTAGCGATTTTCTATATGCTGAGTAAACAACTTCTCACAGATTATTCAGCTGAGAGTCACACATTAGAAGAACTTTGTGGCTGAGTTTGCTAAGATTACATGAAATAAGCTTCCTGGTGGTTTTAAGATTTGTTTATCTTCTTAGGCGGTGTTCAGAGTGCTTTTCAATGTCGCAAAAAATGCTCAGTGTCTACATTACTAATTGGATGCAAAGCAGTTGACAATATACCTTAAAAACTAATAACCTATTACAGGTATCTGTTAACTCATTTCAGTGTTAGATATTATGATATGTGAAAAAAAGAAGAATCGTAATTTTTAACAAAAAGGAACCTAGCTGGTTCCTTTTCCGTGAAGGGAGGTTATGTCACTAATGGCTACTTTTCTAAGGGTACCTTGCTAAAAATCTTGCATAAAACTTGAGAAAGAATCAGGATTGTTCCTTTGCCTCCATTCCTTTTGAATCATAGCAAACCCATTTCTGTGAATTACTTGTGCCTCATAACGATATTTCTGAAAACACATGGTTCTGGATATGAAGTTTAATATTGCACAAAATGCTAGATATTAATAACAAAGTGTGAAAAAGGATGTGAAAAGGAGTTTGCCCAGATTCTCCAAATGTTGTCGCTACCCATCATTACTGAGTTATATGTACTGTACATACTATCAATATTCTACAATAACTTCTATTTTTTTCTCTAGAAAAATCTAATACCTCTTGACATCAATCACCCACTAGCTTTTGTGGAAGTCAAAATCAGATTTTAACTGTGGTAAGTACTGAAATTTACTGATTTCATATTTTATTTGCATAACCTTGACCACACACAAGTTAGTTGAAATTGCCTCAAAATGGTTCATCAGTTGCTTTTCTCTTCCTAATCACTCCAAACAGTGCACACCTAACAAATGGGTACATCACGAGATTTTGTTTCTCTGCTACATAACTCACAAAATTAAATGTCCTGCATCAAAGTAAAATCACTCTACTGTATTCACCACCAAAGCATATAGTGCACTAGGTCCATCACCTTATAAAACCTGGCTTCTTCTCAATTTCAACAAAGCTGCTAAAATGAAAAATTTGATATGTAACCAGCATCTCTCCAAAGCTAGTAAAACGCCAGGAAACATATATGCGCTCATCCTTCCATCAGAAGGCAAAACTACTCACTCCCTGCATAAAGTGAGTCTTAAACAGAAGCAATGGTTGCAAGCAAAAGTTTCCTTGCCATCTACTCAGAATCCATGACACTTAGCCTGACATTGTCCAAAGTTTGACATTGTTGTTACTTTGTAAGTATGAAATTTTGGATATGCTTAGAGAAATGAGATTAAGGAAGACATTATTGAATTATACTGAATGCCACTGAGAGTATATCAACGTGATTAAAGAAAAGTAGGTTTGGTCTTCACTCTCTGTATGACAGGCCAAGTAATAGCAAATGAAAGAGTAAATGGATTAAGATACTAGAAACGAGATGATATAATTTTCTGAATTCTGTAGCCTGGCCCTGCTTGAGCTATCCAGGTGAATCTCTGCTGAGCCTTCCTTCAGTTCACTTTGAAGTGTTCAGGACACAGAGCTCGCCTCACTCTCCCACTGCCTGCTTGGATGTTTAAATGCACTTTAATGCAAAAAGGCATTTCAGACAATTTGCAAAATGGCAAAAATAAAGCCCCTGACAATCTTAACAACAGAACAAATTCTGCTAAGTTAACTTGAAGTAAAATGATCTAAACAGACACAAAACCGTGGTTTGTGTTGTGTTTCAATTTTGGTTTTCCAGATTCAAGAATAAATAAAAACCTAACAGCACGGTGCTTGTAGCTTAACAACTATGAAGTGCGTTGAGTGATGTCATAGAATCATAGAGTTATTTAAGTTGGAAAAAATCCTCAAGATCATCAAGTCCAACTGTAAACCCATCACTGCCAAGTCCACCACTAAACCATGTCCCTAAGTGCCTCACCTACACGTCTTTGAAATACCTCTAGGGATGGTGACTCCACCACTTCCCTGGGCAGCCTGTTCCAATGCTTGATAACCAGTTCGGCGAAGAAATTTTTCCTAACATCCAATCTAAACCTCCCCTGGTGCAACTTGAGGACATTTCCTCTCTTCCTATCACTTGTTGCTTGGGAAAAGAGACTGACACCCACCTGGCTACAGCCTCCTTTCAGGTAGTTATAGAGAGTGATAAGGTCTCACTTCAGCCTCCTTTTCTCCATACTAAACAACCCCAGTTCCCTCAGCTGCTCCTCATAACACTTGTCTTCTAGACCCCAGGTCCTTTTCTGCCGAGCAGCTTTCCAGCCACTCTTCCCCAAGCATGTAGTGTCACATGGGGTTGTTGTGACCCAAGTGCAGGACCCAGCACTCAGCCTTGTTGAACCTCGTACTGTTGGCCTTGGCCCATCGATCCAGCCTGTCCAGATACTTCTGCAGAGCCTTCCTACCCTCAAGCAGATCAACTGTCCTGCCCAGCTTGGTGTTGCCTGTAAACTTACTGAGGGTGCACTCGATCCCCTCATCCAGATCATTGATGAAGATATTAACCAGAAGTGGCCCCAGTACTGAGCTCTGGGAAACCCCACATGTGACTGGATTTAACTCCTTTCACCACCACTCTCTGGGCTCAGCCATACAGCCAGTTTTTACCCAGCGAAGAGTATGCCCATCTAAGCCATGAGCAGCTGTTATTTCCAGGAGAATGCTGTGGGAAATGGTGTCAAAGTCTTTACTAAAGTCCAGCATCCATAGGCTTTCCCTCATCCAGTAAGCAGGTCACCTTGTCACAGAAAGTAATCAAGTTAGTCAAGCAGGACCTGCCTTTCATAAATCCATTCTGACTGGGCCTGATCACTGGTTGTCCTATACATGCTGCATGATAGTACTCAGGATAATCTGATCCATAACCTTCCCTGGCACCGAGGTCAGACTGACAGGCCTGTGATTCCCTGTGTCCTCCTTCTGGCCCTCCTTGTAGATGAGTGTCACATTTGCTAACCTCCAGTCAGCTGGGACCTCCCCCGTTAGCCAGGACTGCTGATAAACGATAGAAAGTGCCTTGGTGAGCACTTCCACTAGCTCTCTCATTACCCTTGGGTGGATCCCATACGGCCCCATAGACTTGTGTGTGTCCAAGTGGTGCAACAGGTTGCTAACCATTTCCCCCTGGATTACAGGGCCTTCATTCTGCTCCCTGTCCCTTCTTCCAGCTCAGGGTGCTGGGTACCTGGGGAACAACCGGTCTTACTATTAAAGACTGGGGCAAAGAAGGTGTTAAGTACCTCTGCCTTTTCCTCATCCTTTGTCACTCTATTTCCCACTGCATGCAATAAAGGATGGAGATCCTTCTTAGCCCTCCTTTTCTGTTAATGTATTTTTAGAAAGATGTTTTATTGTCTTTTATGGCAGTAGCCAGACTAAGTTTTAGTTGGGCTTCGGCCCTTCTAGTTTTCTCCTTGCATAGCCTCATGACATCCCTGTAGTCCTCCTGAGTTGCCTGCCCCTTCTTCCAAAGGTCATAAACTCTGATTTTTTTCTGGAGTTCCAACCAAATCTCTCTATTCAGCCAGGCTAGTCCTCTTGCTCGCTGGCTGATCTTTTGGCACATGGGGACGGCCTGCTCCTGCGCCTTTAGGATCTCCTTCTTGAGGAACGTCCAACTTTCCTGGATTCCTTTGCTCTTCAGGACTGCCTCCCAAAGGAGTCTGTCAATCAGGCTCCTAAACAGGCCGAAGTCTACCCTCTGGAAGTCTAAGTTAGCAGTTCTGATAAGCCCCCTTATTACTTCTCTGTTTCATGATCACTCTGCCCAAGACAGTCTCCAACCATCACATCACCCACAAGTCCTTCTCTGTTTATAAACAAAAGGTTTAGTGGGGTGCCTTCCCTAGTTCAGTCCCTCACGATCTATGTCAGGAAGTTATCTTCCACACACTCCAGAAACCTCCTGGACTGCTTCCTCCCCGCTGTGTTGTATTTCCAGCAGACATCTGGTAAGTTGAAGTCCCCAGTGAGACTAGCAATCATGAGACTTCTCCCAGCTGCTTATAGAATATTTCGTCTGTCTCCTCATCCTGGTTGCGTGGTCAATAACAGACTCCCACCATGATAGCTGCCTCGTTGGCCTTTCCCCTGATTGTTAACCTTCAATGCCTGACCCTTTAATCACCATCATCAAGCTCTAGAGAGTCAAAGCACTCCCTGACACACAGGGCTACCGCACTGCTTTTTCTTCTTTACCCATCCCTTCTGAAGTGCTTATAGTCAGTTCCTGCTGAACAGGAGGAAGAACTTCCTCACTTTGAGTATGACTGAGCACTGGAACATGTTGCCCAGGGAGGTTTTAGATTCTCCTTCTCTGGAGATATTCAAGACCCACCTGGACAAGGTCCTGTGCAGCCTGCTCTAGGTGACCCTGCTTCGGCAGGTGGTTGGGTTATATGACCCGCAGAGCTTCCTTCCAACCCCTAACATTCTGTGATTCTGTGATCGCAGCACTCCAGTTGTGTGAGTCATCCCGCCACGTTACCAGAATCGCAGTTGCATGATAGTTGTACAGCTGCACAGTGTCTTCCTGCTCTTTTGTTGCCCATGCTGAGTGCATTGGTGTTGATGCATTTCAGTTGGGCTTTGAAAAAATCTCATTACCTAATTGCTTCTTAAGTACTTAAATATCTTAAATAAATCTGACCCCAGGCTATCATCACAACCAAAAATCCATCAGGAGTTCGGCCCATAATTGTTACTGTTGCTTAGCCCCCCTTTATTTTTTAATAAGAATCCTTCTTAAATGTCTTTAAAACTGAGGATAAATTTTACTTTCATGGATATTCTATGAAATTTCTCTTCTTAGTTATATGACTCCTGGTTGTTCATAGTCACACACTTCAGATGCCGCTACTTAGATTGATGGACATGAATGTGAAGTTTCAGCAAGATTTTATTTAGGGCATGAATAAAAAGAGTAGATGCACTTAAGACTCACTTTGTATCTCTAACAGTTACTAATAGATTACTGTTGATCAGATGAGTGAGCTCAGTCTTGACTATTTCAACAGTTTTAATAACACTGAGTAAAGTGCACATTACTACTTGCAAATAAGAGTGAAATGAAAACTACTCTAAATAAAAGGAATTGAATCCGGCAGTTAAAGGAGCTAAATGGATAAGCCTTTGAAGGAATACAGTCGTAATGCATTTTTAATCAATAAATGAAAGTGAAAAATAAGTACAACATGCTTTTTGAATGAGAACTTCACTCAGAAATTCGCTTCTCTCAGTAAATTCCCAAAGTATTCAAAAATTTATGTACAAGTTTATATTCAGCAATTAACCACAGAGGAAATACCGTGACTGAACATCTATTATAAAGCAACTTATAAAAAAAAGAAAAAACAACAAACAATGAAAAGCAAAACCATGAAAGCAGTATTGGTACAAAAAAGTGCAGCTGTTCCCCGAATAACCTTTTTAAAAAATAATCCACCAACTGCAAGTGGTTCCCAGGCCTGTTAAAACGCCTTGTGTCTGTACTGGACTGATCTGCTTAATTCCAAGTCAGTGCTTCTCTCTACTCCTGATTCTTCCTGAGCAAGGACTCTGCTCTGAGCAACATGAGATCTTATCCAGGCAATTATCATGCCCACACACGTGGGTACTAGACTCTCATTCTGATTTGTATTCCAAATAAGACTTTGTATCTTAACAGCTTTGATGGTGCATCCAGGTTTTGCAGACCTTTCATCTGTGCATCAGACTTATGTCCCCATCATCAAGAAATTCCTGTCTGCTTCACAAACCAACATATTCAATTTATGATGCCATCACTTGGAAGGCACTCAATTTCCATTGCAGAAATTTGCTGATCTTTGTGTTACAGTCTTCTCCTTTTCCAGAATTAACTTTTCTGACTTTAGATCCTAAATTACCAGATTAGGAAGCCTATTATACCATACAGTAAATATCTTGACTTAAACAACAGACTGTGATTTTACAAAGCTGTCATGGTTTTCTTGTCACACAAACAACAGCTTAGTATTTTACAGCACTCAAGATTCATTCACCATGAAAATCAAATCTGCTAACACACACTCAAGTTTAAACTCAAGACCAAACCAAGAATGAACTCCTGTTCTGCGAAGATGACATCTGTGCCCCTGGTGGCTAATCACAATTCAGTATGCTTAAATTGTACCCTAATTTTCCATTTGGCTACTCAATAACATCAGAATTAACCTTCTCACATTTTGACAGCTCAGTATGCAATGTCACACCAAATCACATGCCAATTCTTCTAGCCTATTTTATAAATTGTGTTGTGGGATTGTTAAGAGCAAAGAAAAAACACACCTAACAGGTAAAACTAGGAATTTATTGCTAGTATAAATGAAATCTTAGCAATGTAATCAACAAGATATTGTTAATAAAGTTCTATATTTAAACTGAAAAACAGATTAAAATAAAGAAAACACTATTACAGAAAATAAAATTCAAAATAATGTAATTATAATTAATATACACAATATGCACAATTACTTCCTGAGGTCTATGCCTTTCTTTCACGTTATACATGCCCTTTCATTGCCTTTTGGAGTCCTAACATTGATAGTGTGCATTTGGTGGTGGTGATGGAGCATACAACTGGTCATATGTCATACAACCATCATATGTCCTTTGCCAGAAGGTGTGTGCTGTTGATGTTGACGGTCTCCTCTTCCTTAGTCTATGATCTACCTGGTATAATTCTTACCTTTGCTAATAAGTTTTTTACAACTTGCTTTTTCTTCATTGGTCTGCGAGTCCATGTTATTTCCATGTTATTATACATGGTGGTTTTTGTGTAGCTGCTCATACTTATTCTTTGTTGTGTTTCTCCTAACTGTATTCTGACCACTGGTGAGATGCAGTAGCCAAGAGGTCTCCAGTGCCAGGTTATGCCCCGTGTCTGTGAGCTGCATGCTCTGCCCCCCACTTCTCAAGGCCTCAGCTACCACACCATGCCTGTGTTTCTCCACAGCATGTCTCTATACCAGTCTCATAAATCTCTTATTCTATGCAGAATATGCTGCTTTATACTATCTATATAAAAACATGGCTACATCATGAGAAGAAAAGTAAAATAAACTGGGTATAACAACTAGAAAAAATTCTGTTACAGCTAAATCAAGTACAAACAAAGCTCCAGACAGGTCAAGACAAGTTCAGATGTAGGAAGCATCACAAGTCTCAGTGCTGAGGCCTTGCAGACTCAGTACAAAGCGCGTGTCTGTTACCTGCATTGCCACTGCTGCAGTTACTGTGCTGTAGTGCTACAGGATCAACTGACAATCACAGTCAAAACCAGAAACCCTAGCACTGTACATATATATATATCTGTGTGTGTGTGTGTGTGTAGAAGTACCACTGTTCTGTTTCAGAATCTTATAGAGTATGGGATTATATTTGTTCTATTTTTTATATGGCTAAAGTCCTTGTTATAAACACAAACTCAATACTTTGATACCTATAGCAAGCTTTACTCTAATTTTTGGTCCTTGTATAATGTCAATAAAGTTATAAAAAAGATCATGTTGTAGTTTATGAGCTGGGAAGGTAATATCCTATTACACAGTAGGATCACACCTTGCTTACCTGATCAGAACAGGTTACCATTTGTGAAATACTTATTGGAGGAGGCCATGCAGAATCATAGAATCATAGAAAGTTTTGGGTCGGAAGGGTCCCCTAGAGGTCATCTAATCCATCCCCCCCGCAGCGAGCAGGGACACCACTAACTAGATCAGGTTGCTCAGAGCCCTGTCCAACCTGGTCTTGAATGTTTCCAGGGATGGGGCCTCCACTACCTCTCTGGGCAACCTGTTCCAGTGTTTCACA
>Ga0065711_1007359_pt1 | contig 34292 bp, 13 predicted proteins | sample Hoacrofraction12_FD_59098 | JGI IMG/M metagenome (GOLD analysis project Ga0065711, IMG submission 59098) | Hoatzin crop microbial communities from Cojedes, Venezuela - Epithelial fraction 12 v2 (version 2) | ecosystem: Host-associated > Birds > Digestive system > Esophagus > Crop | place... | reverse complement strand
ATCTTGATTGCAGGAGTCTTCCAAATCTAGTTTACCTGTAATGCAGTATACATCCTCTGGGAACCAGGACTACTGAATGTTTATTTAGCTTATTTGGATGGTGCTATGTTGTTGTAATGAGATCTCTACAAACTCTGGGCGGTAGCTTAACAGTGATAAGTGTCCTATTGTTTGCCTGATCTTGAATATTAACCTGATAACCCAGGGCACTGCTTCATGTAGTCTTAAATACCTGGTATACACTCACACATCTCCTTTGAACCAGGGGAACTGCAGTATGTGAAGTAGATAGATAGGAAAGTAATCACGTACTGTGAGAGTGCATTTAAAGGCCACAGCTGATGATAACAAAGCCAAGCAGAAAGATTTAAATCAAAATTATCTAAATCATCAGTTTTAATCAAAAGTATTTTGGCCTGCAGACAATAGCTTTGATTTAAATAATCTCTCTAGTTTTATTTTGCATTTGTGCTTGTTTTCCTAAGGAAAGGTTAATCCACATTAACTGGTAACTACTAAAATACATTCATTTGCAAGTAAATATACATTTTACACTGTTCAGTTCTTCTTTCTAATAGGATATATTCTCACAATATTCATTTATTAAAGCAATTTTATTGCACAGCATATATTTGCTCAGATGATTTTTTTAATTTCTACAAGTTTTCATAGTTTCTTACAGTTTAATGATGGACAATTATATAATCTAATTTCACTTCTATTAAACTAGGCATTTGTATTTTGTGCAGATGTCCATAGCTTAAACCTAGGGATTTTAGTTAAACTAAAGCATTTAGGTCCTCTAGACACTATACTGACTGCATAGGAGAAAAATAAGAGACTGCTACTTCATTTCTACCTAAGGATATCAGCAGAAAATAAATTATGGAACAAAAGGCTTGACAATAACATTATATAAATGTACCCATGTTCCACTCATAAGAAATCCCTTTGTGCACTCCATGCTGAAATCTCTGCCAACTTAGCCTAGGCGACAGTAGTTTCCCACACCCTGACTCTGCTCATTGCTATGATTTGGAGAATGTAGGCACCATTTATCAGCTAGTCATTGAAGAAATACGGGATATGGTATGAAAATACTGGTAGTTCTGCAGATACTGGATGGACACGTCCAAAGAGTTATGGCTCAATGTCCAAATAGAAACCAGCAACAAGTGGTGTCCCTGAGAGGTCCATATGGGGACCAACGCTATTTCATATCTTCATTAATGACATAGCGGTATTGCGTGCAGCTTCAGCAGGTTTGTGGGTGACACCAAGCTAGGTGGTGCAGTTGACACACTAGAGGGAAGAGATGCCACCCAGAGGGATGGTGGCAGGCTTCAGGAGTGGGCCTGTGTGAACCTCAAAGTTCAACAAGGCTGAGTGCAAGGTCCTACACCTAGGTCAGGGCAATCCTTAACATCAGTAGAGACTGGATGATGAATGGACTGAGAGCAGCCCTGTAGAGGACTTTGGGATTCTGGTGGGTGAAAAACTGTACATGAGCCAGCAATGTGCCCTTGCAGCCCAGAAAGCTGATCATATCCTGGGCTGCATCACAAGAAGCATGGCCAGTAGGTCAAGGGAGGTGATTCTCCCTCTCTGCTCATGTGACTCCACTTGGAATTCTGCATCCAGCTCTGGGGTCCCCAGCACAAGAAAGATATGAATCTGTTTGAGCAGGTGCAGAGGAGGGCCGTGATCAGAGGGCTGAGAGAAGTGGGGTTATTTAGCTCTGAGGAGAGCTTATTGTGGCCTTTCAATGTATAAAGGGGGCTTATAAGAAAGACGTAGTGAGAGGACAAGAGGCAATGGTTTTAAACTGCAAAACGATAGACTTAGATTGGACATAAGGAAGGCATTTTTTTACAATGAGGATGGTGAGACAGTGGAACAGGTTGTCCAAAGCAGTTGTGGACACCCCACCCCTGGAAGTGTTCAAAGTTAGGTTGAACGGGGCTTTGAGCAACCTGTTCTAGTGAAAGATGTTTCTGCCCAGGGCAGAGGGGTTGGACTAGACAATCTTTAAAGGTCCCTTACAACCCAAGCCATTATGTGATTCCATGAAATATCCTAGTAATTTATCTATTGCTTATTCTCTCCAAGCAAGATGTTTACCCTAACCACTGTGTAGCTGAATGAAAGCAGGGGACAACAGCCTCTTCACGCAGTTTCCCACTTGATTTTCTGCAAAATAGCACTGATGTGTCTTCTGAGACAGTTTACTAGACTGAACTCTGCAGGTAACACAAGCAGTTCCCTGTAAAGTGCAGGAATCACAGGTTTTCCTGCCTTGAAACTCAGCATTGTGGAGACAAGCCCACCTTTGGCATCTAAATTCCTCTCTGGATCAAGCTAGAGCTTCCCCTTTATACTTCCAGGTGCTAGTGACGTTTGATACTTTGGACATCCTGTTCCAAGCACTTCATTGGTCCCTTTGAATGATTACAGAAAGCCAAGATGAGCAAATTAAGTATCTTCCAGTTCATTTGCATAACATTTTCTTTAGTTATCAGGGAGCACACGTTTAAGTCTATCACTTGGTGCCAGGCCAGTAGCCAGTGTTTCCAACATCGAGAAACTGGGCAGTACACATCAGTCAGCTCATTGCAAATTGGCAGTTAAAGTGATGGTTGGATGAGTTCACAGGAGCATAATGTTATTAATTAAACAGCAGCTGGGTTAATCAAGATAGCAAAAGTAATTTGTTGGAATAAATATTTTATTAGTGTGTCCATCAATAAAGCAAAAGAAGAGGTTTTAATTAATTTATGAAAAATTCACACTGTGATGGCTGTAATTCTGTTTAAGGATCTGGAAACAATTCTCATCGGTAGAAGGGTATATTCCCACTTTATCACTTCATGTTAATTGTACTGTAGATATCAGTTGCCCAACTATAATTACTAGTATGATAGTTACAAGCCAAACATTGTTGTCCGTCTCTGAACATCAATACCTGATAACTGATGCTAAAGGGCTCTTTTTCCTCTTTGCTGCTTTGTTCTTTCAGGAATGTGCATTCTGCCATTAAATTCCAGAAGGATATTCTTGGAATATGGTGGATTATAATACCTACCAGCATGATTAGAGACCTGATCTTCCTTTTTCCCCTGAAAAGATCATGAAATTGAGAGAGGGTGAATATATTTTTTTAGTTCTTCTGGTATTAACAACTAAACAGATGGGGGATATTGCATATTTTCAAGAAGTTTATGACACAAACACAACAGGTGGCAGTGATTTCTGTCTGACTGAGGAGTATTTTTCTACTAATGCAGAGAAATATAAAGAAACACTGAGAAGCAGAGAGAGACTGCTGATTTTGCAAGAAGGTCATAGATTAGACAAAGTGGGTTTCAAACACTGAAGACAGTGGGAAACGATTTACTTTACGGAGAAGATCTACTGAAAGAGCAAGATGTAGGCTGTTAGAACTGTTAAAACAATCAGGCTTGCCATGCCCCATACTTTTTTCAAGGGAAGACCTCTTGGGGTATTTTTCCCCTGTTGCTTTCTTCTTTGTGTCAGGTGGCTTACTACGCATTGGAGTGGAAGTCTCTTCCTGTGCTTTATTCACCTGTCCCAACATTTTAGACATGCATGAGATTTGCTGGAAGCCCTTGCAGATAGATGTTTTATATAATATGGGTGGATATGGAGTATATAAGTACATATAAAGAAAGAATTTTATTTATAAAAGTAAAGTTGATTTAATACAGAATACTAATAAGAAGAAAAATAAATAAATACAGAATTGGAAAATGGTAAAGAATTCTAAATATTTGATCTTCCTTCACAAATGTTAAACACACAAGCTTCATAATTCATTTTTATCACATTCTTTATTTGCTCAGCAGTTTTACTCTTCAAAATATTTCAGTCATGTTTAGGGAAAAGAAACAAAGCCAAATGACTTACACAGTCAAATTCCACAACATGAATTATGGACAGGAAATATTGCAAATAAACAGGTGACATTCCTTCATGAAAAGCCACCTGTTTTCTGGTGTTTGTGTGGTACTAATGCAATAATTATTTAATCTATATATATAACACTGAGGTAGCACAAGCAGTATACCTCAAGTATGATTGTTTTTTTTGATCCCTTGGAAGCCTTTATACCGTATTACTTCAGCTGTCGTGCCTGAAAGTTGCTCAAAACTGTGACGTTTAGGGGAAAAAATGTGCTTAATCCATCAAGGAGTCTCTAAGCCAGTGCTGGTGCTGGAGTTGTAGGGCAGCAGAACCACAAGATCCCATTTTCAGTAACAGCAGGAGGCTGGACTCCTCTTACCTGCCCACAGAGTCTTCAGCAGGTAGAAGTGGGCTCGCAGGGAGCCAGCCACCCTGCTGTGGCTCTAGGTCCCATCCAGCTGCAGGCACCACGCCACCAGGTGCAGCGGGGCTTGGTAGCTCAGGCAGAGCTTGGTCCTGGCCATCTCCAGCCCATGCCTCCTCCAGAGCTGGTTTGCATTCAGCCAGCTCAGAGCATCAGTACAACAAAGTGGTGTCCACCAAACAGAGGCCGTGGCAATACAGCCCCAGTAAATTGGACCCCAAAAAAAGCTAAGAAGATGCCGATACTGTGGTCTGCCCAGAGTGAGAAGCAAGTTGTACTAAAGTCACTTTCCCAAAACTCCAGCGAGGTGAATGCGCTGGAGAGGAATCTCTGACAGGAGTGTGCCACAGCGCTGAGGCAGCTCTCTTTCACAAGTAACTCCGCTTTAGTGTACTGCAGCTTAATTCTCTGTGGGGAAGATTAATCCCTTGGAGGAGGATTAAGCTACAGTGAACTAAGGCCACTTTATTTCTGAATGGGAAAGGCCACACAGGGCTTTAATGTACTTCATCCTATGTGCATTGATTTCACAGCTTTAGCTAATTCATCTTAACTTCCCTGAATTCCCTTATGTGGACAAGCTTTTTGTGTGCAGAGAGGCTCTTGGAGCTGCTTGTGAAGCTCCTCATGCCGCCCAACAAGAAAGCAGGTTGGAATCATATCTGTGCCTCTGAAGGAGCTTATACCTCTCTAGATACTATTAAATTACTGCTTTCTCAGATAGTTGATCTGTGACATCCTTAGAAGAACCATTTTAATTAGATTTTTTTGAATGGACCAGAGGAAAAGCAGTTTTCTTAAAACTAATCTCTGGGTTATTTTGGAAATCTCTGATGAACAGTGTTTTCAAGGCTTTCAGATAGCATGAATTTTGTACAGCTGCACAAACAATATTTTCTCAAGCATAGGCATGTCTGGGCAGTGCAGTTTAATAGATTTCCTTGCCCAGTGGGATTTTCTCCTTCGTTGGTGGTGGTCATAAGAAAAACATTTTGTCTATTTGGAAGGCAAACAAGAGGAGTATCTATTCCCTGTATTCCCTGACCCTAAAGATCTTAATCCCTTCCTCTTGGTGGCACAAGTGACACAGATCTGGGTTGAGGAGAATATTTTTGTGGGAGCTGCTGTTAAAATAATGTCATGATTTTGCTGGTGGTGCCCTTTGGGGAAATGGGTCTGCTCATTTCTTGCATAGTTAATGTGATTTACTGATAGGCCCTTCTGATAAGGTGTTTCCTGATGCTGATGAATCACAAACCAGCTTTACTGTTGAGCTACAACATGACATTTCACATATCGGATTAAACTTTGGCCAAGCATTTCTTGACTGGGACACTTTATGCAACACAAAAAGTCATCTCTTGCGGATTCCATGCAGACTTTACTATGACTTAATTCTGTAGCAGTCAATAAATATTTTCTCTTTTTAAAATGTAAATTAGGTGCTTAAGGGGCAAAAAAAAATCATGTGAGTACAGAGGTACTGAAAAAAAAAGGAACATAACAGCTGAACATCAAGGTCCAAGTGCTTTCCANCAGTATTTCTCAACAGTAGTATTCATCAATACTGCTCGCNATGGGGCTGGAAAGTGGAAGGTCTTTTAAAATATAATGCAACATGAGCAAAAGAGAAAAAGTCTTTTTAGCTGTTTGTGACCACTTGCACTGAAATTTACACATAAACACAGGAAATGGAAGCAAATCTTTTCCAAATACCGCTGTGACACCAGTGTTTGTATAGCACTGTACTAAAAGCTTAGTAAGTGTTCAATGTGTTCCAATGATTGTTTTTCCTGTTCTTTCATGCAGCTGATTGGATTTGTGTATGCCTGTTACGTGATCAGTATTTTCATGGAGGAAGAGGACAGCTGTAAGTACCGATACACGCTTCTCTATCTCTGGAGCCACAGTACCTGGGGTGAGACTTAGTCTTACATTAACTACCGAGGCGAAGAACAAAGTTTGAAAAATGGCAGAATCTAGTATTCATGTACACAACCAATTTTGCTCAAACACATACTTATTTAGGTACACCTTATTTAGGTGTCAGGATTGTACTTACTAAACTTCTTCATAGGGATCTGTGAACTGCTTGCATGAGCCAGTCACACTGTTGAAAAACACGTGATCCACATTGCATATATAGATGTGTAAGATTTTTTCTATGTACATTTAAATTTTAATCAAAACTCCAGAAGACATTTATTCTGTTTTCCCAAATGACAGCTTTACCAGCAGTAAAGTTAGTGGAGATGACAGGTCAAGCCATTTACAGTGTGCAATATCACTCTGATCAATAATCAGACAGACCTATTCAACGATGACAAGGAACTAGACCATGCATCTAAAATGCTGACCCCATGTTCTTAACCTGCCTTTGTCAATAAATCCCTTATATACATACCTAGATTGTTTAAAAAGTTGAAAATGTGCACACCTTTAAAAAAGTATTTATCAGAAGTCATTAAATGGGCATCGGAAAAATCTGAATGTGTTGTACTTCTGATAGGATGCTGTGTGAAAAGAGACTGTAAGGATTGCCTGACAAGGTCACCACGCCCACATGACTAGTGAGACTGAAATAATATTGGATGAGCAAAGATGAGCAAATACAAGAACAAGTCGATGCTGAAAACAGACAACGTGTGATCATGTCAGTTACTTCCTCTCATATATGAGGAGTTAAGCAGCAGAATATCTACCTCTAGGGTAGAAAAAAGGAACAAATGCCAATACTATTATGTGGATATAGGATAAATAATACACAACTAAATATTTATTCATAAACTTTTTCTTAACATAGTTTTTTTTTTGTTACTTCACAGAATAGCACTAGCAGGTAAAACGAATATAGGAGAAAATATCACTTCTGTTTCTGGGAAAGCATTTGATAATACCTGGAAAATCTTATTAAAAACATAATTCAAGTAATTCATGGCTGTGATGGAAAAGCAGACGTTTTGATTGAAAACAGGATGAAGAACAATAAACAAAATACTATTGCTACAAACTGTACGACGTTCGGTTCTCCATCGTAATGCAACAGACATTAGTGTCAAATCTGTTTGAACACTTCCATTTAGTTTTCTAACAGGAAGAAAACATATCAGAGATTTGCAGGTAAAACTGAGTGGGAAGGAGTCACGAGCATGTTGCTCGCATAGCGCACTGTGAAAAGGGGCACAGAGCCTGGACAAAGACTGATGCTGTTAAGGAGAAATATGAACGCTTGGAGAAGCAACGTGCAATGTAGGTCTGGAGGATGAGGAAAAGCCCAGACAAAGCTCCCTTGGAAAGCCAGGAATTGCCAGTTAGTCAGGAACCAGTAACACAGGGTAACAGCAGCGGATAATGCAGCAGCAAGACAGCTGTATGGTCTGGGGTGTATGAACAGAGTCCTTAGTCAGCGAAATCCAAAGACAGCTCCTTTCCATACGGCTGTGGTGAGTCCTGGCAGTAGCTAGGGCTTCGTACAGATATCTGGAAACTTTATTTATGAGACAATTACTAACTAAATTCCTGGAACAGGGAGGCTTCATTAAATGATGGGGAAGGCCAGCAGACTGATAAAGAAGACACAAACTACAATGTCTTGGAAAGAGTAATAGTGTGTGTGCATGCACACCCACATGCAAACACAGATATATCTGTACCTGGGAAGACAGACTCTTCACTTTTTACACAAGTATGTTGTATTATTGTTGGTTTTGTTCAATCCTTTATAGCGTGCGTCACACTTTCATGCTTTATGCATGTGCGAAAGACAGACAAAACTCCCACCAAAGAACACAGTGTGTTCCTGGAAAATGCAGTCACCTGCTAAAGAGTGCACACGGTTTATATTCAGGGCCTCACAAGGTGGTTGTTGGCAAGTTAAGGACCTTGTTCACTTAGAAAATATGTCTACTTCAGAAGACTTGGGGCAAGGTCTGTCTTTGACATCCACAGCCCAATCTACTTTCCTCTGACAGCGAGCCCACCTTACTGTCTTATGAGATTTTTTTTGTGCCGTATGATACCAATGGAAATTTAAATCACTGGGAATGGAGAACAGCTGACATATTTATTGACCAGTAAATCACATCAAGTGCTAAAGTGATCCAGTATGTAAAACTAACCCAGTGTCCATTCTCCACAAAGGAATCGGATATCCATATTTAATTTCAGCTTGTCTTCTAGAACTGCCAATGGAAATTTTGTGTTTTGTTACAAGTGAAAATCATCTCACTCATCTTAGAAAGTATGGTGTAATTTACCTCAATGTCCTTTGTTAGGAATGGGCAAGTTTCCCATTTTCTCTTGTACTTTTACGTATAATCTTCTTGACTCCTGTATCAATAGATTTTTTTAGTTAGTGGAGGATGACCTGGGGCAGCGGCGAGAGCGGTGTGCTGGAGGTGGAGCAAAGAAGCAGAAGAGATACATTTAGGAGATTTTACAACCAGTGGAGGGAAATAATCCTAATTTGTTACATTTTTATTCTAAGATCCTGAATCCAATCAAAATCAACTAAATAGACCTTCAGTGTCTCACTTTTTGCTAATTTGTGTCTTAATGCCCATTTGTGTTTTAGAGTCCTCTATGCTTATAGATAAATATATTAAATACAAATGTTAACTCATTCATAGCAATCCCACAGATATATTTTAAAAGAAGAAATTTCTGTGTAAGGCACAGTGGTAAAATGGTTTGGTCTGGTAATTAGCTGAGAAGAACAGGACTTATTCTGGGAAAAGTCACATTTTTAACTTGCAACATAATGAACAAAAATTTGTTTAAAAGAGAAGTACAGCGGTGCTTCAAAACAGTCAGGTTAAAAGTAGACACTGAATACATCAGGATGAAAGTCCAAGAAACTCTAACAAAAGAGCAATTTGATTCATTTTAATATGATGCATCAGATTCTTTTCTTAGGTAGATGCAGCTATTCTATCATATTTTTGCAGTAGTTTGCACAGAATAAATCCTCAGCCATCTGAGAGTCAAACCCTCCCTAATTAAATAAATATAGTCTCCAATATTCAGTGCATCAAGTTAACCCCAGTTCTTGGTCTGAAACCCATCAGGCAGACTTAAAAATTAATAATAGCTGCCTGTTTAGCCTCTGTGCAGTGCTTAAATGGATTTGGAGCCAGACATTTCAGCTGATGGACACTTTTCTGAACAGTAATAATGCTTGAGGAAACATTTATTTCCAACTATTGCTCACCTTACCTACGTTTCAGACTGTAGTTAACTTTTACTTAGATGGAAGATGATACAGGTCAAAAGGAATGAAAAAGAAGACATGTAAAAGGCACACTGCTGTAGTGGGCTTAATACCTTCCATCATTCATCCTAATGAAAAAGTCTATTTATATCTCTTCCTTTCATTTTTTCTTTTTTTTCTTTGTAGATCTATCAATCTATATAAGGCCTTTTGAAGGAACAAAATATGTGAAATCTGTAATCATCAAAGCCTGTCACTATCCTGTTTGTGAATCATTTTCTCCTAAAAATGAACTGAGGACTTTGTTGCCACCTTGTCAGAGCTACCGAATGGTTTTAGTAAAGTGGAGTCTGGAGACTAGGCAAAATGCATTGTTAAAATCATTATTAAATTTCTAAGTAGTTTCTGGACTTTTTTGAGAAACAGTTGATAGCACTATTGCTGCTAAATACTAGTTCATAAATATGACATTGACATATGTCAGAAGTGATAGTTCTGTACTGTATGTCAATTTGTGGAGTGGAAGCTGAGTTGCATACAAATTGCATAAGGGAAAAAAGTGAAATCAGAGGGGAAGATTTGCCACAACACTGCAATTGCAATTTCAGTGTTTATTATAAAAACAAGACTGAAACACCAAAGGGTCAATCTGAGGAAGCTCAAACCTCTTTTGTGCGTGAGCAAAAGTAAAGGAAAGGGCTTCCATTCACCATGAAGGAAAGCATTACGCCCTAAATGAAACCACAAAAACAAAATTAATAAACAAAAAATTATTATTTTTTCATCTCTCCCCTATGCTAGTTGTATTCAGAGCTCAGCTGTACTTTCAGAACAGAGAGAAAGATGAATCTGTTTTTAAAAAGGAAGAGTTTCCCCATACTGTGGTATCAATAGGAACCTCCATCTGCCGTCATTAGACAAATATTAAGTAAAGCAAGATACGTTATTACCACCGCTGAAAAACTACTGCATTGCCTTAGCTGACATATGGCATTACATTTATACACACCATTGAGCATCTGTTGGCAGTAATCAAATGAAAGAGAAAGAAGTTTTTCCTCACATTTAATTTAATATTTGCAATTACACAGTAGGTCCAGCAGTGATAAATTTCTTATAAATATGTTACTTTTTTGCGTAATCAATTAAGAACTACCAATAGCTATTATTAGCAACAGACCTATATATGTTTGTATGTGTCATTACCTATATATATAAATATACAAGTTTTCCTTAACCAAGGAGTTTTTGATAACCCACTACTAATATCTTTACATCAATTGCAATTGCCCATATGGTTGAGTCAATTTACATTCTAGAAAAAATAATTTTTACCATAAAATGGTTAATATCAATGATGACCAAGAAGGAGGATCCTGCACTACACTTCTGTTGGGCAATACAAGAATCAAACATCCCCAAACAGCAACGATCCTAAATTACCTCATTGAAAATGAGGACTTCTGAAACCTGCCAAACAGCAGCCAGCAGCACAGATCATCACTGGGCTTTAGCACTCACTGCTCTCACCTTTAGGCCATAATAACTTTAGATACTGAAACAAAATTTGTTGTTACTGACCAATGGATGAATACACATGACAGACTTTTAGTTATAAAGGAGGTTTTATTGCCTGCCACTGAAACAGTGCTATAGTTGCTGCTGTAAAACTTCTGGCTGATGATAGCTGGTTCCTGCTGCTCCTCACATGGAAGGGCTGCCCATGTTTCAGGGAGCCTGGTGCCTGGGGGTGACTCATTCCCTGCTAGCAGCTGCTCTCATCACCTTGCAGATGCCCACCATGAACCAAAGGAGAGGATGAAGCATGGCCATAAATAGCACCAGGAGTATCCAGGATGCTCTCTCAGTTCAGCTATGGCCCATGCCAATCCCACCAAACATTTAATGGAGACAAATGTCAAGTTACAGTTTCTGTAGACTTTAGAGGTCAGTCCAGCTGGAGTTTGTTGATTAGATGCAGACTCACTTATTCACTATCCTACTTATACCTGACTCCACTTTCTCCCATACTGGAAATATAAAGGATAAACCTGTCATTATAACAGCATTGTATGGTCACACAGTCCCATTGGTGTTCTCCTATTTATCTTTAGCCTTAATGTGTGAATTAACTGAAAATGCGTGTTCACTCCTGAACTAAACTAACACAATGAATTCTGAAGTATTTAATGAAGGAAGAAATACACCACAGGGACGTTATGCTATTTAAATTACCACTGCACACTATTTCAATTTTACTTTTTCTTTCTTTTTCTTTTTTTTTTTTTTTACATTAAGTTATCGTACATTGCCTGAGCAAGCATTTGTTCTAGTTCCTATGGAAACGTGTGCATAGATCTAATGCACAGAACCAAGGGTAAAACCTCTGAGGTGGTGTAAAATAAAAGCAGTTAAAAAATATAAATACTAGAAAAACATCTTGTTCCTACGTAAGTCAGTGGCAAAAAAAATCAACAGAGGCATGATTCCCCCTTCTTTTTTTCTGCTTAAAAACCATAGATGAATAATCTGTCACAAGAAAACAACTGAACAAAAATATACCCATGCCACCCTCTGCTTTTACATTCCCCTAGCAAAATGTACAAAACAGTCTTTATTTCCACTTGTAATCTCCATGGACTGTTGCAGAAAACCTTGTTCTAGCTGAGAGATTGTCTTTAAATAATGGATAGTGCACACTATATGAAAAGGGACGTCTTGGCTGTGGAATATTTCTAGCAGCAGCAGAAGTTATCTACCTGAAAGTACCATACCTTTAATGTGTAATGCAACATGTAAGGTTTATCCAGATAGGGTGCAAAGTGTGAGAAAATGGCATAATCTACATGACAAGTGCATACTAATTCCAGCTTTTCATTGATAGAGCATAGCTTACTGTAAGATGTGGATCAAAATAATGTGAAGAAATCTCCCTTGAGTTCTATATCACTTGACTAAAATATTTCAGTCTATCTTCAGTAAAGAATTCATTTCTCACTGTAGGATTGCCTCTAATTTCCTCTTCCTGCACCAAGTTTAATTATGACCTTAAACTCAGACTAACTTGCCTGGCAATAAGTGTGAAGATAATAGTCAAAATGCCATTCCCATGCAAGCCATCCACGCATTTATTTTTCATTAAAAAAGGGTAAATTACCGAAATTATAAAAGTTGTCCAGTGCCTTCCCACAATTCCTCACATAAACACAAGACAGATTTTTTTTTCCTGAAAATCAGTAGGAAAAAATCACCTCAATCACTTTAGCACAAAGAATTATTATCAGATATTCCCCAGAATATTACTAGATGAGAGCAGTAGTGGGGAACACATGGTTCGGCTTTGAAATGTTCCTGTGTGGGTGAGAAAAACCTGAGTACCCAGAGGCAGCTGCCTGGCGCTGCAGATAGCTCAGCGGACGATACATGCTCTCCTCTACTTCATGCACCGAAATGACACTTGATCATTTTGATCAAGTCGGAATTATCCGCTCATTCATTATTGTATAAAGTTGAGGGAGAGCTTAGGAATGTAAAATTTAGTGGTTTTTAAGATCTCTTTTATACCAGTGAGTTGTGTGAGTTTTCAGATACCAAAAGGTACAGAGCTGCAATCACTAGCTTCCATTCATGATTTTGGATTCCGACTGTAGAAATACATACACATATATGTAATGGTTTAAATGGTACTTCAGGAGTACAGCATTCAGAAATATCTGTATGGAAACCAATATGTTTTTATGTACGATATGTAGAAAGTACTAACACAGTTCTCTAAACAGACAAATGTGTCAGAACAGTATTAAGTCATATATTGGACAAGTTTTACCTGTTTGGATAAATACATACATATATATATGTGTGTGTAACATGAATATGTATATGCATATGGATGGATATATATTTGTGCATATATATATTTTCCTTCAAACATAGGTGTATATACAGTCTCCCCTTAGCTTTAAATTGATTTCCAGACTGAAACTAGAAAGGAGAGTTTTTAAAGGCTAGCTCACTACTACCTCATAAATGCCATATGTATATACAGACACATATATATTTACATAAAAGACAATTAACTTCAAGTAGGAATGTAATTATAATCATATAATTTTCCCTAAACTGAGGATCATACCTTCTGTTAAGATTTTTTGCTTACTACTGTAATAAATAATATTCTTATTAAAGCAGAAACCTTATTCTGATTAGAGGGGATATACTGTTTGTTGAGAGTTCCTTGACATTTCTTAGGCCCATGCATTGCTTCCCTACTCCCAAATACTCAGTATGCCCTTTTTCTAACTAGCTGATTTGATTCAAGCTTCTACTTAGCTAATTTAATATTGATTTTGGTTTAGTCTCCACCTTCCACCTCCTTGGCCTTTCGCTTTAAATTAGATCTTCTTTTAAATGAATGCTATCCCAACCCCCAGTTGCCAGCACCTTAGCCTTTTCACTTAAATTGCATCTATTGTTAAATCAATCTTACTCCAGCATCCAGTGTCCCTCTCCTGAGCCTTCCACTTGACATCACATACAGGCCTAAGTGGTGCCCGTTCCTGTCCCTACCTTTCATCCAGCTTCTCCATTAAAATGAAACCTCTTTACAAATCCATTTTCCATTTCCAGTACAAATCTTTTTACTTCTTCAATTCTAAATGGCAACCGCTTTGTGTCCGTTTTAATTTGTAGAGCTTGAAAAGAAACTTTTCAGACTCTCTCTCTTCTGTGTAAGTGCCATCTCCCCCAAGTCTTAACTTTCATGCAGATGGGTTATCCCAGTTTCTGGGCCTCAGCTTAAGCAATATCCATTTCATTGTTATTGTTGCTTGAGTGGTAATTTCCCAGTTCGCACTTCGTGCCTCAGAGCTCTGTCTTGCAGTAACCACTGCCTTTGGTGTGGGCAGCATAAGCCTGGAGCGAGCCGTGCGCCCGCGTGATGAGCCTGTGTGCTGATCCAAGGAGGGTACGGGATTAATCAGGCTCTGTGCTGGGCCAGAAATTATCTTGGTTATATGCTGACAAGGAATCTGGGGATTCAGCGAGCTGAACAGTTACAACTGAGACAACTATTCCCACGGCTTCCCTTTATATGTATCTTGACATGTTTTACACTCTCAACAGACTTATGGATGATTTAGAAGTATAGGTGGCCAGAGTTCACAATGCCTTTTCCTTTATGCCCATGTCTGGCCTGAGAGAGTGATGGTGAGGTTTCATTTTAAAAGAAAGAAATGTCCTCCCTTTTTCCTTACAGGCAATAGCCTAAAAAAATGAAAACAGATCCATGCGAAAAAATGAAAAACAGACCAGCTGAAAACATGAAAACACAGCAGCTGAGCTGAGAGACTACCACATAATTTTCCTTGAAGATGAGGTTTATTCACAGTTCTGTTGTAACAACGCTAAGCTTTGAAATAGAGCACTAAAAAAGACAAAGCTGCTCATTTCTTGTTTTAAGGGAGTATCCATTACAAAAGTCATATAATGTGGGTCCCATTGTATGTAATGGATCCCAGTGTACATAATCATACATTATAGCCTTAGAGGCTATTCAAACAACTACTTTGAAAAGCAGCAACTCTATAAATTCAAAAAGAGATAGCTAATGAGCACAAGTCAGTGAAGTACATTGAATCCAGCCATAAATTTCAGGTCATAGTCAGGTAATTTTGGAAGATCATTTTATTTAGTATTGTATACTTTCTCAAAATGTGGCAGAATCAAACAATTCAAATAAGAATTAACTATCCACAATTTTACCCATCTTTGAAAATCTCAGCTCTAAATATCATAAATCTGAAGGCAACCATCATGTTTCACCAATAAAAGTTGTCAATTTTGTTTGGAAAAGGAAGAGATAACAATGTTGATTATTAATAAAATCAGAGCAAGCGAAAGACCATTGCAAATAATGTGTCAAAAGGACTTCTTAGAAAAATCACACTCACAGAGCGAGAGAAAGGAGAAGATATTAAAATATTAAACTAATTTAAGGTTTCTTTAAATTAAGGTTTCTTTGCTAAACCCTTTTCTTTATCCCCTTGAATTTTTACCTATTCTTTACTTGTCTTTACTGCATCTCTGATGTCACCAGGCCTTCAGCCCTTCATAAAATAACCTTTCTAAATTCCTCCTATTTGTAAACCTGGACTTGTTGTCTGTACATTGTACTTTTCAGATGTTGTAGTTTTACTATTTCAATAGCCCTAATGACTTCAGGATATAAGAGAAGCAAGATTTATAGCAAGATGTGTTATCTTAGTAAATTGGGTGATATAGCTGGTATGGTTTTCCAGCTGGGCCAGCTGGTCAAATAAAATATATTACCTGTTCCTAGAAAACCTATTTTTCAAAAAGGCTACAAAGGCTACATTATATTTATTGTATTTAGTTTGTGTTGCTGGTGTGCTTTATTATCTCTATATCATAACAAGTCTTTCTCTTACCAGTGCTCTGTGATCTGGGTCATACCTGGACCCCCTTTAAGCGTCATTTGGCATTCTTTTGCCTTGAATCAGTAAATATACAGTTGGATTTGTTAGCAGAAATTTAATCTCAGTACGTCTGTGTTTTTGTCAATATTACAGGTTAGGTGCAGCAAAACCAAGTACTGCTGTGTAACTCTCACCATATATTTGATGATTCTTCTTCTTTGGCATTGATTTCTACTCATTTTCTTTTTACTCCTTAATTATGACAATGTGTTATTTTGGAGGACTGAAATTCAAGAGTTACAAGGTTTTCATAAAAGTGTATTTTTTACTTCATCTCTCTTCAGGGAGAAGATTTTTTATGGATGAGGTCAGGATTGCATTATCTTTCTTTATCATTAGCAGATTGATTCAGTGGTGGCTTCAAAGTATTAATCGTGTTACAGACTCTGTTCCTCTTTTGCATATTCATCTTTCTCCTAATATGAAACGATACCAACTTTTTAACAAGGAGAAAACTATTTTCCTAGCCATCACGTGTACTGATATGCATGATACTTCTTTTTTCACTCCATCATATATGAGAAAACCACTGGCCATTGTAAGCTCCAATTTTATAATGCTTTACATTCTTAGTTCTATTTTCAAAGCTGAGAATGTAGTCATATTATATTTTAGGGTTTTGATGAGCTAATTTGATTTGGTGACAGAGATGGTAGTGCCAAAAGAAATATTAAGCCATCAGCAAGAACGTGAAGATAGAGCTGGACAAAAGCAATAACAATATGAGGTGCAATAGATTTCCCCATTTGCAGAGAGACACTCACAGAGACAAACGTGTATTCATTGCTGCCCTGGAATGTGATTAAATAGTAGACTTTGCAGATACAGCCACAATGGCTCTGAAATAGTGGACGATCAGATATTCTGGCGCAGGCTGAAGGTACCATAGAAGGCCTTGATAATGCATTTACTGGGACTAGAGAAGGCTGGCATGACATGATCAACAGAAGGGTTATTTTGCTGGCTTCCCCATCTTGAAAAACTAAAGGCAAAAACAAACAGAAAATAAGAGCTTGCTGGCTTATGCGCATCCACAGAGATAAAAGATTGAAAGGAGGTGACTGATAATCTGGAGATCACAGAAGGTGTTTGTCCAGTTCTGTTTCTGATCTGTAGACTTGAATTCAGAGAAGGCACAGTAGGACCACAGGCTTACCTGCTGGGAGGGAGAATACAGGATTTTCTGCTGGGATGAGGAGAGGAACGCTCCAGCAGCATTGGAGGCAGCATTGCTTAGCAGTGGAAAAAAGGTAGTTTGGAGTTTAAAGAGGCTGAAACCCTGGAAGATGTGTGGTAGAAGGCCTTGAGGTCTGGCTCCTCAAGGACGGAAGCAACTCACTGCTAAGCAAGGTGCAGCTAAGAGCACAGTGTAGTTGCAGAGGAGGGAACGCATACAATGCCCCACACTAAGGAGCAAATGTCATGTGGTGAAGCAGCATTTCTACACAGGATGTCACTGATGGTCACGGGGGCAAAGGCAGGATGATAAATGAGGAGAAGAACGAGGAGATGGAAATTGCCTCATCTGAAATAGAAAACAATGTTACACAGTGTTAATGTACTTGATATCATAAAATGGAAAATATCACCAGATCAGTGTTCTTCTGGAAAAGCTGATACCCAGCCTCTCAGCCTACTGGAATTACATGTTTTAGCATGCGTAGCTAGTTCAAGAAGTCAAGTCTGTCAAGGTAAAGGTGGTAGTTCTGTACCTGGTTGTTAGCAAAGTCAGCTACTAACGAAGGAAGGAAGAGTCAGGGAAGATGGAGACTCTCCTGACTGACAGCAAAAGATTTTAACGGGCAGAGATGTTAAGCAGATTTTAAATCAAAGATTTGAAAATAGAGCTATAAAGGAAAGACAAGAAAAATTGCAACATGAGCTGAATGTGACAGAGCTTTATTCACCCAGCTCAGGAATTACACACTCCCCTTTATAGAAAACTCCCAAGGAAAACCACAATACAAAAACAGAAAAAGGCAGAATTAATTGGATTATAAACTATCTCACTTAAATGGAAAACTCAAAGTTACTGGATCATACAGAATAGAAGTTAGAGGTTTATATTTCCTCCCTTGTTGTCTGTGTCCATGCGGTTGGAGAACCGTGCTTCCCATCTGAGTCTCAGCCAAGTCCCTGAGGCTTCTTGAATTGCAGCAGACTGCTTGGCCTTCCGAGTCCTTAGCAGAGCCTTGTCTCCATCGCCTCTAACACCCGCTTGGTTTGCTGCTCCCCACTGCAATCTCTGCTTGAAGAGCAGGTTGGCAGCTCCTTGCCTCTCTGGCTTGTGTCCTGTGCTGTGCCATGAACACAGACACGCTCTCCTGAACATCCTTGGCTAATGCCCGTTCACTCTCTGTAAGACAAGGAAAGACACAAACATGTAAAGTAAATATCATGTCACAGAGAATGACAGCAGCAAAGTTCAGGAACACTGTTCCATCCATAGGAAGGTGGGAACAAAAATCCAGAATCATTCAGTGATAAAAAGAATCTTAATCTGCTTTTTAAAATAAAGTTAATATTCTACTGTGAATGGATGGTGTGAACTTTCTTCTGTGCACAGAAATCCTTTCCTCCAAATGTCACAAGTGTTCTGAAAGGCAAGGCTTTATGTCATGTATTTGATCTTGTAAATACTTTGCTCTAGGAAGTATCTTTAATTATTCAATAGAGTTGAATGGGGTCTGCATTATATAAAGGGAACATTAATTTCACATACTACAGCATCTGTGGCTTGCAGTTAAGGTTACAAACAGCAGCTGTGGTATTCATGGATATATAATAACCAGGCAGATATAAATGCTTAAATGTTGTAAAGAAATTGGTATGGATACAAAGAATAACAGGCCAGAAACAGAGTCCCATGGGACTCAAGTGATAGGGGAAAAAAAATAGTTGAAGAAACAAAACATCTAGCTGGTGACTTAGTAATGAACTGTAGGTGGAATAGATTGATTCCAGCTGGTCCCAGCATCTGCACGAAACGTTTTTAAAAGAGCTCTGTAGTTTATGACATCAAACTCAGCAGAGATATAAAGGCATACTAATACATAACATATATCCTTGAATGAGAATACCAAAAAAGATCAAAGAATAACTTCAAAAAGCAGATTCAGAGTTCTGTCTCTTCTGGAGCCATCTTCAACACATTTATTGTGAAGATCATGTGTTTGGAGATGTGACTGAAGCTGTAGCGGCCTTCTGTACAACAGTCATTACTCTTGACTATTTGAGCTGTCACTTTAGTGGATTGACTAATGTATGTGTTGTGAAAACTCAATGGAATTGTTTCTGTCTTGGTATTATGTGAATGTAATTGATGGATGTAGATTCTGGGCATTTAGTATCTTTTTTGCATGAATTATTTTTCTTTTGCTAGCATAATTCATACGTGGTCAGTATATTAACTTAAACAGTAAGAAAAAGAGGGAATCCCAGAGCGTTCTGCACCAAAGGGGCTTAGATCAGAAATGGTGCCAGAGAGGTGAAAATCAGTGATTAGTGAAAACAAATGAGCTAAAATTATTCACATTTCTAATTTTCTTACTGTATAAAAATTAGGTAGGAAGTTGTAATTGGAACTGTTTGCAATTTACTTTGGTCATATGCAGAAAGAAGGCTACCCTTCACTGTATTTAAAATCTTATTCTAGAACTAGCAATTGCACCTTTAAACACAAGCCTCAGAAAAAAAGCTTTCTTTGTTTGAAGTGTTTTTAAATACAACCTCCCTATGCTTTTTTCCATAAATAAATAATAAGTCATTTAGTTACTAGTCATCAGACAAGTATTTTAGTGATCAAGACAAAAATTGAGAAAACAATGTTAACATTCTCATTAAAATGTTAGCATTTTCACCAAAAAATATTGACCTATATAGGAAGAAAATGTATCATCAGAAATACTTTGTTCAAACAGTATTGCTGATGACATGTCATGCTGAGATGTATGAGATGATGCCCAGGCTGATTTGCTTTACCCAAAAGATTAGGCTCTGATAAGTATTTAGAGAGAGTAAGAGAAAACATTTTAAATAAAAATGGAAAGCTATTCTTCATCAACTTAAGTTTTGCAATACAGGTTTGCAGATAGCAAAATGTCACAAAAAAAGGATGTTTGCTGAAGCTTAAAGGAAAGAATTCTTATATATTTGCAGTTTAAAGTATATTCTTTTCTGATACTAAATTAGTGATAATAAACTTGTGGTAAGTATTTTTGCTGTAGACCTTATGTGTGATGACTGTACTTTTCTAGGGACTTTTACCATGTAGTGGCCAAGAGTCCTTAATGACCTGAAAGTGATTGAGAAATACTTCAAGAAAAAAAAAAACGTAATCAGGCAGCTAGTCATTGAACTTCAGTAATGGGGTGGTAAGGCTGTAAAGAACTTTCAAAGGCATGGCACAGAGAACATTTTGGAAAGGTATTTTCATATTTGGAATGACTTGAGGATCTGGAATAAGAAGGTTTGAGCCACTTTCACTTTCTAACAGCTTTGATCTTCCTCATACTTTTTTCATCTTACTGGGCAGTCACATCCTTGCAAAATAAAAAATCTCTGAATATCTGATGTTAAAATCTTGGATGTCACAACACTGATACAATGAGGAGAGAGTTCAATAGCAAAGATCTAGTTAAAATTTCTGTACCAGTGCCCTCTCTAAGGCAACTTGTGAGAGGATGCTTCTTTCAGCGCAGTCCTGCGGAGAAGTGTGGTACTCACGTGTTACAATGCAGGGCAGTTTTTAAAATGACGATCTATTTGGATAGGTAAAGACTAAGAAAAAAGTCTGGTACAAAATCTTAATAATTACTGTGGAACCCTGAAATATTGTCCTTCTAGCTTCCAGTAATAAAAATTTATGTAAAAGCTTGTTTCTTAGTAATTTTCTACCACTTTGTCCTGTTTTAACCTGATTACCGTCTGCTAGTACTTCATAGAGACAGAACAGCAATCACAGTGCCACATGTGATTACTGATATCTCTTCTTCTCCCTTTCTTAATTGTCTTGCACACATTTTCCCTCCTTTAGTCCTCTACATAAATGAGAAGCTATTCCTGGGATCCTGCAAAGGAATTTGTGATTCTTCTGCTATGTGACTTGAGGTTTCAGTTCTCAGGATTAGTAGAAAGAGGGGAAAATGGATAATACTGGCTCCAGACAGGTAGTTGGGTCAGTCTGGCTGGCTCAGTGAAGCATGTAAGAACAGCGTGTCTCTTGTGAATGGAAGGCAACCAAAGAGGTAGAGACCCTAGAAAAAAAACATCCTTATCTGGAAATTTTATATAAGCTGCAAGTGCAAACATTGGAAAGTCCAGAGTTTGGGCTTTATGCATCTAGCACTGAGTTATTGTCAATCCCCCATTTTTGCTTCCTCCTTCTTGATGATTTTAGCTTCTTTTCCTCCTACCTGTCACTTACAGGACCTGGTTACACCCTCCCCAGTTAGACACCTTTTCTTAATGAATGCAATTGCATTAATATATTGCCATTTGAAAAGTCACAGCAGAAGGAAAATAATGCAACGAAAAATAGTATTTGGAACTCCTTAGGCTAAGAAAATCTTCTGTACATAGAAACACACATTCAAGCAGCTGCTAGCCTGCCCCTCTCTTGGAAAGGGGACAGCTGGATGTACAGCCATTCAAGCCGTCAGTTTTGGGGCTTACCCTCATTTATTAGAAGGAGAGGGAAGCATCAATAGTATTCCGGGCCAAGAGACTACAGGATTTACAAAGCATCGTGCTGTCTGCATATCACTGCTCTGTTCATACCTTGCACATCCAGACACGCTTAGAATTTACCAGCTTTGAAAGGAGAAATTAGTAATATACCGATGGGCTGGCAGGCTCTGGCAGCTGTTTGCACAGGGCCTGCCAGCAGGTCAGTGGGATATTGCCAGAGAAGCTGAACTCCAGATGAGAGGGTGGGAAAGGATTTTTTCAGGACTCTGATTCTTCTGCGCTCACTTCAAAGGAAAGCAAATTTTAACTGGCATATGGGTGAATGTGCTGGATTAATAGTAGTAAGACAAACCTAAATGCCATCTGTCTGGAAAAGAATAACCCTCAAAATTACTGATGACAGTGGATACACTTTCTTCAGCCAGCAGCGTATTGCACTTTTCTCACTCAAGCAGATTATGACAACTGTTCCTCTGATGTGGCCCGTGAGTGAATGAACACTATTTTAATGGACTACCCGCAGTGGACAGCCAGCACAGATTTGCACTTCCAAGCCCAGCAGGTAGTGAACTCTAAAGGAACATTTCACACTGGCCATTAAGCATCCAGCATGACCACAAAACTGAGGTGACACAAGGAGAGAGCAATTCCCTGGGAATATAGATCATGTTTTGCAGCCAGCTGCAGATAAAATAACTAGCTTCTGCTGTAAGCTGCTATTATCCATGGGGTGCTAAAAAATCCTCTCCCTAGGATTTTAAGTTTCTCTCTGCATGACTGTAGTTAATGACTGGACTCCGTGGGGTGTTCATTGTTTATAGACTGAATATCCCTACTGCTAACAAGCTGTGTTTTGTTTTGTTTTGTTTTGTTATAATTTAATGCGTAGAATTATAGAACTGTATAGAAAATTACTTTTTCTGTGTTGAACTTTCTTCCAGGCTTATGCAATGTTCTGAAGTTAATTACTGTAGTCCTATGAATCTATGGCATAAATTATCCATTATCCACCAGGCCAGAAATAAACAAAATCAATTATTCGGTATCATCCTTAAACTAATATTTTCCCCTTGGGAAATTTATACAGATGTTTCAGCTGCTTACTTTTGCCCAACTGAACAGAGGGATGTATGGCATTCTCAAAGTTTAGTCACTGTAAAGTTTTAAAATATTTGATCAAAGTTGAATGTCTAAGATGTCTGTTTGCAGTGAAACGTACATAGTAATATCTTTTTACCAAATGAAAATAAAAATTCAAACCTTTACATTTAATGGCCATTTGAGGTCTTAGTCCCGGGAGTCTACAAGACAGAAGTGGTCAAAATGTCAGGTAAAATCATACTGAATTTTTAAAATGAAATGTAACTTATAATTCAAATAACTGATGAATAAATTTCATATTAAAGAGCTATCAGCCATAAAATAGAGTGCATAATGAAAAATGGCACATTCCATTGTCTTGTGTGATAAAGCAGCTTCTTGCCTTGAGAATTAGCTTCACACAAATTTTAAGTCAAACTTCAACTTTAATACTGTATAACACATCTTGGACTGCAAGCAAGAAAGCCTCAGCTAAACAAGTTTCAGCAGCTCATCTCAATAGCAACATCATGAATGGTGCTATTAAATACATTTTCTTTGTCAGACAAAGACATGTCTATGTTGTCACTCATTAATACTTATTGACTTCATTTCTTTCTCCAAAAGATTTTTTACTAGAAAGACTGGTTACTTTAAATTCCCCCCCTGCTTACAGTTGCAGATAATGCTTATGATTGCTAAGAGGGATGATGTATGGTTGTGAAGTGCTGAATTATCTCAAAAATGTACTTTCAAATTCCTCCTATCACAAGTCCACTGTAAAAAATAAGTAAGCCCCTTCAGAAAGCAGTGAAAACTGAAGTATATAACCACAAAAAAATTTATATCACTATGGATATCATTTATTCTAAAAAATTAATCTGTAACTGTGTCTTGTATTGGACATCTAGATACTTTAAAAACCAACTTTTACAAAAATATATCTGAAAATACATCTTTCTGTAAGGGTTCAGTCTCATTAGTGCCTAAGTCAATGCTGATGTACGTTGTTTTATTTGGTGACGGCATTCTGAAGGAGAGCTGCAGCAAAAAAGCACTACAGTGTGAAGCAGGGGTGCAGATAGGCTAGGGGGGGTACTCGGGCTGGGCTAGCTCTGCAGCATTATGTCCTGCTCAGACAGTTTTAAGAAAAAACTCTTGCAGCTAAGGTGATGCTGTGTGATTGAAGTACATCCCGTTCAGTTTTCAGCTAAGCTACCCCTTTCCTGGAGTCAAGAAAAGAGGGAACTAAAATCAACAAGAGCATTTCCACAGATTTCAGCAGATATTTCACCAGTCCTTCAATCTCTAAGCCTCATTTCTGCATCCCCTCACCCTGGATGAGCAATCTTAACTTTCCTTCTTTACCTAGGGCATACATTGCTTGGGAAGGGACTGTTTCTTATTAGGTGCTCATTCAGCGATTAATACAATGAGGATCAAAATTCCATTGAGGGCTTTTAACATATGCCTATGTATAAACAAACGAAGGCAGTTGCTTTCAATGTGACCAAAGAATCCTAACGTGCTATGCACAGGTCTGCAAGAAGCCCATTTATATCAACAGAAGAATAACCTTCTCCATGAACCTGCTTTTAGATTTCTAGGATAGCTTGGGTTTGTGGCTTCTTTAAGCTGCTGAAAAATCTTACCAGACAAAACAAGATACAAAACTCAGACTAAGATGTCTTATTTTAAAATCATTATGATTGTAGAAGGCACTAAAAACTTCTCAAGAGCAGATATCTCAACATTATTTCTGACATAGAAATCTTGAGAGAAAGTAGAAGGGTTCTGAAAAGGCTTCCTGTCCCCACAAGTTCATCCAGAGAAGGTGATGCTGCTTCTTCACATTCAGTTCTCACCTGTTTGTTCTCAACTCAGCAGACACACCTTTGGTTTTTCTTGCCGTTGTTGTGCTGCATTCCTGCAAGTCCATCCAATTGTAAAAGTTTAGGTGAAATTAGGTTCACAAGCTAAACTGTTTCCACTGCCTAAATTTCTAAACACTGCAAAAGGAGCGGAAAGCGAATCAATGAAATATATGCTGAGATTGCCCTAAGGAGCAGCAACGACCTCCTCCCACTGCAGCTCCATGAACGCTCCCTTTGCACGCACACTGGCAGGAGTGCGCATGTCTGCTCAGCCAGCTGGTAGCCCACCTTGCCAGGCACAGGGCTGAGTGGACCCCAAGGAAGACAGAGCACAGAGACTTCTGTTGGCAGCTTCCACTGCAGCTTTACGTACTTTGTTTATTTCTTGTAAGCAAACACTTGCATGCACTTACCATTTTTTTAAACATAATTTGTCCATGTTTCTTTTTCAGTTGACATATTTTCATTTCCATTTGTTCATTTCTGGAACTGTTGTATTTTCAGTTGATTTCATAGGCGGACTTGACACATACTCCTACCGACAGCCCCCCCAGGATCATGTTGAGTTAAAGCCTGTAAAGCCTGTAGGTAAGGTTCCGGTCCTACGGACCATATTAATCCTTCTAACTGGACTGAAAGCTAACCTTCTCCTGAAATAATTTTGGCATCAGGTTACTAATAATTTAATTATATTTTAATTAGAGCTTGATTAAAAATTAATCCACATAAAACATGTGAGTAAGGACACTTTGTCATTGGTGACATATCCGCTAAAGCAAGGATTAGTAGATATCACCGTGTCTGCCATGTCGCGCCTCGGCTTAACGCAAGGAGAGGCTTGCAGTGAAGGGTGGAATTGCTTCCCTGCTGACTTTTTAGCAAGAAGAGAGCTGGTTTATGGCTGCTGCTGCATAAACCTTAACGTGATTAACCCATTTATGGAAAAGCAGAAGCTTTTACATTTGTCTAGCTGCTGAAAGAAAATTGTTTGCTGAAAAACTGCTAGTGAGCTTAAAACCTATCTATCTGTAGAGTTTCACTGGACGTTCGTTATCTGTCATCACTTATTTGCTCCCACCATCAAAATCACGTTTTCATAGACTCTTCCTACACTGCTACCTAATGAATAATTTTGGATGCATATCTATTAATTTTATTTGGAATAAATTAAGATTGGGAGACATTACTAATACATATATTTTGACAGAAGCTCAGATAACTTCAAACAGATGATATTTCAAAGTATTACTGGTAAAATAGAAGATGTTCATTTGGAAATTCTTCTTAGATGCTTGTAAGTTATTGCCCTGATGCTTTCTGTCTTTAAATTTACCTTCAGGCCTTTCATGCAACTTAAATGTAACATAAAACACACCTGCCGCTGATATTGACTGAAACTGATGTAATGACTTACTGTATTTTACCTACCAGTTAACAGAATTAAAATGAGGTTGAAGGTGTTTCCTGGTGTACGCCTGTGTGCATGTGCTGGGAGTTTTAATTTAACCTGGAAAATTGCTAACCAAGTGTTTTAAGTCAGCACTTGACACCTGAACTTTGCTTGTGACTTTATGAACTTCTGCATGTTTTTTAAATATATGTTATTCATGCTGCAGCTTTCACTTCATAGAAATAAACACGGACAACATTTCAGTCAAATTTAGTGAGTAAATATTGTAGGATTATGAAGGCCTGCAAAAGAGAAAAGCCCTATCTCAGTATGACGGTGTATGTTCGAACAGGAAGAAATGTCACGTTACGACATCAAAATGAAATAATGAACACTTTGACATGGCATCAAGTGCACCCTCTACACTGGAATCTGTAACATTTCATTAAATGCAAATTTTACTCCATTTTCTATGGGAAAGACGACAGCAAAATGGAGTTATGACCATTCTGAATAAGCTGATAGAGACTGAAAAAGTGAAATTGTTAACCAGGAGCAAAAAAAGCCATAGCTACAACATTTACGCCTCCCCATAAAAGATTTTAATCTCTAAACCTGCATTGAGGTTAATTTTAAAGTAATAGGTGAATAAAAGTTTAGTACTTTCTTCACAAACTTACTATAACTAAAGGAGAGGAAAAAAAGATATTTTCACGAAAGACATATATATGTTCCTGCAAAATCTGCTAATGTGTTTTGCAGTAGAAAAGTTACAGCATCTGAGAATTTGTTCTTTGATAGCAGATTTTGATTAAGTAACTTGAAGGATTTGGGGGTTGTTGGTGAGCTTGCAATACTGGAAAATAAATGGCATCTTCCTGTTTCCCATACATGAGTATTCTTGTACAGCTGGGAAGACCCTCTCTGGCCTCTTTATGGCTGCCAGAAGTACAAAACTGGAACACAAATTATACTGTGTTTTCTTCTTTATTAATGTTTTGGTTTTATGCACTGAAAGATACAGAGGATCTTTACCCAAGCAGGGAGGAAAAATACCATCAGTGATCAAAAAGTGAATTAAAAACCTAATTGCTGGAAACAATCTGAATAGCCAGTGGATTGTGCCAGAATTTTGGAGATTATTATCTCTCTGCAGCACATCAGCCTTCTTGACTTCTTTTGAGAAGTTAATTGCTGTCTGTACCAGTTATATACAGTCTGAGAATCCACTGTATCCCTAAGAAATGTGACTTCTGGTGTCCAGGCTGTGAAAAACTCCATTTCTGTTCTCTGAGAATTAGAACATGAATAATGCTCGTTAAATACATTCAAAACCTTAATAAAGGTTGCAAATATTTTGCCATCCTTGACACTTTTCTCATGGGAAAAATTAGCATGATACCTTTTATAGATGAAAATTTGGCTTCATTTCCCTTTTCTCACTCTTTTTATTTCTCTTATTTCATTCAGAAATTAACTAAACACAGCCCATTGAAACGACAAGATTCTGTAGCCTCATCCAAACTATGTAGAAGTCAGTCTTGTTTTGCTGAGTATGCACATTCTGTACGATATCTGCTTAATGCTGCCATAATTATCAATGATTTGCAAGTCTAAGATTAGTTTTCCTTTTCACCCCTGAGAAGAGGTTAAATTTGAACTTGGTCTCTCAGGGAACATTCTTTAATGTAAATATGAATGATCATATCTTCTCTGTTTGCTATTCATTCTGCCTATAACTCCGTTCAGCTACCGGACAAGGAGAAGCAAGATCTTTGGCCTGAACTGTGCAGTTTCCATTAACATGTGTGTAAAGCATGAGACAACTGAGGGAGTGGAAAAAAATTGTCATGTTCTCTTTGGGACTAAAGCACATGGACTATAAAGCAGATTGTTGTGTTGTCGTCTGTTTGAAACACAGTTATCAACAGCCAGGTCACTCGGTATTAGAATTACTTCATGTACTGCTATATTGAAAAGAGAGGAGCATGGGGATTAGAAGAAATTAGGACAAAAGCAAATGGCCTCAAGTTGAGCCAGGGGAGTTTTAGATTGGATATTAAGAATTATTTCTTCACCAAAAGGGTTATCAACCATTGGAACAGGCTGTCCAGGGACATGGTTTAGTTGCCATCCCTGGAGGTATTTAAAAGCCATGTAGACGCGGTGCTTAGGGACATAGTTTAGCGGTGGACTTGGCAGTGTTAGGTTTGCGGTTGGGCTCAATGATCCTAAAGGTCTTTTCCAACCTAAATGATTCTGTGTTTCTAGATGAAAAAAATAAATAGTTGCATTTTGGCTTGCATTAGGTTTTTGTAACATTATCATTATTATTACTATTAATGGTGTGCAGAAGTTAAAGTTTCCACGTGTCCCATTCGTGTTTGGATTAGTAGGTCTCATACAGTGCTGCTGGTGTCCCTAGCATTTCTAGGGACGTTGCTGGCTTCTGCACGTGGGACTAATGCAATGTCTGAGAAACTCTGCCAGTGGAGAAATCACTGCTCTCTGATGGTCTGTGTGATCCCATGCTGTTTGCATCTTCTCCTGAGACTCTACCCACTGTAAAATCTCTGTGCAAGACCATCATAGATTTTCATGGTTGACAGGAAGTCATGTGAGAATACGTAGATTCAGCAGGGGTGTGATTGTGATGGGGACTATAAACAGCATGAGTCCAGCTCAAACGCACACTTTTTTACTCAGGTCATGTCAGAATTTTGTAATGTGGTGAATGTGTATCTTACATTGTTAAATTATATTATGCTGAAAAGAATCTAGTATTATGTGAGCTTCAGGCATGGTTCACTATCTGTGGCATTTTTTCCCCAGATATTTTTTGCCTTTGTGGTACACATGAATGAAAACTGCCACTTTTTACCCAGCCATTCATTCTTGACCTTATATGTGGGTCTTACAGCTGAGGAAATTAGTGACCAGAGGTGTTCTATCTATTTGTTGATTAGTTACTAACTGTCAGCTGGTGTGAATTTACATCTCACAAATGAGAAGATAAACATAGGTTTTCATTTGTAAGTAATTAATATATTCTGCTTTTTAGGTCGAAGTAAGTAATGAACATGGACTCAAGACTTCTGCTGCTGTAGCTGAAGAACCAGATTTTAGAAGAAAAGACCAACCTTGCAACTCATCATTCTGGAAGAAACCCACCATCCGTTTCTCACGGCATGTGGATTGTTCTTCCCACAGGCTCAGCGTCATTATCAGCGTTGTTATTTCATAGATCCTTGTAGATGATCTTGAATTTTTGAATAATTTACTTATATGGACACTTGTAAATTGTAAATTTTTTCTTTTTTAATTTCAGTATTTTTACAACATTTAGTGTTAAGGCATGAAAACAAAACAACCTGTGAAAACTAGGAGAAAGGTGCATCTTTCTCAAAAAAAAGTCAGTATTTTTTGACTGATAGAATCATACTGTGCCTGGTCAAGATTGTGTCAGTAAACAGTAATTCTGACTCCAAAATATGCAGCAGGAGTCAAACCCTAACAGTGTACAAGACATCATTTCACTGCTGTGTTTGGAATTTATGATGTCCATTCCTTGCATTGTTTGAACTGCTGTAGGCAGTAGGAATTGATCTATGACTCTTTTACCCAGATGTTCCAGCACTAACGTACTCACCTAATTATTGCAATTCATATATGGCTCCTTCTCCCTCCCTAATCTCTTTTGCCCTGAGCCCACCACCAGTAGCTGTCTCTGATTTGAAGAGAAGTAGGATGACTGCTCTATAGCTGTCAGTCTCTAGGAATCCTTACATCCTTACATCCAGGGCTCTCTGTCTGTGATTTGCACATTTTTAAATTCTTTTCCTCCCTTTTCCCAGGAAGAAGCCAAGCATGAATGCACAGTACAAGGCACCAACTGAAGCCTTAGAAGCCTCTGGGGACTAATTTTGCTCTTAATTTAAAAGTAAACAAACAAACCTGAAAATGTCTGTAAAAATTTGTAAAGTTATTTGTAAATACTTCTAGACAAAGAACATGTATGTAACTCTGTGGTGTTTTGTTTTCTATTCTGTCTCCACTAGCATAAAGTGATGCACACAGCTGTTTTCTCTGGGGAACTGGCAGCTTTTTTAAGGAAATACTGTTTCTTTCTTCTTAATTACTATATAAAGTGCTGTGCACAGTTGTATGCCCCAGAGAGTTACGTCTCTCCACAGAGCCTACGTGCCTCAGCATTCAGTGGAAACTTCATCAGTGTTTTGGGGTTGTTTCTAGTTCTGTGCTTTCTCATTTTATGGTTTCTTTGGTGGGACTGTCAGGAAGGACATTTCTTCCGATATCTCTACCTCTCCACCGGAAGATGAACAGAGGTCCACTAGGTTCCTTCATAAATATCCTCACAATATTCAGCTGGTAATTTCTGGTGCAACAACATTTAAAACCTAAATTTGCAGTCTTCTCTTGAATCATATATTTTCAAGTCTGAGCAGATGAGAGCTAGAAGAAGGCTTGTCTTGATGTTTTCCCTGACTCTTTGCCTTCTAAATTCTATTTGTGTTATTTATCAATACAAACCCAATGGGGATGGTAATAAATTGCAGGTAGAGTCTATCATTTTTAGGTGACAAGGCTCTTGTGGTGCATCCACCTGTTTCCTAGCTAGTTAAATCAAAGACTTCACCATCTTTGGAGAAAACACAACCTGAACATAGGTTAACCTTCCCCGAAACCAAGTCTGAAGTAAGTGTTAAGACAAAGTCAATAGAAACGACAACTGAATAAAACCCTTTCTTACCATTCCTAGGACTGGATATACCTCAAATGGTATATCTTTATCCGTGAAGTCAGACTGTGCCAAAAAGAGGGATGTTTTGTATGAAGATAATGCCATCTGTCCTTATGTATTTGTGTGTTCCCTCATACATTCTTTCCCCTATATTCTAGAATACCACAAAGTAGTAGGTTTGTCCCATCTTCAAGACTTGATATTAGCACTAAAAAACAGGTAGTTTGTTACAAAACTTTATTAATAATATCATTTTTGAGGCATCTTGAAGAAGATACAGTGTGAATTACTTTATTGCTGTAATATTTTAATAAGGTGAACATATTTTTATCTGCTTCCATAATATTTTACTTCTGCTTAGCACAACAGATTTTTCTGTTTCTTTACATGATGCCTTAGTGATGATGTCTACCTAGTCAGTGCGTGCAGCCTTCTATGTTTGTGACGGCTCCAGAACTTCAGAGACGGGGATAACTGAGCACCATTCAGTGTCTAACAGTTCCCAGAAGCTGCCTTCCTTCAACTTTCTTGAGTGCAGAGAGAGCCCAGGAAGTGAGCATCCAGCACAGTGATTCCTATGATTGCAGCTGTGGAGCTCTCGGCACAGGAAAGACATGGAGGTGTTGGAGCGGGTCCAGAGGAGGCCACAAAAATGATCTGAGGGCTGGAGCACCTCTCCTGTGAGGAAAGGCTGAGAGAGTTGGAGTTCTTCAGCCTGGAGAAGAGAAGACCCCGGGGAGACCTTATTGCCACCTTTCAGTGCTTAAAGGGGGCTTATGAGAAAGATGGAGACAGGCTTTGTAGCAGGGCCTGTTGCGATAAGACAGAGGGTACGGGTTTGAAACTAAAAGAGGGTAGATTTAGACTAGTTGTAAGGAAGAAATGTTTTACGATGAGGGTGGTGAAACACAGAAACAGGCTGCCCAGATGCCCCATCCCTGGAAACATTCAAGGTCAGGTTGGACGGGGCTCTGAGCAACCTGATGGAGTTCAAGATGTCCCTGCTTATTGCAGGGGGGTTGGGCTATATGACTTTTAAAGGCCCCTTCCAACTCAAACTATGCTATGATTCTATGATCAACATCGTTCCCATTTGGGTTTTACTTTTCAGCATTAATTTCCCTGCATTAATTATTATGGGTTGGCAGATTAAAGGCCTCCAACTGAACCCAGTGCTACCCTCGGGACCAGGCAGGAGGCAAGGGAAGGAGCACTACATCCCGCCGGTTGCACAGATTCATACTCTGTTCTGGAAGAGTGTGTTTCATTTTCTACCAGGATAGGCATGTCTGCTGGATCATGTTTTACAAATTTGTCTGAATGTGTCTAAACCCTGCCTTTCTTGGGGTCCTTCAGGTTTTCAGCTTGCTAATGAAGAACTGTGTACACACCACAAAAATTCTGTGAAGACGGAACCTGACTTCTTTTCCATCTGAAATATTGATCACTTTTTAGCTGGGGAACGCAAACTAGTATATCCCAAATAGTCTAAAAATCTCGTACTCATTACAAATACAGCAAGTCTTCCATCTGTCTCACTTAATGAACAGAACAATCCTGATTGAGAGGAATTTGTCTTCATTAGAACAAGCCAAAATGCACACTGCAGTGGTAAGGGAAACTGTCATTCTTTTCTAAATTGAGACACAAAAATAGTACCAATCAATCTATACATGTTGGAAAAAACAATCTTGAGAATAATAAATGGATTTGAATGTTAATTGCTGTGTCCTCCAATATAGTAGATCATATTGGCTAACATTTTTGTAGGAAGCTGTAAGCAATAATTCCTTTATTTTTGCAACATATGCTTTCAGTAAGGTGTTAGGTGAGTCCCAGATCAGCCAGCTACATGGGAAGTAAGTGTCAGCTTTCTCAATAAACTTGGACAGTTTTCTTAAGCTTAACTGTAACATGCAATTTCAGGAAATGACTAGGTTTGTACTGCAAAACAGAATTTGCTGACAATCCTAAAACCTTAGATTATCAGTTGGTATAAACTGTTCTGGTGGCATTAAGAAGTCATACTGTAATAACTTAGAACAGCTGAAGATCTGTCTTTCAAACTTTTAGACTTTTTTCCTTTCCCCAAGTTTCTGCTTAATTCAAATTTTACAGAGGATCAGATTTGCAATGGTACCTTAACTGATAGCAAAACTGGAGATGTGACTGCAGAAATGCGGAACCACGTGTTCCCTAAGGACTGAGTCAGGTACCACCAGTTTCGTAAAAGAGCAGCTGATGCCTTCAGGACCTGAAAACAGGAAGTTTAGCAAGAAATTAACAGATTTTTGCCTGGTACAGTGACATAGAGTGATGATATATTACAATTTCTGGTGTTGCTGGAGGAATTATTGGTTGCACTGATATGCCCAGCTCTTTCCTATACATAGAGATTTTTTACAAAAAATTTGAAATAAATAAATATTTTGAAGTTCAATTATGATCTGAAGGAACTCATTAAAATTAAACAGTTCATAATCTGGATTTGCTGAAGGGTTTTTTTAGTGCTAGGATATGACATTAACTACTATAAGTAATTTTCAATAGCACTTTACCAGTTAAAAACCTGAGAATTATAGCTGGTTTTATTTAATACCTGCTTTCTTTCAGTAGTGCAGAAGATGGTATTTAGAAGGTGGTATTTACCATGTATTAATAAGGATATTAGGGTTTGAAGCTAGGGGTATGGTTGCTGGCTAACATGAGACAAGACTATCTTTTGTTGTTTAAAACCTGAGAACACATAAGAGAGCCACTCAAAAGCCTGTTGTCCTGCCCCCAAAATGGCAGATTTTAGCCCCAACAGCTGGTGCCTTGTCTCTTTCAAACACCGTTGAGTGTAGGCTTTCTTTGTTCATAGCCACCGTGCCGGGATCTGCTCCATGTCTGGATCCTGAGTTTCACCTCTCCATCCAGTCATCCACAGCTCAGGAGTTGCAACACCTTTATCACCTCCGAGCACCACGCTGGCAGCTGCAGCCTTTATTCAATGGCAACTGCAATGTGCTTCTCTGCACCCAGCTGCCTGCCTGTCTTTCACATGGGGATTATCTGGCTGAAAAAACCAACCCAGCAATCTATCAAGTTCCTTTAACCGACTTTGACAGTGGCAAACAAAAATCGACGTCCCAGACTAATTGGCTTGCCTCCTTCCAGTATCCGCCTCATCTAGTTTAATTATAACAAATTACAACCTGGGAGCTCTTTTATACACTGAAGAAGTTTCTTTTCAAGTTGGTAAAATGTTCCTTCCACGTAAAGCTCCAACTTCAGCAGGACGTTTTTCGCAAACAGATTCGGCTCTTACCCGCTATGCTGAGTGCTTTGACAGAACCTGTTCTTTAGTGCCCGACATAGCGATGGGGCCATGTTGTTCCCTGCCAGGATAGTTCTTTTACAGCAGGGCGGCTGGGTCATGTCGGAGGTTTGATGGGTTAGGGCTGCATA
>Ga0065711_1029932_pt1 | contig 34293 bp, 9 predicted proteins | sample Hoacrofraction12_FD_59098 | JGI IMG/M metagenome (GOLD analysis project Ga0065711, IMG submission 59098) | Hoatzin crop microbial communities from Cojedes, Venezuela - Epithelial fraction 12 v2 (version 2) | ecosystem: Host-associated > Birds > Digestive system > Esophagus > Crop | place... | reverse complement strand
ATGGCAGCACAGCCTGCCGGTGTATCCACCACTCCTCCCAGTTTTGTGTCATCAGCAAACTTGCTGAGGGTACACTCTAACTCTTCATCCAGGTCATTGATGAAGAAGTTGAATAAGACTGGGCCGAGTACTGACCCCTGGGGGACACCACTAGTTACCGGCCTCCAACTAGACTCAGTGCCACAGATGACACCTCTGAGCTCTGCCATTCAGCCAGTTCTCAATCCACCTCACTGACCATTCATCTAGCCCACACTTCCAGAGCTAAAGTGTGTGGCTGGAGGCTGAGGAGACATAGGGTTGATCTGGGGATGTGCTAGTCTTCTGTCTTCCAAAAATCAGTCCCACCTGAAGCTATGCACATCAGATGCCTTGAAACTCATTTGGCAGACCAAACTAAATCTTTCTTTGAGAAATTAAAAGTTCGTGGTAGTTAGGTTACCACTGGTAGGTTTTACTATCCCTGATAGGACTCCCATTCCCTCACCCATGGGGGTGGCATGGCTGGCTGTGGGGTCCCTGCAGCACCCGGCTCCTCACCCCTCCTCATGGAGCAGCTCTGCTCCTCCTGCACCCTGGCAGTGAGCTCAGGATGCCCTGGGCTGAGCCAAAACAGGGCAGTGGGTGAGGGTTCCCGGGGAGTCCCTTCCCATGGTGCTTTCAGAGCCCTGACACCGGCAACGCCTCACACAGCTCTGCTGCTGGTGGTGAATTGTGATTTTACATCCTCTTCTGCTAGTTTTTGGTGTCCGAATCTGCTGCTTGCAGACAGTTAGGAAGTCCACATACGGACAAAACCGTATGGGCTCACGATCGACAGTTGGACTTGATGATCTTAGAGGTCTTTTCCAACCTGAATGATCCTATGATGCTATGCAGACCTGCCTACACAACCTCTGCTGTTTCAGACCAGTTGTTCTTCCCCAGGGCAGTCCCCTCCAGCTCCCAGATGGTGCTGTGTATTTGGGGATGCACAAAATGCAGAGTGGATCTCGTGATGTGAAAGCAGCAGATTGGCACTACCAAATTAATTTCTGACTCTTGTTTAAGCTGAGATTTGGACTCAGATGGCCAGAGTATTAGAAATATAGATAAAATGCCTATCACATATATTGGAAATATACTCTGTGTGTCTTATATGCATTGAGGACAAAGTTATTTGACTGAGAAGGTCACTGGCTGTATCTTAACACTTGTCCTTCCCTCTCACAGCCAACATTTTGGATGCTCACAGCTACAAATGGTCATAACTGATGAGTAGTCACCTGATCCCATGACAAAAATTAAAGCACTTTAGTGTGGTGGCAATGTCACAGCTGCTGAGAACTCAAATGCCGTCAGTCAGACTCCAGTTCTTGCTGCAATCTCTCTGTGTCGCTCTACTCACATAAACAAGCAGTTTTGTAGCAGTCCCCTTCATTACTGCTACCCTTGGTTGACTCCAAGTGCTGGTTGAGGGGCGGTTATCAGTTGCTAATAAAGTATTTGGAGTTGCAGCCTGATACAGATTAATTGCAGAGGGATCTGCAGACGTTCAGTCTCACTGCAAAATCCAAGGGGAGCATCAAGAGAATGAAAAGCCAACTCATAATTCACCACCAAGCCAGAGAATCTGTCCCTCTGCACCTGCTCATAGCTTAATATACTAAGGCCTTTCCTACCCTCCTATGGAAAAAGTGGTAATGCGGCAGCAGTCCTGGGAAGTTGTTCAGTTCTGCTATGCTTTCCTCTGAATCCAGGACTGAGCTTTCCAGCTCTGTGAATCTCAGGACCTAGAGGAAGAGGAAACACCTGCCTCGGGGTGCAGACGGACCTTCAAGGAAAGCTGATGTCCTTCTTCCTCACCTTCCTCCCTTCTTCCTAGGGTGGGCTCAGGCTGTTACATGTACCCAGCAGTGCAAAATGCAGAAAAGATTAATCTTAAAGGAAGTCAGTTATTGCAGGAATGACATTAGCTCAGCACCATCAGAAGCTAATTGTTGGCCTCATTAGGCAACATCATTAATACTTCGGATGACTGGGATACCCTGCAAAACAAAACGGGTGGCTTGAATCAGGAGTCTGATGAAAAACGCAATAGAAAATGTGACAGCGGGAGCTGGGGAGATTACTCACAAGAATTTCTGCTGTCAGCGTAGAGATTCCCACTTGGAAGTAAGTGAGAAGGGGAAAGACTTGGGCATGTCAGCTGATCAGAGCTTCACAATGAAGCTGCTAGCTGTGAAGCAGCCAAGAAAAAAGCAGGGGAAAAAAAGCCAAGAAAAAAGCTCAGAGGCACCAGCCAAAGCATTGCCAGTAAATGCAGGGAAATACTAAAGCCAGAACAGTAAAAGAGCGAAGAAAGAGGTGCCAAATGGGGACAAACAAGCCTACGATGCTGCAGCTGCTGCCATCGCTGCCATGCAGGCAGAGCCCGCTGGTCACCTGGACTGTGGGCAGAGGGGCTGAGGAGAGGCGGGCACTGGCGGGCAGGAATGAGTACAAAGCAGGGCTCCTTGGATGACTGGCAAAACTGAGATCCCCTTTCAAAGACTTGCCTTGCTTGGCCCAACAAAACTAAGCTGAGGCGAGGTGTGGCTTCTCTCTGCAAATACATCAGGGGAATAAAGCATAGGGTGGGAGAAGAGCAGTTTAAAGGACAACGTTGGCACAAGAATAAGTAGGGTTGAGCTAATCCTTGCTAAGTTTCAGCTGAAAGTCAAATGATTTTGACAGTCATGAAGTTCTGGAATAGCAATCAGGTGCGGAAAAATGAGCCACTTCTTAAGAATGAGCCAAATAGTTTTACAAAACGTGAGGTGATGCTTGTGGCAGAGGAAGTTTCTGTGCCCCTTGTATTCCAGGATAACCCCATGGATATCTGCTGCCTAATTAAGGAACCCTCACGCACAGAGCGGGAGGCTTTGCAGCTGGCTCTTTTCCCCCCTGCCCCACAGACGACGCATGAGACACGGTTTCCCCAAGTGCTGTCCTCCAACTAAAGGCAAAGTCTGGAAGGGAGAGTGAAGTTTCTTAGGTTCCTTGGCTTCGATCACATTTTTTCAGCAAGGTGGTCTCTAGGCAGTAACTGCAACATAGAGGCTTAAGTAAGCAATGTTCAATAATGTGGATTTCCACGCTGCAACTCAAGAGAAGCAACCAGCATTACTTCAGCATACTAGGAGACATGAACTGCAGGCTTATGGATGCTTCCACTACCTAACTATTCTCCTGCGCTGCCAAAGTCCTGTCCCAGCACGCGCGGCACATAACTGGGGAAGCATGGACTGGGAACAGCCTGTTCTTCTGATGTTCCCAAGTGGTAGTCAGCAATCTGGAGGCGCTTCCCAAGATGACACAGTGTTAACGAGCCCGGACTGAAAGACAAGTGGTACTGTCATAAATAAGAAAAATAAGAAAAGGTGGAGCACAAGATTCATTTGTAGTAGCTACAATGCTAAATTATTACTTGCCTAGCCCATTTGAGTTTTTAAAAGCGAGTTAAATCTTATTCCTCTAACACTTCAAAAAAATGCATCTTTTGGCCTCGTTTAGGCAAGTTTGTAGAGACTAAGGCAATCCCTGTCCTGATGAATTTCACACGCTAAAAAACTACTGTTAAAACCAGCCAATTATTATGAATATCAGCAGCAAATTTCCCAATAACATTAATGCATGTTGTCTGACATCTAACCTACTGCACTCTGAGATGTCGCTGCAAGCCTGTAAAGACTCCATCGGAAGTCCAGCTTTAAATGGCTTCTAATGTGATCTCAATATGGTTTCAATAACTGCCATGTATGTTTTCCCCATCAGAATACTGAAATGGTTTCATGGTGGAAAAGGCATGGAATATCACGCCTGTTTCAAGAAAGGGGCGACCCTCACCCCGTGAGTCGGGTGGTAACGAGCCAGTGCCAGCCCTTGTACCACCCAGTAGGAGACTATCTTGCAGCAGATTTCAGAATGTGAAACACTGCATGGGTTTCACCAAAAACTGTTGGAGTTGTCCATACTATTGTTCTACATTCTAGATTTGAGCCTGCTTCCTGTCGGAGCTCTCATTCCTGATGGCCACCCCAGTCTCCTGCATAGCAAGTGGCTAATCTTCTCCGTCAACATCAGGATGCAGCACACTGACAATGAACACTTTCAGTGTGACGTAATGTTTGTGGGTGTTCCACAAGAGTGGATTTTCATGACACACTTGAGGGAGGGGAGGGGTCGAAGGGAACTACAAACACTGGTAAGAGACTCTGTGCTGTGTGTGGAAGAAAACAATAAAGGGACTAGCAAGGTTGGTACTGCTGGGATGGAGAGCATGAAGAGGAATATGTCAGGGCTAAAAAAATACTGAGGTACAGGAAGGTCAACATGAAAAGTTTCCACTCAATTTTGTTAGAACCAAAAGACTTGGTAAAGGGCATGCAATTATCTGTCCAAGGAGAGGGCATTTTAGTTTCTTTAACAACAGCAGTGCTCGGATAGAACTGGAGGGGTGTAATGTAGGTGTCAAAGAGCAATGCAGGTATTAGGAGAGATTTTGAGACTGTGGATAAATACCTTGGCTATTGCAAGTAGTCTTAAATGCACTGTTGGAAAGAGAAACAATCAAACATGGAGACAGTGCAGGTTTGGCAGGAGGCAGAAAGAGAAAAGTGAAGGATGTCTCCATGACTCTGTGTCCAAATAAAGAAACAGAGGGGGATTTTTTGGACAAAAAGGGACCAAGCGGTATAGTGAGAAAAAAGATTCCATGTGGGGGTTGACCATGTTAACTGTGAGCTGCTGTGCAATATAGGGCAGTGTTCCAGTGGAGTGGGGAAGAGCAGGGGGCTGGAAAGAGAAAAGGTGCTTGTGTCCTTACTGGTGGCTGAATCCGTGGAAATGGAAGGCATCTTTCAGCATGAGATCTTCAGGATGCAATGAAGAATCTTGTAGACACCAGTGACTATACTGACTAGGGGTGGAATTCACCTGCCTCAATTTAGGCAATTGGAGTAGCCTCCATCCAGCTGTCTCTCCCAGTATCCAGTAATCCTGGTTGTATCTGCCAGCACTATGAAAATACCTCAGACAGCTTACAGCAGGATCAAAGGACACTGGGCATTTATGTCTGTGCAGTGACATCTCTGTCATGATTTCCATTGACCACAATGGAGACCTGAAACACCCAGCTTACATTGGACATCAACTCTGCAGACTTTTAAATTTGGAAGACTGTGATCTGGAGCTAAACTTCACTTCAAATAGTTGTAGATAGTTGAGATGAAGGGAGCGAGCAGGGCTACCTTCTCAATGTAGAACTGTAAAGATGACTGCCTTCAAATCTTCTTTAAAAATGTAAAATCAGATGAAAAAGGATAAATGTGTTCAATTTTTTTTTTTTTTTAGAAAAACAGAGACAGTTTTGGGATTGGATTGATGTTGGCCAACCTGTTCTCTTTCATCTCTAACTCATAATATTGTTATCTGAAACCAACTATAATGTATGGCTTTTCAAATCCTGATTTATTAATTTCATGGTTTGAAGCAAGTATGACAACTCTGGCATGTACACATAAATGAGATACTGTAAGATTTGGAGTCTGTGGGGCTATCTGTTGAAGGATCGTTGATTTCAGTGCAATTCCTATTCGAAAGGTGTCTAAAGTATGAAAGTTAAGTGGCAACTTGATTGTTTTATCTCTCCTGGTGAACTGGTTCAGGTGATGCCTCAGCTGCCTGAACTTTTCACTGCCTATGATGAAGATAAGGACACATCTTCTTGTCCTGTCATGTCATAGACATGGTCTGTCCCATTGCAAGTGACAGAAAAAGGGAGCACCCAAAGTACCTTCTACTGATTAAATAGTGTCTAGATATTTGCAGTGCTATGGCTTACTGCAGAACATTGCTGGCTGCTTACTCAGATCCCTGAGCACTGACAACACTGTATCATCCATCGGCATCTCCTTGCTTCTCCTGTAAATTACCTACCTTCTTACAAGCAAGAACGAGAAACACAAGAAGTAAATAAAACACAGAAAACAAGAACAAAGAAGGTGATAAAAAATGTAGGACTATAGGATAGGTAGGGACCTGTCATTCAGCTCAGTTGTCTCTTATTGCAAGCACACAGGCCACGTTATCTATTCAATAAGTTCACAGAGCTCCATCTCAACTGCTGTTAGTTTTTTGTCCTCCTGCTTCCAAATAAAAGGTTGATCCAAACCCTCTGCCTTCTGACAGCAGAGAACCCCCTTTCCCAGGCAAAGTTTACCTGTGGCAGGTTTATATTTATTTGTTCTTTTGCCAACATTCTCTTTAGGTGAATCAACTCTGCTCTGTAAATATGTCAGAGGGGTAAACATCAACAGTGGAGATCAATCACTTCTTATTATAAGCAGCTAATGAAGTTCTCTTCTAGATCCTTATATGAGAACAGATTCACTTTTCCTACTAATGATTCTCTGATTGTGTGGAATGGATTTTTTTTTTTTTTTATGATTGCTGTGCCTAAAACTGTACATTCAAAATGAGGTGTTACCAAAGTCCTGTACAATGGTACAGATAATTTTTTTTCCCCCACTTCTGGGAATACCCTTTGCTTATCTGATACTGGAAGTGGGTGAGTTAGAATCAGAATCCGCAGCCAACCTAACGATCTAGGAAAGCTGTAGCTTAAATCATCTGCAAGCCTTGCTTGTACAGTGTTCTTCTACAGAAGTGGGATCTCCAAGCACGGCTCCCGTAGAAACTCTTTTTTTGCTTTCTTTTGACTGTCTTCCTCCTGGATATGCCTCCATTACCACATCCCATGAAGAATTCATAATTCAGCTGAAGGGAATTTTCATAAAATCTAGTGAAGAGCCAACTACAAAGGCAGATGAGACACGTTATGAAACATGTCACACCTGTTGCATCATCAGCAAATGTTTCTGAAACCAAAGAGTCATCTGCTTTACACCACGTGAAAGTCAGGATAACTTACAAGAAAAGCTGTTGTCTTATTAAAGACCTATAAATGTTATAGATAAATATTCTGTCCTTACTGTGATTTCCTTGCTCCACACTTTTGACTCAGCTTATTAATTATTTTAAAATGGAGGCAGCCCTTCATAAAAGTGGAATTTAGAACAGTGTCTCTCTTCTTAAGTACAGTCCTGTCATTTCACACCTCCTCAATGAGTGACCCTTAAAACTCTAGTGAAAATCCTGAACCTATATATAGACACAGGCCATGGACTTGAGGTACAGTCAAGGCAGTTATAGAAATCCATTATGCAAAGCGGCGACCTCTGTCTTTTTCTGCTTCTCAGTAGCAACATCTTGAACTGGAAGTGAAAGATAATCTAGCTAAAAATATAGTTAGCTCTGAAAAACAGAGGGTATTGCAACTACCTGTCGTAATAAAACACATCACTGGTTGCTCGAAATTAAAGACTGGATGAAATACGCTCATATCTTCTTCTGTATCAAGAGGCACATGTTCCTTCATTTACAAATCTGTGGATTGGCAACACAACAAACCACTTACCTTTCAGTCGTATTGGTGGGGCTGTCCTGGATAATACTTAATTCTCCAGAGCTCTGTAAGTGAGATTAGAGTGCTAAAGGACTTTGTGTAGGTAGATTTGGAAAAATAGCTCTGTTTTGTCAAGATAGACATGCAAGAAAGATTTTAATGTTCTTAATGATCACTATCCTCTGTAAAGTAGGAACTTACGGAAATTCTGACTAAAAGACATAGTTTGGGCTAGGAAAACCTGCAATACTGGTGTTCACAAATCCGAAATGGGTGTCTCACTATAATTATCTTGCCACCTGTCCTCCATAATACAAGAATTGTTTTCTCTTTGTCTCAGATAATATCTTATCAAAGAGAATTGGAGTGAATGGGCCAACCTAGTTTTTTATTAAGATGGTGTGTATCAAATGAAATGGAGTTTCCTTGCTGAATAATGAGCATAAAGAAATGTGTTAGAGTGTATTTACAAATAGCTGCAGGTCACCTTTAATTTAGACATATATGGACTTTTCATGCTCCTTTTTATAACTGTCAAATTTTCCTGACATAACTTGTTTGTTCTGAAAACACATCAGAGAAATATAATGGCATATAACTGGCTTGGCTTTTAGTGAAACATATATAAAAACGAAAGTAAAATTCCCTTCACTGGTCTTATAAAGGCTGCACACCTTGATGTGAAGACAAATCCACTGCAGCAGTTCAAACATTCTATCTGCATCACCACACACAGGAGTCATTGGGTTTCACGTACCAGTTGTATTAAAGCAATACATAGGCTCCTGGGCCACGTTCCTGTACCTCCTGCTGTTCTCTCCTGTTGCTGTAGCATTCCTCACCTATGTTTCTCCAAAGGCTTTCTGAAGAGGAGTCAGCTGAGCCTCCCTACACACTCCTCAGTAGTAAAAGTTAATGACCCCCTTTTGATGGCATTTTCACAGCCAGGCATGTGCCGATAGATACAAAGGCGAGGGAAGAAGCCAGCAGTTCTGAATTTGAGCAGCCCCTAACCCTCCCTGGCCCGTAAGGAACAACCTACTAATGGCAGTATTGTACTTCGTTTCCTCTGTTGGCTTCAGCTTTCTTTTTTTAATTCCTTGCAGCTCAGAAAAAAATTGCTGTGAGTCCTGAGCTGGGGGTCTACTGCTCTGACCTCCATGATTCCCAGGTACAGAAAATATGGATCCGTAAAGAGAAGATAAATTATAATATCTTTTTGAGTGACCAACAATTCCCGCAGATCTTTAAAAAAAAAAGTGGTCAGTCACAGACCAGGAGGAGGGAGTAACTTTTGTAGTCTGCTGTTCATAAAAAGAGAATGCTGCCCGGGAGACATACATTAGTCAGTCTTGATAAATGTTCTCCACTCTTCCCAGCAGGGGAGGTGTTCTTTCTCAATGGATAAATACAAGTTTCATCTCCCTGTATTTGGCTATATGCTATAATGAGAAATGAATTTTTTGGCTTCTCAATGTTTTTTGGTTTTTTGTTTTTTAGGTTTTTTTTAAAAGCTTAGTAAATATGTGTTTTCTGGTAAACTTGCATGAGACAGCACAGAAATGGATTCTACCTGACACGTTGTCAAACTGCAATCCATGAGCACTAAAATTACATTCTCCCAGAGGTATGCCCTTTATGTTCCTAATTGTCAAAATGTTTGCCCTGTGACACTGTATTAGTAAATATGTGAGCATCCCCATACACCATATGAAATTCCAGCTCCTTTGTGGTTTGCCTCCACAGCTAACCTCTAAAAAGGTAGCATAGATTATGCTTCCTCTGGGTTTCATTTAAACCAAAGGGATAATGGTTTAGGACAGAGGATAGAGGAAGAGAGATAGAGGAATTTAGCTGGACTATGGCTGAATATGGAGTAGTTTGACTTCCACAAAATGAATAGCGACCATTCAGGCACAGATTTCATGGTTCAATTGACTAGATTAAGGTTAGATGACATCTGTCCAGTTTTTTTGAGTGTTAAAAACCCTTGACTGTGGAACCCTAAAGAATTTGTATTTCTCCCTTTCCAAACACTGATAACACCATCACTTAGCACAGTAACAGGCAAACCAAAATTGTCACGCTGGATCTACCCCAAGCTTCACCCTGTCTAGCAGCACATCTCTGACAAGGGCAGGCACTCCAACCCCAAAGACATATGTACAAATCCCCAGTGGGCAAATACAGAATAAAGTCCCTTGCATCAAGTCTCATTCCCTTCTTTAGTGGTTAGAGATTGGCTATAGACCCAAAATATGACATTGAAGTTAATTAAGTATTAAAAAAAGTGGGAGGGCAAGTTCTGGATATTCTTTGTATTTCTTGGAGAAGACCCAGCACTCAGACACACAGAGTGGGCTGATACCAGGGCCACTCACATGAGGGAAGGTCTTTCCATTTGCTGTCCATGGGCTCAGGATCAGCTTCGACATTCAGGTTTTGGATACAGAGAGCAGGACCCAGGCCAGCATGCAAGCAGGGGGATAGACTGCCAGCTATGTTCTGCCTCTGTGTGTGTGCTCGTGAGAGTGCCTCTATTCAGAGGTGTGTTGTAAGTGTTAATTAATGCAGCTGACCAACGATTTAAGGAGGCGTAAGTGATGGAAAAGTGAAATTTATTAGTATGTATATATTCAAATCCTTTCTCTCGATTAGATTTATAATCAGAAGTGCCTGGACAACTACTGTGGTTTCATTCATCTATGCAAGGTATTTGCAGTCTGTTTACAGTAGCCATTTATAGTTCATGAGCTTTTTTTCTTTGCAAACTTTAATTTAATAACTCCTAATATCCTCAGTCGCTTTCACTCACAGTGTGCTTACTGAACTAAAGCCTTCTATTTCCTTCTGAATAGAAACCACTCCTGCCCAGACCTTGTGCAGCTAGGGATTTGAGTGCAGTAGACAATTTCAAAGACTGCTCTTTCTATTTAACAATCAGTGCATTAGGCTAAAATATTCACACAGATGCACTAGCAATTGAAAGGGTGTGCGGTGTAGTGACAAGGTCCTTCTGTTACCTGGAACTGTAGAATGATGAATGAGCATTAGTGGAATATTCTTTTGGCCTTTAGGTTTACCTTGATCTTCTCACAGAATGCAAATTGACATTATACCCACATTTCTATAGTATTTATTACTGTGGTCATGATGTGAGGGCTTTTTTCAATATGAATGGTGTAAAAGGGGAAACATATTACTGCAAAGAGGCATTATTGTGCTGGGAATGTATAAACAGCTGAGAAGAATAGAGCGACATGCTCATAATGGAAACTGAAAGCTCTTCATTTTGTCCCGATTGTCTACCCTTCCTTTTTAAACAACCTTCCTTTTTCCTAGCTATCAATACAAAGTTCTTTTTGGTAAAATGAAGTGCATTCATGCTGCCTGAAAGAAGCTTTTAAAGTTGATCTGTGCCCACACAAAAGGGAGGCAGTGTTTGAGCACATCAAGTTGAGGAAGCAAACTTGGTCAATGTTCATTACTCATGGCCTGACACTCTGAGCCTCCATATCATTTTGTAAAGAATCAGATAAACTTTCCTTGTGATAAACAACTGAAATAATTTTTCTTAGCTGTCAAGTCCTTTTCTCCCATTTCCAGCCTGTTCTCACACTCTTCCCAGCTCGTAAAAGCAACTGAGCACAGCTCTTTGGACTGATAAATGGGCTCCTTTCAATTGGTGGCAGGCTTCAGGAAAAAGAGATAATCCTGGATAATGTGGACACAGTTTTCATTTCATGTCACCCAATTAAACTGCAATTATCCGGAGTGCAACAGCAGAAAAACTGGAAAGAATGCTTGGAGAATGAGGAGCCCTGGCTCCCTGGGACTCTTTATACTACACACATTAGCCTAGATTTGTTCTATTCTGATAATAAAGTGCCAGTCTAAGCACTTAGCAGCACACAGTGAGAGACAGACCAGCTGCAACCTGTAGCTCAGAATGAAATACTATTGCAAGCGCTCTGGGAAATATCAGTTCGATCCAGAGTGACTTTCTGGGAGATTATTTGCATCGGGAATCCAAAGCCCTGTGCCGTGGTTAATTACATCCAGAGCAATATGGTCAGGAGGTGTTCTGAACAATGTGGAGAGGTTCAGATTACAGGTAAAACAAGGACAAAAAAAGCCTTTTCTTAACATGACTCACTGCAGCACTGCAAGCCAAAATAAAGCAGATATCAACCATTTTATTAGGAAGGCAAACTGCACTAATGTATCTTATCTCTTTAGCATTTTGGCTGAGATCTAGGGCAGGATGAATTTAATATGTTAATATGTCTTATTAAGTTACCGCTCCTGCAGTAAAATAAACTGGATAATCTAAGAGATCTGTTTTATCTCTAATTACCATGATCCTGGTAAACTGCAATTAAATAAACAGATGGAGTTCTTAAGCTTGTGGCCTGGTGCATGGGAACATTTTTGTAATTGAAATGCATGTATTTGTTATTATTGCTTTATTTCATTTACCTAGTACTGCGAGCGCATGGCGGCTGTGCTGTAGGCATGGGCTGCAAGTACGAGGGTGACATCTAAAGCATCTCCTACAAATAAAAAGCTTTGTTCCTGGAAGTCCCTACTCTTTGTCCCTCAATTTTTTTATTTCATTTATGTCTACATGAAGGACCAGACAGGGCTACACCAGGCTGTGAGACAAGTTAGGCAATTTGGCCTACATTCCCTTCCCTGAGAGGTAAGATGGACAGTCGGGGGTTGCTTTACAACACATCATGAACATACAGGGAATCCCTTTTGCTCTGGGTCCCTGCACACACTGGGAAGCAGCAGCAGAACGGAGAACCACTGTCTTCAGCGACAACACCTGAGGGCGAGTGCAAGTTCCCGTGCCAGATTTCGCATCTTAGAGAAGACCAGCACAGGGGCCAGCAGCCTTGGTGCAGTTAATCAGATGCATCTGCCTTATTTAATGGTACAAAGCAGACAGCAAGGCAATAGGAATTCCTAGGTCAGACCCACACCTCTCCACCACGACTGCGGGAAGCTCTTAGGTATCACTTAAGCCTTCATCAGGCACAGGGCTTTGTGGTTTTGTGTAATTTACTATCAAATGATAAACTATTTTTGCAATTTTTTTTGTTAGTAAATCATATAACAGAAAAGAGTGTGGCACTTTCCCAGGAAAGACAAAGCAAAATCTCAAACTGCATAGTGATGAAGCCCACAATTCCTGAATGAAGCACAGCTATTTCATAAGCAGGTAGTTAGCTTTCAGACTGGAAGCTTTCTGTTTTGCCTGAAATTTTCAGTTGGGCCCTATATCCAGGTATTTATCGAACCGAAAAATGCATTTCTCCATCCCACCTGGGAAAACCCCAGGTGCAGAAAGATTTGGATTTAGAAGAGATGTTAATAAAATTGGGATTTCCCTGTTTCCAAAATAATACCATGCCTCCCACGCGCTTTATTCTATCCCCTCGCATTCCTACCTGAAGCAGGTTCTGGGCTGCTTTGAAGATTGCTTTTCTGTTTAAAACTTGAAAGCTACCTTGTTCCTCATGGAGCCTATTTAAATAGCAAAAAGCTACCCCTTGATGTGAGCAGGAGCTGCGGAGTGGAAAGAGGGTTGTGGCAGGGGTACGGGCACTCACACGCGTAGCTGATGTTAATGGAGCCTTTCTGTTCCGCTGAGAAAGGGGGGGAATTCACACCAGTAGAGGTGAACGTTTTAAAATGTGGCAACTTTATTTTAACTTTTTTCTACTCTCAAGGAGCCTCTAAGCAGCTGCCTTGCAGCGAAGGGCAGTCAAAAGAGCCCTAGCTGGTAGTCTACCAGGAGCAACAGGGGTAGCTTGATTTTAAGGAACAAATACATCTTCCTTTTGGAAGCTCCCTCCCAGGGACAAGGTTAACCAGTGATTTGCTCCTAACATTTCAAAGACGAGCAGGACTGAAGAAGCGAGGGAAACCTACAGGAGATGCCAAAGATTGATATGCACACGAAGGTAAAGAAAGGTGATCATATTTGATTTAGGGAACAAAGGTTGAGCAACAACATGAAATAAATCAATCTCTGATGGTTTTAGGAAGAAGAAGGTCAAGTGCTCAAGCGATGTTAATCACTTGTCATGCCTGAGATCTGTCTTGATGAGAATGTCAAGACATTGATCTTACTAAAATAGAAATTAAGTCCTGTGTATAACCCAGAACAGTGCATTAGTCTGTACATTAGCAGAGTGCGTGGAGTGTGCAGAGTGCATTAACATTGTGCATTAACAGCATATAGTGCAGTGTAATGGAGAATGACGTTGCATAGTCTCGTTACACTCTGCCAGGCAGCGTGCACGCGTTAGGAGAAGGTCCCTTCCCAAGCAGATCTACAGTCCAAATAGGTGAGAGAGACAAACTGGTGCACAACACCTTGACTTGCCAGGCACAGAACCTGGGCTTTCCAGCTCTCAGCTCAGTTACCTCCCAGGAACTAGACAGTGCTGGGTAGGAGATCTGCATATCAGTCACGTAACTGTTTTATCATCTATTTTCTTATCTTAAAAATATAACAGAAATGCAAGAATATCCAAGCCAGATGCTGACTTCATTTATAGCTAGGGAGAAAGAGGAGTCACACCTTCATAAATGTCTCCATTTCCTCATTTCTTTCTCCAAAGGGAAATGCTATCAGGTACTAATCTTCAGGAGAGGTTTCTAGATGAGTTTTGTAAATCCCTTTAAAAATATATGTATTCTATATGAATATATATATATAAGTATACATGATGCTTTAAAACATTCTTGCGAATAATTCTTCATTCCAATGTGGAAAAGGCAGTGTCACGCATTAGAAGAGACTGGATTTTAAGGGGCTGTAATCTCCATGCAATCCTTCTCTCCATTTCTACCTTTTTTAACTTGTTAGGAAGAAACAGAAACTCTGGGATGGCTGCAATTTACCTCCTGGTTTGCCGTGCCCCATAAAGTTGTTCTGGGAGGAGAAATGCTAACTCCCGAGGATGCAGCTTTACCAAAATATCAACGTGTGCTGTTCATAAGAGCTTCGTTAGCTGACGGCATTTTACTTGGCTGCCAGCAGCCTTTGTTTCCCTCGGCAAGGAGCAGTGTCAGATAATTTCACCCTCTGCTTTCTCTTTGGTCGCACAGTGGCCAGCACCAGGAATTAGAGACCCCCAAGCCAAGCGGAGGCCGGGGCTCTGAATGGCGCAGCTCTGTCTGAATCTCATGCTAATGAGACGGGGAAGGGAGGAAGGGTTGAACTCCAACCCCGGGGCTGCCAAGCCGCTCGCCCCTGCCTCCGCGGAGGGCAGAGCCAGCTGGGAGCGGGGACGATCCGAGGTACTGGGAGGGGGGATAAGGATGCTACTCAGCTGGGTAGGAAAGGGACCAAGAGTTTCGCTTACCCCAATAGCTCCTTTTGTTCGGGAATCACAGTAGCGGCCCTTATTTGCAAACTGGAAGAAGTATAATGCTCTCTGAGCTCTCGCACAGGTGCTGGGCGCTAGTGGTTTTTCTCCTTGCCTGTACAATGACTGCTTTTTTTTTTTTTCCCCAGGGCTGCAGGAAGGAACTGGAAAGACTCATACAGACAAAAGTGCTGGCTGCACATTTGGGCAAAGCGCTGGCTGGCTTTTGTTGCTGTGTACGTGGTGCCATCCGTGAGCCTGGCGATGAGGACTTAAAAGGTGATCTGACAATGAATGTTTCTTTTGGAGACCATGTCAGCTACTGTAGAAGCTCACACATTCGCAATGAGACTAACTGGTTCCAGTAGATGATTGCCTGGCAGTCTCTCTTGATAGCTGGGTAGATAAACAGTGTTTTTTCTTCCCTTCCTTCAATAACTTAACACAGGAGGAAAACAGGGCCTTGAGCATCTGCAAGGCATGAAGCAAAATAAGAGTAAATCACAGTAAGATGGAGAACTTACAAAGAGTAGGTGCACTGTTGTTGAGCCATTTTTCTGAGAAGTTGCACCCAGTGCAGAGCTGTCTTACTGAATTTTGATGGGTTTATACCACCTCGATGCAACATTGCTGACTCGCCTTCTTTGAGAATCTGACGTGGGACTGTTCCAGTCTTCAGTAAAGGTTGCCTGCCAAATATGATGTTTTCTTTCTTTTTTTTTTTTCTTTTTTTCCTCCAGTTGTGGTTTACAGCTTGCCCAAATCCACAAGAGGTGATTGATGTTGCCATATGGTTGCTATTGGATGTAATACTGTCCAGTTCATGGATAACATCCTTTTCTTCTTAAAGCTCTGCTGCCCTCCAAGTTCACTAGATGCTGAGGGACTGTAAAACTGAGTAGGCTGAATATCTGAGAATGAAGAGAGACTTATGAAATGCCTGTAAAGTACTTACCTCTTCAAATGGGCTGAGATCATATTACATGGTTGTGGATTAGCAGTTTGAGGAACCTTAGAGCATGTGGCTTTGTAATGTACTGCTGCTTCTACACAGGCTTTCTCCTATGTTTCTGCATGAACTTCTGCTGTAGCTTAGGAGATGGAGCAGTCCATCACATGTGATACAGGATGAAGTTAATTAGGCCACCATTAGAATACTTGAAAATAAGGCTACCCTCATCCGTGAGTATATTCCCTCTTGTTAAGATTTCTAGAAAGCTAGAAAGATGCTTGGGGCAAAAGGAATCTTCAGTCTTAATGAGCACATCTTTTTCCAATAGATAAGCGAGAAGGATCCAGTATAACCTTACGTCTTTTACTGTCTGCTTTGTTGTGATTAGTAACCTTCTTCTGGTGCAAGATGTTTCTCTCTTTGTGCATCAGGCTGTCATCATAATAACTATTCTTAAACATTTCCATCGTGGTAAATTCAGATACCCTTGAGCAGCATCGAGCACTTGTGCTCCAAGCATATACAAAGATGTATTTGGTGGTCTTATCCACTATGGACTATACATCTTTTACTTACTTATTTGAAGTTATAGTGTTACTGTATGCTTGTAATATAGATTAGTGAAAGAGCCTTTTTTTCCTCTCTGAAAACATTAATGAAAACCTCGTTTCCATTAAATTTTGTTCCATCGGATTTTGTTCCTTGAAAAAATGTCAACAAGCTAACAATTTTCTTATTAGAGAAAGGAGAAAGCCAAATATATTTCCTCATTCTTAATGTAAATGTGGGAGGTAATACAGTGATTCACAACTTCTCCAAACCAAGTTATAATATTTAGTTACAAGAAAACTAAGGAAAAAGTAACTCTGTTAAAGAAAAGTATTTGGGGAGGGTGGGAGATGTTTTTCCCTTTTTCTTTGCAAGAAAGATGAGAAGGTAAGGTACTCAGCCAAATGACCCATGGTGGTTTTAGTCCACAGCTTATCATTTTAAACTCTCTCAGGACCAAGAAAACCAAATTCGATTTTCTTTCCTGCTTAAATATTTGAGCCAACACTTTTCACAAGGATAACCCAGTACTTTGATGAAATTTGGAGTAGGTTTCTTACTCTCTCCCACAGATTCCTGCTTCAAAACTATTTAAAAAAATATATGAGAACTGGGGGAAGACATGGACTCCCAATGGTCTCTCTTCATCTGAGCTAGGAGGCATTCTGAGTGGGATCTCCCTTCCAACTCCTGCTGCAGTTAGCTGGAAAAAAGCTTAACCAGCCATCGAGCATGGGAGTAAGGAGGAGTCTATGATGGGTGAATTAGTGAGGATCTGGGAATCAAAAAATCAATGACTTTTACAGCCTTCGTTAGGATCCTGTTATGGTGCTGGAACGTAGAGGACTGTCTACCAGTGGATTTTATGTTCATCTGACCCTGCAAGCCCAGAGACCACAGTGGAGCAGGGTCCTACCTTCAGCGTCAGTCTGAACGGTGGCCCAGCAAAGCACCCCTGCTGCCCGCTACCTGAGGGCTGGCTGCTCGGTGCACCGGCACCGCGGGTAGCAGCAGCTGCAGGACGCTCTGCACATAGCTGTGGTGTATACGGGAATGAATGGTAACCAGGGCTGCTGCTGCTGTTTTTATTTTGGCTAGCTGGCAGCCCTCTCGCTATTCTTTAGCTTTTGAATTAGGATGATGTAAGAAGCCCAGGCCCTATGCTAAACGCTCCGCTGCTAGGTTTGTCAGAAACGGCTGTCGGTCTTGAGAGTTACCCAGAATCACAGAGAATTAAGAACAAATTTCATGGCTAGTCAACAAGTTCATGGGCTGAAGAAGTGGGTTAGTTCCTAATCCTCCATGACTCTGGGCAACTGGTTTTCTGTAGGCAGACCGCGCTGTGTCTGTGGGAAGGCAACTGACCATCTACTTTGTGCACACGCGTTCGCACCCCTGAGGGCCGTGTAATGCACACCCGCAGCCAGGCACAGCTCTCCTCTCCGGGCTGCCTGTCCCGGGACTCTCTAACACCCGTTGTGAAATCCGTATGCTTGAGCTGTGAGGCTCAAGATGTATCACCCCTGTATGATCCTGGCTTTTTATAAAGCAAGAGAAGGAGACTTTTTGAATGAATGTATCAGAAACAGAGGAGCTCAAGCACTGGTTGTTATTAACATACCAGACTGAAAACACGCGCTGCCTCAGCCTTAAGCCCTCCAAGATACCAGGTCTGTCACGCTGGTTGATAACTCCCTTTGTCTGAGGTCATTCCCTGTGTCCCATGTTGACTTCCCGCATGACTTCAGATGCTAAGTGTCTGCATCATTTCCTAAAAGAGTTTTGAGGGACTTTTGAGAATGTAAAACTTGACAACTCATGCAGGGCCAAATTCAAAGCACCTTAAGGTCAGTGAAAGTCTTCTTACCACCACTGGTCACTGAGACAGGAATGGACCCTCGCCCAGTTCAGAGGTCTTGCCTCCTACCCTTGAAGGTGGCTCTGATTAGCTTGTGCCACATCACCTAGCCTCGAGCTGAATCCTGTTTCACTGCAGCCTTGTCAGAGCACTGTCTAATTTTGTTTGCCCCAGACTTCCAGTTGTCTCATGTGCGAGCACTTGCCATCAGCTCCTCTCCCCTCTTGTTTGCTGCCGGTCTGCAGGGTTGTGTGCTGCAGATGGAGTTCCTCGGGAGATTAATGATGTTCTGAACAATGCATTATAGTTGATAGCCTCTTGAACTCTGACACCTGACACTGTACACCTTCAGCTGTAAGAGTCAAGGGTGGAACAAGTAAGCGAATTCTGGATAGATACTGATTTCCCTTGAAATATCTGTGAATAATAACACTTCTTTGACATATTTGTCACAGGTAACTTTGCTTTTACTGATTTTCACATAAGTGCTGGAGAAAATCATACAATCATAGAATAGTTTGGGTTGGAAGGGATCTTTAGAGGTCATCTAGTCCAACCCCTCTGCAGTGGGCAGGGACATCTTCATCTAGACCAGGTTGCTCGGAGACCCGTCCAGCCTGGCCTTGAATGTTTCCATGGATGGGACATCTACCACCTCTCTAGGCAATCCATTCCAGTGCTTCACCACCCTCATTGTAAAGAATTTCTTCCTTATATCCAGTCTGAATCTGCTCTCTTTTAGTTTAAAACCACTACCCCTTGTTCTATTGCAACACGCCCTGCTAAAAAGTTTGTCCCCACCTTTCTTACAAGCCCCCTTCAGGTAATGGAAGGCTGCAATGAGGTCTCCCCGCAGCCTTCTTTTCTCCAGGCTGAACAGCCCCAACTCTCTCAGCCTGTCCTCATAGGAGAGGTGTTCCAGACCTTGGATCATCTTTGTGGCCTCCTCTGGACCCGCTCCAACAGGTCTACATCTTTCCTGTGCAGAGGGCTCCAGTGGTATTCTTGTGGTTATACAATTCTTGTCTTAGAAGCAGAATTTTCAGCTCTGCCAGTCTGTGGTTCTGGCCCATCTCTCTTAGAGGTGGGAAAAGAAGCAGGTAATTAAAGTATTTGTGTAACAGTTTGTTGCAACAGTAGCTGGCAATACAGACAAAAGCACCAGTTCCCATTTATCTTTTAGCAAGGGCTCCCGGCGTCAGCGTGTCAACTCTTCTGCCCGAGGACATGTGTTAAAGTAGTTATCGATGCCCTGAGAAGGAGAGGCTCAAGGTGTCAGCCCTGCTCAAGTGGCATCGTGTGTTTTCGCTCTCTCGCCGCCGGCTGGCCCTTCCCGTTCGTCCGCCCTCTGCCCTTCGGTGACACAAACCCCATGGTCGGGAAGGCGCTGGGTATTGTTAGCGCTGCTCCCTACAGTAGATTGGCAGCCAGGAGTGCCGGGGAATGACAGGTCCCATAATGCACCCTCGCAGCGAAGATGGAGAGCGTCACCTCTGTTACATTCCCAGCTTTCATTAGCCTGAATGCAATTGTGCTAGTTTAATTTTTGGAGTGTTTGCAGTTTTTCCAGCAAATAGCTGTTTGAACACAGTGTCCCCATTATATCACCACAGTCAAAGAGAGGAAAGATAAAGGCATTGTGCAAAGTTTCTGTGGCTTTGCAGACAAGGATTTATGTACTGGAGAACTCTCATCTGGCAGTCAATTTGCCTTTGTCTTTCAAAGTGGTGGAAGTATCAAGGGAGTATGCCCGAGAGTTTTATTTGCTATTTACCAGATTACTGAAGTATCGGGCATCTTTAGATCTGCTGTGAAGAAAAATGCTTTCAAAACGGTTTTGCATATTTCTGCTGAGGCTGAGGGGAGAGGCGAGTGAAATCCTTGAGACACTGCCCTTTGAACTGCTAGAGGGGTGCATGATTGAGGACAGGACTTGAGACTGTTCAGTTCCATGAGTTTAAAACGCTATCTGTCATAAGGGTCTGTCCAGCAGAGAGAAAGAGCAAAAATGCATCCACCACTATCGGCTTCCGAGGGGTAACCCTGTTAGTGAAAACAGTGGTCTCCAGAAAATCATAGTCCCTGGTTAGCACATGTAAGCATAAACTGAGTTTTAAAAAAATCAGCATTTTCTGAACAGGCAGGGGTGAGATTCATTTACAGCTCCACTTAGTTTGCATCTCAGCTTGCAACAAGGAAGAAATATTGCAGTTAATGGGATCGGTCCTGGCTAACGTCTTCCCCCTCAATTTTTCCCTAATATTTGATTCTGACTGACACAGCTAAAATTGCAGTGAAGGCAGAGCCTGTAAGAGCAGGCTTTATTGCCTGAAAGCAGAACTGAATGGTATTCATCCAACACTCCTGAAGGTGGGTGAGAGCTGAGGGGAAAGCTGCTTACAGAAATGAGTAATTTAGAGTTAAAATCAACTACTGTCCCAGAGAGCCTGCATTAGAAATACTTTGGCTGCTATAGAAGATCCTGGGATCTGTGGAACGATCAGCTTTCCTACCATGACAGTTAACTGAAATATGTCATAAAATGAACTGATCCACCTGATCTTACAGAAACAACTCAGAACAGAATCTGTCAAGGAAAAAAAGGACTTGTAAAGTCTCGTACAACAGAACAAAATACAACACACTGTTTTAGCGTTATCGATAGGGACCCGTAAATACACTGGAATGTCTAACTAGCTTGAAAACCTACTGGTGCCTGAAGCCAACATTTACAAAGTTCCAAAAAAAATACCTACCTGAATGCCTGGCATCCATAAAGTTCTTGTAATTTCTGATTCCAGGTAAAATATTATGTCAAAGACCACTTCTGTAGCTAGCCTCAATAAATCCAAGAGTGGTGAGGCATCTTCTTGAACAACCCTTATCTCCCATGGAAGATGTGATACTACCCTACTGCTGTGTTTTCTCTATCTCATTTTGGGGACAGTTTCCTAGTCTGTTCTTTCACAGGTGTGGGTGGTGTCTGTGTTCGTTTCTGCAGAGCTGGTTTCTGGCCAGACTGCTTAGCTAGCCTGAGGCCCCAAAACACAGTGTCGAACAAGACCCCTTTTAATATATGGCTTTAGAGATTTTCTTTTGGCCAAATGGGCCCTCCTTAATGTAACACAAACCTTTCTCCTTCGAGTGCCAACAAGGAACAGCCCAATATCCTGCTCCAGAAACGGGCAATGGTCCTGTTGCGAAGAGCACCTTTTTGATCAACCACAAGTTCCATTTCAGCAAGACATGAGGCAGCCACCATGAAGACGTGCCAAAGGCCAATGTTGTGCCAGTGCTACCATTATTTCAGTCATACACATGCTGCTGACAGTTGTTTCTATCAGCCTCAGAGATCCTTTCTTCTGGGAAAGGAATGGGTGGGAAGATCTCGAGCCCATCTGCTGCCATATCTTTTCCCGATGTGACTGGGGAAGTTCTGTTGTAGCACCTAGAGTGTTTTCAACTGGATCAGTACAGCAGCCACTGAATCAACCTACAGGCATCTGCAAAACATGAGCAGAAGGTCTAAGAGGGAAAAGCAAACAAACCAAGAATGCCTGTTGTTGAAGGCACTTGTCTGAGGCTCGGGAGATGTGGGGATTCCATTCCTGCCTGGATGATAGATCTTCATTGCTAATTTAGCCTCAGTGTTACATCATCTCTCTCCAGTTCCTTCTGCGCTCTCTGCTCACGTTGCCCTTTCTTTTTGCCTGTTTGGGATATACAGGCCATGAGGCAGTGATTATGTCTCTGTGGTTGTCCAGGACTGGGTGTTGTGGTAGATCACTCTGGATACTCCCAGTAACAGCAAATAATACAAACAACTGTGATGATAGGTTATTTGGCATGTGATTTTGAAGAGAGATACATGCAATAGATGTTCTAAAAATAATTAATCTTCTTCTTTATGAACTCTGCAATGTTGCTGGTAACAACTCGCTTATTCCACCCTCGCTTCTCCACAGTACTGCACTCTCAGGACATTCTTGTAATAATGGCAGCAACTTTTCACTGCTATGAAAGAAGATTAAATTATTGTTCTGTTTTTACGTATTTTGGACCAAAAATTTTGACTGCCCATCATCAGGGCCGAGCTACCTCTGTGGTATAAGGTAATTAATAAATAGTGTAGATTTCTCCCCTTACCTGGGCCTCAGTTGCCCATGTTTCTACCTGGAAAATGTGATGCCTTGGCAAAACTAACTGAGGATTTATAGTATAGACACATTTACAAAGACCTAGATCTGCATATGACACTAAACCTGTATTTCTCTTTATAAAACTTCATAATAAATATTATTAAATTAATCTGCTATAAATAACTGGGTTGAAAACTATTATTTGACTGTGGCTACAAAGCAAGGGAAGGTATTTCAAGGAATTTATATATATGCTCATACATACACACATGCATACATGAATATATAAAAAGCACTTTCTGTGATGGGTTCAGAAATACAAAGAATATTACATAGATGAAGAGACGGAATTTTTCTTTCTGGAGCAACTTTAAGGCACTCTAGATTTCCTCTCCTGTTTAGAAACAATGCCAAACAAGAGGTTCAAGAAAATCTATAATAAACTTCATCTGTCGACCTCTCTTCTCTCTGGACTTGACCCAGGTTGAACATATCTTACACAATTCAATCATTTTAAGACCTTACACCCTGGTGCATCCAAATGGATGTCCCCTGTATCAGGCCCAGAACTGAGCAGAGTACTAGGCTTATGCTTCGCTTTCAGCATGTGTGCAAGTGCTTTGCTGACCTGTTGGAGCAGGTGCAGAGGAGGCCACAAAAATGAGCAGAGAACACCTCTCCTAGGAGGAAAGGCTGAGAGAGTTGGGGCTTTTCAGCCTGGAGAAGAGAAGGGTCCATGGAGACCTTACTGCAGCCTTCCAGTACTTAAAGGGGGCCTACAGCAAAGACAGGGACAAACACTTTAACAGGGCCTGTTGCGATAAGACAAGAGGTAATGGCTTTAAACTGGAAGAGGGTAGATTTAGATTAGATATAAGAATGAAATTCTTTGAGAGTGGTGAGACACTGGAACAGGATGCCCAGAGTAATTGTGGATGCCCCCTCCCTGGAAGAGTTCAAGGCCAGGCTGGACGGGGCTCTGAGCAACCTGGTCTAGTGGAAGGTGTACCTGCCCATGGCGGGGGTGTTGGACTAGATGATCGGTAAGGTCCCTGCCAACCCAAACCTTTCTATGATTCTATGATATTCTATGATTCTATGACGTGCTTTTCTGAACCAAGGGCTCAATCCCTTCGATTTAGTAGACCTTTAGATAAAAGCAATGCAAACAAACCGCAGCTTTCCTTGCCACTTCCCCCAAGACGTCAAAAAAGCTCTGATTATCCAAGTAAGAACAAGATTTATTTCACCAAAGTCAAAAGCAAAGCTTGTGAGAGCATGTGTAATGTGTACCCATGGCACTAAGCACGCACCATTGTCAGTGCCCTAGGCACTGGGCCCTGGGCTTGGACCCTAGAAAGATCAAACCTCGCATATGTGGAGCTGGCTAGGTATGGAACCACCATATTTGTGACTTGCTCATAATTTACTATGATTTATGGTGTACAGTTGTGCATCTTCACTGTTTCTACAGTCTTTTCCCCAAACCATTCCTTGGGAAGATTCCTCTAACTGGAAAAGGGCAAATGGCAGAACCTCTTCTCTCTCTGAATGGGGATGAGAAATTGTCCTCAAAACAGTTCACAGGGCTCTGCAACTGGAAATGGAGACCTTTCGGGGTTAATTTTTCAAAGGCTGGGCCACAGAAAAACAAGCCCAGCCACAAAACACATCTGAAAGAAAGTGACGCTCCCTTCCCTGCTCCTCTGTGTATCTGGAGAGGGAACACAGACTGGCTCCTCTGTTTCCGCAGAGCGCTTTTCTGATCCCACATAGCCGAAGACATGCTTGGCAATGACGGATGAAGCCCAGACCTCTTTCCATCTGGAAAGTCACCATCCCGTTCTCTGTGCACAGGAGGAAGTGAGGAGAAGCATCAATCTGCTCTCCATGATTAGCTCATCCTGACAAACATGCAATATAGAGGCCTGATCTACAGACTTCTCAGGGTCTTTTGTAGTAGTCAGCAAGCAGGAAAAGACAGAAGTCCTGCTGCTGAGCTCCTGAAGAGCTTTGCCTTGGGAGAAGAGGATGAACATGCTACCACTTGGGCTTGCCTTCACTGAAAGGAAAAGTATGTGGTGATAGTTGGGGGAACAGCCAGATCTGGAAGGTCATATGCTGGTTTTGGCTCACCGAAGAAAACCAGCATCTGGTTCAGCTCTGTTTCAAAGTTAAAATTTCTTAAATGGAGCCAAATATTTAAATAATATTAATAATTTTATTTCCTGAATATTAACTATGGTATATGGTGAAATGACTCCTGTACCTGCAATAAAGGGCTTTTAGGGCTGGTGAGCTGCTCAGTCTCTCTGTCAGCATTTACACAGTCACGCAAGCCAACTATTCACTGCAGAGCACACACTTTTAACTATGCATTGACTGCTTAATTAAAAGTACTGCTTTTAAAAGAGCAATAGGTTTGGGGTGTTTTTTTTTAGTAACTGCCATAATAATCTCTGTACTAAAAGGCAGACTGCTAAAAAGTAATAAAAATTTATGAAACACGTACAAACTCAATAAAATGTTAGTTAAAAATTCATGACACTGTCATATTTTGTGAGGATGCACACAAACACTATTCAGAGCTATTTGGAGGGGGAGAAAAAAAGATCTAACATACTTTGTGGAGGCAATACTCCATGCCAATTTCAACTAATTATCTGGCATTCCCTTTTTTCAAGTGGGTGGGAGTTTTGTGAAACCTTTTTAGGCTTCTCTCGCATTGGTGAACACCCTAAATTTCAAGCTACCTGAATTTCTCTGAAGGGTGTGGTATGTGTGTAATGTTTGGAAGGTGAATAGAAGACCCAGTGGGATCCTGGTGTTTATCTCACAGAGGGCATCTCAGGCAATCATGTCTTCCAGAACATCTTCAAGATCCCCTTTCACTCTACAGTGCCAGAATGGTGTGGTTAGCCTAAGAGATCCAGGTAATGAGAGCAGGTCTCAAAGCAGCTTACCCCAGAACAAGGAAGTTTTGCGATTTTGCCATTTGCAAATGAGAAACTGAGATCACCAGGTCAGGGCATAGATGTTTAAATATGGGTTTATTACATAAAAAGTCAGCGGTTTGGTTGATTACTTTCAGACCTCTCCAAATCACCTGTGGTAACAGTCCTATGGCAGGCCTTTCACCTCCCAGAGATCATCCTAAGCACAGGGTCGTTGATGAACGCGATAGAAGACAGAGGAGTGAAGTTTCTACCAGGTTTACTTCCAGAGACAATTGTCCTGGATGAAGCCCCGAGCTTCAGAAGTAACATCCCATGGCAGAAGCCCATAGGGAGGCAGGTGTCCTCTGTGACTGGGAAGAAGCACTCTCACAGAGCAGCAGCTCTGTCATACTTTCCTCCCCAAAATTTGCTGCTGACTAGCTCTGGCAGCACGCTTCTCCATTTGCTGGTTTCTCCGACTCCCTTTCATAGGTTCCCTGTTCTCTCTGTATATCACACAGTCAACTCCCAATTACCTGTGGGTGGTTTATCCAGGTGGCTGATAAACCTTGGATGTTGGGATGCAGAGCCAGCTCAGATCTAGCCAAGCTTATTAACTCTTCTGTAGTGTCGTTGTGCTGCTGCTTGGGCCAGCTGGGATTCAGGGGAGCAGCAGTCACTTCTGTACTAGGAGGAGCCCAACTTGCGGTACCTGGACACGGATGGAGCCAGCAGTCGGCCAGGCTCCCCCCGCCTTGCCCTTCCAGCCTTGGGGGCAGGGGCGAAGCAAGCAGAGAGATACGCAGACCCTCTTGTGTGGAGACAGCATCACGCCTGAGCCGAGCTGCTGAGTGCTGACCAAATTCCCGAGGAGTAACGGAGACATCTTGGAGATGGGACTCCAGCGCTTTTTGATGTGCCTGTGCTGATTCTCTTCGCCCAGTCTCACTTCAGGGACCGAAATTTGTAGGGCTCAAGTGAGTTGCCCAGGGTTGCAGAGCACAGCAGTGGCACAGCCCCCGTTCAGGCCTCCTGCCCCGTGGTCCCGGTAACACAGGTGAGAATCTCCCACATCAACTGGGAGCTCCATGGGACTCCCCGTAGCATGTGCTGGCATAGGATTCAGCCGTAAATGTTGCTGTTACTGTTGCTATACTGTGAAAGCGATCTGAAAATATTAGGAAAAAAAATTATTTTGAACTCTCATTTGCTTTCTGTTTTCCCATTCCTCTATTTTATTTCTGTTTGAAGGACAGGAAGCTTGGATCAATCCTAAAGCAAAATATCAATTTAAAATATCAGACTCCGACATGCAGGCCAGAGCAGATGCTGACTACTCATAGACCAATTGCATCTGCATACATTTAATGTTATGTCCTCACATTTTCACGCTCAGTTTTTACACTTGTCAGCAGATTATTTATTTCCCAAATGTGGTGTTTCTGGATTGGACCTGACAGTCATGGCATAGTGCATGAAATCTACTTTGGGAGCATGGGATGCTCGAGCCATGTGACCCACAAGTTAGCATCATGGGGTGATATGAGAAAAAAATATGCACAAAATGTGGGTCTTTTTGACATTACATAGCTGGGGAAAGCACAGGTCTGTTTTTATCAATGAGTGTCTGGGCTGACTTCTGCCTGGATGGCTTAGAAATTTTCTATTCCATCTCAGTGCCCAGCGGTGACCTCAGTGTTTTCAAGAAGAACAGAACAAATAGCTGATAGAAAAAGGAGTTAAAGTAGCCTTACTGAACAAATAAATTGGCAAGTGTATCTAATAATTGCATGGGTTCAGCATTTTTCCTGCGATAAATGAGTAAACTTTAAATGTATCTCTGAGATGTACTATCACAGGCATTGCCATGGGCAAGTTTTATCCAATGATGAAACAGCAAGGCCTTGTGAGATAAAGATGATAGAAGGGGTACTATCAGGTGGCAGCTGGGTAATTACAACTCTCTATTTGGGCTCTGTAGTGATGCTGCATGTGATAAGTGGAGAATAATGAAGAAAAAGGAGTAGTGATAATACAGGAGCTAAATGGTAGAAAATAGCCTATCATAGCCCACAGCCCTCTGAGTGCCTATGGGGACTTTGAACTATCTTCTTCAGTTTTCAACCACAGAAAAAAATACTCTCTCTTTCTTCTTCCTTTGCTAAATTTATGTCTGGTGGGACAAAAGGGAAAACTGAAAGGAAATCAAGGGTATGTGAAGAGAATATGACCTTTGCAAATAACGCTGAAGGTCACTGTGTAATTATTCTAAAATAAAAGTATCCTGTAATCTTGTCTGTACCCACAAAAGATGTAAGACCATTTTTTAATGTGACTCCAAACAACTTTGTTGGGGATCATAGTTTATGAAAGGTCAGCTAAAGTATTTCTAATTATATCTTGTCTAGCTCTTTTTTCAGAACACAAATGCCATTTGTTATGGTAGAGTCAAACAATGATTAAAGCGAAAGACTGTCAAAAGACAAATTCATCACACATAAAAAAAAAATACTATTTCCTGAGTGAAGATTGACTTTTGTAGCTTTTAAACAAAACATAGGAAGGGAAAATACCCTGGAGATGGTCACTGAAACTTTAACCCCAATTAGTTTCTTTTCATATTTTCCCCACAAATGGCAATACCTACTGCAGCTCCTCCTGAGCCTGGCACAGTTTGCCAGCTATCTGGGAGACTGTCTCAGCATTTTTTTACTCCCCTGGGTAATATACTAATTCCATGGCACTTCTTTCACTTGGAAGTCACAGAATCATAGAATGTTAGGGGTTGGAAGGGGTTTGTGCCCGTTGCCCCTTGTCCTGTCGCTGGGCACCACTGAAAAGAGTTTGGCCCCATCCTCCTGACACCCACCCTTCAGATATTTATAGGCATTTATTAGGTCCCCTCTCAGCCATCTCTTCTTCAGGCTGAACAAGCCCAGCTCCCTCAGCCTTTTCTCGTAGGACACATGCTCCAGTCGCCTCTTCATCCTCGTAGCCCTCCGCTGGACTCTCTCCACTAGCTCCTCATCTTTCTTGAACTGGGGAGCCCAGAACCGGACACAGTACTGCAGAGGGGGCCTCACTAGAGCAGAGTAGAGGGGGAGGAGAACCTCCCTCGACCTGCTGGCCACACTCCTCTTAATGCACCCCAGGATTCCATTGACCTTCTTGGCAACCGGGGCACACTGCTGGCTCATGGTCAACTTGTCTGGTACCTATATGTCCGTTACACTGGATGGGATATAGCATGGGTGCGCACAGGTATGTGTGTATACGTGAGGGAACTGCACATAAAATACCCGCTGCTTGAAGATGAGCCACAAACTGTTTTGCTTTTTTTTTTTAATACTTAGCTAAACAACTAGAGTAAGAAATGTATTGTGCATCGTTCATGTATGTCCATGTCTTTTTCCTTCTTAGGACACTGACTCTGCACTACCACAGACCTGATGTAATGGGGCATCTCACTTCACAGCAGGTGAGGTTGCATCAGCACATTGCCAGGATACAGAGTGAGTCTCTTAGGAACAGAAAAGATTCAGAAGGAGACATTTCTTGGTATAGCAAATGTTGATGTTTATTGACCTAGACTTTAATGAACCCAGTAGTGAATCAAGGAAATTTTATATAGTGCCTGGATTTGGGAGGCTTGTAGCTTTTTAGTAAAACTGAGAAAATCTTAGTTTTAATGGAAAAAAATGAACTGAATTCTTGTTCTCATCATGACAGAACCTGATTGGAAGTACGACAAAAGCATTTATGTGTTACAGAAATGAATGACATGTAATAAAATATTTACAACTGAACAGAATGGTTGTTCATAGGTTGAAATGCCACAAATTAATAAGCAAGGAAATTCACATACATTGAAAAAAAAAGAAACTTTTTGAAGTATACACCTGCTTACAATGATTTCTATTACATGATTAAATTATAATGTCCATTTCAAATTTTTAAAAATTCAAATCATTGCTATGTTTGGTGAGGCACTGAGATGATTCACACCAAGTCCAACCCTTCCTCTCATATAAGATAAAGGTCCTGATAAAAAGTAGATATATATCACAAATCAGAAGTTCACAGTGGAATGAATTATTAGACCATCTCAATCAGCAAGTGTAGTTTCTCATTATTGACTAACTTCTACTGCCCTGGAGTAATGGAGTTTTGTCATTGACCCACAAGGCCTTATTTATGTACTGGCCACTTAGTGCTTTGGCCATGTAAGTGAAATACAACTTTGATCATATGGCTCTGCAGTGGTACCCAAATGGTGAGATTCCCTAGGACAGGATTCATCTCACCTACCTTTACACATCTAAAAAAATCAGACATCTAAGTCTGAGTTAGCCATCCTGCTTCTTTTTTTCAGTCAAGGGGGAGAAATTGGCACCTTCAGAAAGCAAATTATGCGACCTGTGTCAGACATCCACCTTGAGGAGAGATCAATCACCCTCTGGAAATACCCATTACTCCTGACTGAACACAAAGGGAGCCTGGGGGGACTGGCTTAGACATTTAACTTTCAGATGACTGAAGACACGTAAAATGAATTGCATCCTGACTTTAAAGTAGATTTGTGTCCAGTGAGATCAAGATAGGTCTCTATATTTGGACATTTCTCCCGTTTTAAATCATGCTAAGTTCTTCCCAAACCACAGTAATGAATAACCTTATTGTCATTCATCTCCATCAGTCTGGCTTGCATTTTGCTCACCTTTGCCTATACAAAGCTTACACAGAGCTTTTCAGGTGGCTGTGATGACTTAGGCAGTCCCCTGCCTCTTCTCCTAAACTCCATCCTCCACTGGTCATTTATGTGGTCACACAGAGAAGCAGACCAGGACACTGACCTGGCTGAAAAGTCACTAGGCGAAAAAAAGTTGTTCTCTGTTCTGGCTCAGATGACCATACAAACTACATTGGAAAAATGGAAAAAATATCAGAAAAGCAGAATTGGGGCTAGAGACTGCTTCCAGGAAGCCTCCACTATATGCCTTTCCTTTCTGTCATTGACTTTTCTGGACTCAGCAATAAAATCCTTATCAAAGCTTCACGGTCTTGCCTGTGTCCCTGTAGTTTTCTCCTCACCACCCGCACTACTCTTCCTCTCTTGTCTACTCAACAAACACAGTCCCGTAGGGTGGTGTCCCTCACCCTACTCCGTCTTTAAGCAATCTACTCTCTTTGAGGGACAGTAGACAACACCTATGAAAGAATCAAGGGCTGTTTGCCACTCCTATGGCTCAAACAGATGTTTGTTGGCAGGGTCCATCTTTTCCCCAGAGACTGAAGATCCATAATGTTTTCCTCATTCGTGATGACAGCGTAATGACTGTCGCTGCACTCACTTTGGTCATTTTGGCCTGCTCTCCTATTGCCCTTCAGTGGCCAGATCAAGTTCACAGTCCATAAACAAGTATGTTAGAAAAGCTATGGGAGCAAGCAGTGGCTGGAAGGGGAGAGGGGAATGGGAACCCCTTAAATGGTCATATAGACTGAAGAAAATACACCAGCTCTGAAAATCCAGTGGTTTAAAGGAAGAACTGCCCCACGGATTGAAGCTTGTATTGGTTAGGGAAATGGTTTCATTTTGTGTAACCAGGTTCTAGGATCAACGTCAAAATGGCCCATGAAATTGCCTGCTGACATGGTGTACAGAGCAAAACTTGGCACTTCTTGACCTAGCAAGTAATTAACATTTCAGCTGAAATCAACAGTGCACTTTCAAAGTGGATTTCCTGGCTGTCCTCACTTGTTGGGCTTTGGTTCGCATGGTTCACATCACACCTTGGCATGCATCAGCTGGATCCCTGTTTGGTGAACCTAACGCAGAAGACTTTCTCCAGCAGTGCATGTACAGTGCTCCCACTGCTTATAGGCATTCAGTCCCTGGGCCTGTGCTGCAGCTAGTTGAGATTCACCATCTCTGAAACGCACAGAGGGTGGATATGGGGTCCTCAGCACCAACTGTTTCACAGTGTCAGTCTGCTCCCACTGGTCCAAATGACTTTGCCAATGGACATGTATCCTATGTATTACCCAATGTGATAAAAATAATTTCTCTCTGTTTCATATTTGCCCTGCTCCTAAGGTCTTGAAACAAAGTCAGAAGCCAACTGCCACTTTTCCAAAATTAAACTGAAAATAGAACCAGCCTTTGAAGTTGATGACCAAGCCCCACTAACAAGTTTTATCTTTGTGGTCCTGATATGACCCCCGTCAAAAATCAGGAGTCTTCCCCTGGCTGTTTGCAGTCTTAGATTGCACACTTACTGATTGATTTCTAGCACCTTAGTCTGTAAAACATGCATCCACTCTACATGACTTTTACACCTGCATATAGCAGTTTATAGATATGAAATCCTATGCCTATACCCTTGCTCTGTACTGCTTCCTGGTTTCTTCCTTTCTTACCAGTCTCCTTTTACCTCCTGAAATTACAAGGCCTATACCAGGGAAATGAAGTCAGAAATTTTCATCGTTTTTAAGTATATTCATAAAGGCAGGAAATAATCTGTTCTCCATGTCCCTGCTAGATAGGACAAGAATGGATGAGCTTAAATTTCTGCAAAAGGGACTTAGCATAGTCATTAGGAAAAACTTTCTGGTTAAGCCTTGGAACAGATTGCCTAGAGAGGCTGTAGGATCTCTATCGCTACTGTTTTTTTCAATAACAGGTTAGACAAGTATCTGTCAGGAATGTCATAGGTACAGTTTATCTTGCCTTGAGGGGGTGGAGGGAGTAGATGACCTCCCAAAGGCCCTTACAGCCTCTTTTTTTGTGTGATCTTCCAAGGTATTCTGAATGTCTTATTTATCCCTATCAGTACATCTCAGTATTTCTAATACAACGCTTATCCAGGACTGAGATTTGAAAATTCATAATCCTCTAAGACCACTGATTGCTCAGAAGTATGTGTCCTGTTTATCCATTGATGCCTGACACTAGTGCAAACACTGGTAGTCAGCTATTGACTCTGACTGGAATGCTGTCTATCGCATTTTGCCCTATTCCCAATTCTCCTCATAAAGTGCAATCCATATTTGTAAATCTGACCATTGAACCTGGATTTCAAATGTTGGTCAAGATGACAAACCTACTGATAATACCATTAAGACCAACTGGTTTATTTATACCACCAGTTTTTGAAACACTTAACCAGCAAGTGGTTCTCTGACAGACGTAAACTATCAGACCACATTTTCCTATTAACTGCTTAAGTGTACTGGGCGACATCATGATTTTACATGCAGCAGTATCATACTAACACAGCACTGCAGACAGAACAGTGTTCATTAACAACGCAAACCCCTGAAACAGCAGAAAAAAAAAAAAAGAGAGTATGATTGGTTTTGTACACTGACTTTGTGTGGTGATATGGTGGCCTCCTCTTATCCATTTCTACATGTTGATGCAACAGGCTATTTCCTCCCCATTTCTCCCCACTTCCCGTTTCCTTCCTGGCTACTGTTCCTTGCCAGACTGCTTGCGCTTACCTTCATTAACATGAGTTCATGCCCATGAACTTGACAGCAGTCTGGTTTGGGAGACAGGGAGACCTGCCCAAAACTACGTGTTGAGAATGCAGCCCTCCACGGGAAATGCACACGTGTGTGGCACCAAAGAGCTTCTGTCCAAGACAGCGCTAACTTAGCAGTTAGCCAAAAGCCACCATCCTCGTGTCGCGTCCTGCTCTGATGCCTGACTGAATTCAAGGGTTTCTCCCCAGTCAAAACTTGTGGTTGTGCTACGCTATGTGATAGGATAGGACTCAGTGAGGAGAGCTGCTCTCCACATCTGTGAGAGATATCTCCTATCTTGTTTGAAAGCAGATATACCCTCCAACTCTGCTGAAGCTATTTTAGTTAAGCTACAACAACTCAATTGGCTAAATCCTTACTAGTGATACGTAGTTAGAGATCACCCAGAGCTGATACTGGGACTGTGGATCTTGTCCTTAAGAAACTTTAAGATTTTTATTATTTTCTCAGAAATGTCAGTGGAAAACATAATAATAGCAAAGGATGGCCAGGTACAAGTTTGTCAGCAATGGCATCAATTCAAATGTGCATTAAAACACAGTGGCCTGACAGAGATGGATGACAAAAAAACAGCTCTCCCATAAAAATTCTCATTCTTGATGTACAACAGGTGATTATTTCACTTAATCAGCTTTTCAATTAAGCTGCCTACAGTGTCAGGAAGCCACAAAGTCATTTAATAGACAGCAGTTAGAATGGGCTGGAGAGGAAATATTTAAGCTGAACTGATTCTGATGGGATTTCCCAAGCTCAGGAAATTCTCACATTAAAGACATTATGCGAAGGAAACAAGTTGGCTTTAGAAGGACCAAATTTGTAAAATTTTTTTCTAGATTTGAAATCTTGAGCTGAAATCAGCACGGTTGTGGTTGCTTTTGCAATGCACGCGTTTTACACATTTACAAATAGGTAGAGCTTCAATACTTGCTATCTAGTAACAGATTTCCTTTATTCTATTAGAATATTAACCTGAGGAACCTGGAGTTCTCAGAAATATTGCTTTGTGTTGGAGAGAAAGGAATAGAGGTGTCCACGCTACTACAATAAAGGGTCCCCTCTACACTGCCCTAGTGAGGCCTCATCTGGAGTACTCTGTCCATTTCTGGGCTCCCCAGTTCAAGAAAGATGAGGAGCTACTGGAAAGAGTTCAGCAGAGGGCTACAAGGATGATGAGGGGACTGGAGCATCTCTCCTACAAGGAGAGGCTGAGGGAACTGGGCTTGTTCAGCCTGAAGAAGGGAAGGCTGAGAGGGGACCTAATAAATGTTTATAAATATCTCAAGGGCGGGTGTCAGGAGGATGGGGCCAGACTTTTTTCAGTGGTGCCCAGCGACAGGACAAGGGGCAACAGGCACAAACTGAAGCACAGGAAGTTCCATCTGAACATGAGGAAGAACTTCTTCCCTCTGAGGGTGACGGAGCACTGGAACAGGCTGCCCAGGG
>Ga0065711_1005271_pt1 | contig 34293 bp, 29 predicted proteins | sample Hoacrofraction12_FD_59098 | JGI IMG/M metagenome (GOLD analysis project Ga0065711, IMG submission 59098) | Hoatzin crop microbial communities from Cojedes, Venezuela - Epithelial fraction 12 v2 (version 2) | ecosystem: Host-associated > Birds > Digestive system > Esophagus > Crop | place... | reverse complement strand
AAAAAAAAAGGCTTATTTGAGCCCTAAAACTCATAGCAAAGGAAATGCTGTTCTGGCAAAACTGCAAAATCTGCTCTCATTAGCTTTGGCATTTCCCCCCTCCTCTTTCTTTTCTGTCATCTGGGACAGAAGAGCATTACTGCAGTTAATTTGCCCTCTTTTGTAGTGGCATAAGTGCTATCCCTGGAACCAGCTCAGCTACCTAATGGCTTTTAGAAATAAAGTACTAAGGATGTATCTCTAATCTGTGGAGCTAAAAATTCAATATGTAAACTGCTTGGGTAGCCGAGTGCATTAATATCAGTACAAATGAACACTGCAAGTCCTAATGATAGCAATTAGTATTTTGTCTGATACCTGGGTCTGTCTTAATGCTCTGAGATTAAAACCAAATCCTCCAGTGGAGATTTTTCCCCAATGCGTTTCAGCATGCTCATAAGTCAGGCTTTTAAACTGCTTCTATAATAATCCTGTGTCTTGTGAAGCTTTTGTTGGGGGAAGGTTCTCTTAAGAAAATAAAACCAGCTTATCTACTCTCATATAATGGGAAGGGAAACCTTTATTTTTTTGATGTCTTCACGAATAAGCAGGTTATTGTCTTAGATGAAATTCTGTCCTGTAGATAGGCTTAAAATCAGGCCAGCTTGTTGTCTTTAGCACAGCTGGGGAAGCTGTAATAGCAGGAGTGAATGGATGCTATAATCCTGCAAAGTGGGAAGTGCATCCCTTCTTATTGCATGTGACACACATTTCTTTTGGCTGAGGTTGATTGGAAAAGAAAAACCGAAAACAACCCTGTTTTTTACTCTGTTATGAGCAGCTCCTTCAGGGCCTCAGGGGAAGGGATTCAGATGGCGTGGCTGGAACTTGGCAACGTGTTTATTACCCCTGCCTCCTCTCTGTAAAATGAGGAAGTGGTGTAGGGCCGCCGCAGTGAGGGTGCATCACGTGTTGTTGGGTGTACTGAGAACAGCACGTTCAAATGCAGCCTTCTAAATGTCCTCTAGTTTCTCTACGATTAAGTCAGTAATTCGGAAAGTAGAGACCTCTCAGATCTTGCTGGATGCTTTGGGGCAACGCGTGCTTTAAAAACACCGAGTGCGTAGTTAGCCAGGGAGCTGAGAAATTGTATTTTATTGCTAACTTGTCTTCCATGCCTGTTTTCACTCTTTTTCTTGTAATCCATCTTTTTAGTATCCTCCTAAATTGATCAATCTCGTCCTTCAAACTCCAGTACATATGAAATGACTGAAGAAGAAGAAAGTGAAAAATACAGGGCAAACTTTCCCTCGTCAAACTGTATTCTTTGTGGAGTGGTCTCAGATTGTTTTTTTTTAAAGCAAGAAAGGGAAAAATTCTTCAATAGCTTAGAATTAACATAAGGAGAATCTTCTCTTATCTGTTCAAAACTTGGACATACCATTGAGTTATCATATATCAGTGCTGGAATGCACGCTTCTAGCTTGGGGTAACCTTAAGGTAAAATATTTTATCTTGCATCATAGTAAGGGAAAAGTGAACAGAGGTACGTGTCCTTGTATATGCGATAGGCCAAGGGCAGAATTGTGGATGTTGCCCATTCATCTGTGATGTCTGTTATGCACCTGAACCTTTTTTGCTGGTAATTTGGCTGAGAAAATACCTTTGTGCAGTAGCACAGTGGGGTTACTGTGGTGTCCTGCATTGCAGATGTCCCATCTGCACTTTGCTTGGGATCATCTGAAGTTCAGAGTCGAGCAGCCTGAATTTACAGACCCGAGCAATGGTTTGATGGGCTCTCAGAAAAGAGAGGACAGAAAGGCTTTTCCGAGGGTTTGCTTATTATCCCTGGGATAGGATGCAAGATTTGCCACTGGTATTGGTTGAGTCTAGAAAAACTGACTAATTTTTTTGTCCTTCCCAGTGGAGAGCCAATGTGCTGCAGAATGCAGTGGTTTCAGGATGGAGCGTGTGATTTGACAACAAAATTTGCAGTTGGCTAAAGTCTTCTGTCCAGAGCTTTTTCCAAGAGTGACATCAGTCCCCTGCCAGATTAATTTATTTTAACTTGGCCATTGACTTAAGTGCCTGTTGTCTAGAAGGTCATGTTCCATTTTGATTTTGGGCTTACAGATTACAGTATCCTCCATTTTCCGGAAAAAAAGCACTTTCTAGTTGGTGGTGCAGCACGAGGATTTTCTTGCCATCAGCTGAGAACAGCTGTCGAGACACCAGCACATTACTGGCTCTGTTTCTGTCCAGTAAGTGGAGTTCCAAAACTGGATGATATCCTGGCATTAGTTCCTAGGCAATGAACCAAAGTCGCCGTTGCTCGTTAAACATGCCTTTCCAGGGATTTTTCAGAGAGACTGTGCAAACTTGATGAAACTTAAGTACCACCTCTGGTTAGTTGAAAAAGGTAGCTCTTCCCTTAAATTCTAGGGTCAAATCAGCTTTGTGGTGGCTAGATTGGAGGACTGGGCTTTAGCTAGGACACTGCCTGGTTGCAGTGGTTTGTGTGGCTGTCTTGTTTTCAAGGCTGAAGTAGCTGGTGTGTTGTGATATTGCCCTTTGCCAAGCAGATGGGTGCTAATTTCACTTCTCATAGCTGAGTGCTGCTCGTAATGAGGAGACCTGGTTTTGCCCAGTCCAGTCCGTGTCCTTCAGCCTGTGCTTTTAGGTGATATTAGTCCTCTGCGATGGGTTGATGCTGTTGTTTTGCTGGAATTTTTTAGCTTTCTGTTTAGGTTGCTTGAATGTTTTAAAACTCTCTTGCATTACATAAATTTTACTCCTTTTCCAAAATAGTGAATATTTATTGGTGGCGGTGTTTTTGTAAGGAATCTTGCCTTTTTCCATTGATTATTTGGAAGAACTTGGCTTTTTTTAGGCTGCTTGTAGCCTTTCCAGTTGTGTTGAAATGACGTTACCTCTAAATGTGACCTAAAAAAAAAAAAATTAAATTCTGCTTCTCTTGTTGACTTGACCCAGAAGTGAAATCTGTAAAGAGTGCTCAGAAGGGAAGTTTTAGCAGCTTTAAATGTAGTAGTTTATTTATATCTGTCTTTGCAAGCCGCTCTAAACCCACCAAGAGTACGACAGCATAGGTATCAAGAATGCGTTCCTTCCAAGGTTTATTAACAAATCTTTTGAAAGGCCCCATGTACTTTCTCTGTTGTCTAGAGGGTGAAGCTTTGTAGTGCTGGAGATCCCCCTCCAGAAAGCTCTCCAGCAAAACTGGGGAAAGCTAGGCCTGAAGGTGAGTTAAAAGGGGAGAAGAGTTGGGAAGAGTGCTCTGGGGGCGGCTGAATAAGCTTTACTGAAAAAGTAAAAGAAAAATGCACAAGCTTTTACCTTTAACATGCAACAAACTCCCCAGATACTTCTTTTTGGTCATAGGTCCAAACAAGGTGTGGTTACCTGGATTCTGCATATCTCTAGTGACCTTTTTCCAGAGAATTGAAGACCCCAGTTTTGGAGGAAAATGGCCTTTTTCCTTTGTGTACATCCATTTTTCCCCCCTCTGTTGTTCTGAGACTTTTGAAGAAAGTGTGCTTTGAAGATATTGATTAGGTACTTGGGCTCTGTCCTGACAGTAATTGCTAGTTTGACATTGTAATTGTTGCTGCATCAGCAGTTTGTCTCTTCCATTCTCCCTTTGTATGGAAAGTACTAATTAGATCTCAAACTTAAGGAATTGCTGAGTACTTGCATCTTCTTTAAAAAGCCAGCGCTGGGCACTTAATAGACCTGTTTTGGTGGTACCTGACAAATGGTGGCTCCTCTGATGGCTGTACTGTAGTGGTTCAGTCTTCACTGGCCACTCGATAATTCTTTGGAAAAAATAATGAGATTAACACAACTGCTTCTCTTGTGCCATGGTAAGATCTGGTGTTGAGTCTTGGGACTGTGAAGCTTGCACATCTTACTTGTCTGCCCTTGGCCCTTCTCTCTGAATATTTGAAATCTCTCAAGATGTATGTTTTTATTGGTAGCTCTTGACTGGCAGTGAATGATAGCTGTCTCCTACCTATTCTGTTTACAAGAATTAAGGAAAGAATGGGGTCTGCGTACTGAAAGGCACCTTTTTGATAGACAGTAGTCTCACAGACTTTTTGATGACCTGTTTGTGTGCATTTGAACTTTTCTTAATATCATTCTCATTTTCCTTTGCACAGGATGCCATTACTCCCTACAAGGAAATCCTCCAGATGTATTGGGAGAAAGCAACAGGCTTTGTGAATGCCCAGTGCGATGGACTTGAACCTTGGCAACTGGTTGGGTTGACGTTTTCTTCTACGCTTATAAGCGTATGGCTGCATGGCTTCCTCTTCCAGTCCGAAAGTAAGTATTTGAGATGGCCAAATTTTCTGATGTTTGGGGGAAAGGGAGGGAGGACAAGGTTGTTTCTAAGTAGTGGAAGGAAAGAGCATGAAACAAGGCCAAGCACTTGCTAAAACAGACTTTCTGCTGTGAACTAACACTGACAAAACCCTCTCCCAAATTAAGGTAAAGGCCTGTCTGATCAATGGAATGCCCCCATTCCTTCAGAGGATGTGGTAGGCCAGCTGTGAATGTGCCTGCATCCCCTTCCTCTCGTCTCCTTTTGGCTAAACCATTTACTTGTTGCAACACCCTGTTCTTGCTCGGAACCTGGGGAAATTTATCGAAGAGCTGGGTTCTTGTGAACTTAGTCACTGCTGCAAAGTGTCTGGATAACTCTTGCTGTTGATTGTTTCCCTTCCTGCTGGGGTAAGAGACGTGGTTGTGATTGGGTGTTGGAGGCATGTTTCATCCTCAGGATGTTCAAGATAATTGCATGTGGTATTGTTGTGTGGATTTTGGTTTTTTTTTGAAGCATCTTTGTGTTTTGAGTGCTTTCTGATATGGACGGCTCTTCAGTGAGCTCTTGATGGGCCTGCAGCTTTGTCTGGTGATGGTTGGAGATAACTACCTTGCCCTCAGAGGAGAACATGGTGCTTTGCAGTTCCCACAGGCCTTAGGGTTACACTTCAGTGACAGTTTGTTAAAAATAGCTGAGTGTTTAACTTGATGTTTACTTCTGAGCCTTTCTGTTCCTCAACCGGTCTTTTTTCTTTTGAAAGATGGAAGTAGCTGAATAGTGGAAATGTCTCTGGAAGGAACAAAATGGTATGAAGCTTTTGCTCAGCACAGGGTTATGTTAGCTTCTTGGCTAGTATTTGTACTGTTGCACAGTATTTTTTCTTTTTTTTTGAAGTACTGACTGACTGTTGTAAGATCTGATTAAATTGTCTGAATTTTTCAGGAATTTGCAGTCTTCTCTCACTGTGGAAGTTCTTAATGAAACAGTGTGCACACTGACGTGTGCAATAGAAATGTTATTGTCAGTGTGTTAATGAGTATTTGCTGCAGAATGTGCCAAACCACAATTACTGTCCTTCTGTAGCTTTTCAAAATATATGTGGAATGGTGGGGAAAATGCAGATAAAATTGCAAGGTCCTAAAATGATTGATTTTTAAAGTTTGTTTAGTTATTTCTTGGTGTAAATGTCCTGTAACTGTTGGTCCTCAGTCGAAATGCCTGTAGGACTCAAAGGGCATTTTTGGTGGCTATAACGCATCTGTGTCATCCTGCTTTCATTCCTGCCTTTAGAGCTACCCTGGGAGTTTTCCGGTGTTTGTCATCAGTGGCTTCTCTCATTTCAGTATTTGGACTGTGGTGGAATTTCTGCTCTTCCCTCTGTTCTTCCCCTGGGTCGCCTCCCGTTGCATCATGCGTTTGCTATATCAGATGGCCAGACACTGGGTGAAGCTTTGCCACGTTACAAGTTACGGCTGAACTACCATTTCCTCCTTTGGTCTGGGAGCCTGTTTCATGCTTCTGCCATTCTGGTTTGAAGATGCAGAAAATAATTACAAGAAGTGTTTTCCCTTTTTGCTGGAGACCTTGCCTTTAGCAATGCCGAGAGTCTGTCTCTTCTCTGTAAAATTCCACACATAGGAGCAAATTCCTGTATAAGTAAGAAAACAAGTCAAAGTATGGATTCCCATAGATGTCTACTGTTCTGCAAGCCAGATGTTTCTGTAGCCTGGTCTGTTTCTGAACCTTGCTCTTTGATATGCTACTCTGACTCACCATGTGCCCTCGGTCACTGTCTTATGTTAGCCTGCATCAGAAATACTGAGCCTATATCATAGACTGTATCGGAAGTATTGTGCTCCGAGTCCATGTTTTTGTTCCTTGAGTTATCTTAGGTTAATTTCTGACTTTTGTCTTTCAGGTTTAACATCTCGAACTAAAAAACAGTTCTTTAAACTACTGAGAAAAATGCCATTTGTTGGGGCTATAGTAAGTATTTGAACAACTTTTCTTGATGTTATCCCAGCTCCTGGTTTCAGCCTGCACAGCTTTCTTGGAGGACTTAGTTCTGTGCATGTTTGCTGTCATGTTACTGTGATCATAGTGATCCAAGGATGTAGGTCTGAAAGGTCTTCTGCTGCCACCTGGTTCAGCAAAAGTTGTAACTTTTACCTAGTCTTTTTGTCATAGTATCACTCTCATAAAATGGGGGTACCTGGTTTTTTTTTAAACCAAGAATCAGTAATTGCAGTTATAGAATTTTTCAGTAACATTTCCTCCTTGTTATATTTTAAGAAAATAATTTTATTTATGGAAGAAGGGGACAGGATTGAACTTGAGTTGTTCTTCTGAAATAGAGTCTTATTCTTGAGCAAGTGTGAGATAGCCAGGAGTTTGCTGTACAAAACGGAAAGGTAATTTTTTAAATCAGATTGCTGGCCACAATTAGTTTAGAGCTCAGATACCTGTTAGTAATAGTTAGCATTATAGCACAAAGATATCAGAAGTTTGTATAATCATTAAAATGAGACAAGCATTAGTGTTCGGGAGATTTTTTTTTTTTTGGCCTAAAAACTTGAAACTACAAATGTCAGCATGTTTTAGCATGTTAATGACTTAATGATCAAGAAATGCATAGCTTGGTTTATTTTACTTAGTAAACGGTGGCATCACACTTGATGATTGCCCTTGTTTCTGCTTGATGTGTTGGCAGATTTACACGTTGATTCAGGGGGTCAGGTCTGTTATAGGCAATTTTATCAAATGAAAACAGCAAAGAGGAACTTTTTCCTTTTGCCGTGGACATGGAAGCGGTTCTCAGGTTTCTCCCCCAGACCTCTGGAAGGGACTAGCATCTCCTGCTTTATGTCATGTTAAGTGCCCCAGCTTTCACCTTCTGACTTGAGCAGCCTTTGATGAGATGAATTAATGAATTGTTCTCTTCTGCTTATACTTGTTGTCTGCCTGTTCGACAAGGACACCTTCTGGGCCCCATGTATACAATCCCTATTTTGTCCAGACTTATCTTTCTGGGGCTAGCGCTGTGAAGCTCTCCTGTGCCAGAGAACTCCTGGTGTGTCCTGTCTGTGTACTGAGTCCGCTCTTTGGTAGGCTGATACCTGATAACCTATCAGTTGCTTACAGGAGGCCATAACTTTGAGGCATTCCAATGTCCAAAAGTCTTTAGAGCTGATGATATCCCAACACCTGTGTTGCCTGGAAGAAGAATCTCAACTTTGCAATGTGTTGTGAGAAGTCTGGGCCTCCTGAATGTAAAGTGTGGGTGGGAGGAAAGAAATCTCCTAACTGTGTCTGTAATGGAGATTTCTTTATTGTTTCTCTGTGTTTTCATGAGTTTCTAAACTGTGTGTATGGACAAGGCACAAAATAGAATGCATGTGAAGACTTCTACAAATTAAAAGCTGTGACTTAAAAAGGTTTGGTGGATAAAAATGCAGTATTTTTGCCTTGAGCTTTGTTTTCTCAAGCATTAAGGAAGATGCTCCAAGCTCCCACTGCTCTTCGGTACCCAGTAAAGCATGTACTCTTTCTGAATGTTGTGGTGGTGGTGTCTGTGCTGTGAAACGAATCACAGCCAAGCAGTGGCCCAAGTGCCACTCTGCAGTTACCCATACTGGTTGCTTGGCACAGTTCTGGGCTCTGTCAGCTACCATTCCCACAGGCAATTCCCAGTGTAGTTTAGAGACTAATGCATGCCAGTTCACTCTTCCAGGCAGCTTGTGTTTGGAGGGAGAGTGTGGTAGGAAGGAAGAGTTGAGCTGTGTGGCTGTCAACTCTGCTATGCATTTTGGTCATGGAACTGAAATGGTTCCTATCTATTTTGCTGAATAGTATGGATGTAGCTAGTGAGTTCAGTCTTGTGTGCACTCAATTATTTATAGTTTGGCAAGCGCTATTGTTGAGAGGGTTTTCCTTTCTTTTTAGATTCAGAAGAAGATTGATGAAGCCTTGAATGATGTCACTTCCAGCTTATCCTTTCTGAAAGATGAAAAGGATTATATCAAAGTGCTGCCGGAACAAGGCATGAGCCAGCCTGAAGTACTAGAGAAGATGAAAGAGTACAGCTCGAAAGGTATGAATGTGAGTCTGTACTGCAGCAGAGGTGGGTCTGTTTCATGGACCTAACATTAGACTTAGTCTCTTAAATGAGATCTAATGATTCCTGCTCGTGATTTCATCTTAAATATTTCTTCCCTGATGTTCTTTGCTTGCAAATTTTTGCCTGTTTTCCTTCTGGAAGTGACTAAGATCAGTATTTGTGACTTCTAATACTGTATTTGGGTATTTACAGCAAAATTCCATTCCTTCCCCAAGAGTTCTAGGCTGATGATGGGAGAGCTGAGGAGAAATATGGAGGAAATTACCTAAATGCATTTTTGATTACACTTCTGAGCAGTTGCCTTGATGTTTGACTTCTACCAAAAATGTGTTTTCTGTGAAGCCCCAGGGGATACTCATAACAAAAAAACCTGACAACTTCTGAACAGGATTTTTAGGGTATTTCCAAGGCTATCTCTCTTAATCAAAGTCATGATGGTTTGCACCTTGAAAAATGCCATTTAAGGAAGGCAAGGTTATGGTGTTCTGCTGGCTTGAGTCCCCATAAGCAGTGTCTGAAACTTAATTTGAGTTGCCTCACTCATGTAAATACCTTCACCCTGATTTGTGTACCTATTACTCCTAATAAGCAAGTTTGGGTGACTTGCTGTCCAGAGGAGAAGACATGACTGCCCTACTCCTATCCCAATAACTTCCTTCTTTTCTACTTTTACGTATTGCTTATGTAGCTTCTGTCTGTTTTCCCTCAAATGATTATTTCCTTCCTTCACCGGGTTCTTCTGTCTCTTTTTCTTTTCCTGTGGCCCCCTCCTTCCACACACCTGCACTCCCCTTTGAAAGCTGCTTGGAAATGTGGATTGGATTGTGACTATGTTCATCTTCTATATGCCTGTGGATCTGATGCCATTGAGGTTTATGAAGAAGGCTAACAGGAGAGGGAGCAAATAACCAGACAAGTGGAAATACACTGCTAGGGTGTTTGGAGGCAAAAAGTGACTTAGTTAAGTACCATGACGTTGAGCAGTGGGTTGAAACACTTTTCAATAGTGTGCTGCTGATGCTGTTCCGTCCAGCTCCTCTCGTTTGTTAAAGCTTCAGCGGCGTATCGTTTTAGGTGAAATTTAATTGAGGCACCCGCACTGTAGGTTTTAACAAAACAAGCTTGGCCTTTCCATCTCTTCTCAGCTTACAATGGTGATGGATGCTCTTTGAAAGTGGCTTTAACTTTAGCCACTTTAGAGTTCAGTTGGATGGACAGCAGTTTGGGGAGGGGATTAAGTGGATTACATATTAATATAACTGCTTGCTGCAGCTAGATGTTGTTTATGTGCTGACTCTTCAGTCATCATTTACTTGCAGTTTGCTAAGTTCATGGGACACATGATGCCAAAGGCTTAGCGTCGCACACAGCTATCTCTGTGGCACAAAAATCATACTTGCTCCTCATCAGTGAAATCTCAAAAGCTGAATCCTCATCTGCAGAACTGGTGGGAGGACTTCCCTGTGCCCTTCTACATGCATTCTGAGAATGGCTGTGTTTGCAAGCAGTGTGCTCTCCCTTCTGTTTCAGGAGATGTACGTTGGCAGGATGGGAAGGTCTCTGGGACTGTGTACAGTGGTGAAGAGAAACTCACCCATCTGCTAGTGAAGGTAAAGTGCAAGCAGTCTAACTTTGCAGATATCATTAGCATCTTTAGGGTGACCAGAAACCTGTCAACACTGTTCCGGCATATCTCAAAATAAATAGGATATCATCTGAAACTAAGACTGCTCAACTGTGAAGACATAGCCTAGGGTGAATGTAGGTGGAAGGGGAATTGCTAGCAAAGCACTTGGGCAGTGTAAAGCTGACCAAGAGACTACGCCATGTAGAGGCAGCTAGAATCCAGTCAGACAAAACGTTGTTTTGAGTAAGAAAGTAAGAAGCTGGTTACAAGTGAACTGGAAACTGGTACTGACCATGTAATTGAGGGAATGGTAGGAGGCATACAGTTGCCATGGATGAGCTTCAGCAAACCCTCTGACAGATGTGCCTTTGCATGCTGGAGTGAAAGCATCCTTGGCTTTCCTGTTACTGGGAGGCTGCGGGACTTTGTACTGGAACAGCTTCACTGAGCAAAACTGAATTCCTCTTGGTTTAAGCAAAAAACAAGTTTGTAAAATGTTTTTGGGTAGTCCAAATCTTACAACAATGGAGCACTGGCATGCTTCAGTGGCGTCTTTGTTAGGTCTGTTTACCTACTCAGGAATTTTTCCCTGTGAAAGGGTTGGAAAATAACCTAAACAGCTTTTCAAATATATGTACTTCAAGAGGGTTTTTTTGCTAGAAAAGGAAGTCTAACCTTCTTGCTCCTGGGAACAGCTTTTATAACAGCTGTAACAAGCTCTGTTTGGTGGTTGCTACTGGTGTTTTCTTCTGCTCATTGACATTTTCTTTGCCACTTCTGGGGAAACATAAAGCTCAGGGCAGCCTTTCTAGAGGGGCCTCAGCTTGGATTGAGGGTTATGGAAACATTCCCTCTGTTTGTGCTGATTACTCGCTGTTTTTTCTGCTGTATAGCTTTTAACGTCCCTGCAGTTGCTTTTTGATCTCAGCTGCAGGAGGTCAGAACTGGCCTGTTCCAGCCTAATGCTGTGAGCCCGCAGCTGTGGAACAAGCATGAAATACTGGTTTCCACAGCCACTTTTGTTGCAGAGTGGGTGGGCAGTTGTGCTTTTCTAGCTGCTTCAGAATTCCCCTTTAACATCAAACTTGAAAACTAGTTCTGCAAAGTAAGTTTTTTGGCCTGCATTGTTTAAAGCTTTTGTAGGGTGCATATTGTGTTCTTTTTTTAAAAATAGCTAAACAATTCAACCTGTCTTTACAAAAAGAAATATTGTGATGTTGTAGAGTCATTCCAGAGGCCAGAATGCCCTAGAAAAGCAAGGGAGGTTTTTTTTTCCCTCCTCTGCTGTAGCTTCCCAGCTTGTGATATTTACTTGCAGTAGGAGTTAGATTCAAGGAGATCTGCAGTATTGTCTATGGCTAAATGCAGCTAATTTGCTTATACAGTCTGTGTGGTGAATTCCCAAATCTGCACTGGTAATTCAGTACTTCATTTGCAAGGCTAACTTTCTGTCTTTGTTTTCGAAGGTGTATGAAGAGTTTGCCTGGAGTAATCCTCTCCATCCAGATATATTCCCTGGTTTGAGGAAGATGGAAGCAGAAGTAGTAAGGATTGCCTGTACGCTCTTCAACGGGGGCCCCAGCTCTTGTGGTGCTGTAAGTAGCCTGTTGTCAGGTGTCCCTTGAACATTTTGGATATTTCTGGCTGACGTAAGTGTAAATGCACCTTCTGCTCTTCAGCTGAGGCTGAGGTGAGGCTCATTCTGGTATATGCCATGCCAACATAGCTGTACAGAAGACGGTTGCTAATTGCTCTGCTTGGTGAAGCTTTATGAGAGACAGTTTAACTCAGGGAAGTAGTTCTTTAGACAAGACCATTTACTTCAGCTTTTCTTTTTTTTTTTACACTCTAAATGATACACTCTTGATGACAGTTGGAAAAGGGAACCAGTGCAATGTAGCCTGACTGGCTGTCATTGGGGGATGGCAAGCAGAGCAGTGTCACTTTGAGTAGCTCCCCTCAGTTTTACTCTCTGCACTAGAAGTCTGTGAGCCTGCCAGAATGCTAAGATTGAGGGCAAGGCTGGCTGGCTGGTTACCAACAAGCAGCTTGAAGTATTGGTGATCAAGCAGGCATGGCATGTATTGTCATCTGTCCAGCTGAAAAGCTGTCTTTCCAGGCTTATGTGGCCTTCCAGTGTGCTGAAGTGGAAACCAGTTTTGAAGCCTTGATGGAGTTCCTAGCAAGAGTCCAGATGTGTGTCCTTAGATGATGATTCAAAGCTGGTGAAAGAGCAAAAGTTGTGAACTTGCATGATAAATTATTCTTATAAAAATAGGCTGTGTTTTTTTTTACACTCCTCTTACCTTTTTAGTAAGGATCCTGAATTCCTTAGGCCAAATTCGCTCCTTGTTTACATAGTGCACGGGACAGTGAGATCTTATCTCCTAGCATAGTGGTCAGGTGCAGCTGTGATACAAACAAGCTGCTTAATAACTTGCAAAGAAGTAGTTGCATTTGTGAGAAGAATTCAGATGAGATTTTTCAGAGACGGGGCGTGAGGTGATTGCTGTCTATAAATATGCTAGGGAAGGAGAAGGCCAGAAACAGCTGTAGATCAATATGGAAAGCTGGTGTTGACACAAGAGCTTATGAGGTGAACTGGCCTTGAATGGCCTTAATCTGACAGTTCGAGGCTTGGTTGTGTTAAGGAGTTAAGTACTGGAGTAGCCTTATAGTGGGTGTAGTTGGGACCAAATTCCAACTGGATTAAAAATGTAACTTCACCGTGCCGTGTCTGGGAGTATGACGTGATTGCCTTTGATAGCAGGAGGTTGCACCCTGTGACCTGACGTGTCTTCTCGGGACTGTATTCCTTGTGCCATCTTCAATTGTAGAGAAGGAATGTGCCTCTGCTTATAAAAGCATTTAACCTCACCTCATCTCCCTCCTGGTTTGTAGTGCTGAGAACACTGCTGAGATTATCCTTGGAGTGGGGAAGAGGCTGGATTTAAAGCTGTTGAAACTCATCTTTATCAATAGTTGAGATGTCAGTTGATACAACAGTCAGATAGCTTTGTGACACTGTATTCTTGGAGAACTTTACTTGCTGAAGTTTGCAATGCATGTGTTCCGTTTTTGTTACATAAAGCGTGTGTTGTAAAAGTATCAACCTTGGCCCTGTGTGCTGTTTCACTGAAATTTAGAAGTAGTATTGCCTAAGAGGAGAGGTTCAAAACAGGTGAAAACCTGCTCCAAAACAATCAGACAGTGATCACGGCCAATGTGAGACCTCCACAGATGCTCTCTGGGGAATCTTGCTTTTGCCTCTGCTCCTATCTTCTTCCCCTCCTTTCCAAGGACTGTGCTGCAGAGCCCCAGCTGAGATTCCAAGCAAAGCAAATGCGGAAGCCTGCAGCCTGCTGTGGAGTTACATTCTGGCTGGCTGAACAGTCAAATTTGCAGGGTGAGAGATAGGGCTGAAAAGTTGATTGGCCAGGAACAGAAGATTAATTGCATCCCTGTAATTATCTTGTCCAAATGAGTCTCTGCAGTGGACTTTTTGTCTTCCTCCCACGTTGCCCTTCCTGACTGTGAAGAGTGTCCAGAGTTGCTAATCAATGATGGAGAGCTGTGGGTGGATATATGGAGGGTACATGCTCTGTAAGTAGTTGGTCTCAAAGATTTCTTATTTTCTTCTCCCCAAAACAGAACTAACATTTCGGAATTATTTCTGGAGGCTTGGACAGTTACAAAGCTATTTAAAAGAGTATTTTTTCAAACTGATGTTATGCTTTCTGTCACTGGAAGGCTCTGCTGTAGCTGGTCGCTCAGACTGCTGCAGTTACACTTCAGTAACCGGTGAGGCTGTAAAACAGTGAGATGGCTAAACCAGGGAGTGTGCAATGCTGTGAGTTACCTTTATCTTTAAATTGATCTGTTCAGGAGGTGCTGCTGACTTTATCTACTGAGAAGGCTTCTGGTTTACTCAGTTCAACTTTTGCAGCATTGAAAAATAAAACAATTGCTTTCTTTTTTTCTGAATTTCATCACTGCAATTTCTGTGAAGCAGTGTGTCTTGGTGCCAGATCCCTGTCTGTTGGATTTACTAACCGGATTTAAGCAGATGGGACTGCTTGTCCAGTTTTGTTGGTCCCTGGTGATGGTCGCTGAAGGCAGATCGAGCTTGTTGGTGTTTCTGAAAAGTGTATCTGTGGCTATGCTACGTGGAAAAAACCCCAAAAGTTTCTGTCTGTCCTTCTCAGTGAGGCAATTTCACTTTCTTTGTGCTCTGATTTCCACAGCACGTTGCAGAACAGTGCTTTATGGAACTAATACTGTGCTGCTCAGTCTGAAAAAAGCAGCACGGTGTCACATTTGTGCTGTTCCCAGGGCTTTCATCAGCCTGGGGAAATGTGTGCGGTCCTGCCCTGTGTCATGTGGACATCTTCCTAAGCAGGATCTCTGGAGAGCAGTCCCCTGCTTCCTCTTTGAAGGTTTTCAGTGTGTTTAATAAGTGCTAAAATGAAACATGTCTCTTTAGATTTCTGAACGTTAAATCAGATGAGCAGCTTACATTATGTATGGGAGTTGCCTTTATTTGAAACATGGGGGTTATAATTCTCCTTGGTTTAAACATGGGCATAAAACCACTAACAGTGCCCCTGTGGTGGGGGGTGCGCAGGCATGCCTGTTGCCTTAAATTGCACTGAGAGATGTTCCAGGTTTTTAAGCAGTTTTTAAAAGTAATCATTTTCAGCAGCTGATGGATGCTTCCTATTTCTCACTAATCACTACTTTTGTTCTTAGTTTTAATCGCGTTATGCAAGAGCAAAGAGACAGGAATTGGTGATTTTTGGCTCCCAGGAGATTCTAATCACATTCTTGCAACAATTTGGAAGGACTAATTAAGCTCAGCATGTAGGGGAGGAATGGGGGGGTTGTTCTTGTCTGATGTGTGCATATGTGCCTGTTCACAAGGTGCTTTGTTTTGCAGTGCTGGCTCTGTGGATTTCCCCTCTAATTTGGGGGGAAATCACCACTTTATGCAAGCTTCAATGATTTTTTTTTTCAGTAGTTTTTTGAACTTTAAAAAGAAAGGGCAGCTTTGAAGTGCAGGGGAAAATTGTGTGGGGATGTGCATGTGTGTATTTGATGTCAGTCTCTTTATGAATTCTTTCCACTTACTCTGCCGCTGAGGACAGGAGAGAGAGGCAAAATCAGCAGATGCAAACCTAAGCCTCCTGTAGAAGCTGGCTTGTCTCTTCCTTCCAAATTCTGGGTCTTCCAAACTTTGTCATAGAGCTGGCTGCTTGTGTGAAGCAGGACTTTAACAGTGAAATGTGAGTCGTGTGTCTTGGGGGGGCTTGAACTCTGCAGATTTGTCAGGTTTTATCGGTAGTGGTGAGTAGATCACCATGAGAGACACAACAGGTGGAATTTACAACCTGCAGATTTACAAGGGTTTTATGTGAGTCTGCCACTATGTTATGACCATACAGTGCATTGTGGCATATTTTTACTCTAATGTACCTCAGAAATAAATTGTAGTTTGCTTGCTTTTCCTCACAGGGAAGCTCAGGAAGTGTGGGCTGTATGATTGGACAGTGAGGTGGATTGAGAACTGGCTGAATGTCAGAGCTCAGAGGGTTGTCATCAGCGGCGCAGAGTCTAGTTAGAGGCCTGCAGGTAGTGGTGTTCCCCAGGGGTCAATATTCATCCCAGTCTTGTTCAACTTACTCAGCAGTGACCTGGATGAAGAGATAAGGTTGTACCCTCAGCAAGTTTACTGATGACACCAAACTGGGAGGAGTTGCTGATATGCAGGCAGGCTGTGCTGCCATTCAGCGTGACCTGGACAGGCTGGAGAGTTGGGCAGAGAGGAACCTGATGAAGTTCAACAAGGGCAAGTGCAGGGGCCTGCACCTGGGGAGGAACAACGCCATGCATCAGTACAGGCTTGGGGTGGACCTGCTGGAGAGCAGCTCTGTGGAGAGGGATGTGGGAGTGCTGGTGGGTGACGGGTTAACCATGAGCCAGCAGTGTGCCCTGGCTGCCAAGAAAGCCAATGGGATCCTGGGGTGCATCAAGAAGAGTGTGGCCAGCAGGACAAGGGAGGTTCTACTCCCCCTCTACACTGCTCTAGTGAGGCCCCTTCTGGAGTACTGTGTCTAGTTCTGGGCTCCCCAGTTCAAGAAAGATGAAGAGCTACTGGAGAGAGACCAGTGAAGGGCTACGAGGGTGATGAAGGGACTGGAGCATCTCTCCTGCAAGGAAAGGCTGAGGGAGCTGGGCTTGTTTAGTCTGGAGAAGGCTGCAAGGGGAGCTGAGGGAGCTGGGCTTGTTTAGCCTGGAGAAGGCTGCGAGGGGACTTTATAAATGCTTATAAATATCTGAAGGGTGGATGTCAAGAGGATGAGGCCAGACTCTTTTCAGTGGTGCCCAGCAACAGCACAAGGGGCAATGGGCACAAACTGAAGCACAGGAAGTTCCAGCTGAATGTGAAGAAAAATTTCTTTACGTTGGGGGTGACAGAGCACTGGAACAGGCTGCCCAGAGAGGTTGTGGATTCTCCTCTGGAGATACTCAGGACCCACCTGGATGAGGTCCTGTGCAGCCTGCTGTAGGCGACACTGCTTTGGCAGGGGTTTCAGACTAGACGATCCCCAGAGGTCCCTTCCAACCCCGACCATTCCGTTATTATCACAGAATCACAGAATAGTAGGGGTTGGAAGGGACCTCTGTGGGTCACCTTCTGTGATTCTTATTCATGGCATAGTTCAGCTCTGGGAAACTTCTGGTCAGCTTTGTCGCCAGGGTCTGAGTGGACGTGTTCCCTAAGGTAAAAATGTAAGCAAAACTTTACAGACCACGAACCAAAGTGGTTCTTTTATGTCTAACAGTTTGACATTGACATGCAAGTGGCATGGCCAAAGAAATCCTAGAATAAGGACCATACCTCTTATTGCTGTTTTAATGTTGAGGTTCTAGAGCACTGGGATTTGGAGGGAGGGTGCAACAGAAGGAATATGCTGAGTTTAGAAAGCAGGATGGATATTGTTTTCCCTGTGCTTTCTCCTCTCCCCTCCCATTTGGAAAATAATTAATAAATCAAGAACAAAACAGTCTGTTTGCTTGCCTTATTCCACACTCTTTGCCTGGCTTTTGAAGATAGCGCTGGGTTGGAAATCTGCTGAAAACAATGTCTGTTTCCAGCCCCTTTTCCCCATGGCATCGCTTGAGCCTGTGGACTTTCATTTAGAGGAGAGAAAAAAGTATTTGTGCGAGCCGTTTGTGGGTGCTGAATCACTGCATGTTGGCCTGCTGCCAGCGTGCCGCAGGCAGTGGGGAAGTTGTATCCTGTGACAGTGATTCAGGCCCTGGCTATGGCAGAATGAGTTTGCTGATGAGATAGCTAAGCTGACAGAGGCTTCTGTAAAGGAGCAGACCGCCTCCGCAAGTGTGGACTGCATGGATGAAGAGGGTTTGGCTGTGGTAGCTGTGCCACGCTGAAGCAGCTGCTGTAGATCAAGCTGCTCTGGCCCATCTCTGTGGTGTATGCTTGTGTTGGTACTGATGTGCTGACTGTGGGACGATTTAGGAAGCTGAAATTCAGCTTTTTAGGTAGATTTTCAGCTGCCTTAACAAGGTTTCTGTGTGGTCATCTGCATGCCAGCCTTAGTGCCTGGGAGGAGGATCCGTCCTGGATGCTGTTCCTTAACCTGCACCTGACCAACTGCTGACAAGTGTTGACTCTGACCTCCCCAAAACTATGTGTGGCTAGGTATTTCCATTAGGTGATAAGCCAGACTTTGAAGAAATGTTTGTCATATGTAAAGGGCAAGATGTTGGTGCTTTGGTGGAAAGATCAAAATGAGAATGAGACTGTACAGAGGCTGCTCTTTAAAGAGCAGATTATCTAGATGAGAGTAGAGGTAGGGACCCCTTGCTCGACAAAGAGCAGGCCTGGTGGCACAAAGTGTCTGGTATTCAGTAACCTGAATCCCAAGATCCCCACATCATGCCTGGCAAAATTTTCACAATTGTTGCAGTATTGTAAGAGATGTTGCAAGCAGTGTTACAAGTACACAATAATCCCATTCCTCTTCTCCCACCCAGCAGTAGGAAGGCAATCCATGTTACACCAGCTGTTTTTTTTTCCCCAAAGGTAATAGCTGACAACTTCACAGATCTTTTCATAAGAAGGGTTGAGAAGTGAATGACACAGCCCATAAAATGTTTAGGACATTACGTTCCTGCTATCATCTGTTTGCTTCACTAAAAATACATTTTTTTCTTTATCCAATGTGAGGCTCTGTTAGGGTTTATCTGTGGCAGCTGTTGCTTTTAAACTACCAAGAAAGCAGAAATTGTCTGTGGTGCGACAGTCACTTCCACACTGCCTGTGGTGGCAGCTGCTGCTAGCTTGGATCATGTTAGGAACAAATGTGGCAGGCTGATTTATGTGCCTGTGAACTTTGTTCCTTATCTCTGTACTTAATGTTTAGTCATTGTCACGCAGTCACACCACTTCTTTGCGTTTTGGGGGTTTGCAGCTATGTCAGCTGCAAAAAACCAAATGAAAACCCAGACTAGCAGATGTCATGAGGCATGCAAATGTGATTGCATCCTTTTTATGTTTATTTTTTGGGGGGAAGTGGTTAAAAGGGGAAGTTGCAATTGATTCATCAGATCTGAGGATCAAAATTAGCCCTCCATAAGTGCTCCAAGTAGCTTTTCATTCCTCTCTTTCACCTGCAGTTCTGTATACCTGTCCCAGGTACCAGCCATCCTCAAGTTATGGCTCACTCAGCATAGCAGTCAGTCAGTCCTGCAGGCTGCTTGAAAAAACCACCTCACATTTTACTAGGTTAAAATTTTACTTTGAAAGGTTTGTGCCCACACACTTTTGTGTCCCCTTCATGTCAGAACTCATAAAGGCTGGCCAACAAGAGACGGTCCTCCCGCTTGAGGAATTTCTTCATGTAAAGAGTTTCATTTATTTGTTCACAAGAGCTCTTGAGTTCTGGCATGCAATAGTAAACTTCATTGAACAGCTTGTGTGTGTATCTTCCCCTCTTCCACCTCCTGATGCAAACGCCCGTGTTTTGCTGTGGTCAGGGTAAAGAGAGCTGGGGCAGTATGGGTAGTGGGTTGTGTGGATACCGAGGGACTTACTGGGGAGGGTAATGCAGAAATTCCTACTGGTGTAAAATTTCTTGAGTCTTTGAGGACTTACAACCTCTGGCCTGGTGTTGACCAGGCCTAGGCTGGCCTCTGCAGAGAGAAGGTGGGAGAGGGCTCTGCGCTTTGCAGTGCTGCAGGTTCTGGGAAGGTTTTGTAGCTCAGGAGCAGTGCCAACCCTGAGCTGGCTCTGTGCCTCAGTGTGGCACTATTCCAGACCTAATAAATCCTGCTGGACTTCAGTTAATACAGAATCAACTTTGTTGTTTCCGTATATGTGGCATAATTAATCGGTAGTCCAGACATACAATCCCTGGCTAATCAAGAGCTAAGTATGTAGTAGTAGTAGTTTCATGAGGTGTGGTCATGTTTGCCAGCTAGTGACCTTGCAGTATGGTCCCCTCTCGTCAGACTTTTAAGTTGGATATTTTTTTGTTTTCCCTTTCCCCCTCCTCCTTTAAATAGAGTCAATATTTATTTAAATGTGCACTTTCAAGCTGGATGTCAGAAAGCTACCTTGAGCTGTTCAGTGGCTTCTGCAGCCCTTGAAAACCTGAGCTGGTCCTGTGTGTCTCTTGCCTCTGAAACATCTCTGGGCAGAGATGCTGTGGCAGCATCCCTTTTTTTCTTTTCTTTTCTACAACATCCATGTAAGCAGTTGTTTTTCTTGTTTGCTTCTTTTCTTCACAACAGATGACATCTGGAGGGACTGAGAGCATTCTGATGGCCTGCAAGGCGTACCGGGACCTGGCTTACGAGAGAGGCATCAAGCAGCCAGAAATGTGAGCAATACCTCCGTGGCTTGGGTTTTGCATTGGGAGCTTGTGGAACTTATCGTTCCTTTGAGTGGAGGTGGCTGCTAGACCCCAATATTCCTTAATTTCATAGCTCATTAGCACTTCCCCCTTGTCCATCTGTGCCTGAAGGAGAGTGGTGCAGTCAACACGCCTGAGGGAAGGGATTCCATCCAGAGGGACCTGGATAAGCTTGAGAAGTGGGCCTGTGTGAACCTCATGAGGTTCAACAAGGCCATGTGCAAGGTCCTGCACCTGGGTCGGGGCAAACCCTGGTCTCAATACAGGCGGGGGATGAAGGCATTGAGAGCAGCCCTGAGGAGAAGGACTTGGGGGTACTGGTGGGTGAAAAGCTGGACGTGAGCTGGCAATGTGCGCTCGCAGGCCAGAATGCCAACCGTATCCTGGGCTGCATCAAAAGCAGCGTGGCCAGCAGGTGGAGGGAGGGGATTCTGCCCCTTTGCTCTGGTGAGAGCCCACTTGGAGTCCTGTGTCCAGCTATGGAGCCCTCAGCACAGGACAGACATGGACCTGTTGGAGTGGGTCCAGAGGAGGCCACAAAAATGGTCAGAGGGCTGAAACACCTCTTCTAGGATGAAAGGCTGAGAGAGTTGGGCCTGGTCAGCCTGGAGAAAAGAAGACTCTAGGGAGACCTGATTGCAGTACCTAAAAGGGGCTTATAAGAAAGATGGGGACAGGGTTTTTAGCAGGGCCTGTTGTGACAGGACAAGAGGTAATGGTTTTAGTCTAAAAGAGGGTAGATTTAGACTGGATATAAGGAGGATGTTTTTTACGATGAGGGTGGTGAAACACTGGAGCAGATTGCCCAGAGAGGTGGTAGATGCCCCATCCCTGGAAACATTCAAGGTCAGGTCAGATGGCTCTGAGCAACCTGATCTAGTTGAAGATGTCCCTGCTTACTGCAGAGGGGTGACCTTTTAAAGGTCCCTTCCAACCCCAACTATTCTACGATTCTGTGATTTTAAACCTGGGACGAAAGAAGCGGTGCAATAGCACAGGAACCTTTAAGCAGCCTGGGAGGCATGAATATTGCTGGGAGGCTGTGGTAGCTATGGTGTGCAGATGTATTTTGGCAATACCTGTGTGCGCTGCTGTAGACAGAGCCTGCTTGTTTCTGCTTTGGGCCCCTCTTGAGCAGAGATTGTCAGGCCCTTTGAAGTGTTTAAGGGGTTTGATTTATTCAGATCAAAGAGGGTTTAGCCTGTAAACTCTGAGACTAAAGTTGGGGCTGGTTGTAGCTGAAATGAGGAATTCTGCTAATCATTACACTGCTAACAGAGGATTTGCTCTCTCTAATGTGCTGCTTTTTTCTAGACAGTGCATCAAAAATGTTTCTCTGGTTAATTGCTTATGGGGGGAAAACAGAGAGATTCCACTGCGGTATTCATCTTCTGCTGAATTCCTGTGGTTCTTTTCTTCCCTCTCTGACATTTTTGCATGCTATTAAAGGCCCTGATAAAGATAGGGTGCCTCAGAAAGCAAGATTAATTGACTGTTCAGCCACTACCATTAGAGATGGGACACAGCAAATACTGTGTTCGTTTGGTGTATTTATACTGCTCCTTCCCTTTTGTATTGTCCTGTGCCCCTCTCAGGGAGGACAGCTGGTTGGACATGGTACAATATTGTCTGATATGACAAGAAATAAGCTTACTTGGGAACTCTGGTTCCTGGTTCACGGAGGACCATGCAGTGGAATAGAATTGCTTCAATAGATTTTCTCTGGGTTGTTCAAGATCGAATGTCCATCATTTTAATTCAGAACAGCATGCAGCCTCTCGTCTGTCCCAGAGAGCATTTTCCCCAACTTTTTTTTTTTTCGGTCTGTGTGATTTTTGGCTGGTTGAAACATGCAATTGGCCTGTTTGAGACCTGTCACACAAAATAGCTACAAGTTGAATTTTTTTTGCTCTTTCCCCTACTGTTCACAGTAAGACTTAACATGCTGCCTGGGTTGACATATGCAATCTGTTACTTTTCTAGGTTGGTCCCGGTGAGTGCTCACGCAGCGTTTGACAAGGCAGCACACTACTTTGGACTGAAGTTGATTCACATACCGTTGACCAAGGCTATGGAAGTGGATGTTCAGGTATCGCTTTAGGCAGCATAACACTCTTTCTGTGGGAAATTCACATTGTACAGCAAATCACAAGAAATCTGCCTATCCAGGTAGGAAGTCAGTGGATAGAGAGAGGGGAATGCTTCCTGGAAATAAGGAGAAACAGCAGGAGTAAGTGCCTGTCATTGCAGATGCAGTTTTGTTTGAAATAATTGGATGCAAATCATCCCTTTGTCTCTGTGTGATTCATTTAGAATCAAATAATTTATATGTTTCAGAAATAGCCCCAGATTGCAGATGAGGGTGAACAAAAGTGTTCTAGTATTTCCAGGTGGATGAGTTAAATGACTCAGTTGACTCTGCTGATGGTTGTAGCTTATTGCTTTGCTTTCTGTAGGCTTTTGTGTGTTGGTTTTTAAGGTGGGATGCTGCATGTTTTCACTTTCTATCTCTTTTGGAAGGGTGGCACTTGATAAATGGAATATGAGCATCTTCTCTCTTTCAATCTTCAGGCAATGAGGAGAGCTATCTCGAAGAACACAGCTATGCTGGTCTGTTCCGCTCCCCAGTTCCCGCATGGAATTATGGACCCGATTGAAGAGGTGGCAGAGGTAAAGTGCCCCTGGGACTTCTGGGTGCTGTAGCAATAAAACCAGCATGTCCTTCTATACAAGAAAAGCAGAGAGGTTCTGGGATGTGAACCAGTGAATCTGGTGGCAGGAGCAGACTGGTTGCAGGGGTATTACTATCCTCACATTAGGTGTTAACCAACAGCAGGGTATGTAGGACACAATTTAGAAGTGAGGAGGAATATGGGACTGTTTTTTTGCACTCTAACTGCTGTGAGAAGGTAGGCTTTGAATATCAGAAGTTACCTCTGGGCATTGTCATAAAGCTGTTTGTGTCTGAACTCTCAAGTCTATATCATAAACTTCTGCTGTAACTGAAGGTATGTGTATTGTGTATGTGACTTGAAGCTCAGCAGCATCCACTGCGAGACCAACCAGAAGGGCTCTCGTTCTTTGATATCTGAGAAGAAATAACAGCAAAATAGTCCGCCTGGTAAAAAGGCTTTGATTGAGGGCCTACTGGTTGTAGCAAATCTGGTGCAGGAGTCAAAGGGCTGGGATCTTATTTTTCAAACACACCTCTTGATTTTTCTCTCTGTGCTCCAGTTATTTATTTTGCGTGTAACCAGCCAGGGCCTCTGACCTTCTTTTCATTTGGATTACGCCGTGACACTTTATTGCAGATACTCCTTTCAGACCAAGTTGTCACATCTCTTTGGCAACTACAGCAAATTGCCAAAATATGATGTTGTTTTTCCTCTTGCTGGCAATTTTCAAATATGTGGAAAGCAGGAGAAGGCATCCCACAAGTAGCCAGCCCTTCCAGATCTCGTATCCTCAGCAGCTTGAGCGTGGCATGATGCTCCAAAAGGGTCCAGGAAACATTTAATTGTGAAATGCAGAGTACCTTTTGGTGACTGGAGTTTGTGTGCCTCGACCAGATTGTTTTCTTGCCTGATTGCATGTTACTCACCAGAATCTCTTATTCACACACAGCTTGCGGTGAAGCACAAAATCCCCTGCCATGTTGATGCGTGCCTGGGTGGTTTTCTCATTGCTTTCATGGACAAGGCAGGGTTTCCTCTAAAGCATCCCTTTGACTTCCGTGTAAAAGGTGTGACTAGCATTTCTGCTGATACCCACAAGGTAAGAAGGAGGGCAGATAGGTCTTCTAATGCTTTAATTTCTGGGGAGCAATTCCCAATGCTACCCATATCTTCAGACATTTCTGCTCTGCGATGTGGAGGAGTGCTGAAGCGCAGGGGTAAGGGCTGACCTATTCAGATGCTTTGTGCAATGCGCCAAAGTATGGGCAAGTGGGATCTTGGTGACTGCATGCAGTAAGTGCTTGAATGCATTCCTGTGCTCTCCTGCTGCTTTTTAATGCTTTCTGTGCCCCTTGCAGTATGGCTACGCTCCCAAGGGCTCCTCAGTGGTGCTGTACAGCGACAAGAAGTACAGGAGCTACCAGTTCTTTGTAGCACCCGACTGGCAAGGGGGCATATACGCCTCCCCCTCCATGGCAGGCTCCAGGCCTGGTGGAATCATAGCTGCGTGCTGGGCAACCCTGATGCACATAGGGGAATCGGGCTACATTGAGGCTACGAAGAGGATCATTAAAACGGCTCGTTTCCTCGAATCAGAGTACGTGTGTGCCTTAGCATTTTGATCACACTCTTTAACACCGTTCTAGACACCTTCTCCCAAACTGCTTTTATTTCTCTTGCAACTTTTTTTCCATTCCCTGGAGAAGCTATAGCATGTTCCCTTGTGTAGCTTTTCCTTTAAGGCTCCAGATAGATGGACAGAATGTCTGACCCCTGTAACCCTGGTCAGTCACTTCTTTTTTCCTTTTTAAGGCTAAGAAAAATGGATGGCATCTTCATTTTTGGGAAACCTGAGGTGTCTGTCCTCTCCATCGGTTCAGACACTTTTGACATTTATCGACTATCTAATTTCTTAGCGGCAAAAGGATGGAACTTGAACGCCCTACAGTTCCCATCAAGGTGAGTTTGTGGAGACCAGTGGAGTGATGTGCATAGCCAGGGTATGCAAGATGGTCATCTTCAGGCCACATAGCTCTCTTGATTTGCTGACTGGTGTTGTCCACATCTGACAAATTGCATGTAGACTTTTCCCCCTGCAGAGAGGGAATTACTTTTGTAATTGCTGATGTATAGCAGTTACTGCAGTGGGGTTAAGGCAGCAGTAATTTTAATGAGCCTGGCAGAGGACATATCTGAGGCTCCCCCTCTGTTTACCTCTGTATAACATAAGCAGTAAAATATAAATAGTCAGGGCTTTATCTCACGTTAGTTAACTGAGGGTTTGTAGATTTATTTATTTATTTTTAGTATCTTCTTTCTGCCCAGTGAAGATGAAGGTAATTGAGAGAACGGTGAAGGGCTGATCATTTTCAGTGACCTTTCCAGCCTGGTGCGAAATGAATGTTTGTCAGAGTTAAGTCCTTGAGTGGGTACTTGTTTTTCTCTGGGTAAAAGGGGCAAATGCTCTTAAATGTAGCTGCACTGAAAAAATTTTGGACTTGCAGTTAGCATGAAGCCATGTTTAGAGAGCCTGAAGTGATAGCTCGGAGATGCGAGTAGCCCTGTTGCTTTTGGTGGATGCTAACTTCCTTGCCGTGGGTGGCCGATGGCTTATCTAAGCTGTAGAGGATGGGGAGGGAAGTGATGGCAAGGATCACCATGCTTGCAGACAGCTGCATTTTTCTCACCAGAGGTACCTGGAATGAGGTGAGAAAATTAGAGGCCTTTAACCATGTATGATGAAGTCAGGAAGGAAGGAGGAGTTGGCTGTTTTGCAAAAGAGGAGCTTGGTTCTAGCAAGTATTTTGCAGGGCTTACCTTTAATTGGAAGGGAGTGGATTGTCATCTCCCTTTATGCGGCTGAAACGCTATTTCAAGGAGATAGACAGTTGTCACTGGCCAGTGAAGGACTGGATTCTGTTTTTTGCTCAGAAAATGTGGAGCTGTACATACTTGAGATGGGTAATCTCTCCCCTTTCCCCTGCCTGCCCAGCATTCATCTCTGCATTACGCAGTTGCACACAAAGTCTGGTGTTGCTGAACAGTTCCTGAAAGATGTCAAAGACAGCATTGAGGAGATCATGAAGGACCTCAACGCCAAGACCACGGGCATGGTAAGGAGGCTAGCACATAGTGAGGGTGCGTTTGGGGTAAGCGTGTTTCTCTGATGGCATTAATGATCTTATGTAACAACCTCCTCTTCTCTGCTTAGGGAGCCATCTATGGAATGGCCCAGTCCGTCCCAGACAGAAGCTTGGTAGCGGAGATTTCTCAGGCGTACTTGGATGGCCTCTACAGCACGGATGTTCCTTGCAGTGAAAAGCACATGAACGGCTCTCCCGGCCACCACTGACTGTAGCGCAACAATCGGTGCCTTGCCAGCTAGCACTGGGTGGTTCTAGAGGTTTCGTAGGGGAAGAGATTGCAGTAAGCCTTTGTTCTTACAATTGCAGGTCTGATGGTGGCTTGATCTTGAAAACTTCCTTCCCCATCTTAGTCTGTTCTGAAATCCGCATTATTTTCATACCCAGCTTTAGTTTAAGGGCTTTTCTTGCCTTCCCCCTGCCTCTCTTCATCATGACTGTTGATGGTGAATTGAATATCCATTCCACAACTCCAGATTCCTCAGGTATTCTGCGTGTCACTTCATTCCTTGCTGTTTCTTCTCCTCAGACCTGGTATTCAGTCGGTGTCCAGCCAAGTGTTAGATTTGAGTTCTCATGTTGTGTTCCAAAGCTTCAATCTTCTCAGAAGTTGAAGGCAGAAAATAAATGGAATATTTTGTTTTCTTATTTCTCCAAGCTACTGCATTTAACAGACTTTGCTGGGAGCCTTATATCTATGTAATGCAGAGCCGACAAATTGGCAAAGGAAAGATGGTCATGTACTCTTTTTGAAATCCCCTCTGGAGATCTCGGTGAGACTGCAATCATTATCTGCTGAGGGGAAAAAAACCCAACACAAAAACCTCTTCTGGAATCTCTTGGTTTGAATAACAGCAGAAATAGAAACCAAGCAGGTGGTGTAGGGAGAGGAACTGGATGGTACTGAAAATCCTAGGTACACAGTAACTGTTTTGCTTCCCTGCCTCTTCTAGAAGACATGCATTTACCACCTAGAGTGCTCGTTGTACCTTGCACAACTCTGGAGGGATGTGCAAAACAGTCATTTCACTGTTGATAACTTGAAGGCTTTGCACTATCTCACCATGCTGTAGCAGAGTCAGTCAGGCCATGGTGTGTCATGGCTAGGGACTTCACGTGCAAACGGATGGCGCCAAAGCTGACCTTTTTTTACCATGATCTTTTAGTATAAAAAGGTGACTTTTGTGATAGTAGTAATCTCTGCTCTTTGCACTGATTCTTTTAAGGCACATTCTCAAAAGGGCATTCACCATTGTGCCTTGATGCTTCTCTGGCTTTTTTTGTGGGATGCCAGGGAGGGTTTGAGGGTTCAGCTGTCGACTGCAGCGTTCGCTGCGGTCATTTCCTTATGGTACTATACTGAAAAAAACCTCAAAGGCAGACTGGCCTCAGAGACAGTATGCTTGCGTACAAAGTAGAATAGTGGTTGTACTGAGCCAAGTCCCCTTTACAGTGTTACAAAGATGCTGGTATAGCTCTGAGAGATAGATGATAGCATGCAGCAAGTTGGAGGCATTCAAGCCTTGGGCATATGGCTCACCCTTCCATTTTTTTCCGCTGTTTTTACAGTGAGAGAGTTTTTCCAGTGCAACTTGTGAGGCAGTTGTGGCCTGAAGGACAAACTAGGATCTCTTGAGTTATTAAACAGTGGTGGAGTTATTCCTGCAGGGCTTTCCCGTGTGTTTTCTCTCAGCTTTTTGCATGCCACGGAGAGTTTCCCAGGCAGAGTTCAACGCTTGGGAGAAGACTTTGTGCCAGGTCTGCAGTCTTGTGCAGGGACATTGGAAGGTGACCGTCTCTGCTGTAGTGGGCTTGTTAGCATGAAGCTGACCCTCGCTGGCTTAACACAGCTGAAGCACACACTTGCACAATAATTATACCGAATGAGAAGGTTACTTACCAGCCGCTGCACAAACCACTGCAGCCTTGGGCCCAGAGATTGTGGGAAGAATACTTGCTTTTTAACAGGTTTATTCTCAGTGCTAGGAGACAAAGTATTTTGGCCATCTGCCCTTAAATCAATGACTTATGCATGTGTCTCAGCCCTTTTGAAAACATTGCATTTGAATTGCATGGTAGTCTTGATTGTGTTACCAGCTCTGGCAGTCAGCATTTGTGTTGGACCTATTTATTCTGTTAATGTCTCTTACCAATGTGAGCATTACTGCATCTCTGAGTTTTTGCTGTACTTTGGAGACAGTCTTAAGTGTCTGGCTACTGTGATGGTTCTCTTCTGAACCGAGATTTAAAAAAGAAAAAAAAAGGGTAGTACTCTTTTTGTTCTGCTTTAAAAGAAAGAGGGGATGGATTGGGGTAGGGTGAAGGAGAGGGAAACTTCCTTCTCTTCCCCGGCTGCATTCTCCTCCGAGGAAGCAGATAGATCTAACAGATCAGTGCTCCATTTCACATTTCTGGATGTATTTGAAGGTGTTATTTGTAAGTCAATGTATTCCATTCTGGGCTTCACTTACTAGTAATATTTGTGGGTTTAATTATTTTATGTGCATTTGTTCTGTACTGTAAATGCAATCTTCTGGTCAGGAATAGGCCACTGTAATTTACCAATGTGTAGTCTTTATTCATCCTTGTCATCTAACATGTAATCTGCATCTCCTTTATCATGCTAAATGGTCTTAGAAAAATGGTGTGATTAACAGGCTGTATAATTATTTAAAAGACAAAAAAGAAGAATTTTATGGACTGGATTATGATCTGAAACTGGATGGTACTTCAGACCTGGAGGGATCTTAGTGACTATTAATTCCTGCGAGGTTTCTGACTGCCAGGTTTTCCAAGCAAGACTCTAAATTTATTGCTTGTACAAAGCACTCAAAAGGGATTTGCGTGCTCTTAAGGTACTAGACTGAAGAATATCCAATGGGATGGACCAAGAAGAGATGTGTGTCTTCATGCCATGGATTTCATCTGCACTTTTCTGATGACTTGGAGGGAGGAGTGGAAGGGTTGTGTACAACACAATAATATCTTGCCCAATAAATACACATTGACTTTTTAATGAACAAATGGGACGAGTTCATCTCATGGCAATATTCTATATTGCTCTAATTTGCCACTGTAAAACTGTAGGCTGAAATAGCTGAAGAGATGGTGAAAATGGGCCTAGTTTGTATTAAAATGGTGCATTTAGCTATCTGGGCTCATTGAACTCTTATTTTTCTGTTTCAGTGCTCATTTGAATGAATGGGGACCATTGCTCCTGATCTTTGCTCATGCACAGCCTAGTCTGTGGCAGGGAGAAAGGTTTATGAATCTTACTCTGCCCAAGGGCTGCTCTTTCATTCTTTCAAGATAAAGGTGGTGTCTGTGGCTACATCTTGCACGTGATGTTCAAGGAAGCTGAAAGTTGTCATTTAAGAGCTATGGATTTTCTCATAATACTTTATAGAGCTTTAAAGGGTTAAAAAAAACCCAAAAAAACCTGAATTGGGTGTTTGTAGTGTTTCTCCCAGGCTGTTTTGCTGAAAGGAGCTACTGTTGGTTTCACAGCAAATTGTTCCTGTTATACCAAAAACACAGCAATTTGGCTGCTGACTCATTGAATGTGGAGATCATTGTGTTACTGGAGTGAAGATCTTACACCACCTAATTCACCTACAACCTCTTTTGGGAGGTATTCCACCGTAAGCAGCCCCTGGCCCATTGCTGCACTGGTTTTGTGCGTTTTGGTTGTGCCTTCCCTGTGTTTGTGCCTTGGCTATGGTACACTTCTGATTTTTAGCACAAGCAGTTTTTTATCTGATCTGCTCTGGCTGTGCTATCTCATTCTCTTTCAGACCCCGTTCACTTTGAGGTGCAGGCCTGTGAAGGCACGTGCCACTTCTCTGCATTGCTTCGTCAAGAAGCTTTTCCATGACAGAAGCACCTTCTTGAGAGCAGTCAGGCCAGTACCTGCCTTGGGAAAACCTGTTGGTGTAATTTGACAGTGAGGCCTCCTTGCAAACTGACATCAGGTTAACCAAGACCTTTATTGTAAACATTTTCAGTTGCAGTAGGGGTGAGATCACATGCCTGTTTATAATACTGCTAGAAAGAGGTTACAGTAATAACCAAATTGCACATCATGGTTGCTGGTATGGTACAGAGAAACCAAAGGGTTCACGTACCACGTTTTAGGCAGAAAGCATGTTCCAGTAGGTAAGAAGCAATAACACAGTGGCTGGATGGGGTCAGGCTCTGGAAACATTTACTGGTGCAATTGTGTAACATGACTCCTGGTAAGAGGGTAAGTCTGCTGAGAGCCCCAGAGGCTCAGCAGTTTGCGGGCTGGTAGCACACAGCTAACAACAGGTTTAAGAATGGAAGTGGCAAGAGCAGAGATGGATATATGCACAGTGCCCAAGAAGTGCCTCCATCCACCTGAGCTGCAGTGGGGAGTTTGGCATGGCGTTAGGCACTCTGGATCCAGGAACTAGCTTGGGAGTGGGAGAAGGCTCTAGGTGCAGCTGTACAGGCAAGAGGCGGGTTGTGGCAGCGGCAGAGATGATTTTTGGCTTCACGTGTGTGTCTCTAATCAGGAGAGAGAAGCTGCAACCTGCTCGATGAAGCTGGCCAAGTTGATGTCTCGCTCCGATAAGCCTCCACACTCATGGGTGCTCAAGGTGATGTGAACCTAAACCAGACAGACAGACCGACCAAGTGTTGCTGGCAGAAAGAGCAGGAACGGTTTCCCCCAGTGCTGCAGACAGTTCGCATCTGATGAGGCAGGTAGCACTATTACTTTCTCCAGACTTGTTCACAAAATTGCCCTGGGGTGGGAGAGGTGGTCTGGCATTTTGCCTGGTTTGCTCCTTCCTACAGCTCGTCCTGGCCACAAGCTGTTACTGCCACCCCTGCCTTGGTCACAGCAGCCAGCTCTGCCCGCTTTTCAACTCGCTCTTTCTCCAGAAGCTTTTCCCCTTGCTGCTACTTCTGATACTGATTTTAAAAAGCAACCCTGGTGCCAGCCTACAGGCAGCTACTGCTCAGCTGGACAGGTAAAAAAAGGGGGGGAGGAAAGGACCTGTAGGTGACAGCTGTAGGCTGTCTGTGATATGCTAAGGGAATAGCGTCTGAGGAGAGAGGTCCCACTGATCTGAACCGGCACTTGCTGCTGCTGTTTTGTGCCTCACAAGAGGGATGTGTTCCCTGAATAGCTCTGGTTGCCCCCACCATCCCACTTTCTTACCTTATTGTACACATTGAACCATTCAGGGTGGTGATCCAGTTTTTCTGCCTGTAGAGCCACTCTAGTCATGAAGCCAAAGGCCTGCTCAGTGAAGTAAGAAGAAAAGTTAGCTCTAAACCACTTACCCTGTGATAGATTGGTTTTCACCCCATTGCTACTACTATTACACCATGTGTTTCTAAGTAACCCAACCAAATGCAAGGTCTGGGATGTTCTGCATCTTTGTTGAGGTTTTCTATGGGTTTGTCTCTTTTTGGGGAGCTTTTCCCAGACAAACGATGTGATGGGTCAAGCACTTTCCTGTCTTGGGCAGGTTATCTTGCTCAGCCATTGCATCTCAGGAGAAACACGCAGAGATCTCTCTGGCTGAGCCTTGCAGATGGGACTCCCTGTTCTGCAAACCACGTCTCCCGCATTGTGAAACTCAGTACCACCCATGCTCATACCCGGTTGAAGTCCTTGAAGTGGAACTCTTTGAAGATGGCGTCTCTGCCTTCCACCTCGTTCCACCCCACAGCTCTCAGGTTTGGCAGCAGCTGCTCCCTCTCCTCCGCGCTCAGCCTGTGGGCTTTTCCTGCCTGACACCGCAGAAAGGGAAGGGAAGAGGGAGCAGATCAGTGGGCAGAGGTAGGATGAAGATGTTCAAAGCAGTGAGGCATCCCATGGGTCATGGAGTTATGGGTCCATAGAGGCAGCTTCAGACTGGGTGGAAGGGTTAGAGTGTGTGTGCGGACCTGAATTGGGGGGTGCTAATGATACCAGTGCTGTCCTCTGCTCCCTGCCCTGGGTACATCCTATGTGTGCCGAGGTCAAGTGAAGTCCAGCTTGTTGCTTTTTTCCTCTGACCTGTAACACCTACCACTTTACCAGTGTATATATGTATTCATTATAACCTGAGGTACTAAGGAGTGATGGCTGTGTGAGGTTAAGCTCCCAAATACATTACATATAATTTTATGGAAAAAAAAACCCCGAAACTCTGTGATAGCTTCTAGAGCTGAGAATTGCTTGCTTTTGAGGTTTGTGAAGTACTGTCCCAAAGCAGGAGGGCTTTATTTGCAGGTCATCTGCCCTGGAAGCCTGCTTTAAAGCAGAAAGAAGTGGTGTGCATCAGACAGGTGAGTCACACTAAATTGGAGTTCAGCTCCTTTTCAATCTCCCTTATGTTACGATGCAGTTTAAGAGGCTGTTTCTGTCTGTGAGTAACAAAGGGCAGAGGGACAGATTGTGATTTAGCATTGTCTTCCCGTCTTGGGCAGAGCTGCTGTTATTTGTTTTTTAAGGGGGGGAAGCAGCAGTTCTTGGCTTTAGGGAGTGAATATGGGCAAAGATGAAACTAAAATGGAGTTCTTGGGGATGGGGGTTACCTGAGCCAGTGTATTGTCTGGCTCAGTGGGAAGGCAGGAGTGAGTGCGGAGGGGTATTGCTCTATCTGAAAGGTCATGCTCTGGCAATTAAAATTCTTTCCTAGTGGGTGATCTGATCTTTTGAGTGTATGAGGATTGTTGTTTCTCCATGACAAAGACCAACATCTCTTTGCAATTTGTTTTCCTTTATGTACTGTAAGCCAAGTGTGGCAAGTTAGGCATGAGTCCCAACAAATACAGCCTGCTGTTTCTTGTGGGTGTTTGCTCAGCTGTTTAAGATGCTACTTCTGAGCAACCATGCCCAAGCAAAACGTCTCAAGGGGCTGCTGACTGAAGAATTGTCCTTTCCTGTAGTTCACCTACTCACAAGCTGTACAAAACCAGAGGCAGCCACGGAGCTGATGTTTCTGTGGGTTATTCTTTGGTTTTGCATGTTTTGAGGACAACTGGAAAGATTATGCCTTATTCTTGTGTTACTGGGTCTGCTAAGCCATCAGGCCGTGTGGGTCACTACCTGTCTGCGCAGCCGTGACACTTACACTTAGCAGAAGCTGTCAGCTGCAGAGCACTTCATGCAGAGAGTGCCGAGGTGCGTGCTTGGGGGTGGCCGGGGGGTGGGATGGTTCCCATCCCCCTGACACTGCGCCTGCACACTCTCCCTCTTGCACAACGTTTGGGGAAAGTCTTCCTCGCCCGTGCATGCTCTGGCCTTGCTGCCAGCATGCAAACCACCTGTACCACCCTGCAGTCTGTGCGGCGTTTTGGGTGGCCCCCTGCCAGCCTGGGCCTCACCACCCCCCCCTGCCCTGCTAATGTCAACCCCGTCCCTTCCTGAGCTCTGGGTTTGGAGGGAGGGTAGTGAGTAAACACGGCTCAGCGCAATAAACCCTCAGCCGTTGCCCTTCCACGCTGATGGCGTGATAAGCCGGGCACGGGTAGCTTAGCAACTGGATAACGTGGGGACGGAGGCCAGCTCTGCAGGGGGGCAGCCGGGGCGGCTGCCCTGGGGGGCTCTCCTGGGCACAGGGTAGGGGCTGAAAGCCTGATCCTAAAGAGAGGAAAGGCTGTGGAAAGCTGGAGCTGTTGCTCCCAGGAGCAGAGGGGTATGGATGCAGGGGGCTGGGTGCCAAGCCAGCCTCCCCCGGGCAGAGCCAGAAACCAGGCTGCCTGGGAGAGATGTGGCTTAATTGTCCTCTGAACCTCTTCTGTGTTGCCACAACATGAGAGGACGGGCCCTGGGGCTGTTTCCAGGCCCAGCTGCTCTCAGAGCCCAGCGCCAGGCTGAGGTCTGGCCAGCAGACCACACGCAAGCCAGCTCCTCTGGCTGTGTCGCGTGGTGGCAAACCCTCTGCCCCAGCACCCTCCGTGCCCTCCACTGCACTGCCTTCCCCTCCCTCCTCCTCCACCCAGCGCATCGGCCAGCCTGCTGGTTTTGTCAGCATGGCACGTTAATGCTTTCATGTGCGCTTACTCCTTTAAAACACACTCTTCTCGTTAGGGAAATTTAATTACTTTGCTTGCTTTTGCTGGTTCTCAGCTGCCAAGGCATTGGGATATTTTTCCCACTCCCCCAGCAGGAAACCAAGCGGATGCATTTGCAGCTGAGGCAAAGGAACCAGCATGGGAAACTGGGAGAGCTTAGGGCTTTCTGGGGATGAAACAACCCTCTCTGCCCGAACGAACACCTTCCCTTCCCAGGGTGACTCGCCACCCAGGAGCAGGTACAGGGGACAGCCCTGCCGTGCGCAGGACCCGCAGGCCGGGCTGCGGCCAGGTACGCGCACGGCCCGCGCTCTCCCGCTGCTCTCTCGGCTGCTCTCCGGCCGGCCGGGAGCAGGCGCGGGGCCGCACCCGCTCTGCGGTCTCTGAGCTGACGGACCCTTCCCCCCCCCGCCCCCCGCCCCGGCAGAGGAACCG
>Ga0065711_1029930_pt1 | contig 34296 bp, 20 predicted proteins | sample Hoacrofraction12_FD_59098 | JGI IMG/M metagenome (GOLD analysis project Ga0065711, IMG submission 59098) | Hoatzin crop microbial communities from Cojedes, Venezuela - Epithelial fraction 12 v2 (version 2) | ecosystem: Host-associated > Birds > Digestive system > Esophagus > Crop | place... | reverse complement strand
GAGAGGAGAGGAGAGGAGAGGAGAGGAGAGGAGAGGAGAGGAGATGTTCACCACCCAACAGAATGTACATTCTCTACTACCCAACATATTCATACATTGCAGGAGGTGTGTCATACACAAAAACAAATCATCAAGAAGCCTTTCTTTTCTGGCAATGATACAGTGTCCCAGAGCATAGAGAGGACTAACCAGTTAAAGGGCAATTGAAGAGTTTAATTGTATACAGTCACCTACATTGTAAAATCAAACTTCTGAAATGAATACACTGATCTATTAATTAAAAAAATCAGAATATTTCTTTTTATAATATAAATTGACTAAATTGTGAATAACGAAATAAGAAGAAAATAATAGTGAAAATAATGGAAGGTTGGAGCAAGTAAATTAAAACGTTCAGTCTTACTGCATGACAATATACTGTCTTTGCAGGAATGAAGCCCACTAATAGATACCTTGTAAAGTACCTCACATACATACATGCATACATATACACACAAACATAACATAGCTCTCACTAACTCATACTTCTTCAGGTCTTTGTTTCAGATGATAATATGGGCTGCTGAGTCACGGCATGCCTTTTTTCCCAAATCTGTGTAGTCTCACAACTGCCAATATCAGCTGCCAACTCCTTTTATTCATGTTTAATTCTTCCAACTCATGCATTGTTTAGGACAGACAGGTTTGTTGCTCTTAAAGATTACTTTTTGCTCTTATAGCATTGAATATTTAATACCTCGTATATCAGAAACAAACAGAAATAATATCTTCAATGTTTGATTGAAAATACCCCCACACTGGAGGCTTTCTGAGTCAATGAATATAGTTTCATCAGGTAAACCACAAAGACAACAAACATGTTAACAATTTTGAATCAAATCTACTTTGTTGATGCAAAGTAAGTCCTGTGAGAACGACACGATAACAGAACAATCACATAGCAGCCAATTTCAGAGGTGAAAGATATAAACTTCTGAATTCCTAAAAAGAACTTCTAAACTATAAAATACCCCTGAGCCTCAGTTCTGCATGTGTTGTGGACTTTGGTTAAGCATGTAGCAACATAGCGAGCACTCTGTCCCTTCTTCACTGAGTAAGGGAAGCGATATGTAAAGATATGATTAAGAGAAAAAAGGTCTTCTGATGTCCTGGAAAAAAAAAAAAAAAGCTATGGATGTAATACGGCAACATGTTCAGTCTCTGAAAGTAAAGAGATATTCTTCCCTTTGCCAATTTTAAATGCAATTATTCCTATTATTTTTACTTCAGCAATGCCTTGGGGCCCCAAGTGAGATCAGATCCCCTTTGCAAACACAGTGGGAAAGTTCTTGCCTCGAAGATTTTTTAGTCTAAATAGGCTATGCAGACAAAGGATGAAGATGGGAACAGAAGCACTGTGGTGTGCTCACAGATGTACAATAGGCTGCAGCAGATCTGCCAACAGATTTAAGGTTTCTGCCCCTTGTATGCACAACCTTGACCAGGTTGGCTCAAGAATAACATTCTTTTACACTGAACTGCAAAAGTACATGGCAGTGCAATACTGAGATTTAACGTGAACCATGCCTCTGGTGAAAGTCCATATTCATACACATGAGCAATGTAAGTTCCACTTGGTCATAGGCATTTTCAATGTAGGGAAAAAAAGTAGCATTACAGACCTTACCCTTTTAGCATTCAGCCCTTATAGCTTCTTTATAAATGGCTGCTGGATCTCAAAATGACACTTGGAGCTCAGAGTACCAGTAGCAAGCAAAGATTTGCTTGCAAATAAAGCCAATTGATTCCTAGGGGGTTCTCTTTAAGCATTGTATAACTCAGTCTCATTATGTGGCAAAGAAACTTGCACATTTATTTACAAATGGTTAACTTCATAAATCCACACTTGATCAGAATGTAGTTCCAAGAGATCGTAACTTTTCTGCCCAATATGCAAGTCCTCTTATAAGGACACAGCTTTGTCAGGGGATTTTTTGTTCTTCATGAAACAGATGACAATAAGATACAAAGGATGACAAATTTCAAATTTTGTACTAAAATAACTTTATACAGTATTAAGGACCAAACTGTGACACTTCTCTCACTCTGGGGCCTACTGCCTTACTGTACAAAACCTCACATTAAATTCACTAGACTTTTTTTTGTAATACCACTTTATATGAAGGAAATGTATTACAACTTCGTCCTAAATTCACAGTTGTGCTTTACAATTAGCGTTATCCTTTCTATTTTAGGAAGACTGGCAAGAAGTATTTCTGCAAAGTATTTGTGGTACAAGGAGCCTTAAGAATGAAGCCTATAATGTTCTAAAAAAGAGCCAAAGAAAGGATTTGCAGGCTGAAAAAATAACCAGTCAGCTTGATCTCACTATGTAGCAAATAGTGAGTTGCAGGCTGAAAACGCAAACTAAATAGGGTGGTGTACCTTGCAAGCAAAGCTTTTTTTCATTTGCTTCCTTAGATTACTTGGTTTAATGAGGTGCCTTTGTTAGCCAGAAAAATTTACTAGAGTTCATTAAGGAAGTCTCAAAATAATTCCAAATCCCAGAACAGGGAAAGGTACATCTCTGTGCCTGAGCCGTGCACCGTCAGCTCCCGCTGGTTCCAGGAGGTGCTCGGAATCAGGAAGAAGATAATCATCACCTTGCACAAATGGGACCTTTTTCACTGGAATGCTGAGGTTGGCTTTCAAGGAGTCAAACTCTCCACCCAGGTTACTCCCTGAATTCAGCCTACAGCTTCATCTAGAACTGATTATTCCAAACTCAGCACTAGAGGATAAAGCCTCCCTTTTTCTTGTTTCCCCTGTTAAGTACTCCTGTGTACTTTTCCCAGACTAAACAAGCAACCCTGACCTGCAGCCATTTACTCTCACACAAACAATTAACTTAAAGCATGTGTCCTAACACGAATTCTGGCTCCACAACAACCTAGCATTCCTATGGGAAACAGCCCAAATTAATAAGAGCCTGCTTTCTGCAATACCTGAAGTGCCCTCTCTTTAAAGAGAGAGATAAGAATACTTTGGTGGTTTTTCCCTTTGGACTAAAACTATTGATTTTAGGCCTAGAATGGTCTCCAACAGAACACTTATGATACTCAGTGTAATGAATATGATCAATGTCTGTGTTCCTGTGTCACATCACTGTTTTCCCTAAGAAAACATGAGAATTAAAGTACTAATCTGATTTCCAATATAATAACCCATTTTCACACGTTCTTACTAGTCCGTACTTTCTTTGGTTGGACTCTGTCCAAAAAAGACGCAACTGTGTTGGGTTTCTTTCGCCCCCACCTCAGATCCTTTTGCCATTTCAAATCACATCAAAGTAGAGGAAAAAACATGCATTCCTTCCCATAATTTTGACAACAATTTCAAGATTATTTTGTTCCTCTAAAGAAATCTGCTGACCTAATCAGATCAGTGGCCTCTCCTATGAGATGAGCATAAAGCTGATATCTGCGTATCTCTGGGTGCCGATCTGATTAAGACTCTTTCTGAGCGCTCCTTGGTTGCACTTGAACTCACAGTTCAATTTGAGGCTCAAAAACTTCGCTGGGGCTTTGGTGTGAGAGGAAGCATTTTCTCTCCACTTTCCTACTCTAAGGTATAAACCCTTTGTCTTCTTCATGAAAATACATTAAAAGACTACAGATATGAGGGAGTCTTCTGCCTTCAGCTATCTTCAAATCCCTTTGCGCATCATCAGGACTTTCTTCTTCCGTGTTTCTTCTGAAAAACAGAATGTCCTTTGCACTCACCACAGACAAATTCAGATTTGTACCATTCCACCTGCTCTCTTAATAAAGCCTAGAAATGACCCCAGGATAAGGCAATAAGTAAGGGCAATTTCCCGTTTCCTAGCAGGACGTGTTCTTCTTGCTCTTTTTATTCAACTACTACAAATGAAACTCTTGCTTTCAGTCTGTTGAGGAGTCTGAACTCGGGACATGATTCTCTGAATGTTAGACTGGATGATTCTTTGACTTGCTCTAAATTCTGCTGATTTCAAAACCCCACAATATCCATATAACCTGCACTGCAGCGATTCCCTACGAATGGTGTTCACTCCTATTTGTAAGACACGTGACAAGAACTGGGAAAGCACCCAGAGGTCCCTGCTAGGTGCTGGGGCATACACATGCTTCCTTTCCTGCAGAAGGCACCATTTGCCATTCTGCAATGACTCATCCATGACATTAAACGGTGTCACAAAGGGTAATTCCCAGAGAAGCTGTGGATGCCCCCTCCCTTGAAGTTTTCAAGGTCAGGTTGGATGCAGCTTTGAGCGATCTGGTCTAGTGGAAGCTGTCCCTCACCATGGCACGGGGGTTGGAACTAGATGATCTTTAACGTCCCTTCCATCCCAAACCATTCTATGAATTCTCCCTCCTCAGGTAGAGGATGTCAAGACCAGGTGTTGGGGAGAGAATTTGGCAGGAGATGTCATTGCCTGTACCTGGACCTTTCTCCCAAGTCCACAGTGTAACAGAGAAGAGAGTTTGCTTGTGAACTAAGACCTCATTGTTCAGAGTATGCAACACAGGTAACAGAGAATTTAATAACGGGCATCAAGATGATTTCAAATGAGATGGGTTTTGTAACTCAGTCACAAAATATAAGGAAAAATTGCCCTCAGTCTTCAGTTCCTTGTTCAGAATTATTCAGGTAAAATCCAGCAAACAGCAGAGGAGCTCCAGGAGGTAAAAGTCTCCAGTCTGGCCTTTTGTTTTAAAAGCTACTGCTGCAAAGTTACAGTAAAAATTTAAAAACTACCACTCCTTCAGTGATGTGAATTCAGCTGCCTGAACTTCTAGAATATTTTTCCCTCAGTTTCAAATATCCCACTATACATACTCCACAAAATTCAGTCCGTTTCTATACACCAACTAAATGCTTCTTTGCCAGCCTTTTCTTTTGTGTCTCCTAATGCCTTTAATTTACCTATACAACTTTAAGTTCACATTCCCATATATATATATTTTATTTTTTTTAATTCAACATATTAAAATCCTGCTTCAGGCTTCTGCTGTGATCATCCTCTTCCCATTTATCTTTCAGGCAGCAATAAAAATATGTAAATATTAAGCCACAAATACTGTATTACTGTAATGTTAAGGATGTGACTAACACCCACAAAATGCCAGAGGTTTCAAAGTCAAGGCTGCATGTTGAGCCTAACTCTTTCAACACTCATGTTAAGTAAAATTCAATTAAAAAAGCTCTGATGAGCTGCAGATAAGATTATTTTACTACCACTACTACTTGTAATAGTTGAATTATGGGAGTGCTTGCAACATTAGCAGTGTCCATGTGCCCATGGGCCAGAACCACACTTTCAGCTGAAATGAATACAGCCTAGGTTTGGGGGAAGCTGCAAAAATCTCATAACTAGCCACCACCCCTTCCCTTTCTTCATGAGTCTGTAACTGCTGGGCACAGGGTCAGCCCCTTGGCACAGCAGAAAACAGTTTATGACTGCTCTAATTTACACCAGGACCCAGGAAAACAGGAGGATCAGCGGTCGGTAGGTGAAAGCTAGCAACACCTTTTTACAATGAAGCTCTGCACCTCTAGAAGCTATTCACAGGACTTCAGAACAGCAGCTGTTAAGTAGACAGGATAGGTTAATGGGCAAACTTTCCCAGTATCTGTACGGTATCCAGTACAGGTAATGAGAAGAGATTAGAAGAGCCTGGACTATTCTGCATGGAAGAGACTTAGGAGTTGCACATCTGAGCATTCATTTACACCCATGCAAAGTAGGCCCAAATAAAAAGATTACAATGTTAGTAAGTGTGTGATAAAGTGCAATACTCTCTACATAGCTATCTCAAGTGCTTCACAATATTAACTGACTAAGCCTCCCACAGAACATTTGCAAGTACGTATCTCTATCTGTAGTTCACAAATACAGTTTTACATGACTTGCCCAGGGTTGCAAAACTAGACTGGTGAAATGAAGACTGATACTGTCCCAGGCAGTACATGGCAGTTGCTTGCTGCTTAAAGTAGATGCAATGGGAAGAAAAATTCTTCCATTCAGCTTTGTACTTTGAGACACCTCCAAATCCCTGTGTGGAAAACAATAGGATTGCATAAGGAATGTTGTATAAGGAACTTTCTAGAAGAAAACTACAGGAGAATCTTGCCAACATTTGAGGCTAGGTTGATAATTAAAGCCTGACTGTCTGAAATGTGTACTGATCTAACAGCGCTATAGAATTGTGTTCAGGTTTAAGTAGGTGAGCAATCTTCTTCTCAATAAATTCAGCAATAGGAGTTTTAAATTACCTAAGTGGTGTACAGGTAGATTGAAAGACAAAATTCCTTCTTCCCTAGAAAGCAACTGCAGTCTTCACAGAAAAATTGCTAAAAATATCTGTAGATAATTAATAACATACAGCTACTGAAAATATGTTGTTTCATTTAAAGGAATTATCAATGCAAGAAGTTAACACTTCTCTATTGTTTGCAATTTACTACAAACTGCCCTCTCCATTAGAGGGAAAGCTTTGCAGAATCAAGCTGAAGATAATAATTTATTGCTTTTTATCAGCCATCTTTGAAAATCAGGCCCCAAAGTCCTAATTAACCAAAATTAGTGGTTTAGTACCTCTTGGAACAAACTGTATCAGATCTGAATTACAAATGGGTATATCTCTGCCCTAAACCTGTGTTCGATCTCTGATAAAGACTGCAGTTGTAAAGACAATATTAATTAAGGTGCTTTCTTTTTATAGTTCTCCTGTTCTATATATGCTTAGTGAGAAACAGACTTCTTTTTTTCTCCACAGCAAAAAGCACAGAAAAGTGCATATAAAGTAGGAATTCTTATCCCTTTATGTTTTCGATGTTACTTCTGATATCTAGGCTGTGGAAGCACATTTGGCATCAAAGAAAGCTGAACAACGATACGGGAACCAAATAACCAATTTAAAGCAGCCACATGGAAGTCTGTGTCTCGTAGTCAGCAAACTGTACTACTAGTTTCTGCTGTCAGATACAGAAAGTAGCAACTTGCTTCTGAAAACAGCTTTACCTACAGGAGGAAAAGAGAGAGCAACACTGATTAGTTCCCAGACAATAGAGTTCTCCTTCTTCCCCTGCTACTCCTCCATTGCCTAAGAAACTCACCGTTAGCTGGGCCCGATGGCCTTGCAGGGAATGGCAGAGAAATTACTTACAGGCTGTATTTATCTGTTTATAATTTGCTTATTTATTTTTACACAGTCTCATTTTCAGCAGGCAAACTGGCATGCACATTCTCATTTTGATTGGGAATTAGCATTTAAATGTGGAGACATAAACATAGTGGCAACCAGATATGGACCAGCAACTGTGTAATCACTCGTCTCAGCAAAGAAAATTATGAGAGAAGAACTTCTGCTATCAACACTCAGATGCTACAACTATAGGCCTGTAAGCTATATCAAACAGAAGAGTTATTCTGGCTGCAAAACAGAGCGTGTTCATTTGCCTTGAAATATAAACAAAATACGTGAGAGGGAGGAGTCGGCTTGCAATGACTTCTTTTAAACTCCTTCCCCAGCAATCCCACATAATGTACAGTTATTGGCAGTGTAGTGGTTTAATCTTGTCTGTTCTCAAACCACAATAAATATCTTGGTCATGACCTTAATGAAGTACATAGTTCTGATTTTGATCTTATATTAACTTTTCACAAGTCAGAAGTTCCTCTTGATTTAAGCTAGTATGTAGAGAGATCAGAGCCAGGCTTATATCTAGAAATCTGCTATAGATCTCTCTGTGCATAATTCAGAACTGCACAAAGACACACAGGTTGTCTTGGTTTTGTTTTGTTTTTTTTTTCTTTCTTCTGGCAACCATTGTGGTCTCCTTCATAAAAGGTTGTGAGAGGACATAGATTCAGACATGCTGGAATGTAGTCTAATCTCCTCATTTTGATCTTTAAAAAATAAAGATGTCTTTATTTACTTTTCTTTTTTATATACTTCGTCTTTCAAAATATAAATACTTTAAAAGAAGGAGAGAGAGGTTGGAAATCAACAAAAAAAGAAGACAATGTTTTAATTGTCTAATCAGTTGAACCTTTGGGAGAACAACCCTAACCTTTGGACAGATGCCAACAACTGCCATTTAGGTATTTACATCTGTTTATCCTCTCAGTCAAATGTCTTTTGTCTTAGGTTTGACATAGGAGTACAAATGTTCTGACCTCTACAAGCAGTTCTCAAACATTGGATAAAAGAGTTCTTTTCCCCTTTTCTAAAAGGATGAACACATACTTTTACCCTCCCTTATTCGTCTTTACCGGTTATATGCTTCTGAGGCAGTTGTTGACAAGACCTGCATAATTCAGTTTATGTATGTGTGTGACTAGAATTTCTGAAAGGCTCTGCTGGACTTTGCAGCTAGGCTAAGTTAACCCTCTACAACCCTATGTCAAGTCTTCAATATATACTTTTATTTTGCAAATGACACCATCACGCTAGCATTGCCACAAATAACATGCAAAACTCAGGGTTCTTTTAAAATTTGGGGGAGGATGGTTATAAGACCTAGAAGTCTATCTGGAGGAAAATTCCATTTAGGTATGACTGTATAGACTTTCTTCCTAAAAAAATAAAAAGAACAATTCTGTTCACTGTGCATGGTTTTTCACGTCCACATGTAATGCGACAGATAGTGAAAGCAGTAAAAAGTAATTATCGGAAATGGCAACCTTTGCAATCCCTTTCTTTCCTGGCATCAAAACGGGATTTTTCTCAATAGGTACACCACCTTGCCACTAAAAAAGCCATCGTTTAAGCGCGTGAATAATCATAGCTCTATTGTGGTTTTAAAGAACTTGGTGAATATCATGTTTCAGCAATCACTGAATGTTTTCTTCAGGTTTACTATGAAACACAGCAATAAAGTTATCTCTCAGCTTTATAGAACCCAAACTATTTGATGGTGTGTCTCTAAGATCAAATGGAAATTAAAGTCTGCGGAGGAAGTTCAAATGAAGCTTCCAGCTAGAACTGCAACATAAAAAGCTCCAAGTTAATTGATAAACTCCAGGCAAAGAAAGAAGCCTCTAGGCTTGGCTTGGCTGTTCTCTCAATCTGCAGCAGTCTCAAATACCGCTCTGCTTTAATCATGCTGCTGGTTGTTGGAAGTCGAACCAGGAGGTCTCCCTGAGCTCTGCACCTCTTCCGGCTGCCTACAGAGCCTGATAAACAGGAGCTTTGGTAAGATTTTTGGGGCTACCCTCCGTGATCAGTAAGCCTCACTTTCCTGCCTGGGAAGGAAAGTAACAAACTTCTCTCATCGGTAAAACCAATGCACATTTTGCAAACTTCGCCAAATTTGTTTTTAAAAAAAGATGCCACCATCTGCCACATTGTTTCCATAAAGAGTCATACCCTGACTTATACCAATCATGGAAATTTATTCTTGGAGAACAACTTTTTTAAAATCAGGGGATACTGGAGGATATGGTCCACAGTAGAATAAACCTCTTTTCTCAGAGAACAGGAGCTGAGTAAGAATTCATAGCATGAAACTTACCTGGTAGGTTTTGCTTTTTTCCTGTTCCAATGTTGAAAATGTAGATTTATTGCAACCTTTAGTTCTGATTTTTTTCATTCTCTCCTAGGTGCAATATTTGTATTTCCCATTACTTTGAAGATGTCAGCGGCAAGCATTGGCTGGATAAAACTCATAAAGTTGGTGTTATAGTGGAAACATTGTTTCTGAGTACAAGATCTTTAGGATGGGGAATATATTTTTCTGTTTGTCTGAAACATTACTGGTATAGAGAAGAACTTTACTGTCACCTGTGTAATTAACATGGCTGCAGTCAGTTTCACTGAGAATATTTGCACTTAGAGAAAATTAAAGGGACAGTTAGCAGGGTGTTCACCCTAAATGACCCAGTGCTCTAGAATGCCTTTGTGGTCTAAAATAACATGGAATTTTTTTTTTCCTGTTTGAAAGTCATTCTCCTCACCAGGCCATTATGAAAAACTAGAGCTCTCAGAAGTCTAGGGCAATGTGTTGGAGTTTTGCTTGGGTTTTTATTTGAAACTGTTGCCAGGAAAGGCAAGCTAATTGAAATGTGGAGTTGTTTGTGTCATTTAATAATTAGCAAGCACTCCGAAAATATATTATTCACTTTTTTAAAACATAAATAATTAAGATGTAATAATGACACTTTTACAAATAATATTATATTCTCTGTGCATACTCTCCAGGATTTCCTTACATCCTAAATCTACACCTTGCTCCCAGTTAGCAAATGCCTTTTCTGCACCATTCACTGAAAGCAAATAGGATAAAGGGAATCTCAACTTCCTACCCATTTAGATGTCTGTGGGAACATCTTTAAGAGCTTTTCCCCCCCCATACCTAGAAAATTAGTACTGTTTAAGGAGCCGGACTCTTAGGCATTCATATTATGCAACCAGAATAAGTTGCAACCAGAATGCATCTGAAAGCAGGGGTTTTTTTACATGTAAAAGCATGTAAGCATCAAACACCTATAATTATGGAAGCCCAGAGTTTACAGGCTAAGGAAATGGATGGATACCTAAAGTGACAGGTCTACGTTTCAGTTAAAGATTTTGTAGGTTGTTTAGCTTATTCAGAAGTGATTATTATATAAAGACACAGCTAGGCAGAACTCCAAGAAACCATGTTCTCTTATTTTATGATCAAAAAGCCCAGTTCTGCAGTCAGTAACTGCCTAATATAGTCCCAGCATGTTTCAATCTCATCTCTCTTGCACCCATGTAGGGCCATTGGGCCTGAAACTGTGGCCCCCTTCATGCTGCATTGGTAGCATAAATATGTAGTGCTTCAGAGCAGCATAATAAAGCTACAGTATAAATTAAAATAATCCTGACCACTTTAATGAATTTATTCCTGATTTATACTAGTGTAAATACAAGGAAATCAGGACTAGTTACTTTCTGGGAGTATTTGTGGTTGTAAACCCTTTGGAATTTATTCTTCTCTTTTCTGATAGTATAAAGCTGACTTAAAGCCAATGCAAATGTAATTTACATTAAGAAACTTTGCTCTGTCAGTCTTGTGTAAGCGTATATTAGCATAGATGGGAAGCACAAAAATTGCAAGTGCAAGCTTTACCATACTATGTCATGTATCAATGGTATAATTTTATTAAGTTCTCTCATTCTTATATTAAAATAACTTTTCAGTACCTAAACTGAAACAAGTAAAAACAGTGGCTGGAACAGAGACTTGGCCACTTACCTAAGTGTGTGCACCTCTCCAGGAAGTGCTGAAGAACAACACTAGGGATTCATGAAAATTCCCCCAGAAAAATGGGAAGATAACTGAACCTGGGTACAGGGAACACTACCAGTCTCCAGCTGTGAGGCACAAAGGAGATAGACAGGAAAACAGGAAAACAGATGAGAACTTTCCCAGGTAAAAGCAAGAGCATTAAGATTAGCAAGAACCAAAACCAGCAGATCGCATCACTATCATTCTCAACCACATTAATGCTTTGCAGAAAACAACAGAAGGAGGCCAGTGGAAAAATTTGCCAATAATCTAGCATATTAACTGAATGATGACTGCAGTCTTGGTGCAGCTCTGTCTAGCCCCACCAAATAGTTTCCTTCATTGATGCCAGCTGCATTATCAGGTATATCAGTAACCATATCAGTTGTAACATGCACAGAATTGCTGAGATCAACAGAAACCCAGTGCTTGGAAAGAGTTAAAACGCATGAGTAGATGTAGGGCCATAATCAAAGGGCCTTCACCCATCCTACGGGTGGTGCTATCTCAAAGTATAATCACACCCTTGGGTGGCATAATGCTATTTATCAACTAACTTGCCTATATTTAAGATGGGCAAGACAGAGACTTTTGTTTAGCATGTATTTAAATGCTGCCAAGCAAGAACTGCAGCCGTGACAACCATCCTGTAAACCTCTGAACTGGGAACAAAAAGGAAGAAATTAATCAATGAATGAAAGGTGTGTGAAAACATGGACACATGGGGTCACAGAACTCCCTGTTGTAAAGAAACATACAACACTGAAGGAAGGTAGAAGCAGAGGAGAGAAGGAACAAGAAGCTTCGTAGGACTCAGTGATCTAAAGCCTTCACCCACTTTTTTACATCTGTGTTACTTCCCCAGCAGAAGTAAAAAATCTGCTGGAATCAATTGGTCTGCTAGTTAGCGATAAGAAAAAATTCCAGCCACAACTGAGGTATAGAAAAGAACTTAGAACTTAGCTTATTATCCTTTTATTCTGGTCTCATCTGCAGTGACAAAAGGGAAAGGAAACTGTTAAGAACTCCTATGCCTCTACTTGCTACCACTTCTATTGACTTTACAGTCAAGTCCAGCACGGAGTTCTCAGAACAACCCTATTAAGGATGTGCGTTGAGAAATGGCTAGCAAGATCCCAAACCCACAACTTCTCCTTGAGAATTTCACCTCAAAAAAAAGAATAAATAGAATGGTCAAGTTTGAAAAATTAAAATATATGAAGAGTGGTAGTGAAATCTGTTCCCTGTTCCTTCTCTTTCTTTTGAGGCCTGCCTTACCAAAAGCAGAGAAGGAAAAGCTAACAGCTCCAAAGCTCCTTCCTTTGAATTAAAGGTAATATGCATAGAACCTAAAAAAGGACTTGAATTTTCACAGTGCATTGGCATACTGTGCAATTTAATACCAGAATAGGTCAGTAAGTCAAATACCATAACCGGATTTTTTAAAGGGCTGTATGTTTCATGACAACTAGCAACATTTGAAGCTATCTGCGCTAAGATAATGAGGATAATCAAATCTCATGCTTCGCTCTACATAATGATTACCTATAGGAGTTGAGCAAGGATTTTTCCTCCGTGTGCTAAGTGCACCGATGGCAGGTTGATTTATTTCCTCACAAGGACGAAGGTTTCCCTTTCCCCCGCTGCACTGGATATTTCCTGTGCTGAGAAGAGAATACCAGCTCACTGTGCCAGGTATGCCAAAAACTATTTAGAGATCTGGCTCAGAAGGGAAATCCACTGTACCTGAAGTTAAGCTAATGCATTTTATCTTGCAAATGGGGCAGACGGAAAGAGCATACACAGTTGGTTACAGCAAGTCAGCTGACAGGCACTAACTTGTTAAACTGCTGCAATGCAAGCGTATCCCATATTGTGTCTGCATGGAAGAGAGGGGCAAGTAGCTGAGCATGTTAAGATGCCATGAGGTAAAGCCAGTATGGGGCTTTTTCCACAGCTTTTTGGATTTTCATAGACTGCCTACACTGTACAAGCAAGTGCCTGTGTCAGTACTTTTTAAAAGCAGACTGCTGTGTAATTTTGGAGTCTTCCTGTTCTTCCTCTCTACTTCTCTCTTCTTATAAACATATTCACACACAAACACACTTTTACAGAGATAAATCCCATATAGCCATATTTGTTTCGCAAGGCTGTTGCAGTGAATATTAAAACCTAGATGGAAATTCTCCTTTGGGTGAATGCTCTGAGAGCATTCAGATTTCTTCGCACACATGTCCACAACATCCACAGCTCCACAGACAGACACAGGTAGGCTGAAAGAGCAATCAAGATACCATCTGTGTTTGGCAGAAGATTTCTAACCACTTTGCTGCTTTCTCTGTCTCGTCTCTTTTAGTGTGAAGAGACAGAGGAACCCATGGAGATTCGGTGAGAATTTAAATAGAACATATTGAAGGCTGCACTGACAACTGTGGATTCATAGCAGATGAAAAATGTGTGCTGGAGCAGCAATGGTGCTACGGATTCAGAAGGGATCTCTGAAGTGGCTAGCACAGACGCCAGCTAGAAGGGCTCAGCCTGCTCCTCCCTTGCTCCCCCATCCCCAGGTCTACTTTTGTATGCAAGGTTTTACTGTTCGCAGCAGCTGGTTCCTGTTGATACTAACTTTAGCAACTCTCTAAAGTACATGACAAAGCAAATCTCATGTACCTTGAGTGAATAATGTTGAATCCATGTGCTTTCTAAAAATGCACCAATTCTTTATGCACATTTACATTTAAAACCGAGCCAGCAAAATTTAAATTGTGAAGAATGGTTGTTCTTTTTCTTGATGTCTGTCATGTTAGTATCATACACAAGTAACCTCCACTTTTCCTGTAACCATGCAGGATCAATTTCCTTTGCATAACTAGAAGGCAGGCCATGCATTTTTGAGCCTAACATTTTCTTCTGGCCAAACTGAGGACATTGGCCTAGGTGGACACAAATCCACTGTTGTCACTGGCATGATGGTTTCTGTTGCTCCAGACATGAATGTAATTCTCTACTTAGGAAGAGATCTGTAGAGCTACAAGATAGAGAAGAAGGACAATAAGAGGGAGAACCTTATTTTCTTCATGGTCTTCTAGAAATGAATATATCTGGCAGTCCAGTAGGATATAGATGTTGAATTCAAAATAGTTTTATCCAGCACAGAAAATGGCAATGGGAGGAAGAAGACTCTTATTTTCTTAATAGTGAATTTCTCTTCCACTCTTCTGGCAGCAAAAGAGTATCGCACTATATACAAGTTAACATTACTGCATTATTTATCAAATGCTTGCAACTAACTGGTCTGTATGGTCTTTTGCCCAGGCTTCTAAGCCTCAAGAGGACAAGAAATTCAAACAAAATATCCTGTAACCCAAATGGATCATGATAGATCGATTACTTCAGAGTCTTCTTGAGGTTTCGTATTATATGACTCAGTTGCCCATTTGGTTAGGAAACACATAAGGTTTATGTGATTATGCGTAGAAATGTCACTTGGTAAAAGAAATCAGAAAACAGTAAAATCAAGCCAGATCTTGTTCTGCCTTCTCAGCAAAAAAATGTCACACAAATTTTAATTGCAAAATTTTTGAATGGGCAATGCTTTTACATTTACTTATTAAAATAGTGTAGGACAAGTTGCAAGGGGCTCTAAAAAAAACAGAGATGCTCACAAAACTGACAGTAAAAAAATATACTAGAGATGTGGCCTCTGCAGCCCACAGTAATACTTTTCTTTCCAAATAATTACTTTAATGATCTGTAATATCAAAACTCCTTATTACCCTTAAGGGAGGAGGAAGAGGGAGAAGACAGAAAAGAACAGCTTTATTCTTGAGATACCTGCCTCCTGAGTTTTTCACATTCAGAAACTTACAAGTTTGCTCACACTTCATCATTAATCCAACAATCTTAGCACTCAGAATACTATGAAGTATTTTATGTAGAGCCAGAGAGACCCAACTCTGACCCAAAGACCACAGTCTCTGTGAAATTTCAATCTCAAATTTATTGAAAGAAATAAGGACCTCCTAAACATAATTTTCAGTGTCATATTTTTTCCTTTTTAAATCAGTTAAAACACTAGAATCTGCATCTCCCATACACATATTAAGGGTAATATTCCAAGGATGTAATATTCGCAAAGTATAACAGGCTTTAAACACCATTCCTTTTTTATTTTATTAGTAAATTGATGGAAGATTGTTAAAAGGTGTTATACGTATTTGAAAAACTGGCCCAGAATGCTATTACCAGAAACTGCAGAGAACTAAGTACCGTTGAAAATCTGCTTTTTATTTAAATGCCTATGTGGGAGTTGAGCTTGTTAAAAATCATTTTGGTTGTTTGTCAGCTGCAAAGGCCAAAAACTTCACTGAGATTTTACAGGATGCTTCCTATCAAAATGGTCTGAATCAGTGGCTTTGAGTTTATTTGACTAAGGAACCCCCTACAAATCTTCCAAAAGAAATGAAACCTCCACTGGGAATTTAAGTTTATGCACAGTAAGCTTCTTTTCCTTAGACTTCTCATTTGTCCAGAAACCACCAGAAGTATTTTATTGGACTACTTACTGAAACAGCTATGAAGCAGAAGTTAGAAGTAAATGGTCTGTTCTTGCAGTGGATGAAGATGACTTGTGAAATTCTGCAGAAACCAGCACTGCTCAGTGCATTCATAGGGTGACATGGAGCAAATGCTGGGAGGATAAAATGTGATGTATGTAGATACATATAAAGGGAAGCACGTCGGGAAAAACTCTTAAATTCACACTATTACTTTTCAGTGGAGAAAGTTTGTCTGTTAAGTATTGAAGACAGTTCCGTGAAAAATACCAGCTCAGTAGTCATCGCAAAAGTAAATGAAATTTTTGGAATCCTTAAGAAAAGAGTGGAAAACAAAAAAAAAAGAAAACTTCGTCATACTGCAGTACAAATCCACAATTAGCCCATTCAATGACTATATGGGGTTCAGATCCCATCTCATAAAAATAATGTGTTAGAATCGGAAAAGATTCAGACACAGGTCAGAAGGATCTCAGCATGGAATAGCTCGTCCACACGAATGAGTGAGGAAGTGAAGACTATTCTGTCTGGAAAAGAGACAATGTAGGGGGGATGTAGTAGAGGTCTACAAAATCCCAAGTGGCCTGGAGAGGCTGAGTAAGACCCAGCTATTCCTTGTTATCTTCCAGTTCAAGTACTAAGGGCCTTTAGAGAAACCAGACTCTAAACAAACAAAAGGAGGTGTTTCTTTATGCAACAGATGTCCAGTGGAGCTCCTTGCCAAAGGAGAAGGATGAGAAGCATTTACACGGGTTCCAGAGATGGAAGAAAGATCCGCAGCTTACTAAACAGACAAACAACATCAGGCTCAGGATGTCCTTTAAACTGAACATAAGAGGATGCTTGAGGAGAATGGCAGGGGAAGATCACATACATTTACCGTGTCTTCTCCTGGTGTGTTCTGGCAGTTGCACTTACAGCTGCTGTTTGAGAAAAGATACCGTGTTGGGTGAAGCCCTAGACTGACTGAGTATGAATGGGTTTTTAGAATCACTGCACTGCATGAACAGAAATAACGTGCATTCTCAACATAGTTCCTTAATTTAGCAAATCTGCACTTAAAACACTCTTGCTGACAAATAATTTGGTTGGTCATTCAGTGTATGCAGCACGATATCCAGAAGAGTGTTGCAAAATTCCATTTGTTGAGAGTGTTATGACACAATTTATATCAGATACCCAAAAGGACATCCTTGCTACATCAAACTTTTGTTCCAGCATAATTTCTTTTAACCACGAAATAACGGAAGAGTACAGAAAAGAGTGAGACGTGTCTATTGTTAATATAAAGTGTGCTTTATTGGAACTCCTGTGGTTAGATATCATAGCAATACATTTCATCTCACAGACTATGATGGAAGGAGCTAATATGCTACTTCCTAACAGAAGGACAATTAGTGAACTAACCATAAGGTGTTATATTTCACAAAGATTTTGTGCAAAACTTGGAACTTGGCACTTCACAGGGAGGGGATTAATTTGCCCTTCTATTAGTTAGATGCATTTTAAAAAAAAAAATTGAAGTTTTTGTGTCACTAGTACAGTAGGCAATCAGATGGAATACAACAGAAATGTTTCTAAATAATATACTTGTTTCTGAATAATTTCTCCAATTTATTCACTTTTCATGAATTTCAGAATCACTACCAAAGTTGAATAGCTATGGGTTTCGTGTCATCCTTGTATTCACGCGATGGCAGCTGCATAATACTGCCTGGTACTGCAACATGTAATTGAAATTAGTTCTTAAGAATTTACTAATACAAGCCTTTGATTAAGTTCACAGGCCAGCTTCACCCCTGATGAAAACCCAACGAAGTCAGTGGATTTGGACAATGTTAACATCATGTGATGATTTAAAAATGTTAACTCGATAGCATTTTAGACATCAAAATGTCACAGAATTTGGAGAAAGAGCTCTGGAAATGTCAAAAATGGAGAACTGCCAGTGTTCATTGGATTAGCAGCATTTGCAAGCCACAATCCAGCCAACAAGAGGCAACACGAAAGAAATCTGTGATTAGAAGAAATGTCCTGGCTTAATCAGCTAGAATTCTGTATGGTTAATGACAGAAGTTCTTTTCATGCACTCAAAAATGCTTGGTAAGTCTGTAACTGAAAATAAGTTTAAAGACTATTTTATTTCATTCAGACTGTTACTTGATCAACCTTAAATTGCAGGTAGGCTGGGGCAAGAATGACAGAGAAAGAAGCAAGTTTGAATAAGCTTAAACTTGGAAATTCAAAGAAATAATTGTCTGAGCTAAGACACATAAGGGCATGGGAATGTCTTCTGCCTATCCCCTTGCTATCTCACAAACATGAGGTTCCAGCTTTATGAAGGAACTTGTAAAGTCTGAGGTTAGGATTTCAGACCGCTCTGATGTTGTTCAAGTTCTAAACTTCTGGCATTGCTTCCTTGCTCTCATCATCCCTCACTGATCTAGACAGCAGGGAAAAGTTATATTATCAGATTTGAATATGCTGGAAAGGGAATGAGTATTTGAAAGTTAAATCTCTCTTGAAAAATAGTGGTATAAAGTTAGAGAGTAATTATCTCAAAAAACACTGAATTATAAATGTCACCAAGGTTGCATTAATCTCCAAATACCACTTAATTTTCCCATAAATGAATGCATCTTACTGCATTTCATCATGCTGCTAAAACTTGATGAGCTTGGCTGGAATTAGTAGTGATATTCCAATGCCTTGTTATATCTACATTGGTTGCTGAAAAAAAAAAAACAGGGCTGCAAAGTAGTATTTTAGCAAAAGAAACACTAAGAGAGTCAGAAAATACATACATATATCTGTTTGAATTGCCTCATTGAGAAAGAATAACGTGGTGTGCAGGGCAAAAGGAAGTAACAAACATGGTGGTTAACCCACACAGTAAGAACACTCTGAGTGTTCTGGTTAATTACAGGGAAGCCAATTGTTTCATGTGAAAGATGGCTCACTATTTAAGTATACTCAGAAAATGGTTAATTAGTTTACTTAACCAACTGTACTTTTACTTTGTCTTATTCTTTGTGCTCTGGATGACGTTAAATGTATTTTACTTAATCCATGCAATTTGATTCATTTTCCTTTAATTTTGTTACAAAGTATCAGTGAGAATCATTGAGTCATCCAACTACATTTCTCTCTTTGGGGTGAAAAATAAGCAAAGGAAAGAAAAGTAATTTAATTTAGCATTAATAAGCTGCAGACTGATGTTTACAATAAATCAGACACTATTATCATCCTTAATAGGTGTGAAAGAGACAGAGCAGATGTGGATACATCTCTCCTTTTCATTTCTTTACTCTTAGGGGCGAATCTGTCTTACTCTCTTCTAAAATGAGCACATGGTTTGTTTAAGTGGGTGTTTAACAGGACCATTTTATAAAATAAGAACCATGGCCAAGATTCTTTTAATTCTTCAGGTTTATTTTCTTAAAAAAAAAAAAAAGAGATGGGTCTTCAGTTTCCCTGCAACGTTTAAACAGACGTGACAGTCTATAAACAGAAGGAAAAGTGAAGAAAAGATCCTTATAGGTTAGGCATTTTCATTCAACTTCTTGTTTTTTTAGTATCCTTATGTAATAGTCCAGTCCCCTGGAAAAGAACTGTAGCTGTACAAGTCCTGTTGCTCTCCATTTACAAATGTATGCTGTTCTGGACATATAGCAGACACCATCTGTATTAAGCACTGTGTCAGTACTTCAGCTGTCAGTCACGAAAAATATAGGAACCAAGTAAGAGATATGTCCTTTCCAAAAATTCCTTACTATCACCAGACTCAGAATATCCATAAATCACCTTATGTTTTTACAAGTTTTCTTCCTAAATATCTTCATCTCTGGAATTATACCCAGGATGAGTTACGCTCTCAGCATGTTTTCAGAAAGTTTATGAGAGTTAATAAAGGCAGAGAGGAGGAGGAGTACACAGGAAAACCAAAAATATTTTATGCTCTTGCAAGCATTTAATTCCACAGTATAAAAGTCTGAAAAGGGGGTGGGTCTGGAGAGCAAACCTGCATGCTAATGCATGCCAATATTTAAAAATTACACTGCATTTTTTATCCAAGGATCTTTGCAAAAATGGATATTTGTTATTCTCCTTCACAGACACTCTGTTTTGCTAAAGGTCACTCAGCAAGCTGAAACACGACCAGAAGCGAGGTGTTCCATCTCCCGTGTCTGTACCCAATCCACCGCAACACACCAGTGCCCTGTTAAGATGAACAGCTATGAAGAGAGGCTTTCGTCTGATTAATCTTTTGTCCTGTCAGGTTCACAACACCCTTTGCAAAATTGTAGTTCAAGGTCCTCTGATGTTTACCTTACATATCACCACCTATTTTTCTGAGGTGTTTATAAGTCAGGCATGAAAAATTTGCTCCAGGGTGAAAGTTGGCATGAAAGTGTCTCCAGCCAGGAGCATAGTTTTTTTTTGCCCTTCTTTTTTTTTTAAAATAACTTTAGGGAAAGAAAAAAAACAGGCTAAAATAAGCTAAAATATTTCCCAGAGCTTGCAAAGCTGGAAACAGCAACAAGATCTTTTACTTGAATCTGTTACCCAGATCTAACTACAACAAGAATCATACCATGCCTTAACTCAAAAGTAAGCCAAAGCATTTTTATTCACTCAGTCCTCTTCTCCACCAGAGTTCAGTGGGATTTGAAGGGGGATGGGGGTATTTTTTTTTTTTTTTAAGTAGTCCACTTTGGTAAAACACTAATAGCATGAATGCTCTGAGGGCTTAAAATCACTGAAGTTTCCAGCTCATGCTGATTTGGCTGAACTTCAAATAAGGGGACACCCATTTCACATCCCTGAAATTAACACTCAAGTTCACCTGAAAGTGGTGGGCTCCACCATAGCATTAGGGAGGGTACTAAAACTTGCCCTTGCTCCACATGTTTCCACAACTGCTTCAGGTATCCTGGAGCATGCAAGGTATCCTGCCTAGGACATCTACTTCAGCTCAGCCATGGGCGATCTGCTTCGCTCGGGCTTGGGATGGAAATAAACTTTACTGTGATTTAATTCTCTCATGTGTTGGACTGGGCTGCTGTCCAGGCTGCCTCAAATTCACCACCACCATTACAGGTTTCAGACGGTCTTTCCGTACCCCACCTCTCTTGCAGACATGGTCAGAATGATAAGAGGCAGGCTTCAGTGGTTCCAAAGAGGAAAAGGCTCCTTTATTAAAGCTGCTAATATGGAAGTTATCCTACAAGCTGATGCACTGGATTACAGATTAAACACGTCCTTTATGTTTATTTACCCCACTACGAAAAGTGAAGTAGGTGCTACCAGATCAAAAACATGGTCCCTGTACAAAGAGATTAAAATCTGACCTAACTCACATGGAGTACTGGCAACACATTGCTATCGTTCAGCCCAGGTCTCAACTATACAAGCACAAATACTCTCTCACCTTTTTACACACAAAAAGGAGAGTCTGAAATGTCAAAAATGTGTCTTTAATAAGCATCCAGTGGACTTCCAAAACTCAGGACTTCATACCAGAGAAGTCTGGCTTCAGTAAGAACAATTTTGAAATTAATTTGGAATAATGTAGGGGAATATGAACATTTAGGACTTTGGAAAAAGTGGCCTATGTTTCCTCATTTCTAAGCTGTTTGTTTACTTTGTCTTATGTTATCCTGTCTTCCTGTCATACTGCCTTAAGATTCCCAAGGTATCAAGGTCCCAAGAAAGTATGTTTATTTTACAATAAAGTAAGAGTACAAGTTTTACTCTTAACCTGTCTAAAATGTGGTACAAGGTTTGGCACAATTGAAAAACAATGTTATCAAAGTTAAAAGCCTTCTTTCCTCGTAAAAATATCTTTCTACCTTCAACAAGACATAGGGCAATAATCTCTCTTAGTTTTAATGTTCCTGAATAAGAGTCCAAAGATTTCCTATTCTTTTTCTTTAAGCTACCTTTTGAAAGATCTTGTGGTGACAGGCCACACCAAAGTGCCTACAGGGACAGCCAAATCTCCTGCCTTTTCTTTGCCTGAAGATTACTGCTTTTCCTCATCTCATCTCATCTTTCCTTCAAATGCCGTAGGACTTATCCACCCTTACCTTGTCACAATGGCTCTCACAAATGCTTCTCAGACCAGCCCTTGCCAAGTTAAAGACTACTTAATTCTGGAGAAGGTACAGGGAGTAATTTTCAGGTAACTTGACATTTATAGGGTTGGAGCACCTTCCAGCAACAATTGTTTGAAATTCTACAGTTATATAGTGGTCTGAAAGAGGAGAAAAATAGTTGATTACAGCTAAAACAGCATAAGCTATGTAGTTATGATTTTATAACTGGTTTTAGAGTTATAACACAGTTTCCAACAGTGAATAGTTACCAGGTAGGGAGAATATGAAGGCCTACAAGAGAGGAGAAATGTGAATTTGTAGGGAGATAGTAAAAGAGATTCCAATCCTTTTCTGAAGCTGGTAAAGTTATTACATTGTTGATCAGGGACAGATTTCGGGTAGCCCATGAGTATTTTGACAACAGCGTCAGTGAAATGAGAATTCACCTAGGACTTTACTCTTTTCAGCAGGGAGATCTGTAGCTATTCCTGCTTTTACAGATTATGAAAACAAAGCTTTTTAATATGCATATTTGTAGGCCTCAACATCAAGAAGCAACAAGAAAAAAATCTTTGAGAGGCTGATAGCTTTGCAGCAGAAGAGCTTACAGGCTTCTTGATGTTTTTCCTACCTAATAACTTTGGATTACTTCCTGTTTACTGTCAGTGCATCTAATGCGTATGTCAGCCTGGTGCAGCACTGACATGATGTATGCATTAGAATACACAATGATAGCAAAGAGACAGTTACTAGATTCTGACAGGACAAGAAAATTACCCACGAGCAGTAAAATATAGGGTTGCCGTGTGACTGTGCTTTGCTTCAAAACCTTGTATCACATGATGATAACACAAGAATTAGGGGAGTGTGAGAGATGCTGGTACTGCAAAGTCAGTTATCTGGTCCCTTTGCCCGGATGTGCCCTGCATGAACATGCACACCTGCTTTCATCTCCTTTGTGTCCTGACGGGCTGCTGAACTTTGCTTCATGTTATGGTGTGCTGTTTTCGACTGCAGTCAGCCGGATTGCTACACCCCTTGTGCGCTGCCTAAACACTAAGTGACTGCACCTTAGTCACAATTCCTTCTGTTTGTAATGACCTTGCTGTTCACCTACCCCCCCCACATCTTCTGGTCACACTGCCTGCACTGCCCTAAATGTACATGCCAGACTGGTAGAGTTAAGGCAGTCCAGGGGAAGAATACAGGGGCAAAAGACAACTTACTGTCAATAAGAATAGTTTAGTGTCCTCTGCAGAAAATGCAGGCTTGCGAAGAATGAAGACTGAATTTCTTTTATACCTTGCTGATGTTTTAATTACAAATCTGAAGCATCCAATTTACCAACTCAGTGAAATTAAGGAAGAAGAAAATGTATTAGCTACAGACAAAACAACACAGTCTAGATAGCTGAGATCATGTCCATGTGTTTCCTAAGCAAATTCAGGCATTTTATTTAGTCAATGTGAGCTACTGAAAGGTAAGTCATTGGTTAAAAGTTCTATATGTGTATTTTTGCCTTTACTGTGATTTACATAAATGCCGACTATGCTACCTGAAAGCGTTCCTGTCCTGATTTATGGGTGTGTTTGTATTGCTCATATCATAAATCTTCTCCTCTAGGACGCTTCTGTTCTGGTATTTATTGACCAAAGACAATTTGCGTTAAGAATGTTTTGAGATCTTGCCAGATATGCACTAGGGGATATTCGAGAAAACATTCGGTACTCAAATGAATGAATCTAGGCAAGTGTATGATCTCACTACCCAGATAAACATTTTGCCATAACATTTTAGTACCCTGTTTTATTAAGAGAAACCTATGTCTCCATATGCATCTATTTACCATAGAGTCAATTCATTTAGGCCAAATCAAAATAAGTGCTCTAAGAAGGTAATTTAGGCTCGTAGTCTCAGGCTGGTGATTATGGCTCCGTGAACAAGTCTTTAGGGTCAGATCTACTTTTGCTGAATCTAGCTCAAGCCTGAGTACTACCCCGTATTGAAACAAAATGCCCAAACATGCCCTCTGTACCCTATTTCTAGAGTTCTAATAATTTTTCTTCAGGGAGATGATACTTTTTTACTACTTATTATTCTCAATTCTGAAAATACTTAGAAAGCTTTGACTGAAATGAGCACTTTGCACTGCTGAGAGCTGTATGTCTTCACAATGAGAGATGTGGTCACCAGAATAAACGGGCTGTACGACCAGTGGGAGAAATATGTTCAGAAGAAAATGAGGCACAAGGAGATGAAGGGGTGCCTGTGATAGGGCAAGTCAGCTCTGCAGCATCTGGTGGCACAAGAGTGCATTTCTTGGTGCCTGTGCCTTGATATAGCCTTCATAAAGTGTTCCCGCCTGGGACCGTAGTGCTAGGGGTGCAGATCCACCCTCTGCGGGGGCTTTCCATGGTTCAGCTGAGGCCAAAGTCAACCTTTCCACTGGGATCAGGCACCCTTCCTTCAGAGGGCAGAGGAAGAGGGTAGGGATTCCCTGCGCTTTTTTCTCTCCCCAGCTGCCCATCCCCATGCAAGGCAATGCTGGAGCTGGGAGATGTTCCTGTATTTGGTGGAGCTCTGCCCACCAGCTACTCCCATCTGCGGAGCCATTGCAGGAGCTCTCGGTCCCTCCTGCCGAATCTATTTCGCTTTACAAGAAACATTTAGAGATTTGTTTGGCCAAAGAGAAAAAGCAAGACCGAGCATGAATCTCTACACTACTGGTTAGGGCACTTACCTGGAAGGGAGGAGACCTGGGCTCCATTCTCTTATTTCAACGAGTGTTTATATTAAACAGCCATTGGATAAAATACTTAAATAGTCATTAGAGTAGGGACGGCAGTCTGGGTCTGCGCCCTGCCCTTCCAGGTGAGGGCCCCAAACCACCAGAGAGTCGTGCTTGGTCTTGCTATCTCCTTATCTCCCTATCTCTCTCTAATGAGTCTATAACTATCTGATGCAAAGTGGAATAGCTTCCACAGCAGAGATGGGGAGAGTACACCTCCCTCACCGCCTTTCCCCTGTTTTTGGAGAGGTGGGTTCAAAGGCTCTCGAGCAGAACAGGAAACTCAGCCTAGGTCTCCAGGTCCCAAGCTGCTCATTCACAGCAAGAGCAGAGGCACTGTTCCTCCGGCTGCTGTACGTGCTCCAAGATCACCAGGCAGACCAAGCCCCTAAGGGGACCACACGCAAGATAATGCCTCATCTGTACATCCCTATCCAGCCAGGCATGAATTAGGTGCTGAGCTACCCGGCACTAAGAGGCTTGGTGTTGTGCCCAGCAGCAGAGCTGGAGGCACTGGGGGATCTCCCCGTCTGGACTTGACATGTAGTGGGTAGGTGGTAAGGTGGTTCTGCCAGGACTCAAGACCCCCCTGCCCTTGCCTGCATCTAGCCCCAGGTCACCTGCCCAAGACCACACAGGAAGCCTGGCGAGGAGCAAGACCTGAAGAGCCATCACCTAAGGCACAGCCCAGGCTGTGACAGCCAGCCACCTCTTTGGTCTCCAGCACTCCCGTGCAGTTTCTCGAGGAAGAAAAGAATCTGTAGCGAGGGCGGACAAGACAGACTGTTCATCACCCAGAAAGATCGCGGCTAACAGCCACTGCCATTTCCAGTGAATATGTGTAATTAGCAAACCATTCAGTAGACAGTCCTGAATGAAAAGCACAAATAAAGCTGGTGAGTTCCTGGTGGAACGATTTAGTTATCTTTCCAAATGAAAACAATGTGTCTGTGTGTAACCTTTTAACTCTTGTTCTCTTTCCTCCTCTCACTCTTCTACTGGATAATTATTTATTTTGTAGCTTAATTAGCTAATTATGCATGTGTTACGGTGCTTTTAAGCAGGAAGTCAGTTTGTTTAGTTGTTGGTGGCATGTGGCTTTTGTTCAGCTTCTGTGATGTCAGTTTATAACATAATCATCTTTACTTGCAGTGGTCTGAGGTGATGAAGTCTGTTCCCGATGCTAATATTTTAATTATCAGAGTAAAGTTTGAAAAAGGGCAGTGACTGACAGAGAATGGTTTCTCGTGGATAGAGGGTAACTGATAAGTTTGCACAAGACCCCAGCTGCCTGTCTGTGAGGCACAATTGTGCTCTTTCCCCTAGAACAAGATGTTTTGAGACTTTTCAGAGAGTGCAATAAAAGGAACTAACCAGAATTAACCAAATCCACTCAGGAGTTTCTTTTCAGGCTATCACTGTTCAGAAACATAAAGGGACTTAAACTGGATGCCTGTCCTGTCAGCTCAACAATAAAGGGGTCTAGGTAGAACTGGTGTTTAGAAAGCAAATGCAAGCAGGACCTGTGGCAGGAAGCTGAGGCAGGATTTCTAGTTGCCTGCTACAACTTCACACAACAGCACAAGTTCCACCCGCCTGTATGCAAGCACCAGCTCCCCATATATGCAGGTCAGGTGCACACGGTCATTTCAAGAGTTAGCGGCTATTTCTTATCAAATGCGCAGTCATGAAAGAAACTACAGCGTGTGTGGGTGGATCTCCCCAGCAGCTGTCCAATTCTCTAGTCAGTCTGATTCGGAGATATCCAGCATGGTGCCCTCTGCCAGCTCCAAACCCTGACAAATATCTCTCTTTTGCATTCGATTGTCAGAAGTATGCAGCCATGGACCTGCAGTAACATTTATTCATTCTGCAGTAACATTTATTCCTCCTTCTACTGAAAAGACGAGTAAGGCTTTTAGGCTCATTTCCCCAGTGGTAAACTCTAGCTATCCCAGTTAGGAAACTGGCCTCCCTCAATTCCTTATCTAGTCAGCTGAGCTGCTCAAATGGACCATTCAGAGCACGTGAATTAGTTTCTCCTGAGAATTACCTCTAAAGAGCGTCCCTCATGCAGGAACACTACAGCTACTAGTTTATGATCCCCATGACTGTGTTTTAAACCCCTCTTTATATTCACAGATTAATACTCTGCACATTTCTATATGTTCATATATTAAGAAATAAACTTTCCTATGAACCTATTAATCTGTCCACCAGAAACTATGCCCACTACCTGACGAATGCAGAAGGGAAAAAGTATAGCCTTCGAATAAGTCCCTTAGAAACCATAACATGCACAACAGTTCCTACATGATCGGCTTTGAGACTGAAATGTTGCTCTATGTTTTTAAGCTCACTGACAGTTTTATGATTTAAAGGCATTTTTTCTGCCTCTTTCCCACCCTCCCATTCACGTATTCTTCATGGTGGTGCCTGTGCAACAACACTCAGTAATAACCCCTTTCCCTAAGGGATCAAGGAAGGATATTCGACAAGTCACTGCCTCTCCCCTTTCATTTTTTTTTTTGTTTGTTTGGTTTGGATGGTCTCTGAAATGGGCTGGAATGCAAATGGAAGATATTTGGCAGGTTGACATTTGTCTGCAAAGCTAGGCATTGAGCCAGAAGTGTGGAGCAAGCTGGAGTGGGTTTACATAAAGTGGGAGCAATGGTGCCAGAGTACTCCAATACATTTTCCCCTGAGACTCATAGGCAGCCCACTTAATACTTCATTAAGGGTGAAATCCAGCCCTATTTGAAGAGCCTTAGAAAAGGGCCTGTGCACCAATTACGTTCTCGAGGCCTCTGCACTGGTCTGAATTCCACCCAAAATAAGAATTTTTAGATGAGGAAAAGGCGCTGTTACCCAGGTTACAGTTTGCTCTTGTGAGGAAAAGAGACTGTTGGCATATGTTTGGAAGCATCACAGTCCTTCTGCACAGTCCTGCATAGCTGCATCGTCCAGCATGTTTGGTGCAAACAGATGCTTGTGTGTCCATGAAGAACCCTTACAGTGTGAAAAAGTCCAGGCAAAAAAGAGGGCAGGATCTCTCCAGGAAGGACCCTAGAATCTGACTTTTGTCAAAATGGAGAGGAGGAGGAGCCACTTTGGCACCGATGGGATGCAACAGGTAGGGTACACAGGGTTGACTGTGGTAAGGTGGCTCAGAACAGCATCCCAGAGTCAATTTTTCAGCCATAAGCATTAGCTTTCCTGAATCTCTTTCTGTACAAATATAGGATGCACACAGGGATAATGGGCATGATACAGCATTTACTACAGACAAGAAGAGTCTGCTATCCCTTCAGTAGGCTGGAATATAGTTTTTGCTATAGAAGAAGTTCACCTAAATTGTTTTGTTGTTTATATCTATAAGGCAGACAGGCATTTAGTTTCTCTCTACTGCAGTAGGAAGCTAGTCTTAGGTGGAGGATATCTTTCCATTAACAAGGTCAACACCATTATTTTGTATGGGTTGCATGAACGCTCATTTGTTTGCACGCAGTGCAGGGAAAGCTGCATATTTTAATTTCTAAACAATGGGGTGGCACAATGTCAAAGAGACACAGAGGGACAGGGGGAGCGTGGGGAATGCTTGTAATACCGCAGAGCCTTTTCACATCAAACCAGTGATAATACAAGCTAACAGTTTCTGTAATATCAACTAGCATAAGGTCAGTTTAAGACTGATTTTTAGATTCCATCAGAGGGCACCTGGTCCATAAATAAATCTCTTTACACAGTGCATTAGATTGAAATGTAGAGGTGAGTACCGAATGCTGGAAATACGTTTTTCAACTAAAAACCTCTTCACACTGCATAGAGATGCCAGAGAAGCTAAGTGCAGGGATAGGGACTTACCAAACAATTTGTGAGATCAACCTATCAATTGAATATTAGCCCCTTGATGCACATGTTTAACTCCCATTAGTGGCACTGGGAGCAACAAGGCTACACCAACGGAGAGAATCAACCTCATAGTCTTTACACAAATGCAGATGCTTTCCATTGAAGTTAAGATGCTTTTAAGAATGTGGGGTTAACAAAAATATAGTCTACACAATGAAAGTGAATCAAATGTTTACATTATATAATTGCTTTTGCTTGCTTTGACAAGGAAAATTAGCTCTGTAAAGTGCCAGTTCTAAAATGCATACTTGAATACACTTGATGAGCATAAGATCCCTGCACACCTAAGGCTAGATTGATAAAAAAGCTCCTATATGCAATAAAGCTAGATTTTTTTTCCTCTTGCAGTTGCTGTCAGGAGCATGTGAGTTGAGGTGGCAACTCCGTAATTTGCAAAAGTGTCAAATGAAAGCAAATACTCTTTTGCATGTGGGCAGGCTGCATCCAGGAAGAGACTGATTGGAGAAGATAATAGAGGAGGTCTTGCTCCAGGTCAGCAGTTGCACGGTCCTCAGTCAGGACTTTGGATTTCAAGGTCAGAAAGGGTTATTGCGATTATTTAGGATACATCGCAGGGCTGAGGTCTTTCTCGGATTAAATACTTAAAAAAACAAAAAGGATTTCTTGGATGGAGAGTTCACTGCAGCACACCATAATTACTCTCTCTATCCAAACAACACGTAAACAAATATTCCCTCAAAATGTATACCATTGAAAGTTTTCATCTGAATTTGTCTAGTTTTAAGCACTGCATTTTATTATAACTTGGTTTGCAGAACCAAAGAACTCTCTCATCATGAGAACCAAATGAGAATTTTTTCTCTATACTCTAGTCAACAGCAGAGGGAGAGAGATGACATTCATTTGGAAGGTGGGACACTCTAGTTCACATCCCAGTTTTGCCTGAACTGGAGCGAAGGGATTTGGACTACATTCCCACTACAAGCCAGTGAGTCACACTGGGGACTGGAGCAGCATTCAGCCTGCAAACCACTGTAGTTGTGTCAGCTGACAAAGGCATTACCTGGAGTAGGCTGGAAGGTTTTCTATATGGATGGTCAGGGAAGTTTGCAGAAAACTGTGAAAGCGTAGGCTAAGTGGACAGTGGTAGAATTGCACTCTCCATCATACAGGGTTTTATAAGCAAGTAAAGCCGAGGCAAGGAAGTGAAGTCATGAGCTCTTTAATAGTTTCAGTCCCAAGGCTATGTTTCACAGTGAGGCAGTGGCTTGTTTTCTAGGGCTGCCTACAAACACTGACACAAATGGCGCAAATTGCAAACAACGAGTGGGAGAAGTGTGTGTACAACCTACTGTATTTTCTTCACAGGTTTTGTGTGTGCCTATTTCCTCCGTGATGTTTTCTGAAAGCTCTCTCCAAGGTGCCACAACCTGAATATTATTTGTAGCTTTATTTGTAATGTTTTTCCTCAGAAAGTAACAAAATGGGGAGACAAAGATAACAAAATCTAACAGGTCCCAAAACATCAGGAAACTCTGTTATTGTTATGAATCAGAATGTAGGCCAGGCCAGAGAGCTTTCAAACTTGGGGGGCTCAGAGAGCCAAACATTGATCTGTAACATGTATGAAAACCTATTGCCCTCAGTGGGATCACACAAATAGGTATAGAGAGACACAATCCATGGACGACTTATTTAACCAGATGGCTTAATTTTGGGGGTGTACTGTTTGCCTAGCACATTATAACTCTAGCAAAAGAGATTCATGTCACTTTTCTTATCAAGTATCTTACCTGTGTTTTAAAATGTGGGTGCTTACGGTTAGTGATTTCCACAGCCACAGAATATGAAAGGATGCCTCTGTCTGGTTTGGGGTTTGTTTTCTTTTTTTGTTCTCTCTTCTTTTTAGAAATCTTAAAATGTCACTTAGTTCTACAGAGATTAATGAATCGTCAAGGATCTCAAAGATCACTTTCTTGACCAAAACAATCATCGAAGTTCTGTTCTCAGAGCTATTATTAGGAGCAGGTGAATGGAGTAGCTTCCCCACCCAACAGTCAGGTGCATGAGGCAACAATGATCTAATACGCTGGTGAAAAGAGGACAGTCTACACCTTTACATCCAACTTTGCAGAGTCTAACAGTTTTAACTCCAGTTAGATTATGTCTCCTAACTTTATTAAAAAGCTTGTGTTTATAGAGTATAGGACAAAACCCTGAGAAATAGAATCTAACATGAAAGTTAGCTCAGGTTTGAGCAGTATTTTGGACCAGTTAACCTCCAGATGTCCTTTCCAACCTACATTACTCTGATTCTGGTTAAAGCTTATGCAGTGCAGTTATGAAGATGCCTTGGGGAATATCAGAAATGTTGGCTGATGTTGGCTGAATTATGACACATCCTGAGCCACCAAGAAACTCAGCAAACCCCAAGCAGACATTTCATTTTGTAAGGCTAAGACAGGCAACAAAAGGGTACTCCAGGCCTCCAGAGAACTATTAATAAAAAAGTGAGATAGCGAAAAACATCTGTAGAGAGCATTGTGTAGGAAGAGAAGATGGGAATAGCCTTCCAAGGCATTGCAGTGACAGCAAGAGCTGCTGTCAAAAAGTGGCATAATAAATTAATCACGGCAAAATGTACCGAAGCACAACGAGCTGAACTTCAAAGGCATCAACTCTATTATACCTCTCGGGGTAAAACCTAACTGTAGAGATCATTACACTGGTCAGAAATCAAATTGAAAAAATGCCTGGAACAAAAGAAGCAGTAAGAATTGGTGAGCACCAACTCTCCATGTACAAGTGATGGTTCAAGAAAGTGAAGGTCATCATGCTTCTCCGCAGAAGTCCTCAGCAGCACATGAGCTGAGAAGCACCAGCTCTGAAATGCAAACCTCCATGTAGAAGAAACAAGGTTGCTAGGTCCTTCTGGAAGCAGGCCAGCACAGTGTGAGGCTGGTGGAAGTGCTCAGAGGGGCTCTTTCTTCTCCTATCCAAAAGTGATGTGACAATTCTGGTTATAAAAAGATACAGAATCAATATCAAAGCAGGAACCTTGGAAGAGATATTTGTAGTGTGTTCATTGCTCAGTATGGTCCCATGAATTTCAAACTCCCTGACACATATTTTATGCTACTTAATGTAACATCTTTCATTAATGGAAGGCCAAGTCTCATTTTGGTCGTGTGAGTCAGCAGGAACTGTTCCATTTATTGATGTATGAAAAATTTGGCCTTAAAAATTGGCAGAGAAGAAAACAACAGGTCTTCATTTTGCCTTCTGCAGCCTGCTCTAGAACCATTTCAGCTCCAGAACTGATGATCATTAGCAATGAGGGAGGTGAATCCCACAGTCACATTCCTTCAGTAAGAAAATACAAATGTTTTCCTTGGAAAAAAATTATGACTAATTGATATGAATGCTAGGATTTCTGCAATTTTCTATCATGTATTTTACTATTTATGATCATGAGCTTGTTAGCTGTATCCAAGTATGGTACCTATTTTAACTTTTTCATATAATTTTATTCCATGAAACACCAATATTAACACAGGTGAAGATTCTCACAGAGAATCATATGACCATTAAAATATTACAGAACAGTTTTGTACTATTGAAAAATATGAACTGAACCTTACATTAACCTAGAGCTTTTACCGAGTCCTAGAAGTCATGGCAGGAATTAGACAGATGTAACCTGACTCCTCTTTACTTAGATTTCCATGGAAACCACTTTTCATTACTAGACCGGGTCCCAGACTCACTTTCTTTTCCTAACATATCAAGGTCAAACCACACCTAATGTTTAATCATCAGTAATGTTGTTGTTTTTTTTAATAAAACCGCAATATTCCCTCTAGTTAAAGAAGTCAGAGAGTGAGATGTTGACTAACATATATTTATGTCCATTTAATGCCTTCAGATCTAATAAAATAATAATAGTTTCTGTTAAGTAATGTTATGCATGCTAAGTACCATTACTGATCCAGTCCATGTTGAGACAGCTGACATGTCACAATTATTTCTAAATCTAAGCATATTTGAAATTTCAACTCAGAAGAATTGGAAATATTAAGCATGCATAATCAAGGTTTAAATGTACCAGGCATAAGTTGTGGAAGCATGTTTTTTCTCTCCCAGCACTGCTGTAATATTCTTAAATAAATCTTTTACTAGGTATATCTGTTTGGTGGCATAAAATTGATGAATAAAGTCCTGGACACATTTAACTCACAGATACATTTCACTACCTTTCCTCTACAGGTAAGTACTGTTTGTTTTCCTCTTTTCAAAAGATAGTGGTATAATAAGCATTATTAAATTCAACATTTCTTTTTTTGTCCTGGTTCAAAAACTGCGGACATCTGCCTTCAAAAAGAAGTAACTCAGTGACAAATCTAAATACATTTGGTCTGTTCCTTTCTGAAAAATCAATTAGAAGTTCAATTAAACATACTGCAGTCAAAGAAAGAAGTCATTTCTCTTCAAGGACTTGAAGTGGGGATTTTTTGTTTGTTTATTTTCTCTTTACTGAGATTCTAACTTTCAGAGGCATCTGATTTTTAAAATGAAACTTTTGCTTTGCCAAATTAAAAAAAAAAATAAAAAAATCAGGGAGGGCCAGGATTCTCATTGGGCATAAATTAGCAAAGTTGATTTAAAGTAAATGGAGGAATGTTTGTTTATATCAACAGTGAATCTGACCCAAGCTGTAAATACTTTAGATGGGAAAACATTTATGATTTTACAAATTATTCACTCTTATACCTAATGTTTTTCATGATTAACAGAGCTGTCTCGTATAGTAGGTGATGTTGTTTTTCTTGTTGAAGAATATGTTGGTTAAAGTCATCACAAGGAGAAAACCAATATTTTGATATAAAGGAGTTCACTTTATTTCCTTCATGGCTATTAAAGAATCCGACAGTGATAAGGTATTTGGAAAGCACACAGTCCAAATAATATTAATATGCAGAGGTGAGAAATGAACATCAAGTTACTCAAAATCAACACTGTCCAGGCAGAAACTTGCATCTCACAAAATAAATTGCTTGTAAAACTAAATGTCTATGTGAAATATTAAAGTTTAAAACTATTCTATATTAGCCATTTTAAATACAGTCACCCAACTTATGCTGCTTCTTCCTCAACCATATCTGAAAGTGAGCAGGCACGCTGCATCAATCAAAAGAAGACTGCAGTTAGAAAAATAATCCCCCATCAAAGCAAAATACATAAATACATAAATAAGGCCAGTGTTACATAAAATATCAGCAATACTGAAAAGTATTTAAATGAGCCTTTAAAAACTTAGGAGAGTGTTTCTCTCCCTCCTTCTGACTCCCGCTACTCCCCCACCCCCAGCCTCAGCTTGTTTTATTTGGCACTTAAAGAGTCTGGTTTATTAGGCAAATATTTATGAACTTGATTTTAACCAAAATCCTGTTCACAGCTGCACCTGAGAGTTACTCCAGCCTTGGATTGGAGCAACTCTCGGGGATCAGCAAATTGTTTGCACAGCCACGGAGGGGGAATTAAAAATCTTGTTGAATCAGGATTAGCAGTCCACACGAGGAGGAGGAGGAGAGCTCATTTCCATAAGCTCTTCATCTCCCAGGCTGCTTCTCAACTCTCTGTGGCCTGCAGACATGTGTGACCCAAAAAGGATAAAAAAAAAAAAAAAAAAAGTGTATGAGTGAGA
>Ga0065711_1002378_pt1 | contig 34299 bp, 18 predicted proteins | sample Hoacrofraction12_FD_59098 | JGI IMG/M metagenome (GOLD analysis project Ga0065711, IMG submission 59098) | Hoatzin crop microbial communities from Cojedes, Venezuela - Epithelial fraction 12 v2 (version 2) | ecosystem: Host-associated > Birds > Digestive system > Esophagus > Crop | place... | reverse complement strand
GACAAGGGGCAATGGGCACAAACTGAGGCACAGGAAGTTCCGTCTGAACATGAGGAAGAACTTCTTCTCTCTGAGGGTGACGGAGCACTGGAACAGGCTGCCCAGGGAGGTTGTGGAGTCTGCTTCTCTGGAGATATTCAAGACCCACCTGGACAAGATACTGTGCAGCCTGCTGTAGGTGACCCTGCTTCGGCAGGGGGGGTGGACTAGATGACCCACAGAGGTCCCTTCCAACGCCTACTATTCTGTGATTCTGTGATTCTGTGATCTCAAACAATTAAGCCATCACTCAATTACTTCCTTTCTTACTATAGAAACAAACCTCTACCGATGATCCTAATTGCTGTAATTCTAGAAAAATTTCTAAACTTCCTTTGGAAATACAAGAATAAACTCCTTGTTAGGAAAAATTCAGATTGTAACCATTGGACTTTTAACAGTCTTGCCAGATTTACTGGTGCGTGCACAAAAAAGCTCATTAACACCGCATTTTTAATATGAATTTCTTAACGGTTCATTTTCTCTGCTAGAAACCAAACCCCGGAATTTCTAGAATGTAAATTACTTAGTTCATTCACAGTCTGCAGTCTCAGCATGCTCCACTGCCTATTTCATACTTCTAAATGTGCATACTCATAACAAACTCATTTGTAAAAGCCTCAGACACGTTTTGAAGCTTCCAGTGTTTTTCTCCTTCAATACTGGATATTGTCTTTGTCAGAGCACAAAATTTCTGCCCTCACCACTTTTCTCCCTCTAAATCTGATGCTAAGGTCAATCTATGTATGGGGAAGATATTGTCATGCTTGCTTCTGCTCCTGAAAGCTGCATGCCCAGATATATCATCTTATCTACAGATGTCAGAATAAATTTGTGACCAGTCATTATTCACAAAGCTGAACTGCAGCCTTTGTAAAATTCTATTACTGGAAAAGTACTGTGGCATTTAGGGTAAAATAAATTTGACTGGGTTGCTGTTTCACATGTAGAGGAAAAGCAGTGAAAACTCTTTTACATTCTCAATTATAAGGATCTTCAGACAGATCTCTCTTCTATACATCCTTTTCACAGAAGTAGGGAACTCAATCCTACTATTGTAAATACACCAATTCATGGACTACTATGGGTAAACATAAGTAAACCATACCCCCAATCATCAAAGTTCTAGGGAGACTGTCAGTAGAAGATCATCAGTCTAACCAGAAAACGCTTTTCTAATAAATGTAAAATATTCAATGATATGGCACAGCAATGAAAAATGTGAATGTTTTTCCAGAAGTCACCATCAAAATATAGCACTTGAACCTTCTTTCAAAACGAGTGACAAATCCACATTTCTAGGAGTTCTTCATCAGTCTGATAATAACAGTATTTTCTCAGTGACAGAGCACACAAAATCAATAGAATTCCATTAATAGTAGACATAGCAAGCAGCATTTGCAAACCATAATTCTTGATTTTTACCACAAAAGATGGATAAATTCAGAAATAGGAAATGGGAAAGAAAAAGAGAGCTATTACATGCTCTAAAAAAGAACTGGTATGTTCATAGAGCTACAGAGAGGAAAAAAAACCTTACGGGGCCTCAATGGAATTCAACAAAACACAAAGACTAAACAGTTGTCATCAAGGAGTTTTTGGTCATATAAAATAATTACATCTCTAAATGCTATTAGCATACAGCCTGAAAAGATCTCTCATTTATTAAAACAATTCTAGTCAAAGTTCTCATAAGGTTACTGAATGACATTAGTAGTCAAATAATTGCATTACTTCAAAAAAAAATGCACAAAGTTAGATCAAGGAAAGAAATAGCTGAGACATATAATGTTCTTGTTATGTTTACTTCTGATGTGCTTTTAACAACATTTAATTAATAAGCACAACACATATCTTTCTTAAAAAAAAAAAATTAAAACTGTCGGTATCTTATAGGTGCCTCAGTTACACTTCTGCATCCATGGTTAGGTGCAAGGCAGCTGGCAGCAAAAAAGCAGGCCACATTTAAATGTCAGTCTATGGATTTAGGAACTTAACTGTAAGTTAAAAGTCTGGCTACTGCTGTAAGTTTATGGAGGATTCCTCCCCAGGGATAACTGCTTTCAGGTTTATTCCCAGAAACTAAAAGAATATTTTTTTTAATTGAACAAACATAACATGAGCAACATGTTCTTTATTATCTCCTTGCCTATTCTCTGTTTTTTCATTCTGCATTTTTTTTTGAGGAAAATAAACATTTTGCCTACAGGTTGATGGTGGATTCAAGTGTGCCAATGTGCAGAATTACCAGTATTGAGCACAGCATGTCTGAGCAAATACTCACTAAATAAGAAAAATCTGAAATTAGACTGCAAACATGATAAATTTCTGATGAGTAGACTTGCCTTTCATAAGACTTAATTGCTTGTTCCAGCTTCTCTTTATAGGCATCAAGATTCACTGCCTGAGGATTAATTAGCGTGATCTGCTTCTTGTCGTTGCTAACATGGGTGAATTGTAGCATCTATTACACAACAAAAGACAAACACTTCATTTATCATACAACTTCTCCTCCACCAGAATAACTGAATGCCCATGACGCCTTGCCCAAGAATCAGAACGGACAGAAGGAATACTGGGAGGCTGCAGAAAGAAAGATCTGTGCACCCCAAAGAAATGTCAGAATTAAGACATATTTTCCAGCCTGCTAATAAAATTTTCTGAAATTATACAATTCCTTTGTGCAGAAGCTGCAAATTAAGATTCTTAACTACTAGTTAATTATAACTAAATAAGTACTGTCAAAAAACTCACTCTAATAATGGGAGGATAGGTCAGAAGGGAGACAAGCATGTCTAGATCATGACAATACTCCAGACTGTATTGCTTTAAAACAACACTGTCTTACAGTTATTAGCATCTAATTCTAGCATACAGATGTGATAGTTACTTATTTAAGTGTTTTTAATACTCTTATTCTGGAGGACCACATTTTCTAAGGAATTAAGAGTACTAAAGGTGGAGAGAGACATTTTTCACCATCACACTGACCACAGAAAAGTGAACAAGGTGGATACTTCTCAATGAAACTAGTCTTTATTAACGACAATAACGCTTAGGAACCTAACCAGGTTGGTCAGAATCAGGAATTTCAATACCTTTCAAATCTCACAATTCAGAATCTACATAAGTCAACTTCATTACAAAATAGAAAGTGATACACTTACAAGTAGATCTCCAAAAGGCAGAGAAAAGGGTAGAAAAGGATGACAGAGCAAAGATGCCTCCTAAATTACTCAGCAGTTCATATAAGCAAAGCTATTTTATAAATCAGTGTCCTGATGATGACTATAAACAGAAAAAAATCCAATAAACAAATGGAGAAGACAGAGAATATTACTCTCCCCAAAACTGTCTTCAGCACATATGGTTGAGTGGGAAGCTTCTCCAAGTGTCTCTCTGAGATGAGGATATAAATGACAAAAAGATGGAAAAGGTTCAATTTAAATCAAAGTACTACCCTTGTTGGGAGAATAAGGCAAGTAATCAGAAAATAAAACAACAAGAAGACTTCTTTGAGCATAGTTTTCAGTGTGTTTTATTTGTGTTTGAATCATCACAGCCTAGCTGGATTCCAAATTACTGCTGTATGGCCATTTTTTCAGGAGCAGGAGTGTGACTTTACATTCCCTTGCTTTCTGAGGACATCTTCTCTCTGATTAATAAATCTGGGTCACAGCAGTGCCAGACCACATCAAAGCTCCTCATATTAAATTAATCTTAAGATCATTTAGAAGCAAAAGTTAATGGGAGCATGTCAGTGAAGTATCGTGCCAGAGACAGAAGAGGTAAATCTCTGCCCAAAACTATGGACCATGAAATCTGGCTACCTGTCATTTCCAGGGGGAGTTTGAAAGCTGAAAGGCAAGGAACTGAGAGTACCCCTCTCCCAGTTCCATGCTGTCATGGTTGTCTGCTATGTTACTCAAACCAAGTTTATAAAAGTTCAGCAGGGCTTCACCATGTAGAAGCCCTCTTGTACATTCCCTTACAAATTCCCAGAGTAACTCCAAGTACAAACAGCATCATTTGCAAAATGAATATTTAATACAGTTTCTAAAACCCTTTGAACAGAATATGAGGGGTAGACAAACATAAACACATTATTACAGTATTGAAGAATGGAATGGAATGTGTTCTTAGCAAACAGTAAAGTTGAAATATTATGCATACTTTGAGAGCAATGAAAACTGCTCATGAAGACGAGATAAATTTGACAGATTCAGCTGAAAGAAATCACAAGGAAGCTTTTTAGTGCCAAAATGTTTTGTCATTTTCTAAATTAAATACTTGGACTCTCATATAAAAAGAATTCACTTGTTTCACAATGGCTTTTATTTCAAACCCAAAATTTCAAATTGTTAAAGACAAAATGAAAGCACAATAACCCTAGAAAAATCTTTCTTATTTTAGACCAAACATGATGTTTTGGTTGGCTGAATCTGAATTTGATTCTTCTGAGCAAAGCATTGAGTCAAAACTCCATGACCTGCAAAGCTGTGCTTAAGATGCTACAATCTGCAACAGATGCTCACATGGTTCTATACGGGAGGTTTGCTCCAGAACTACCATAGGGTAATTTAGACAAGCCCCCAAGCCTTTTTTTTTTTTCTGGATATGAATCTGATGGGTAGTTTAATGAATTAACCTCTTTGAGATAACTCAGGTGAAACTGACAGGTCACACAGAACTGAAAACAACAGGTCAGCCTCCTGTTAATGAACAGTTGTCATGGAAACCTTTTGCTTGCTGCCTCTCCAAGGTGAAAAAACTGCTCATAGTCACTCCACCATCACTGCTAGCAAGGACCGAAAATAAAAATTATACTATCCCCAGGAAAGAGAACAAGGATGTCTGCACTCTACACCAAGAAAACTAAGATCTCAGAAGGAAGAATGAAAAAATGTTTGTACATTTATTATCTTCAATTAAGTCTTCTGAAGTACTGGAATAATCAAGATTCTTAACCAATGTGTTAATGTCTCCTATTCAAGCTCTATGTCTAGTCCCAGCACCAATTTTCTGCTTTTCCTTGATATGCTGGCATAAGGCTTGAGGCAGAGCGGATTCCACAGCTCATATTCTACTGATTCCACCTTGTGTGCAGCCCCCAACCTTCTTTTTCCTTCCTATACCCTGCTTCAGATCCAGAAAATTCCATGCCTCTACACATAGAATAATAATTCTCCACTGCTTGAGAAACTGAGTGTCTATACAACTAATGGGGATTAGCAGGTACAAAGAAGTGGTAAAAATGATATATTATTTTGTGTTTATATCTCTGATCATGGATCACTGTTTAGATTCTGTGCAGCAGCTGTTCATTCTAAGAACACTGAACTTCATTCACCCCTGAGATAGACTACCATAAGCTCCCACGACCTACCATTAAAAGCTACCTGTATCACTTGCTGAATCACACCTTTAACTATTTTCAAAGACCTTTATGTTTTACAGACTACTGTTTTTTCAAATAGCTGTTCAAGTGCAGCTCAGGATTGTCTGGAAAGGACTCAAAGGAGTCTTCTTTTAGAAACACGGCAGAAAGAGCTCTACTTAGTAGGTGTATTCAGAAGAAGGTGGGAAAAGAAATGACTGCTCAGAAATCAGTCTTAAGAGTTATGTGACAGTCACAATGTCTCTTGTTTGACATTTCACTTACAGGAGATTGTTTTGTGCAGTTTAGTGAGCATTGACTATCTGATTTTTTTTTGAAAAATGGCTATTTTATATTTGAAATCTTAAAATGTACATTTCTAATGCTTTTTCTACAAAAGCCATATTTTTATTGCATACAAAAAAAAACCTAACACTTCAAAAAAATCTTAAGGATCTCGGTTCTGACTTGCTTTTACTAAAAGAGAGGATCTGGTTATGCTTCCATAATCTGCATGTTTTTAAAAAAAATCCCATTCCTAAATTAAAAAAAAACATGAAAACTTTAAAATGTACAAATGTGTAAATTCATAATGAATATTTTCCTTAGCTGTATATCACATTCTATTCCAAAATCCTTGCTTACCTCTTATTATTTAAATTGACCCTGTTTAGCTTTTTCTTTGAGTATTGTTTAAGGAAATAGTTTTAATTAGTTAAAATGAGTTGAAACATATTCATAGGACTTTCATAGGATGCATCATACAAGAAGAATTAGAGCAATTTGCCAAAAAATGGACTTCCTTTAAATGGAATGGCAATTAATGCTTCATGATACACAATTCATCATTAATTTTGCATCTCCAGAATCTCACAATTGTATACAACTATCAGAATTAAATTTTAGTTACTGAATTCCAATACTTTTCAAAAGGTCTTAGCAGACACATGTAAACCTTTAGAACACACAAATCCACAAACTGTACATCTGCACAGTTTTCCAGATGACTTTATGGACCTAAAATACATACTCCAGTGAAAAAAACATGCATCAGTTGAGGCTTTGGTGCTCAAGAAATTGCTGAATACCTGATGGCTGCACACTGCCATCAAATGGGTAAAGTTTGCAAGAAATACTATTAACGATCAGTTTTATCTTCTTACTGATGCATGAATTTTCAGAAGGGACAGGCAAGGAAAGAGAGGCAGTGGGGTAGCCCTGTATGTTAGGGAGTGTTTTCATTGTCTAGAGCTTAATGAGGGTGACAACAGAGTTGAGTATTTATGGGTAAGAATCAGGGGGAAGGCCAACAAGGCAGATACCATGGTGAGACTCTGTTATAGACCACCCAACCAGACGAAATATTCTATAAGCAGCTGGGAGAAGTCTCGCAATAGCTAGCCCTTGTTCTCATGGGGGACTTCAACTTACCAGATGTCTACTGGAAATACAACACAGCAGAGAGGAAGCAGTCCAAGAAGTTCCTGGAGTGTATGGAAGATAACTTACTGACACAGCTGGTGAGGGAGCCAACTAGGGAAGGTGCCCTGCTGGACCTGCTGTTCATGAACAGAGAAGGATTGGTGGGTGATGTAATGGTTGGAGGTCATCTTGGGCATAGCGATCACAAAATGATAGATTTTTAGTTCTTGGAGAAGTAAGGAAGGGGGTGAGCAGAACTGCTACCTCGGACTTTCAGAGGGCAGACTTTGGTCTATTTTGGAGCCTGGTTGACAGAGTCCCTTGGGAGGCAGTCCTGAAGGGCAAAGGGGTCCAGGAAGGCTGGACATTCTTCAAGGAGGAAGTCTTAAAGGCACAGGAGCAGGCTGGCCCCATGTGCCACAAGATGAATCGGCAGGGAAGAAGACCAGCCTGTCTGAACAGAGAGCTTTGGATGGTACTCTGGAAAGAAAACAGAGTTTATGTACTTTGGAAGAAGGGGCGGACAATTCAGGAGAACTGCAAGGATATTGTGAGGTTATGCAGGGAGAAAATTAGAAAGGCCAAAGCCCAGCTAGAGCTTAATCTGGCTACTGCTGTAAAAGATGAAAAAAAATGTTTCTATAAATACATTAACAACGAAAGGAGGGCTAAAGAGAAGCTCCATTCTTTATCGGATGTGGGGGGAAATGTAGTGACAAAGGATGAGGAAATGGCTGAGGTATTTAATGCCATCTTTGCCTCAGTCTTTAACAGTAAGACCAGTTGTTCTCTGGGTACCCAGTCCCCTGAGCTGGAAGACAGGGATGGGGAGAAGAATGAAGCCCCCATAATTGAAGGGGAAATGGTTAGTGACCTGCCACACCACACAGACACACCCAAGTCTATGGGGCCAGATGGGATCCATTCAATGGCACCGAGGGAGCTGGTGGAAGTGCTCACCAAGCCACTTTCCATCATCTATCAGCAGTCCCGGCTAACTGGGGAGGTCACAGTTGGCTGGAAATGTGACGCCCATCTACAACAAGGGCTGCAAGGAGGATTCAGGGAACTACAGGCCTGTCAGTCTGACCTCAGTGCCAGGGAAGGTTATGGAGCAAAATATCTTGAGTGCCATCACATGGCACATATAGGATAACCAGGGGATCAAGCCCAGCCAGCATGGGTTCGTGAAAGGCAGGTCCAGCTTGACTAACCTGATCTCCTTCTATGACCCACCCACTTAGTGGATGAGGGAAAGGCTGTGAATTTTGTCTACCTAGACTTTAGTAAAGCCTTCGACACCATTTCCCACAGCATTCCCCTGAAGGAACTTGCTGCTCCTGGCTTGGATGGGTGTACTCTTTGCTGGGTAAAAAAGTGGCTGAATGGCCGAGCCCAAAGAGTGGTGGTGAATGGAGTTAAATCCAGCTGGAGGCCGGTCACACGTGGTGTTCCCCAGGGCTCAGTATTGGGGCCAGTCTTGTTTAACATCTTTATCAACGTTCTGGACGAAGGGATCGAGTGCATCCTCAGTAAGTTTGCAGATGACACCAAGTTGGACAGGAGTGTGGATCTGCTTGAGGGTAGGAAGGCTCTGCAGAGAGATCGAGACAGGCTGGATCGATGGGCTGAGGTCAATTGTACGAGGTTCAGCAAGGCCAAGAGCTGGGTCCTGCACCTGGGTCACAACAACCCCATGCAACACTACAGGCTTGGGGAGGAGTGGCTGGAAAGCTGTCTGGCAGAAAAGGACCTTGGGGTGCTGGTTGACAGCCAGCTGAACATGAGCCAGATGAGTGTGCCCAGGTGGCCAAGAAGGCCAATGGCATCCTGGCTTGTGTCAGGAACAGTGTGGCCAGCAGGAGTAGGGAGGTGACCATGCCCCTGTACTCGGCACTGGTGAGGCCGCACCTGGAGTACTATGTTCATCTTTGGGCTCCTCCCTTCTATGATTCTATGAATGAACATTCAGATATGCATTATACATTCAGTGCCCATCAACCATCTACAATGAACACCAGAGAATGTAATTATGACATTTCTAGAATGAATAAAAAAATCCTTTTGAAAACAGTACCAAGTTTTATGTTTGCTTTGCAACAGCGTAAGAGTTTTACCTCATCAAATACTTTAGAAACTACATGCTTGTCCAGAACTGGGATGTATTTGGTACCACGAGGGACAGCTGTAGGAGCTAAGGCATCCATGATGGTGAGTCGCCTAGCAACCAAGCCATGAGTCTTTAACCAAAGAGACGAAGACATATCTAGAGAACTAGAAAAAAGATACTGTAAGATGTAGCACAAGGTAGAAATACATTTGAGAAGTCTGAAATGACTGAAGAAAAGTGTAAACTATATTTCTTATGATGTATCTATAGATGCACACGCATACCTTTTAGATGTCATTTTCACAGTTTTCTGCATTTTCAGATCTAAAATAAAACATTTGCATTTCATTATCTTACAGTTCTTGTGCACACAAAAGTATACATAAATAAGCTGACATATAATAACATCATTTTTAAATTTTAGCCTGCTAGCAGTGTCACAAAGACTACACAATAATCTTTATTTCAGCACCTAAATTAATCAGTGAGAGTTATGTGCTTATTGATGCTTGATCAATAGAAGCAATGTTACTATATGCCTCATGAGCCCTAATTAATCCATGAGGAAATCTGTAAAATAGTTGGTGAATTATTCAATTAAAAAAAAATGAACCTTGTATGTATTTATTTCTTATAACCCAAAAAGAAAGATTAACCAGTTTTTTCCCCAATTCAAGATGTGATACCAAGTGCTACCACTAATGAGATGGCGAGGAGTGGCTAATTTAAGTTATACTGATATGAAAATCTGTGTAAAAACAGGAAAGTGAAATGTAAAAAAGTCAAATATCTTTAAGTACCATAAGTGAGGTTTTAGAACAACTTAGAGGACCTATCATAAAGTTCAGAGTTGCATGAATTACTGAGAGAAATGAAAACTGTCTGAATGCATATCCACGCCCCATTGGAAATACTTTTGTGTCTACATACGTGTCTGTCCCAGAGACTGTCGTTTTTGCAAGTCTAATCATACTAATGTAGTGCAACCTCCTTTTATACTGGTACCGCAGATTTAGAACCACTACTCTCAGCTTTAACTTCAACATTGAACATAACTGCAAATTACTGTATCACAACAACAATCTATTACTGTATAACAAGATTCTCAAGATCTATTTAATCTGTTGGTAAGAAGCAACTGTGATAGCCTTTCAGCAGTCTAAGGCACAGCTGTATCACAGCTGCCACATACTGTGGACGTAACTAAGCTGTTGTAAACTGAGTAGTTTAGGCACTGGCAGGATTCTGGCCGCAGCTGTAAGGACCTTGTTACAATCTCCTCTGCGTGACCAGCTCTCTGTATCTCTGCTGCGTTCCAGTCCTCTGTGCTGCAGGTCTACAGTTTTGCCTCGAACGACACGCCATTAGTCACAAACACAGCAGGAGAAATGTTACGGTCTGCCCCACCCAGAGTTTCTTGTTCTGTCAACTTGCCTTTGAAAATGGTTGTACATTTCACATTGTTTTTGACAGAAAAACTCTTTTTTTCAGGAGATATTCCCTCCTCTGGGCTCTCTTCCCTAGATTTCACACTATGGCTCAGGATTCGCAGCAGACTTGTCTTTGTTTGTTCTGTAGGTGTTGAAAGGGAAAGAAAGGAAAAGATAAATTACTCCTCAAATACATGTTTGGGATTTTTGAGTTCCTCTTTGGTATCCAGTCCCAATTTTTAATGGACTGCCTACACAAGACCTCAAACACAAAATTACTTTAGCGCTAATTTGGACTTTGTACTTTCCCAGAGATGAAGGCTTCTTGTACATCAGCTGGGTTAACTTGGTTTCAGACTGCACACAAAGGACACTTCAAAGAGAAGCGTAGTCTTACAGGTGCAGTAAGGGGAAATATTAGTGTAAGTAATGCTGTAATTAGTGCAACATAGATCAGCACTTTATTCTTGCCAATGATGTACCTAATTAGACTAAAAAGAGATAAGGGTTTAATATCTACTGTTAAAAAACTGTTTACAGAGCTTCCAACACATTCTGTCAAAATGATTAATTCTTCATGACAGGGCCTGTGATGAAGCATAAATGAGCAGACATTTGTCTGTCTGTGGGTCAAATGAGTAAGATGGCTGAAAAGTAAAAATGAAGAGAAGTTAGAATTTCAGAAAGGTGATTATTTTAATCACCAAAGGCTTCATTTGTTCCTACAATGAGGGCTGTTTTTTGCTATTTTTAACAGAATCTTTTTAAGTTAGTGAATAAATTCTGCTACCAACTACAGTTCATTTTAGTCTCACCTGCGTATAATGCTTTCTTCCTTCGGGCTGGACTGTCAGCAGTGGTTTGCCAAGTTTGCTGATGTGGTGTCGGTGCTGGCTCTTCTGAAACACAGCACGGCCTACTGCTAACAGTACTACTCAGCTCTTCAGTGTGGTCGGTTACAGAAGACACAGTATGTGTCTGCTTGTGATCACTGCTTGTGACAAAAAGAACAAGCAAGAAATTACTTCAAACATACATCACTGGTTTAAAAAACGCTAATCTGAAGTCTTCTGGTAATTTAAATACTCTTTTCAAATACTTCCAGTTGTGCAAAGCATTTTCTCCGTTATCCTAGTCTGCATTTCAAAGGGGAGTTCAAAGGAGGTTAAAATATTCTTAGTTATTTAAACTATTTAAAAGTTGTTTTTTAGTCTATTTAAAAGATGTTCATTACTTTTAAGGCAACACCCCTGTATATCTTTAACAAGGTCAGAATGTTCTGTAATAGCCACTTTGAATCCTGGGGGAAAGAGTGAACCTACTATCAGCAATTAAAATAATATTTTGTATATTATTATTATTAATTATATAGAATACTTAAAATTCTATATAATTATATGTAATTTATAATATTATATATGTATGCATATACTGATGTCCCAGCATTAACAAAAAATAAAATATGCAAATTCTGAAATAAACACTCATCTACATTTTTATACCGGACATCCTACCTGCCCTTCCATATATATGAAATTTGCACAGATGAATAAGGCATCAGGCAAGTTATTTTTTTTATTAAGGCTGTGCTCCTGTAGAGATTACAAGTAACTTCATGCTTGAAGTTAGGTCTGTGTTTGTTCCCCAGACTGAAACTCAGTATAACCAGGCACGCAGAAAACTTCTCCACAAGGGCTCAGGAGTCTGCCTCCAGTAAGCTGTGGAAGGACGCCTGTTTGAACTGTCATTCTTGGCACTGTGAGATTTTCAGCATGTTTTTCAACTGATGCTGAACATGAAACTATTTTTAATTATGAGATTACATATCATTTTATAAGAAGCAAAGATAAATCTGGCATGAACATACAGACACACACTGTAAAATCAAAAATGTGAAACGAAGTAAGCTGAATTTCATTCGTGGTGTTTGCCACCTTTTGAACAAATACATTTGTATGTAATTTATGTTTCAATCAGCATATCCCAACAAGTAGCAATTTAGTTATGAAGCACCAAGCCAGCTCTACCAATAGGACAATAATTATCGTGAATTCTCTAGGTCAGAGGGAGTAACTTTACCATGGGCTGAAGCCAGAAAAATAGTTTCTTCTATTTGCTTTAATTATTCCTAATAATTTCAGACTATTGAGATATTTGAGATAATTTTGTTTTAGGCATCACAGTGTTGGTGTATTTTTCCAGATTTTTGTTTTCCATTACTGTTTTAAAACAAAAAACATAACCAACAACCTTTCTTTTTATGAGAGGAAAATATCAGAGGTTAAAAATGCAAGACAATGAAAAAGGAGAAATGTAACAGATAGCTCCTATCTCTTATTAACATACTAGCAGTATGAGGACATACTTATTCTCCGGATCATTTTCTCCATTATAACAATCCATCATCAGACATTCAGCATGAAAAGTCTTCACTTTCTCTAGGTCTCTTTCTCCTTGTTCAATCTCTTTTTTCAAAAGATGTATGTCTTCACTCTGACGAAAAGAGTATCAAGTGTTTTATTACAATTACTCCTAAACATGTTTCATTTCTGAACTGAAACTACACAAGTTCTGATAATAATTCTGAGTAATGACTTGGTTAGGAGAGCTGCATAATTTTGTATACTTTTTAGGTAGTCTCTCTGTTTCCTAAATCAAAGTTTGTTTTGTTCACTTTGTGTATGAACAAGCTTATAGAAAACAAGATTAAAATGTGCTTGGCAATGCAGCCTTTCAAATTCTTCCTTTTTAGGAAAAGGAGAAGCATTCCCTAACAAGCCATTTACCCCTTGAGATATGAACAGCCATATTTCTGAATAATGTAATGAGGTCAGTATCTCCCCTCATTCCAAGCAAGCAAATAAATAAGTATATAAATAAAATATAATACAAGATATGTACATTACAACTGTTGTCCTGTCATTCTACAGATCACAGCTGTATCACATCCTGTCCCTGAAAAATGGGAAGTAAAAACCATACTCTTCAAGTAAACACTGGAACCGACTGGGAATCATTTGGACTACAGGAGGAAACAGGAAGGAAATTCCAACGATGATCCCTTTACAACTCCCACAGGGCCAGAAGTCTGGAGATGGACAGCATGGACTCTGGCCCTCATCTTTCCAACATACGCAGTGTCACACAGTAGACATCAGCAGAATCACTGAAATTGCCCACTACACTCTCCGCTGTCTTTCAAGAGCTGGAGTATTTTCACATCTTCCTTCTAATCAGTGTCTGTGAAGTTCTAAATTACCTGCTACTGTCTTGTTCCTGGTTGTCCTCATTGTTCCACTACCACCATTTCTAAAATTTGTGGAACTAATGAACTGAGTGTTAACTTTAATTAGAAACAAGAATATGCTTTAAATGGGTGTTTCTGTTAGCCTATTCAGAAATATCCTATCGGGGATTGTTAGATTGTGCTGCTTAGTCACACTTGATAGGCGACTGTTATTCTAGTTATTTTACTCATTATAGAACTCTCCCCAGTGGCTATTGTAGAGCAAACTTTTAGCAAAAGTCATAGAATCATTCATTCATCATCATTCAAATTCAACTCTGCATTCCCTCATTTATTAACAGGATACAAACCATAGTTTAATTTTAAACAGTAACTTATTTCTGCGACAGCAGAGATCACGTGTTTCTTCCAGAGCCAAATTTGGTCTATGTGGTTTTTGCGTTTTGGTTTTCAGGGGTTTTTATTGGAACATTAGCACTACAAACGTATTTTGCATGACATTTGGGCTTTTTTGTTGTGGTCTAATAAAATTTCATATGCAAAAAATGTCACACTCACTGCTTTCACATCACTTCAAATCTGACTAGGATTAACCCTCTCTTTTTAGTAATCTATTGTAATATGAAATCACAGTAATGTGAGTCCTGTGGCTTCTTCAGTAGCATGAAGAAACAAACATTTATGTTCAGATACTCACAACAATAAACTCTCCAGCATCAGGATCAGTCAAATAAATGTTGTAATAATGAAACCGTCCCTCTGTTTCAGTAGATAACTCATACAGAAATTTATTAGCTTCTATATCATCACAGTTGAAGGATACAGTATGGATGGGAATTTTAGGATGAAGTTGGACTTGAGCCAAAATTATTTGAGGGGGCTGAAAATCGAAAAATATGTATTAAACATGTGGCATCTAGAAATGTAATTATCAAAATATGGAGAATTTGTAAAAATTTAATCAGTCATACTGTTGCTTAGAGACAGTTATAGATCAGTTACAAGCATAAGTTTTATATGGATTGCTATTTCATAATTATATAAAATCAGCTAATTTAAAACTGAATTTGAAACACTGTTGATGCATTAATGCACGGGATACCCTAATAACATAAAATAAAAATTACAGTATAATCAGTATTCTGTTTCTGAAGTCTTAAATGAAAGTACTAAAGTAACTACTGCATTGGTGTTTAGTATCACTGGATGTATATAACTGAATATTTTGGGATGTATATAATTGTTGATATTTTTATTAAGCTAAATTAGCTCAATGACAAGTTGATTCAATACCAGGAAACAAAATAGAGGCTGAGAAAATAGGACAGCTAGTATTCCTCCTCCAATAAAGAAATAAAAATTAGGTGAGGAAGTAGATCTACCATGTCTAAAAATGTTGAAGGATCTTGTAGAAAAAAATTATTGACTCAGTTCTCTAACTTCTGATAACATTTCAGTTGTTCAGAATAATGTCATAAATCTTGATAAATTTAGCTTTCTCCTGGTATTTGCAATATAATTGTTTGTTGCAATTTAACAGTTAAAAGCAATCTTGGTCATTTCCCCTTTTCCATCTATAAAAGTACAATATAAATCATCAAAGCCATTATTAACTAGGTAAAAAGAAACAAAGTATTCATCAATTTATAACTTCATAAAAATATTAAAGAATCTGAATAAGTGCACATTAAGCCAAATTATTCTTTAATAAAATATTAACAGATGTCCTAGCTAGCAAAATTGTGAAACAATGCAAAGATTTTAATCAGTTTTAAATTGAGTTTTAAGGAGTGACAGGCAATAAAAATCAACTTGTCTTTAGAAAATATCATCGATTAAAACTAAAATTAAAAACAACATTAAAAGATGTGATTCAAAGTTTCTCATCTGCTAATTTAAAACCAGGTTTACATTTTGATATTCAAATAATTTTGAAGCATATAAAAGCAGCCTTTCCTTCTGGGCCACTTTCCTTTTATCAAGGAAAACAGAACAAAAAGAAAAGTAGGCCTTTAGCATTTTTCTTCCTTATCAAGTTATAAAAAAATTATTTCTGCAAGTCTATGATGCTTTCTAAATCCTAGATTTATTGAATATGCTTCAGTAATTAATTTCATGTGGCTTTCAGCCCAGCTATTTAGCTATGTAAAGTCAGGATTTTGCTGCATATCTGCCATTACAATCAAGCTAAATTTTCAAGAGCAAATAAAGTATTTTTAAAATGTCATTCTCAGCATATGGACTCGTTTTCACTATGCATTGCAGCTGCAAAGTGGTTTGTTTTCCAGTTTTTAGTTGGTGTTATATAATGTGATATAACATGAAGTAGCATAATTTTAAGTCACAGTAACAACACATTAATAAATAAAAGCATACTGTTGATTTTGTTATCCACTTAAAATGAGACTTAAAGAAAGTCCAGACTGCTGCTACTCCAGAACTGCACCTACATGAGATCAAATTTGACTCAGTGGGATAAAAATAGAATCATATGGAGACCTAACAGAACAATATTAACGATAACTTCTTTATATGAAAATAATGTAAATTAATAATTAGGCCCTTACTCCTCAGACATGGCATAGTCTTTATGTAAGTTCTGCAACAGAATGTAAGCGGGTACTTACTTGTATATTTGATGTGTTCTTTGGGGAAAAATGTTGAACACCAATTTGGGGTTTTTTTTATTTTGCTAGCAATCATTTTCTTTTTAGGTTTTCAAGCCAACATGCAAGACTGCAGGGTTTTAATGTTTAAATCCAACCACATCATAGGTCCACAATTATTTTATGATTTTTAATTCATGAGATATTTGTACTAAGTTAGGAAAACATTTTATTTAACGCAAATCCTAACCTTGACAATAACATACAGCTTTAATGTTTAATCCAAAGCAGATCCTTAAAACAACTCATGAGAAATGTCATGAGTTATCACGCACCAAAGACTGGACTGTGAACAGAGAGTTCTAATCAAAACTCCTTCACAAACAGCACATTTCTCAGATACAATTTTTCAATAGTATGACAACATCCAAGAGGCTGAGCTCTGCAGGTATGATATTTGTCTCATATTTCAGCCTTCTGACACCACACTACTGCATTTTCTGTTATCTCATTGCAGACCTGGTCAGGTCTCCCATCAGTCAAGAGATAAATAGCCTGAGTGTCAGTATCAGCAAGAGCAATCTGGAGAGCTTTGAGTGTATTTGTGGAACTTCCAGCCTAAGAAACCAAAAAGAAAAAGACAAAGAAACAGCTATAAATACTAACAGTTCTTTGCCTCTGTTCTTAAATTCATAATGACAGTGTACTGATTCAAGGTATACTACGGAACTGAAATGAGTAATAAATTGGTGAAATATTTATGTCAAATAGCTAAAAAAATCAAAGCAAGTGTCAAAGTAGCATAAATTTGCACCAAATTGGTATTCACTACTTATGCAAACACACATAAGCAAAATGTTGGCAACAGAAATATGAGCTGTAGAAGCAAAAACAGTCACTAAAATACTATAAACAGATAGGAAGATGTAAGATAAAAGATACATAACTATGATATTTTCCCACTGCTGCTCCTGATTGCCTACTCATCACACTCCCTTGAAATACATATTTTACTTATCCAAATAATTCAAATGCTCCACAAAAGAGTTGCACAAATGTATTTCTCAAAAATAGGTAAGGGACTTCCTGTTTTCCTGAACAATATTTTTTCCAGACTATCTCCCATTTTTCTCCTCAGCATATCAGTGTGAACATCATTTCATTTTTAGTAGAAAAGTTAGTTATAACAACAAAACATACACAGTAAAGTAATACTGTGCCCCCTAAAAATTCACATTTGAGTAATACTAGCACTTTACCTGTGTCATTAACATACTTAGTGATCATGATCTGTCTTTTTTGGTTTTAGACTACATGCAATTCTAAACTCAATGAAATACATGTCATGGCTTATAGGAATGTAAGAAATACAGTTTAGATGTTCAGATTTCCACTTTTCAAACATTCAGTGTAAAAAATCTTCCAAACTTAAGGGAAAAGTAACGTTTTATCAGTATGGAAAAGTGTTTTGTCAAGTCTTAGTCTTAATCTTTTAATGGGGCCAAAGCAAAATCCCTGAAAAGATGAGTTTGTTTTATGCTAGTATAACATCTGAGTATTGCTCTGGATGGCAGTGAGGATTGCAGTGATGTAAGTGAGCAGGATCCACATATGTAATGCATTACAGAAGGTAAATATAAATCGTATCTTGGGCTGCATCACAAGCAGCATGGCCAGCAGGTCAAGGGAGGGGATTCTGCCCCTCTGCTCCACTCTGGTCAGACCCCACCTGGAGTCCTGCATCCAGCTCTGGAGCCCTCAGCACAGGAAAGACATGGAGCTGTTGGAGCGGGTCCAGAGGAGGGCCACAAAAATGATCTGAGGGCTGGAGCACCTCTCTTGTGAGGAAAGGCTGAGAGAGTGGGGGCTTTTCAGCCTGGAGAAGAGAAGGCTGCAGAGAGACCTTATTGCAGCCCTCCAGTACCTGAAGGTGGCCTACAAGAGAGGTGGAAAGGGACTTTTTACAAGGGCCTGGAGTGATAGGACAAGGGATAATGGCTTTAAACCGAAAGAGGGCCAGACAACAAGATAGTTCAGATACTTTATAATCCTACCTTCTAATTCACAAACAATCCTTACCAGTACCCACTCATAAGAAATAACTAGCCTAAGCCATTTTCTTTGTATTAAATATATCTTTCTAATGTTTTAGTAGGCATTACAAAGTTTTAGGCACATATTACTCATTTTTATGTGTAAATTGGCCATGCTGGCTCTTTTCAATAGTGGTATACGGTTTTGATCTGCTTTGAAACAAAACAACTTTTTCCACTATATCATGGTGGATGCTGATGATGTGAGGGAGATAACTATGTACCTTATGGTAAAATCTGTTAATTTTAGGTTTCTCAGTTGCTACTGTTACAAAAGGAACACTGTTTTTATCAGTGTTTAGACAAAGTTGAAATGCTTCAACTGCATGGCATAATCATCCCCAAAATTTTAAATGTTATCACCTCTAAACAATTTTTAAGAAACAGTTACTGTTTATAGCTCAGCTTCCTTATTCAACATCCTGGGACCAAAATATGTAAAATGAGATCAAAGGCTCTACTCTGATTAATATTCCAGAGCAACCTTCTGTTCATTTCAGCTTCCATGTGAAGCCAGTGTTCTGATCTCAGGCTTGTGACTACTTTAAACACAGACTAAAAGGTCAGTAGCAGATGTCATCCGCAAAAAAAAAGTAGACTGTTCTCCTACCGTTCTCTGTACCATTTCAGACATCTAGATCTGTACTTATAAGGAAATTTCTAATCAACAATTTATAACTTCATGAATAATGATGAAAAAGGCCAAATGCATATACAAGATGATATAAAATCATAGTAGTTCCAAGTATTATCAAATCCACATGATGCTGTACCACATATACAGCTTAAACAGAGCCAACTTCTCAAGTCTCAAGAAACGCAGTAAAATTAAGTTTACTAACCCCAGTTGTAATTATTCATCGACTACTCACCAGGCCACACTAATACTTTCTTTCTCCGTGTGTTTGTCTGTTAGGATTTTCTGAGAATACCAAGTTATTTATCTTGATTTGTAGTCTCAGAAGTATTATGTAGCTTCCCCAGTTCCCTCATCCCCAAGAATTTCATGATTAAATGTGAGGAAGAGCTGTCATAATGCTGAGGAGTTTTATTATACATTTTTTGTATTAGAAAACAGAACATGGCATATATCTGTACTGACTGACGACATACTGACTGTATGACTGATTTTCAGTCCTGTGCACATAACATTGCTGTCCACGTTTGACACATGAACTGGTCCTGAAGCTGATGACAGTTACAGTCTGGTGGCTGCCTGTGGCTGACTACAAGCATTTCTACTCTGTTTCAGGCAAAAATCCTTGGATTTTGGCCACTGTCAGAGAAAGGATATTGGGTAGATAGATAGATAGATGTTTGGTCTGAGTATGGTTACTCTCATGTTCCTACGACGGCTAAAGTCAGCTGTCTACCTATGCACCAAAAGGGGCTAGAAACGCTGCTCCAGCTCACGGGCACCAGTTTCCCGTGTCATGTCTGAGCTGTAAGGCTGCCAGCAACAGCCCTCATCCATGCAGCATCCCTGCAGCAAGAGTGACATTTTAAGTGAAATTTAGACACAGGGTCTGAGCACTGACATGGTTCCTACAGAAGTCAAATAGGCCAATGTTTTCATTGTGGCTACTAAACATAGCAGGCTGCAAGTTGAATTAATACGGTCTTATAAACAGGTCCACCGTTAAAAAGATTATTATACCTGACTCAGTTAATACGTTACACTCAGATTTACTAAAGTCTATACAGCATCAGAAAGAGAAGACACAAATCTAACTTTGTACAAACATGCTTCATGGTAATTAGTTTCCATGTTACCTCAAGCCCTTTTATCCAAAGCCAAGCGTCTTGCAAATTTTCCTCATTGACTTCAGCAAGTTTCTCTTGCCACGCCACTGCTTGGGCACTAAATTTCACAAAGTTAAACCTCTTTTTGTGTCTGAGTTGTTCCTGCAAGAGACAGCATCAGAATTTTACTTGGTGTTAAAAGAAAGAATACTTGTATCCTGAATGGTTACAATAAATTATGATAATATTCAGTTATGGTATACAGTGAGACATACAGAGACAATTATTGCCTGCAATTATTGAGATTATTTGAACCTCTCAATGTAACTGTCCATTTACTCATATTTCTAAAACTACTTGAACAGCAAATGTCTAGGAGGGCAAGAAAGTGAGAGATGAAACTGGGTATGAACAGTGGTACAAGGAAGAGATTATGACTGCTTACCTAAGGAAATTTAAATCAAAGTCAAAAAGACAGACATCATTTAGAGGATGAGAACAAGAGTCAAATGTAGAGCACTGGAAAGGGGAACTAGGACAGCAAGAGAGAATTAAGTTAAGAATTTGCTGAAATTGCTTTTGGACAGAAGTTAGAAGGAAGGAAAGATTTCTGCAAGCTAGTACAAACTTTCAGAGCCTGGAATCTTTGCCTCCCTTTCATCACCATTTCCGTGCAGCTGCCTGTGAAACCTTCTGGCACAGTATCTAATAATTTTCTAGGGTTGATCTGCCTAGACAACCACATCATACTACATCCTATCACTTCTGCACTTAGCTCAAAAACCTGTTACAGTTTTACATTTTCTAGCCCGACTAACGATTGCTGTCAAACCCAGACCGACGGAATTTTTGTTAACTACTCCTCCCAGGTCTAAAAAAGTTCAGATTAATCATTCTTTAACAGTGCCTGTTTCTCTCAGATAGTAAGGTAAGCTTAGGTGACCTCATTGTAGATTTCTAAAACAGGTGAGACAAATCCTATCTTAGGTGTTTCTCCCAGTACTCACTGCTTTTGAGGTACTTCTTCACTTTGCAAGTCCCTTTGCAAAGTTCTAAGTCACTGTAGATGCAAGCAAATTCAAAACATTCTACACCCTCTATTGCAAAAGTATGAAAGTGAATCTAGAACACACGTTACACATCACAACATGCCAGTGGAACTGCATGACACTGTTTAAAAATAAAAATGAAAATGCCAAAAGGTGTTTCATTGCATAGGTTTTTTTGGTTTTTTTTTTTTTTTCTTTTCTGTTTTTTAGAAAGGAAATGGCTTCAGGGAAAGAAGAACTACTGAAGCCTTTTTACTTTTTAACATTTTCTCCAATTGTTTTTCAAATATTTGTACACATGAGGAAAAAAAAAATTTTTAACTGAAAAATGATCACACCAAGGAAAATAAAATTTTTTTAATAAAGCTGTTATTTTTTTAAAAATCATTAAAAACATAAAAATGAAAATTAGAGTAACAACCATCTACAAAAGGTCAGCCTACTTTAAAATGCTCCTCAGTCTTCAGAATCATCACTTTATCCTACCTGTATGAGCTGAAATACTTTCTCCTTCACCCGTGGTAGCTTGTCCTTCATAGACAGGGATGTATCAATAAGAATATAGACATCATCTTCAAACACATTCCCAAAGAGCCCTCTGCTTCCTTGTTGAAGCCACTTGATCCTGGGGGAGGAAAAAAAAATCCAAACCTGGTCTGTAAGATCTTTGGGACTTTGCCTATCAGAATCTAATAGGAAGGATCTCTTTATCATTGCTGCACTTCTCATTCTCTTTTTCCCCAAGCACCTGTTACTAGTCACTGTCAGAAGCGGTATATTGGCCTTGATGAGCCAGTCCTCTGTCACTACCTAACAACACAAGGCATTTTTATTTTCTTGTTTCAGTAGGAATCTGGAGACAGACAAAACAGACAAAGCAATACAGCACTTTATGAAGTCATTTATCAGGTAGTTTGAGCTGGGAAATTTCATGTGGAAGTAATTATAACTATTGCCCTTGTAACTGTTGTCCAGCCTGAACTCAAGAAATCATTTCAGCATATGCTAATACGCCTCCCTTTTCAGGAAACCACTTGAGAACCTATTCTGCAAGGAACTTGAGCACTTTGAAGAGTCTTAATATAATACAGATGCTTCAATGCTTTGCTGACCTTGAGCCTTACGTACAGATTTAGTTTTACATTTTAAACAGGATTTAAGCATGCCTGTCAGTTAAATACATGCATACATACTGCTGTGTACAAGAACATTTCTTCAGTAATGGCTGCAGCAGGCCCAAATCTGATTTCCCTTGAGAGTCATAAACTACTTGTCTACTCTGAAACAGAGACATTTAACAGACGGAATATAATGGCCCTGGGAAAAATATTACTCATCTCCACAGAGCTTTAAAAAAATGGTATCATGGAAACTGGAAGGATCCTATTACATTTGCTACTGATAGCTATTTTGCCATTAGTTATTCCCCTCAAAGTGTCTGATGAGGTTCACCAAGACTTTTTTAAGAAAAGATGGACTATTCAAAACAGCAAATCCGTAATCTTGGCTTGGATTTCAAACATATAAACTCACCAAAAACCCTTTAAACTCAAATTTTCCTTTCACAGTACATTAATGTTACCCTAAATACAGTAAGTTGAAGATAAACTAAAAGGAATAACAAAACTCTGATTGACCTTGCTAAACATATGCAGGCTGTTATACTTTTGGTAGAGAAGCAGCAATAAAATGAAAGTTCACATCCTTTTTTCAGTGAGACATCTCACTGTCCTAATACACAAAACACAGGGCAACGTTTATTCTTTCTCTTGATTCTACAATATCCATTTTAAAAGTTTCCTTCTTCTCCTAATGTAGATATGAAAGCCAATTTGCTTTAGGGCTTCTTTAGGACAGATTAATCAGACCCTCAGATTGCTTATTTTTTTGTAGATGTACTACAAAATTTAAGAGTGCATCTATATGGCTCCAGAAAAGCAAACTACGGAGCTAGCTTGAGCACTGAACTTCTGATCATACACTTTACTTAATAGCTCATGGCCTGACTCTGATCTAGACTATTCAAACTTGTCTTCAACATAATATTGCAAAAAGGGCAGATAACTAGTATCAGTATGGGCACAAGTCAAGCTGTGCTACTTGGTGTCAGAAGTATCACAAGAGATCCTAGGCACACAGGGATGNATGTTTACCACGAACATGGTACTCTTTTTTCTAGAATAGCTATCTGCTGCCTTATGTCCTGCTGCTTTCTGGCACTTTCAGACATATTTCAATAATGTGCAGAATGATTTTCACATTTGTGTTCCAGAAGGAGAACAAAGGACAAAACCGTGCATCGGTTTTCTTACATGGCTACTAAGAAATCCTACACACAACATTCTGATCTAAAATAGATTTCTACCTTAGTACTGCTACTGTCAGTTTACCAACCACTTCAGCTTATTATGACAGTAAATGTCAAACATTTCTACGCCAATGTAAAATAATACAAACTGACTTTACGTGACAGAACACTAACCTTCCTTCCACTTGTCTGAGAGCTGTCCTCATTTTCTCTTCGTACTGTTTATACTTTTCTGTACTAACATATAGGTGAACTACAGATCCATCTTTCCAGAAGGTATGTACAAACTTGTCACAGTATTTTGCATTAATTACCTTCCTCTTTGTCTCCTACAGCCAAGAAAAACACATTATTTTGCAGCACCTTTAATATTTGGCGAACAAACTTCAAAGGTACATGCTTGTTGCACATGAGCAGGTGCAGAAATATACATGGGATAGGGTGGTCACAGAATTTGCTCCTAGCTGAAGTCAATAGAAACTGGTTGTATTCTTGTACCTAGCAAGAACAGAAGCTTACCAAACAGCGTAAGAGTAGAGTTTGAGAAAAACAAACAGAAGGCAAATGAATCTAAATTTCTTTAAGGACCTGCAAACACTGGAGCAGCTGAGACCAACACTTCTTCTAAGAAAAAATAAAGATGACAAGCAAGCTTTACCCTGCCCCACACAAAGACGTAGAAAACCAAGGCATTGCTTAAGCCAGTCCTGATTCTTTCTTGCAGATTAGAAGTGGACCAGGAAGGAGTCCTTGAAATAGTAATTTTCAAATTGCCCTTTGAAACAATCTTATTTATGACCATCTTCGTCCCATTCCACTAATAAGCTGATTTTAACAAAAACTACAAAACAACAGACCATACACTTTAGAGTAATCTATCAGTCAAGTTTTCAAGCTTTAAAAGAAAAATCAAACAACTCACAGGATGTAAGGGAAAATTAACAACACTCACAGCATCAGTTCGTGAAGATTCATCCTTTGGTTTAGTTTTTATGCCAACAATTCCATCTGCATGGCGAAAAGTACAATCGGCAAGTGCATCGTACAGTGTGAGCTTCTGAGCTTTCAAGCCGTACTTCTGCAACCACTTCTCAGAACTCAAATATTTGTCAGATGTATGCTTTTCTAATGGATGATCAGTTTTGATTGCTAATAAAGAAAATAAAACAAACAAAATCTCCTGTATAACACGGTTGATTTTGGATGAACTATTTTCAAAAACAGGCTGTGATTCTGGAGTCAAAATTTTCAAACTTGTTCTGCTTGCACTGACAGCACTGGAGTGAGTGGATATTTCTGACTGATTTTTAATATTCTCTGCTTCAGTAGTGGGGTTTTTTTTTCTTATCAGATAATTCTTTGCAACAAATTCCTTTGTAACTGGAACAAACCCATCAGAAGACAGAAAGTGAAGACGATAAATAGCTGCAGGATCAACATATTAAAGGAATATTCTTAGCAGTACGAAGGTTGACTTCATCTTCATACTGGTTGAATTACAAAATGCCAGAAAAGATTACTGTACAACATGTATTCTTCAAGGAGAAACATTTGAGAAAATGAAATAACAAAAGATATAATTGAAAATACAGTCAAGAACATTGGTTAACGTTGCCGTTGGTATTTTAAAGGCCATTTAAAGTAAAAGGCAAACTGCAATGTCTTTGGAAGATATTTTACTGTGTTTCTCTGCAATATTGCCTTTTTATAGGCTGATTATAGCACCATGTATCCCAAGCCACAAATCACTTGTGTACCATCCTAACATTTTCTCTAGTTCTACACCCTCCTTCTAGAATTTTTACCTGATACTGAAAGAAACAGGATTCTTTTTTTTTGTCTGATCTGGTATGACTGTTCTCATATTTACCCTTTTATGTCATATTGTCTTAGAAATCTTCTAAGGACCATCTTAAGTTTGGGTACTGCACATCTCTGGATACTGGTAATAGGACACAGGGCTCTACACTCACTCATCACCATCTGAATAAACCACACCTAAACCAGCGGTGCGTCTCATAGCAGGGTGAATTTATTTTGTCACACTTCAATTTCAGTGGACCTAGGTGGTATAAATGTCTACTCTGTTTAGTTGCAGCTACAGTGAAAATGATATTAGGATCCTGAGCATGTAAACAAGCCTGTGGAGACATCTACTGCCTTAACAACCAGAGATCGGCCAGCATCAGGGCAGGTGCAGGGTTGGAGCCTGTTCGTGTGGAAAGATTTGCTTTCTGACTGCTTGCGGTCCTTATGACAGCCAGTGTGACAAGTGTCACAAATGCACGCACATAATTTTAAAAAGAAAACTTGTCGTTTTCTTTCTTCCGCATGTGTTATGTAAAAATCTATCTCTCAGTTCAGGTGACTAGTGCATTATCTGGAGAGTCAGCAGCAAAATTGTGCCTGTTTCTCTGTTTCTAGTCCCGCAGAACATTTCAATCTTTAGAACAAACTACGTTTTGCAGTAGAGCATTTCAAACAGATCAGGAAGGCAAAAAAGGCAAGAAATGCAGACAAACAGAAAGACTGCAGCTATTTGGATCAATGCGCAACAGTGAAATAATGCTGAAGAACTGACAAAATAAATCACACTAATTTCATTTCTTTTAATTTATTTATGAAGTGATTATGCATGAAGGCAAACACTAAAAGAACATTAAAGCTGCATAGTCAGGAACACATAAGTGAATACAAATTAGGTCTGCCCTTGAAGGTTTATTGTGGTCTTTTTGTTCCTATGCATTACAGTATACCTGTTTAACTTCATATGGGAAGTCCTGCTAACTCAGAAAATGCTATTATTGGTATAAAAGAGCTATATTATGCCTTCACAGAAGAAAAAACTCAAGTTTAAGTCCTGCAGAGTGATGTTATTGACAGATGTTCAAACCCAGTGCAGGCAAAGAGAGTTCCCAGATTCAAATCTTCACCATCACTACCCTAGTCACACATCTCAACACAACACCAAGAGTTCAAGTGACTGACCATCTGACTGTACAAAGCATTCCTCAGCAGGTGATCCAGAATAGCGCGTCTAGCCCCAGCCTCCATCTAACCAAAGAGAAAGCAATTGCACTGCGAAACCAATACTGGAGCTACACAAAATCACTGATGACTTGTGCTAACTCAGCCTGAATCTTGCATCAACTTATGAAAAAAATACCACCAAATAACATGTAAGTATTTTAAAACCAGAATATCAGCACTGACAATGACAGCTACGATCCTGAAAATCCACCCCTTCACTTGCAGTCCAACACTGAAACTGCCTAGACTCTAAGTTTTCAGTATTTAAGTCTTGTCAGTGTGATCATTCTGCTTCGGAGCATGCCCAGAGCACCTCCATCTTAGCAGGGCTGAGTAGCTTCTTGCCATTCCCTGTTTAAACCTTCCAAAGCTTCAGAAACCAGCTATGCTTCTGTCTCCAGGAGGGCTCAATCCAATCAATATACACAGAACAACAAATGGATCACGTTCTAGGCCAAACATAATGGTGGGAATTATTAGTTTAATGAACAAATGTGGGTGCTCTTCCATGTTTCTTAATACATGAGTTGTCAGAGCACTCTTCCAGATTGGTTTCAAGCCTCTACCTTTGACTAAGTCAAACCCACACTTCTTCCTTTTTAGAGGAATGAACTAGCTACCAGGTTGGAGGCTATCCTGAGAAGACCGTGATGGAGAGAGATGAGGTACTTCCACAGCACTGTGTAGAATAAAATCAAATATTTACTGGCGCAGGCAGAGAGGTAGAGATCACAAAAAATTCCAATGTCTTGAAATCAAGGCAGTTTCTAAACCTAGTCACTGGTGAACTAAAAATGGTGTATTTCAGTCTGAGCTGTTAAAATCCAGCAAGTTTAAACAATAGTAAACAGAGATTTGTAATGGAAAGTTTTAAGAAACCCCAAGTTTACACATCAAGTATAGGTGTTACCTGTATACAGACATTTCTGAGAAAATCATCCCCAAATTGATGTGTAATCAAAACTGTTCACAAATAAAATCTTGATATGAATATAACGGTAACTGTTGAAAGAAACATAGATGATACCATCTCGAGAAGCAGGCTGGTCAGATTCTGATAAAATCTTCTGAATTTGCCTCACTGTACTCCTGGCTTCCTCCAACTCCTTCCAGATCAAAAAGACATCTTCACGGACACCAGCTACTGCAAATGAAATCATAAAAAGAACTTGACATTTTCAGGCAATTTCTGCTTTTTTTAAGTCCTCAATTACCACAAAGTCATTGCGTTTAGTGAGATGTTGCCATATAGCCTTGTTTTCTTGAGGTCCCATTGCTGTTCTTTGATAGACTTCAAAAAAAGGGCTCTAAGCTGGCACCAGGACATGAGAGGTGCTTAGCATGGTGGAAGTAACCTCCAGAGTTGGCCACAGATTGTTCCCACAACAGAAGCAAATCCTTTTTAACACTCTTAGATAATAATAAAGAAACTCCACAAAGAAATTCACATATTCTCCCCTGGACTTCCTTGTAAAAGCTGGCTCCAAATATTAGACTCAAAGATATTTTCAACTCTTTCAGTTCCGTTAAAGTACATAAATACCATTATCTATTCTTAAATCTTCTCTTCCTAAAGAGTATGTGATAAAATTTTGCTAAGATAAGTTATTCTTCATCCTAATAATTCTCAACAGTCATAAATAAATGCTAAAAAAAAAAAGTTTTACTATCAGGCTATATTCTCAAAAAAAATGGAAAAATCCAAAGCTAGAGCTGATACAAAGTTTTCTTAATATTAGATATATATTTGTCTTGATTAAAAAAACTAATATGTATTTATCTAGTAATGTACAATTATTAAAATTGAGGCACCATGTATACCCAAGCAGCATGAACACTACTAAAAAATGTGTGAAATTAGGTTGGTCTCAGAGTTTAAATCACAATATAGGACAATACAGAAAATCTGTGTGTAGTGTTACAGTAAAAATATACAAGAAGTTGAATCATGAGCTATCCTACCCACAAATGCAGACTACAACCTATTACTGAATTGCACATAAATATGCTGAACAAGGCAAACTATATCTTATCTAGTGGTTCAGTTAACATACAGTGGTGGTTCACTGTATAAAAGATAAGACATGAAAAATTATCCACTGAAGTAGGCTATCAGTAAAGAAACAAACCTGATCATTTTGTTCTTTGATAAACTTCCCTGAAATAATAATACAAACGTTTTGCAAAATAACAATTCAATTCTAATTGTGAAATGCTTTTAGTTTCCAAGAAATATTTTGAAATGTGCTATTGTACACTGCCATCTCCTGGGACTTTCCTGCATTTCAAAAACATCTATTTAAGCTATTGGGACAAAGATCAACATCTCCTAAATCACAAAAGGCTTTAATAAAGCAGATCATTCCACAACATCAAACACAAAAGGGGAAAAAAAACCCAGTCTGTTATCATTACCTCTGAAGTTTAAGAAAAGTATTCTGTTCAAACACTTCAGAAAGAAGTCGACTTTTGTTTTATAAACAACCCCTCCCCAGAAACACAGAACATGCAAAATCTGAGCACTGGCAAAATTCCAGCAATTAGAGAGCCAGACATTTTTTGATGAGTAGTCAGCCATTGAATATATGTACACACATCGGTTGTCAGTTAAAACCACAAGATACATGCATTCATACCACACATGCACATATTTCTAAGTTTAAGACTGTTGAGAATGCAATTCCAGTGGAGCTGTCTCCAGCTAAATCTGGGTATCATCCATAAACAATCAACTGCTGGGATCCAGATTTAATTTTATGAACATTTTTAATGTTATGTTTAAAAATACTGAAAGAAGTATGCATGTTTCAACTACCTTTAAAACAATATACTAACAACATACTGATGATAGCATTGTGTTGCTTCATTTCCCTTTAATTTGATGCTGTGGACTCATCAGATGTACAGGATTATTGGTACTGTCCCCAGTAAGTTATGTATGTTGAATTGGTATTACACAAGAAGGTAATTTTTCCTTATTTATGCTGCAGCACAGTACAGTAAAAACTGCATGCACTTTCAAAGCCAGTGTGTTTGATGACACTTATAATACAAGACAAATGCAGGCATCAACAACTGCACATTATGAAGGTCAGGTTGCTTAGAAAACCTCTCATCTGGCAAGAGTTTTTCTCTGATTCACTGGGAGAGCAGGTTGCAAGCAGTCACAACCAAAGCAAGTTTCTCTCTCTGCAGCGGAGGCTCACCTCCACCTCCACCTTGGCCTCTCTTCCTCTGCAGCTAAGAGTGGGAAGGAAAAGCTGTGCCCTTCGATGCTGAGCCCCCAGACTCAAAAGACACATACACATACAATGCACACCATCTTCCAGGTGTGGTTCTCAGCCTGCGGCCTGCCCCTCAAAGCACATCAGGGAAAAACGACCAAGGAAGCATGAACCTCTCTTCGGTTTAAATTCCCCACGCTCGCAACTCAGCCGTGACATTTCTGGGGGCCACCAACCGAGAAGCAGCTGGAAGCCACCCCCCGGGAGTGCAGTCCCCAACTGTTGCAGGCCCACTGGCCCTTGCATACCTCCAGGCGCCCGTGTCCCAAGAAAGACCTCGTCTTAAAAATATCACTTTATCCCGCAAGGGAAAGGGCCCTCCCCATCCCCCCGCCGTGAAGCGCTCCCCGCAGCCGCCCTGGCTGGCGGTTTAACGGCCAGACCCCTGGGGACCCCCCAGTTCCGATTCAAAAACCACCACAGGGCAACGGAAAGAGGGCGGCCACCGGACATGCACGACGGAACCGGCCTCCACGCCCTTCTGCCTTCCCCCAGCTTGTGCCAAGGGCCATCGGTTGGTCCGGGCTCTCTCTGCAGCCATCGCGACCCTGCAGAGCACCTCATGCTGGGTAATGTTTCAGCTGTGCCCTGCCCTTGGTTGAACACCATTTCTGCTCTGGAGGAGGGAGGCCCTGAGAAAGAGAAAGAGGATGGGGAAGGGTGCGGGGAGAGCCTGCGGCGAGGGGCCGAAGTGTTTTGCTGACACCAGCACATTGAGAGGCAAGATGGTAGGTCTAAGCAAAAACACAAACACACTTGCACATGTACACGGAAATTCATAACTGCCCTCATTTCCATTTCCCAGGTATTTAACACTGTCAGGCAATCTTAAAAGCAGCAGCTTTTCCACACCTACCTCCCAGCAGACAAACTCATCCAGTTTGACAAGTCACTGTAACCCATTTGGTTTCATACTCAAGATATAAAACCTGCTGAGAAAAAAAGCCCATACAAAAAAAAAAAAAAAGCCTGGAAAATTTACAGTATCTGTAAAACATCAAGCAAATACCAACACAAAAGCAACTCATGGAAAACAGAAGCATTTCTTACTTCTCTCATTATCCGACCTAGACCGCGGAAGCAAGCAAATCCAAATACAATGGAATAGTATCTATTTTAAACTTCATTTGCCTGCAAGGCAAGACGGGCAATTTCCTTTTTTCACTGCTGGTCCCTTCCGCAGCCTCTACGTGGCAGCAGAACATAGCAATATTCCCTCAAGCGTTGATTTTTAGAATCCCCACTTAGAGGGGGATGAATGGAGGTACAAAGGAGCGCAGGGGGGGGAGTACGCAGCTCTACCTGCGTGCCTGCCATGTCAAGCAGTGCTGAAGCTCACTGTAGCCCAGTCCTGTCCCTTTCCCACTGGGCAAATGGACAAAGCAAATGAACTTTGTATTCCATGTGGTATCATAGAGGGGCTATCTGCATCACTCTACACATTAGCAAAGAGATTTGCCAGGCCAAGGTTAGGCTGCTAAGATTCGACAAAGCGCATGCAAGGAAAAAGCAGAGGCAACAATCTTTGCTGCAGCTTGTAGGCAAAGTGGCTTCTCTTAAGTCATGATTCTGGCTCTCCAAAGGGAGGTTTCGGTCTCTCCCATGTCTGTGTACATAAACAGTGCAGAGTTCATTGACTTCAGTGTCATACAGGAGGCTGGAGCTCTTATGCTTCCCATTCAGACACAGCAACCTGAAATTTTCCCTGGGACTATCAGGTACATGTGGAAAATCTAGCACACCTAAGAATACAGCCTCACACTGTTCCCAAGGTCAGACATGACCCGCTTTGGATTTGTCACTAGTCAAATCCTGTCAGTCCATTTGCATTTTCTTTACACATATCGGCTCATCTATTCCACCACACAGAAAAACATTGCACAGAGATTTGCTGTTGTTTCCGTTTCAGCCAGCGAGGACCCACTGTTCATTTCAGGATCTAGTTCAAAACACCATTGCTTTTCAAACCCTGTTTAGCACTAATCTCGCTGTCATTCCAAGCAGATGACACAACTGTGCTGCTTTTCAGCAAGAACCTTCTTATCCACAACTTCCACCATCTCTTGCCCTCTATGCCTTCGAGTACCAACTTAAATTTCGCCTCCCTTCCACTTGTAATTTTAACTACATAACAGGATTGCTTAATTCTGCAGCTTTTTTGCAGATTAAGAAGCTACACAAAGAATGTAGGCAGAAGTGATAACAAGAAAATCTGTGCTGGATGAGGAGATATCACTGCATTGGTGAAATTAGGCTTTATGTAAAAGCATTTCTCTGCCTTAAGTAAATTTGAGTCTGCCAAAATAAGGATCTTAATTCTTCACTAGCTTACACCTGTTTTGATCTCAAGCACCCATTCAAAATGAGTGTAAAAAAAAAATTCAAATTTGGCAGTTTCTCACGCTCATTTTCTAAATGACTGCTCAAGATGCAAAACAGGGGAGAATGGAGCTCTTATCTAAAGTTTTAAATAGTTCACTTCCGACTTGTTTTGGTTAAGCAGCTGAAAAAGAGTGAACATGAAGATATCTTGTATTTGCAAAATGCTGTTATTCAGTGGATACCCAGAAAACTATCAGATGCCCTTAAAACAGTTTTTCCAGTCCATAAAACATAATGATGAGTTTCAGTTTAAAGCTGTTGTGTTCATGGTGCAAAAAGAAACATAATCAAAATATTCCTGTGCTTCCCCTTATTTTCAAGAAACACCACATTTGGAAGATCGAATCTCTGGTTCATTCTCTATTTATTTCCTTGTACAGTTTGTGCCACACATCCAAGAACCAGTTTCAGAGCCCATTAGTGAGTAGTCGACACTTTTATTATTATTGCCTTCTACACCCTTGAAGAAGTCTCTGAAATAAGAGACATCAGACACAGACCAGAATAATGTCTCCAATGTGTTTTCTTTTCTGAAAGGACTTCAGATTCTGCATATGACTGAAACGCTCCGATTGGCTGCCAGTGATGTCATGACTGGGCTTATAATACCCCATAAATGCAGAAAGCTAATTGTGTTCCTTTTTAATGTGTAAATCCTACTCCATAATAGCAATAAGACACAACAGACAATGCACTTCAAGGAGATTACTGCCCTTTTGAGCGATTAAAACTATTCAGCTTTCAGCTTTAGAAACAGTGGTGAGGAAGTAATTTCAGTCATACAGGAGCTCTAGGCCCATCTATTGAAACAGGCTGGCTGCCAGGAGGAATAGGAAGCCAGCTTCCTCCACGCACACCCCCAAATGGCGTCCAGCAAGGAAGCACTCGTAGCAGTGTGAAGGCGATCATTATACTGCTCTGAATGAGTACGGAATGAGAGACAGGGTTTTGAAGCATACTCTGCTCTTGGTTTCTAAACCCTGCATGGGTGAGGCTTGAGTGTCTCTTCACAAAGCAAAAAAACAGGTGATACCTCACTCTGCTAATTCTGGCCCCCCCACTATGGTTCTCTCGTGCTGTTATAATCACAGTCCTCAGGAAGGATAGGCTAGTACACATGGAACTAGACTACAATCCAGGAAATATGGGCCAGTTTGTCCAAGACTGGCAAACGACCTTAGGTGACTCACTAAATCCACCTTATGCCATACATTCCCTAGCAGTAAGAAGAGGATAACGCTGTTCTACCTTTGGGGCAACACTAATGCCCCTCAGCATAACGAGGATGTGAGCCATGAGAATAAAGATGTCTTCTGCCTCCAGATATTTAAAAGAAATATTTCTTACTTATTTAATTTCCTGCTGATAAAGACATCAGACTTGACATACAGAGCCTCACTTCACATCACAAACTGGTCTCCTCCCAACCTGGCTGAAACCCCAGTCCAGTCCCACTGAAAAGGAAGGCTGACATCGCAGAGGAAGTAGCACTGTGACTAATAAGAAACACACTGAGAGCTTTCTGCCCAGCTCCACCCCCCAAGTAAAACATTCTTTCTGTTATTTATGTACTCTTGGGGTTTTTTCATCAGTGTTTACCCCTCCTCTTTGCACCTTCTTGTCTACGGTTATTTTACTGCGCTTGTTACCTGTCTTTATGACATATTCAGATCTTGAGAGAAGCAAGTCAACCTCATGCGGATTTAATCCCCTTATGTTATGTATGAACTTCGCCTGTGTTGATGTGGCTGTTGTATCAGATAGTTTTCCACACTGTTCCTCTTCCTATCTGCCATTTCTCTATACATTTCCACAAGGTCACTGGCATAACCACACCAGTACTATTCTTCATCTGTGTAAATAAATGTTATTCTCCCTTTTTTCACTTCTCTCTCATTCTCACATGCATATCCTCTATTCTCTTCACTTCTCTCTTTTACTTTCCCTCTCCTTCCCACTCAGAGAATTTCCATTTGACCAGTCCTGTTCTCACCCCACCCATGCCTACAGAAGGCTTCTTTTGATTTTACACTTCACAGAATCACAGAATGGTAGGCGTTGGAAGGGACCTCTGTGGGTCATCTAGTCCAACCCCCCTGCCGAAGCAGGGTCACCTACAGCAGGCTGCACAGGACCTTGTCCAGGCGGGTCTTGAATATCTCCAGAGAAGGAGACTCCA